>JGI12269J14319_10002513_pt1 | contig 17638 bp, 20 predicted proteins | sample PeaSoiSIISIP2007_FD_14319 | JGI IMG/M metagenome (IMG submission 14319) | reverse complement strand
TTGGTGTCATCCTGAGCGAGAGCGAAGGATCTAGGGTCTTAAGATCCTTCGCTTCGCTCAGGATGACAATAAAATGTGATATTAATAGCATGACAAGGGGTTTCTGCAGCAGAATCATTTATAAAAAGCAAAAAATCCCGCTCCATGATGGTTGCGGGATTTTTCTCGTTGAAAAACGCTCTTTATTTCATCTTAGGGATTTGGCTCATCTTTACAGGGTGTGGGAGAAATCCTGTTTGCCGTGAAGCACACGATGGATTTCCACCGTGTTATCCTCCGTGACCAGGATGTAGAACACGAGATAGGGATCAACAACGATCATGCGATAGCCCTGTTCAGCGACCTTCTTGTCCAACGGCACTGGACCCATGAATGGAAAGTCGGCCAGCTTGGCGATGGACGACTTTATTTTTTCATACATTTTTATGGCGGTTTCAGGAACATCTATGCGAATATGCGCAACAATGGCTTTCATGTCATCTTGCGCAATCTGCATGATTTTGATTTTATAATTTGCCATGTGCCAACGCCTTTAGTTCGCTCATGGCTTCGTCGAAGTCCAGCATAGGTACACCGTTTGCTTTCTGCAATTGTGCTTCCAGCAGCTTTTCGCGGATTTCCAGTGCCCGTTCGCGCTTCTCAAAAGCGTTTATACTCATCACGGTCAAGTCGCCTTCGCCGTTGACGGTAATATACACTGGTTCATTCGTTTCGTGGCAGTACTTGGATATTTTGCTATAATCGTTGCGCAGTGAGGTGGACGATTTGATGGTTGGCATATCCTGTCCCTCCATGTATCGTAATTCTACTCATATTATACCTTAATTATTTCTAATGGTCAATTTCACTATGCAAGCTATAGAAGGTCTTACTTGCGCTACTTATCGTTTGAAGATAAAAATGCAAGTCAAGAACCGTCCCCGACTTGATTGTGAACAACGCATGCAAGTCAAGAACCGTCCCCGACTTGCATGCGTTGTTCACGATAATGACCCCAGAGATAAGACGGTGCACATAAAATATGCAGTCTCCCCCAAATCCTCGTTATGAAATGAATACTTAAATATCCCAAAGTAGGACTATACGTTCCACGTTCTAGGCCCGGGACGCAGTGTCACACAAGTCTAGCTCGTCTTGTGTTTCGGCTGAGCGTCTCCCTTGTGTAAAGTGAAAAAGGCAATTTCTGGGGGAACATTAAGGCGTAAAGAAATGACGCTTTCTCCAATGCCTCGGCTGATATAAAGGGGAACACCGTTAATGACATGATACCCTTCATATATTCCTTCGTCGCCAAGATAGGTATTGGTGATGAAGGGTGGCAATCCTAGAAGGCGAATCTGACCGCCATGGGTATGTCCGGTAAGCAGAAGGTCTGCTCCGTATTCCGCCACGTCGTCAAGGCAATCGGTAGAATGAGCTAAGACTAGGCGAAAGGGTGGAGCAGGTGAGGAAAAAACTTTTTGATAGGCCTGATCGACGTTGTCATGTCTCGTCGCTGGGTCGTCGACCCCGATGATCCAGAGATTAAGGTTCGCTAAAAAGGAGGCATCGTTAAGTAAGGGTGTCCATCCTAAATTTTGGAGCTGGAGAAGATATCGTTTGAAGAGGGTATGGGAAAGGTGACTGTAATCGTTGTTACCCATGACAACAAATTTTCCATAGGTGGCAGTGAGCTTTCCTAAATAGCTATCTATCTTATCAAGGTCTTTGCTGCTGGAAATAATATCTCCGGTGATTACAAGGAGATCTGGTTTTTGAGACATTACCATCTGGTCAATATGTTCGGGGGTAAGCCGTAGGGTCTCTAGATGTAAATCGCTGAGTTGGCAGATCGTTTTTTCCTCTAAAGCGGCGGGTAGTTTAGGGTAGAACAGATCCCAAGCTTCATGTTTTAAGGCAAGGGTATCATGTTCTGCCCAGAGGAGGCCCCCTGCACTACCAAGGGATAATGTCGAAAGTAGCCAATGGTTAGCTATAAAACCGCCAATACCCGAGAAAAAGGTGCGGCGGGATATATTTCTAGAGAACGACGGGGGGAGTTTTTCAGGCATAGTTGCCCTCCTCAATTATTAGTTTGCCTACAGACGTATTTAGAACTCTTCAATTAATATTATCATATCATGTAATAAGGCTACATTAAAATGAATCAAATAAAGGAGGGAAGCATGGTGAATTTCGGTGGGAACAAGCCAAATGATCCTAACGGGCCCATCGGACCGCAGAGGTTCCCTATGCAATTAGCAAATGGTCAACTAGGTCCGGGATATTCTCCGGGTTCGATTCGCGATACGCTGGGCTCAGGCCTTAAAGCGAGCGGTTTTTTCCAAAAAGATGGACAAATCCAAAATTCACGGGGGGGCTTTATAGGAGCCAAGCAATTACCTCCATCAGGGATGCAATGGCTGCCTCCTCAGCCTATGCAAGGCATGGGGAATAGTTTACCCCAACAGGGCGGAGGGTATTATCAAAATCCAGGGTATCAGGGCGGTTATAATCAGGGTCAGGGATATAATCAAGGTCAATTTCAAGGGGTAAATCCAGGGATGAATCAAACAAGGCAACTTATTTTGCAAGCCGCACAGGAAGGGATTACGGGCAATGGCGTGGCTACGATTTCGGCGGACAACAGCTTTCTGCTGATAGCCAATCTTCCAGTGCCGCAAACGTTCCTTGGGCAAGGTCAAACGGGGACGTATGCAGCTTACTTGGTCGATGACAAAGGCAAGACGGGATTTTTGGTGGGGCTCTTACGGCTCGTTGGGAATGGAGTTTATCGGGTACAATTCCAAAGTCAGGTCCCACTTGTTTATTATAGTCGTGTCGTTGTTTCTGTAGAAAATCCCGCTCAGCTTGGGCAGGCACCGATCGGACCGATTATTTTGAAAGTCAAAGAACCCATGGGAATGATGACGTTTCTCACCCCAATGAAGAATACAGCAACAACAGTTTGGGGAAAAATTTCAGGATTAATCAATGGCAGGAAAAAACCGGCGATCAGCCCAGAAGTTCCTCCAATAAATACAGACCTTCTAGAATCTCTAAACCAGATGGGCGTCATCCCTGAAACAATGGCCCCGGTTCCGCCAATCCACGAAGCTGCTGTTTCACCGATCCAGCCAATGTCACATCCGATAAGTCCAAAATAATTCTAGTCGGATTTAAGGCATATGAAAGGAAATAACAAGTCAAAGATGCCTTGGATATTTTGCGTCAGACAAGGAGGCATGTTCACCTCATAGCGGGGCTATTAGGTGAACATGCCGACGCAGTATGACACAAAATAGACTGGCATACTGACTGGTTATTTTCTTGAATGTGCCTAATAGTTTTCCAATGTTATGCTAGGTAAAGGGTAGGTAATTCAGTATTGTATGAATTACCTACTGTTTCTTTTCTAAACGTAAGCTGGCTGATTTTTAAAGGAGAAACAGGATGAGTATAACCAAGGTAAGTAGCCCGAACGTGCCTAAGGTCACGGTGATGCCGAGAGTCAACGGGGATACTTGCGCTAAGAGTATATTGGGGAAAAATATAATCAGGAAGAAGAAGGTGATCGCTAAAAAACCCGCGCCAACAGGTGGGGACTGTAGTAATGGTACAAGGCGGTTAAATTCATAATCGTAAGTCTCCGGTGCATTGGGGTCCAAACGGTCTTGCCGATGATTATCTGCAGGAAAGGAGAGATTACAGGGTTGAGCCAGCAGTGGCATGGACGATTCCTCCTTTTCTGTCATTGTGCAAGGTAATATTCCCGATGGCGTTGGCGCTCTTATTTCCATTCCCGTTCCCGTCTGGAGGTCCTATTCCAGTTTGTTCGATTAGGAACTGGGTAATCATTGAACCGAGAGCGATAATTAAGTTGCCTGGCGCTCCTGGGATTTCGAAGAGAGGAACGTTAAACAATGTATCGGGGCTGCCGTCAAATGGGGTCATAGGAGCTGCGACAATTAAGGAAACACTCAAGTTGTCGGGGAAAAGAGGTTCGTCCGCGCCAACAGGACCCAAGCCTTGCCCTGGAACAGGTTGAATGGGCGACGGCATAGGGATTTGCCCGCTGATGGCTGCCTGTATGAGCTGGGTTAGCTGTGGTAAGGTCAGAGTCACCGGATAAAGATCTGGGGTCGTTCGGGAGAGCATGGGTGGATGGGCTAAGGAACGTTTAAAGAGAAATGCCATAAGCACATTTAAGCCAACAATAATCATGGTGGCGAAGTGAATCTCTATAGAAGCTAAAGGAAAGATCATGGCACTGACGGGGCAAAATGGTAGATTGCGTCGGATAGGGCTGTCCACTAAGATGGAAAAAGAGAAAGGGGTCGCCGGTAACGGGGGTGTACAGTTATAGCGATTGATCACGGCGCGCCTCCTTTCTAAAGAGCCCTCAAAACCATGTGCAAATGGTTACCCATCCCCCTAACAGAATAACGATTAGGAACGCGATTAAAGTCACAGGATGCGTGATATCGTTAATGAGATAGGGCCCGTGATAACCGCCGACTTGCACTTTTCAAAACACTTCCTTCCTATTGCTGAGTAAAGCCAGGCGGAAGTTTGATACCTTGTAACATCTCCGGTGAGATTTGCATCTTCTCCATGGCGTTTCCGCCACTGATTTTATCCAGAATTTGCTGAGCCATGCCTTTTAGCTCTTCAGGAATAGGAAGGTCATTGGCTGATGGGAGGCCATACATGGAGGTGGTTAAGGTTAGGTTTACCATGGCCATAAGTTTTTCGTATTTCTGCTGTTGAACAAAGTACGCTTTGATCAGAGGGTGTTTATTCATAAGACGGATTTTGAGATCAAGAAGCGCGATAGAATCTTTTTCGGGAACGATTTTACTGATCATTTGAGTCGTCACCAGCACGCGTTCTTTATCCTGGTACTGGCTAAAGGCTTCTTGACTTGGAGGATCGGCCATAATGGCAGCTTCAGCAGCTTTTAATCCCTGTATTTCAGGGGTCAGAGATAGAGATTCCCCCAATTCACGAGCCTTATCAATGTAATTCATGAGCTTACCTCCTTTTTTCCTTATACAAAATATGCGTTCATGGGCTTACTGGTGTATGATGGTTTCGTAAGTGTGCAAGAAAAAAGGTGTATTAGGGGATGAAGAAGGAATGTCATGAATAGGTGTAGAATGTTTTCTTAAATTAAGAAAGGGGAGATGTTTATGCGTACGTATCGATTGGAAATGCGTTTAATTCAAGCCGCTGTTGGGCTTGCTTTGATCGTGCTGATCGCTGGTTTTTTTGGATTATGGGGACATAATGGCAAAGTGCCTGTGAATACAACAGCAGCTGAGGTTACTGATCTGGCGCAACCGCTTAGCAATTCCAAGATTGTCGCTTTAGGAGACTCCTTTACATTAGGATATCCCTCAGACGCAACACATTCCTGGCCGCAACGCACAGCGGAGGTTCTTAAGGTTACAGTGGTCAACAAAGGGAAAGTACGGCAGACTGCCAAAGATTTACTTGCTCGTTTTGACGTGGACGTGGTGGCAGAAAAACCGGGTCGGGTCATTATCTTTGCAGGGATTGGGGATGCCATTCAGGGAGTGGCCCTGAAAGAGGTTCAAACCAATATTGAAGGTATGGTGGAGAAAGCAAAATCCAATCACATTATCCCAATACTTGCCTTACCAGTTGGGTACCCTGGGGTGCAACAAAATATTAAAGATATACGGGAGTGGGAAATGGGCTACGCCAAACAGGGAAATATCTTGACCCTAGATTTCTCGTCCGTATTGATGGACACAGCTGGGAAATATATAAGCGGTTTATCCGCAGATGGAAAGTATCCAAACGCCAAAGGGTACGAAACGATGGGAGATTATGCAGCTCAAGTTTTGAAGTAACAGCGCAAGTAGAGTGCAAGTAGGGACGGTTCTTGCTTGCATACATGAACAAAGAAAGGCAAGAGGGATACCGCACTCGGTACCCCTCTTGCCTTTCTTTGTTCATGGTTGGGATAGACTCGGGCTTAGAAACGAGTTGGAGCGTGTGATTACGGACCTGTTTGTGATAGGAAGGTGCGAAGGAGTGTAATAAGAATCGTATTTTCCCGCGTTTCGGAAGAATAGAAACGCGGGAGCTAAATGGGAAACAAGGCGATGCGTTGATTGTCATCCATGAGTATGCAAGCAAGAACCGTCCCTCGTTGCATCGTCCCTCGTTGCATCTCACTTGTACGCCTAAGCTGGAAGCAGAGTGCTGATTAACGCAAAGAAGATAAACCCGATCGTTCCGCCCAAGAGGGCATAATTCGGGTGCCGTTCACGAGAGAGTGGTATGAGCTCGGCGAAGACGAGAAAAGTCATTGCGCCTGCAGCAAGGGCAAGGAAGAAGGCCAAGGAATGCTGTACGTTTTCGAGGGCGAGGAGCCCAAGTAAGGCTCCGAGGGGGGTGAAAAAAGCGATCGCAATGTTGAGTAGAAGGATTTTCCACCAGCGGAGCTGAGCCATTTTTAAAGGAGCAGTTGTCGCCATCCCTTCAGGAAGATTGTGTAAAGTTATTGCCATAGCAATTAGAAGGCCGAGACCGGGAGCGGCTTCTTGGCTAACGGCGATAGCCATGCCCTCCGGGATATCATGTAAAGCAATCCCAGTTGCGATGAGGAGACCGGTTCTTTTTAAACGTTGGCGACGTGAGAGCGGGAGTGTGTTATTGGGGACCTTGAGACGTTTAGCAGCTAGGAACATGAAAATAAGGCCTAGGGCAAATCCGGCTCCCACTTGAGATGGCGGACCACTCTGCCAGGCATTTGGAAGCAAATCGATCGTTACGACTGCGAGCATTATTCCGCCAGCCCCCGCTAAGAGGGAGGCCAGAACACGTTCTTGTGGCCGGCCAAATAAGAGGACAAGTAGGCTCCCTAGCGTGGTGGCCAGCCCGGCAATCGTACTAATCCAAAGGATTTTGAACATGTCGTGCATGAGCAGCTCCTTTCTATAAGGCAAATGAAAGGAAATAACAAGTCGCAGATGCCTTGGATATTTTGCGTCAGACAAGGAGGTATTTCTCCAGCGGTCAGACGACTGAGGCCTGAGATCAGAAAGGGAATACCCCAATCTTACATATCCGGCTTCTGACCTCCGAGTTTAGGTGAACCTGTCGACGCGGTAGGACACAAAATAGACTGGCAGACTAACTGGTTATTTACTTGAATGTGCCTAAGTTAATGTTATCAATATTTATGGCTCAAAGTGGGTATTTATACAAATAATAAAAAGTATCGCAGTTACATACGGAAAGATAGCAATCTTGCCTCAGGAACCTGTACTATTTTTTAGGACAAAGCATAAGTTTAGAGTGAGGAAAAACATCAATGGCTAAAAATACGTCTGGGGAAGGGGCAAAAAATATGAAACTACGAATGCGAAACAATTTACTTATGGGTGCCGTGTTTTTGAGCCTGATTTTTCTTATGGGCTGTGGAACATTGGAAACGTTAGTGAACAAGGATGGAACAGCGACTTCATTTGGAGATTTTATTGGTGGGGATAAAACGACCCCCCCAACAACTTCAACAGAGACAACGGTTACGCCAGCTGAAACTTCCGCAGATTCGATGACGATTGCACTCTACTTTGCGGATTCGACAGGCAAGTATTTAGTTAAAGAGCAACGTGTATTGCCAAAGACTGCGAGCCTGGCTCGAGAGACAGTGACTGAGTGGTTAAAAGGCCCCGCAGGCATAAAAGGAACGACTTTGTTGGCTTCTGTTCCCACGTCCACTATGCTACTCGATATTGCCATTAAAGAGAACGTGGCCATCATAGATTTGAGTAAGGAATTTCTCCGACCCAATCCTAAGGTTTCGCATGAAGCTGCTCTATATGGGCTAGTCGATACGTTAACTCAATTTTCGACAATTAAGCAAGTACAAATTCGGATCGAAGGTAAACCCTTGACTAAGTATGGGACGATCGATGCGACAAAGTTGGTCAATAGAGCCAGTTTAATTAAGGGGTCTGCCTCTACTAACCCAATTGTCCCAAGTTCAGGAATAGGAGATACAGGCTCAGGGATAGCTGCGCCAGACAAAACGAGTAACGGAGCCCTTCCGAGTTCTCCAAATTCTTCGAGTACTCCAAGTACTCCAAGTACTTCAAGCTCGCCTAGCACTATTAATCTTTTCGATTATCCTTCCAGTCCTACTTAAGAGAAGGGGAGCGGCAAAGACAACTCAATTCATTTCGTAGATGTACAAGTTTGGAATATATGATAATATATATCTATCAAATAGATAAGGATTGGAGGTAAGAGATGGCGCAAACTGCAGAATTGACAAAAAAGTTAGAGGAGACTTTAAGACGCGCAAATACTACTTTGTTTAAGCGTGGTCGTTCGATTCTGGTTGGCATGGAGATTTCTGCACTTCAGTTCAATGCACTCTTAACCATTCGGGAATTTGGGCCCTTAACGATGGGAGATTTAGGCAAACACTTGTTTGTCGCATGTAGTACGGCGACTGACTTGGCTGATCGGATGGAACGGGCGAGCCTGGTCGAACGGGTTAGAGATGACAAAGACCGGAGAACGGTTAGGTTGCAACTGTTGACTAGAGGGGATGAAGCCCTTGATGCGGTGATTACTGAACGTCAAAATTTTGTCGGAGAAGTCCTTGAAGATTATACGGACGAAGAATACTCTGTATTGTTGCGTGGCCTAGAAATACTGGCTCAGCGCATGGAGTTGAAATAATTTAGTCGCGTCACAAAATACCCTCGTTTAAGTTATCTTAAACGAGGGTATTCTTAATCTTATTCTCTTCGAATCTAATCTTAATACAATCTTGAGAACTTTCCTAAACACATCTGAAATGTAAGCAGTATACTAAGTAAAACACCAACAAATCCAAAGAAATAATAAAGTAAGTAGGTAGAGAGGCCTGAGTTACATTCAGGTCTTTTACCATAAATAGGAGTGATAGATGTGGGGACGAAAATTATCTTGGTTGATGATGAACCGGAAATCCTAACCCTTGTCAGAGATTATCTTTCGCGGGAAGGATTTACTGTTTTGACAGCCCTTAACGGTAATGAAGGTATGCGGCTGATTGAGCATGAAAAGCCGGACCTTGTTCTGTTGGATTGGATGCTTCCTGGAATGAGTGGGTTGGAAATGTGCAAACACTTACGGGAAACGAGTACGATCCCTATTATCATGCTTACCGCTAAATCAGAAGAAATAGATCGAGTCCTGGGCCTAGAGTTTGGGGCCGACGATTACATCGTTAAACCCTTTAGTCTTCGGGAATTGGCAGCGCGGATAAAAACAGTACTCCGTCGGTCATCTGGTGTGGTACAGGAAAATAATTCTTCGATCTTAATTCGAGGCGAACTGAACATTGACGTTACAAGCCACAAAGTGTCGAAAAGAGGACAGGAACTTTCGCTAACACCGACTGAATTCAACATCCTCCATTTACTCGCAACCCGTCCTGGCACGGTTTATAGCCGGCTGCAACTTTTGCGTCAGGCTATGGGGGAGGAATACCTCTATTATGAACGTTCTATTGATACTCATGTCTCTAATTTGCGCAAAAAAGTTGAAGACAATCCCAGTGATCCGAAATATGTAGAGACAGTGTTTGGCGTAGGATATCGGTTTGGTGAAGGGATATGACCTTGCGGCGTAAGTTTATTCTTGCCCTCGTTGGAATGGTTTTTTTTATGTCAATTGTCTTCACCTCCATTGCCTTAATGTCAACTCAAGCTTTGCTCGGGCATGCTGAAACATACGTGCAACAGGCTTTCGGTGAGCGTCTTAATCAGCTCTTGAGTGTTTATTACGAGGGACACGGAGGATGGGGTGGGGTTCAGGACTATGTTTCTAAGATCACGGATCCGACGGACCAAAAGTTGGGGCGTGCTCCGCGTGACTACCAACGCTTTTTAGTATTTGACAATAAGGATACAGTGGTGGTAGACATTTCGAAGAAAGATCTTGGGAAACAACTTGCTCAGTTTCCGGTAGATAACAAAATATCCAAACAATGGCAAGAAATTAAGGCGGGCGGTAAAACGGTAGGACATTACTGGCAGGATCAACGTCCTAGCGCCATGGACGGTAGACTGGCAAAAACGATTGGAACCTCGATTATCCAGGCAATGCTCATCGGCCTGATTCTCACTTCGTTGGTGGCGCTACTCTTGGGAATGTTATTAACCCGACATTTCACGCAACCCCTCAATCGTCTCATGGAAGCCGTGCGGAAAGTTGGGAAAGGGGATTTGTCTTCGCGAGTTGAGGTAAAGGGAAAGGGAGATATCGCGATCTTGGCCCGAGACTTTAATCGGATGACGGAACAATTGACCCGTAATGAGGAAGTGAGGCGCAATATGGTGGCGGATATTGCTCACGAATTGCGTACGCCGCTGGCGGTTATTCTCGGAAAATTGGAATCGATTCAGGAAGGGGTAATTCCTTCGACGCCGGAAACGATCCTTCCGATTCATGATGAGACCTTGCGCCTGATCCGCTTGGTGCGAGACCTGCAACAGTTAAGTCTGGCGGAAGCCGGTAAATTGCCGATGGCTATGAGATCAGTCAAGCTTAGACAAATTGTGGAGAGAATTACAGAGCAATTTGCCATTGAATTCGAGGAACGAGGGTTGCAGGTTGAGGTGGTAGGAGATGTACCGGAAATTATTGGCGACCCAGATCGTTTAACTCAGGTTTTTGTTAACTTAATTGGCAACGCTCTTTTGCATACACCAGCGGGTGGAGCTCTGCGCATATTGTTGGCAGAGGCAGAAAGGCCCATAGACGACGATATGCTCAAGGACGAAACTATGCACCGTTTGCGTGACGTGTTTTGGCGTAAAGGGGAAAAAATAGATGATGTAAATCTTAGAGAAGGAAACAGTGCAGTTGATTTGAGGTCCGACGGTTGGGTGCAAGTGACGGTTGTCGATTCTGGAGAGGGAATACCGGCGGAAGAACTCGAGCATATTTTTGATCGTTTCTACCGTGTTAACAAAGCACGTGAACGGGAAAGCGGGGGGACGGGCTTGGGACTCGCGATTGCCAGAGAGTTCATCCAGGCCCATGGGGGTTCTATTCAGGTGGAAAGTAAACCGGGCGTGGGAAGCCAATTCCGGATTTTCTTACCAGTGAAAAATGAGAATTTGGAAGCGAATACCTTGACAATATCTTAAGAAGACCTTCGTTGTTTAACCATAAGACTGTGATATATTTAGCAAGGAATTAATCTGATGATCGGCAATGATAGTGTCATTTTAAAAGAACAAGTAGATAGAAAAGGAGTAAGAACATGAACAAAAAATGGGTGACTATTGGAGTCTTAGGTGTGCTGGTCTTGGGAGGAGGTTATTGGGGGTATCGACATTTTACGACGAAACCTGTCGTAGCGGCCAACATTACGGCCAAGGTAAAAATGGGAAATGTGAGTAAGGTGATTACCGCAACCGGAACGGTTAACTTCCCCCACTCAATTCCGTTAACTTTCAAACAAGCCGGACAGATCATAGCGATTAATGTCAAGGCTGGTGATAGTGTGAAAGCCGGGCAACTGTTAGCTAAGACAGATGATACGACCCTCCAGGAGACTGTTTCCCAAGAGCAGGCAGCCTTAACGTCAGCTGAGGCTAAACTCCAATCTGATAAAGAGTCGTTTAATACCCAAACGCTCACTGCGGCCCAGTCTGCAGTCGCTCAGGCTCAGCAAGCAGTAGCCACTGCGCAGCAAGGCTTAACCACAGCCCAACAGAATGCTGATCCAAGTTACTTAACGAACCAGGTCTCCTTAGCCAAGGCGGCTGTTTTACAGGCGAGTAATGATTATGCCAAGGCCCAGCAGACTGGTTCTGCGTCGCCCACAGCGCTTAGTCAAGCTCAAACTGCCCTGACGACGGCTCAGAACGCTCAAAATGGTGGAGCAGCTCAGGCGTTAGCTACTGCCCAGGCGCAATGCGCTTCTGCTCAGGTCGGTTTAAAAGCTGCTCAAGCTCAATTGGCTCTGCAAGAACAAGGCCCAACACAGGGTGTGCTTGCCTCAGATGAGGCTGGTATTACTACAGCTCAGGTCCAGCTTGCCAGCGCGCAACAGGCTTTGGCAAACGTGGAAATAATAGCACCAGTGGATGCGGTGATTGTCAGTGCGCCGCTTCAGCTAGGCCAACAGTCGGATGCTACTTCAATTATCACTATCGCTCCCGCGGCGGATAAACTTGAAGTGGATGCTTCGATTGCTCAGTCGGATATTGATCAGGTCAAAGTAGGACAGAAAGTGGATATTACCCTCGACTCGAGTCCTAATCAAAATATCATCGGGACAGTTAGTTTAATTGCTCCTCAAGGGACCATCGTTTCTAATGTCACAACATATACCGTTACGGTGACGGTCGATCAACCCACTGATCTGCTCCGTGCAGGGATGAATACCAACGTAAGCGTCATTATTGCAGAAGTAGATAATGTTCTAACCGTGCCAAGTGAAGCGGTCAAAACACGAGGGACTAGAACAGGTGTCATGATACCATTAACTGCAAGTACTAGTGCAGGACAAGGGGCTTCGGTCGGTCAAACGACTGCCCAACCCAATAGCGCAGCCAATGCAGGTGCCGCTAATTCGGGTTCAGCAAGTGCGGGTGCAGCAAAAGCAGGTTCAGCAAGTGCGGGTGCAACAAAGGCAGCGCCAACTGGTAAATTTGTTCCAGTGGAAGTCGGTCTCGACGATGGAACCAATGTAGAAATCAAGAGTGGTTTAACGGTAGGGGAAGATGTCATCATCGGTACTCGTTCGTCTACAACGACAGCCAAACCTGCTTCTTCAGGATCTCTTTTAGGCGGCGGTGGCGGTAATCCTGCCAGAGCAATGAGCGGCCACTAAGTTGAATCTGCTTTGACGAATACGTTAGGAGGGGTGTTATTTGATAGACCTCAAAGGGATTAAAAAAATATATTCGAATGGTGATATTCAAGTTGCCGCTTTAGACGGGGTGAACCTGCATGTAGGAGCTAGTGAGTTTGTCTCCATTATGGGACCTTCTGGTTCAGGTAAGTCGTCTATGATGAATATTTTGGGATGTTTGGATACCCCAACGGAAGGTGAGTATTTTCTCGACGGAACGGATGTGGCGAAGGCCAGTGGGGATGAGTTGGCGGTGATTCGTAATCGCAAGATCGGCTTCGTCTTTCAGGGCTTTAATCTTCTCGCCCGCACCACGGCAGTCGAAAATGTAGAACTTCCTATGCTCTATGCCGGCATGGGTGGTAAAGAAAGACGGATTCGCGCCATTGCTGCTTTAGAATCTGTCGGCCTAGGCAGTCGGATTCATCACCGTCCCAAAGAACTTTCAGGCGGGCAACAACAGCGGGTAGCTATCGCTCGGGCGTTAGTTACTAACCCTGCGATTATCCTAGCGGATGAGCCCACAGGGAACCTAGATACTCGCTCCAGTGAAGAGGTTATGGCGATCTTTCAGCGCTTACATGCGTCGGGAAATACGATTATCATTGTGACGCACGAACCGGACATTGCTCAATTTACCCAAAGGATTGTACATTTCCGTGATGGTCATATTGAAGGGGACGAAATTGTCAGTAATCAACGAACGGCTCAAGCACAGATCGTTGAGGAGGGAGCAGCAAAGTGAACTTTATTGAAAGTATCCGGGTCTCTCTCCGGGCTTTGCGAGCAAACAAACTCAGATCGGCTTTGACAATGCTGGGGATGATTATCGGTGTAGCGGCCGTCATTGCCATGGTCGGAATTGGAAATGGAGCAACCGCCTCAATCACTTCTCAGATTCAAGGCTTGGGTTCGAACCTTCTCACGGTCAGCCCGGGACAGTCGAACGCTGGAGGGGTTAGAGGGGGGGCAGGTAGCTTAACTACTCTAACCATGACGGATGTTCCTAAAGTTCAAGCCGCTGGATCGGCTGTGAAAGCTGTTGCTCCTGTCGCCAGCACCAATGCCCAAGTGGTCTATGGTGCGGGAAATACTTCCACAAGTATTACTGGAACCACACAGGATTATCAATTTATAAAAAATGTCACGGTAGCGAGTGGACGTTATATTACGACAGCTGACGTGGATAGTAACGCACGGGTTGCAGTTCTCGGCCCGACGACTGTGACAAACTTGATGGGGGATGCGAATGCCACTGTCATCGGGAAAACTATCAAAATAAATAACGTGCCCTTTCAAGTTATTGGGGTGACAACAGCCACAGGATCAACAGGCTTTATGAGTAGCGACGATATGATTACCGCACCAATTTCCACCGTTCAAGAGCGCTTAATTGGTAAAACGACGTTGCGTAGTATTCTGATCTCGGCTGCTTCTGCAGATGTTATGCAAACGGCCCAAGATGAGATTACGGTGGCTTTGGAACAAGCCCATAAGATTCAAACGGGCAAAGCCGATGACTTCACAGTTCAGAACCAGGCCGATATTTTAGCATCCATGCAAGGGGTGACCCAAACACTGACTATGCTTTTAGGGGGAATTGCAGGTATTTCTCTGCTGGTTGGGGGCATTGGGATCATGAATATCATGCTGGTTTCAGTTACCGAACGGACACGAGAGATCGGGATTCGGAAAGCAATTGGGGCTAAAAGTAATGATATTCTGTTACAATTCCTCATCGAGGCAGTCGTGCTGAGTGTCCTGGGAGGGGGGATTGGGATTGCTTTAGGGTCGATGGGGTCTACCCTGATAGGATCGGCCTTAAAGATGGCCACCAGTGTTTCTATGACGTCAGTCTTGGTGGCCTTCGGCTTTTCAGCTGCGATCGGCATTGTCTTTGGGGTTTTTCCAGCGAAGAAGGCAGCTGCCATGGATCCGATTGATGCCTTAAGATTTGAATAAGGTTTTGTTGTCAGCAGTAAAGCAGGGAATTTGATTCGTCAAATTCCCTGCTTATTTTAATGGGGAGGAAAGATGCAAGTAGGGACGGTTCTTGTTTGCATTGGATTGATGCAAACAAGAACCGTCCCTACTTGCATTTCTACTTGCATTTGGAAGATCTTTTTGATAATTTGGGGTTCTGATTGGAATATCGTAAATATTAAACTAATTTCTATAAATACTATGATGAAGAAGGAAAATTTGAAAAAGGAGAGAATATAATACTAGGTGAGACTTGGACTAATTAACCATGCCAATAAGGACCAGACCACAGAGGGTGGTGAAACTCAGTTTGATTGTTGATAAGAATGGCTGGGGTTGGGAAGAAGGGTTTAGATGGATCTGGATCGCAAAAGTGGTATCCCCTATTACATTCAGCTTAAGGAGCAGATTCGACGGCGTATTACCCAGGGGGTATGGACAGCCGGGACGAAACTTCCGACAGAACGAGAGTTGGCTGAAAGTTTAGCTGTTAGCCGAAATACCGTGGGTCAAGCCTATAAAGAGCTCGAGAGTGAAGGGATCTTGAGTTCGGTGCGGGGGAGAGGAACTTTTATCGCGGATACCTTGCTGATTATGCAGCAGGAAGGTCGTAAGGAGAAGGTGTTGCGCATTGTTGATGTAGCTATGGAAGAAGCAGTTGGACTTGGGTTTTCCATCGATGATTTTGTGGCTTTTGTACATGTGCGGGGCATGGAAAAAAAAGATCTCCTTTCTCGCATGAAAGTGGCCTTTATCGTAAGTAGCCCAGAGCAGCTTTCTGACGTCAATTGGAATCTGGGTCTTGGGGTGAGTCTCCTGCCGTTTTTGCTCTCAGAATTTCGGGAATCTCCTAGGGCACAGGAGCGTTTGGCAGGGATGGATATGGCCATCACAGGAGTGACCCATCTGGCTGAAGTCAAAACTCTCTTAGATAAACTTTCCCTCCCCATTCTAGGAGTTTCCTTACAGCCTAAACTAGAGACCGTCGTGCGTATAGCCAAATTGACCATGGGACGTAATTTAGCGTTGGTCTGTGAAAGCAACCAATTTGCTGAAAAAGTGATAGCGGCCCTTAAACAAGCTGGTTTGCATCCAACGATTACAATACTGATTCAGCCCAGTGAGGACGATTTGCGTGAGGAGTTACCCAAATGTGGGGCCGTGATCTTAGCTTCGAAGTTTCGACTTCGGGTTGAAAAAGTACTTCCGGAAAACATGGAGTGTATTGAGTTTAGTTTCGAACCAGATGCAGGGAGCCTGAATCTACTGCGAGGCGCTTTGCTTGAAATAAAGGGGGAGAAGATTTGAAAAAACAACGAGTGATCGGTATATTTGACTCCGGAGTTGGTGGACTGACCGTAATGAAGGAGATTCTGGAGCAACTACTGGATGTCCGAATCGTTTATTTTGGTGATACGGCTCGGGTTCCCTACGGAAACCGTTCTCGCGAAGAACTCATCCGTTTCGGGGAAGAGAGCGTCACATTTCTGATTGGGCAAGGAGCAGAGGTGATCGTCGTAGCCTGTAATACCAGTTCAGCCACCGCGCTTCCGGTTTTACGGGATCGCTTTGACGTTCCGATGATCGGCATGGTCGAACCAGGGGCCCGTTTGGCGGTTGAAAAAACTATAGCGGGTCGGATTGGATTGATTGCCACAGAAACCACCGTGCGCAGCAAGGCTTATTCGTCCGGAGTGAGCCGGGCGTTGGCAAAAGGGAGCGTACCTGAAGATACGGTACTCCGGAAGGCTTGGCAGCACGGAGAGCAAGCCATAGCGTTAGTTAAAGCTCAGGGTTGCCCCCTCTTTGTGCCTTTGATTGAGGCCGGATTGGCTAACTCCGCTGAAGCTCGAGGGATTGCCCGAACGTATCTAGCTCCGCTCCAGGCGGCCGGCGTGGATGCCCTTATTTTAGGGTGTACGCATTACCCCTTCCTCGAATCAGTCATTCGGGAGATCTTGGGCGAAGATGTCTTGATCATCGATCCTGCTTTGGCTGTTGTCGACGAACTTAGAAAATTACTTCAGCATATGGACGGAGGTAGGCGTTTGGAGGCTGTTACCTCAGTTTCCGAAGCAGTATTGGGAAAAAACCATTGGCGAGTCCGCTATTTTGTGAGTGGGGATCCAGGGCTTTTCCGGCAAGTCGGCAATACACTCCTCCAGCAACCGATTGACCTCGTGGAACAGGTGTCACCAAGTGAGTGAGTACGAAGGGCGATGCACGATGCACGAATTTATGGCGGTTAATAGCGGATATATAAGCAAGCATATTTAGGCGGTGGATCTGAACTTGAACTTATTCAAGATCGTAGTTGTTGGATATATTTTCTAAAATCGACCAGGAGGAATCAATTGTGGAACAGAAAACCTTGGTTTTAGGGGTTATCGGCTCAGATGTTCATGCCGTGGGAAATCGGATTTTGGATTATGCGTTCACTCAAGCGGGTTTTAAGGTGATCAACATTGGAGTACTGGCAACACAGGAGGAATTCATCCATGCGGCGATTGAAACGAATGCCGACGTGATTATGGTTTCGTCCTTGTATGGACACGGGGAGATGGATTGCAGGGGGTTGCGTGAGAAGTGTCAGGAAACAGGAATCGGCAAAATTCTATTGTATGTTGGCGGTAACTTGGTTTGTGGGAAACAGGATTTTGAGTCGGTCAAAGAGCGGTTTGTGGCAATGGGTTTTGATCGAGTTTATCCACCGGGAACTATGCCTGAGACACCGATCGCCGATTTGCGAAAGGATTTAGGCATATGAAAGAAAAT
>JGI12269J14319_10002511_pt1 | contig 17650 bp, 21 predicted proteins | sample PeaSoiSIISIP2007_FD_14319 | JGI IMG/M metagenome (IMG submission 14319) | reverse complement strand
GATGGCGATCGCCGTCCCCTCGGCGGTCAAGACGTTCAACTGGATCGCGACCCTGTGGGGGGGTCGGATATGGATGGCGGTGCCGATGTGGTTCTGCATCGCGTTCATCACGGGGTTCGTCATCGGTGGCCTCTCGGGTCTGTTCCTCGCCTCCGTCCCCGTCGACTTCCTTTACCACGGGACGTACTTCGTCGTGGCCCACTTCCACTACATCATCCTCGGCGGAACGCTGATGGCGATCTTCGCCGGGATCTACTTCTACTACCCCGTGCTCACGCGCCGCTGGTACGACCAGCGACTCGGCCAGGTCCACTTCCTGATGACCTACATCGGGGTGAACCTCCTCCTCTTCCCGATGTTCCTGCTCGGGGCCGAGGGAATGCCCCGGCGCGTCTACGACTACCTCTGGCAGGGCAACTTCCAGGCGCTCAACTTCGCCTCGACGGTCGGTGCGTACATCCTGGGGATAGGTCAGCTGGTTTTCCTGTTCAATATGGTCTACAGCTACTTCGCGGGCGCCCACGTGACCACCGCCGACCCGTGGGGGGAGGAGCTCGCGATCAAGATGACCGGCCCGACCGCCGTCCCCGTGCCGTCCCGAGCCCCTCACCCGGTCCCCACCGCCGCCCCGGCCGAGGGCCCGTAGGCCGTCCATGAAGGGCCACGACCTGTTCCGGTGCGCGACCCTCTTCGCGGTCATCCTGTGCTACGCCACGATCCTCCTCGGGGGGAACGTCATGGCGAGCGACAGCGGTCTCGCCTGTCCGAGCTGGCCGTCCTGCTACGGGAACGGGAACTTCCTGCCCGCGTTCCAGGGCGGAGCGGCGGTCGAGTGGAGCCACCGCGTGATGGCGTTCTTCCTCTCCACGAGCGTCGCCGTCCTCGCGCTCCTCGGGGTCGCGTTCGAACGCCGTCGCCCGGCTCTCCTCCGCATGTCGCTCATCTCGCTCGGCCTCGTCGTCACCGAGGCCCTCCTGGGCGGTCTCGTGGTCGAGAATTCACTCCAGGTCCCGCTCGTGCTCACGCACCTCGCGATCGCGACGGCCCTCTTCGGGATCCTTCTCGTGATCGCGCTCCTCGCCAACCTGCGGGAAATGCCGACCCGCTGGGTGGCCTGGGCGCGCCGGGCGATCGACGAGACTCCCCCGCCGGCCGCCACCGAGCCCGGTTCCGTACCGGCGCCGCAACCGTTCCCCAGCGACCCGGGCCGGGTCTCGGCCACCCCCCGGGAAGGCTAAGCGAGCCCCCGGCTCCCTCGCGGCGAGGTCCTACTCCCGTGTCGTCCGACGCCGAACTTCCGCCGTCCCGTCGCTCGCCGCTGGGGGACTGGTGGACGCTCGCCAAACCCGGGATCACGGCCCTCATCTGCCTGGTCGCGGTCGGAGGGTTCGTCCTCGCCCGGCCCGGTTCCGTCGACCTGGTGCGGCTCGGGCTCGTGGTCGGCTTCGGGGCCCTCGCCTCCGCCGGCTCCGGGATGCTGAACCACTACCTCGAGCGGGACCGGGACCGGGCGATGCGCCGGACCCGCACCCGGCCGCTGCCGGCCGCGCGGGTCGACTTCCGGGCGACGGCGGCGGTCGGCCTCACGCTGGTGGCGCTCGGGGTCGGCGGGGCGTCCCTGACCCTGAACCTCCTCACCGGCGTCTCGATCCTGCTCGGAGCCATCACGTACGTCGTGGTCTACACCGCCTGGCTCAAGCCCCGGTCGAGCTGGAACATCGTCATCGGCGGGTTCGCCGGGAGCGCACCGGCGCTCGCAGGAGGGGCGGCGGCCCTCGGGTTCTGGACGCCGGGCGTTCTTGCGTTGGCCCTCCTCGTCTTCTTCTGGACCCCCCCGCACTTCTGGAGCCTCGCGCTCCTGCTCAAGGACGATTATGCGCGCGCGGGCCTTCCGATGCTCCCCCGGATGAACGACCCGGCGTTCTCGGGCAAGGTGGTGGTCGTCTCCGCCGCCCTGCTCGTCCCACCATCGATCCTCATCGCGCTCCTCGGACCGGTCGCGTGGCCCGTCGGGGTCGCCCTGGTCGGGCTCGCGGTCGGGTTCGTGGCCGTCACGCTGCCTCTGTGGCGCGAGGTGACCGCCCGCCGGGCCCGTCGCGGATTCATCTATTCGGGGCCGTACCTGCTGGGCGTGGTGCTGGCCCTCGTCGTGAACGTCCCTCTCGTGCATCTGGGGTTCGCGCCCCGGTTCTAGCCTGCCCTCACCTCCGGGTGAGTGCGGACGTTGAGCTTATGTCGGGGGCCGCTCCTCGCACCTCACGATGTCAGACTCCGACCGGGTCGGAGCCGCGAGCGAACGCACTCGCGACGCCGAGAATGTGCTGAGACGCATGGGCTATTCCCGCGTGGTCCCCGCCCGACGAGAACCGGTGACCGAACCCTCGTTCTGGGTTCAGGAGTCCGGGGTTCCGCGCCGGACCTTCCCGGTCTACGTACCGGGCGCGCGGGGCGAGGTCGACGCGGGCATTGACCGATGGGTCGAGGTCGCCCGGGGGACTCCCCAAGCCCGCCGCGCGATCTTCGTCGTCCCGAACGACTCGGCGGCCGAGGCCGCCTGGGCCCGGCTGTCCAAGACCCCCGGCTCCACGATCGACCACGAGGTCTCCATTCTGGTCGTCCCGAGCGAGCCGCGGGCCGACCCCCCGCCCCACTTCCACCTCCGGTCCGTCCCTCCGAAGGAGGTCCTCCGGATCGCCACGGGCATCGTGGTCGGGCTCTTCCGCCGTGCCCAGGCGTCGGACGGCTCCTCCCCCGTGGACTTCGAGGAGATGCTCGTCCACCTCCGCAACCGCTTCGGCATCGACGTGCAGCGCTCGCTCGGCGTTCAGTCCGACGAGGACGCCCTCTTCCTGCTCTACCAGCTCGCGCTCCGGGACTCCTATGCACCCGGCGACCCCGGGGCCAACCTCCACCTCCTCGTTCTCAAGCCGACGGGTCCGGCCGCCCGCCTCCCGTGGTTCGCGGCCTGATCGCGCTCCAACCGAAGCCATAAGAACCCCTTTTGGGTCATTTCGGAGGAGCGATGACCACACCGACGGGCGTCTACGAGACGCCATACACGGCCTACCCGGGGGGTTCCATGCCTCCCCCCCACACCACCCCCGAGGAAGGGAAGGCGGACCTGTGGGCGTTCTTCTGGCTCGCGTTCGTCAACACCGCGATCATCGTGGGCGTCGGGCTCGCCGCCTGGTTCTACGTCCACTAGGCGCCTCCCGCGCGCCGCTCGAGTAACCATTATCTAACACGGCCGGGTCGGCGCGCCGCCGGCGCGGTTTGGGGCCGTGGGGTAGCTTGGACCATCCTTCTTGCTTGGGGTGCAAGAGACTCCGATTCAAATTCGGACGGCCCCACTCGCGCCGGGGAACCCGGAGCCCGCCCAGCAGGACGTGAGGGGGGCGCTATCTAATCGGTCCGTCTGGAGCGCCCGTGAGCCGACGCTTTGCCGCGGACCGTCGTCACGACCCCTACTACCAGGCCGCCCAGCAGCAGGGCCTCCGGTCGCGGGCGGCGTTCAAACTCGACTACCTCAACACTCGCTTTCACCTCCTGCCCCGGGGCGCCCGGGTCCTCGACCTGGGTGCGGCGCCCGGCGGCTGGTCCCTGGTCGCCCGCGACCGGGTCGGCGCGAAGGGGTCGGTCGTCGCCGTCGACCCGCGGGTCGTGGAACCGATCGATGGGGTGGAGTACATCCGGGGCCGAGTCGGGGACCCGCGTCTTCCGGGCCGGCTTGGACCCGGGTCGTTCGATGTCGTGCTCTCCGACATGTCCCCCTCGATCAGCGGAGCGTACGCGACCGACCACGCTCGTTCGGTCGGACTGGTCCGGGAGGCGTTCGCGCTCGCCCGACTGGCGCTGGCCCCGGGCGGTGCCTTCGTCGCCAAGGTGTTCGACGGGGACCTCCTGGACGACCTCCAGTTCGAGGTCGGGCGTTCGTTCTCGGAGGTCCGCCGGACGAAGCCGCCGGCTTCGCGCGAAGGCTCGTCCGAGACGTATATCATCGCTCGCGGATTCCTCGGCGAGCCACCGGCGGTGACCGGAACGCGTCCCAAGCCGCGCCCGAGCCCCGCTATATAGGTTCACATTATACGCCGGCTCCGCGCCGACGCCGCCTGTTTCGAGGTCTGTTTACTCGTGATCCGGTTCGGACCTGCGGGGATCCCTCTCTCGTGCAAGGGGCGGACGCTCCGCGATGGCATCGCAGACGTGCACCACCTGGGCCTCACCGCGATGGAGGTCCAGTTCATCAAGGTCAATCCGCTGACGCGGGTCGTCTTCGACGAGGAGCTCGGCAAGGTGCCGAACGAGCTCCTCCTCCAGCTCGTCGTGAACGTCGGCGCCGGTGACCCCGCCGCCGCCCCGCCCCTCGCCGCGGCGTTCACGACGCCGCTGAAGCGCAAGGACCAGCTCACGACGCTCACGTGGAGCCTGGCCAAGGACCACAATGACCTCGACCAGACCAAACAGCTCGCCCGCGCCCTCGACGTCGACCTCACGCTGCACGCGCCGTACTACGTGGACTTCTTCGGCTCGACCGACGCTCGGGAGCAGTCGACCCGCCAGATCCAGTGGTCGGGCGTGCTGGCCCACGGTCTCGGGGCCCGCCTCGCGGTGACCCACCTCGGGTTCTACGGCGGGGGACCCCGCGCTGATTCGGTCCAAGAGCTGACCGAGATCGTGACCGACCTCTCCGCCTGGCTCCGGACCTTCTCCAAGGGCACGGTCCGGCTCGGTATCGAACCGAGTGGCCACCCCGACGTCTTCGGCTCGCGCGAGGAGGTCCTCGAGCTCGTCCGTCACGTGAAGGGGACCGTCCCCGTGCTGAACGTGCCGCACCTCGCAGCCCGAGAGCGCACGACGTTCGAAACCGCCGAGGCGCTCGCGCCCGTGATCAAGGAGTTCGTGGCGGCCACCGACGGGCCCCTCTACGGCCATTTTTCGGGGGTCGAGCTCTACGGACCGGGCGAGTTCCGCCTCACCCCGATCAAGCGGGGGCAGGTCCGCTTCGACCCGCTCGCGGAGCTCCTGGCCGAGCGCGACTACGACGTGACCGTGATCTCGAGCTCGCCCCTCCTCGAGCACGACGCGATGTACATGAAGCTCCTTTACGAGCGCGCCCTCACGAAGCGCTGGACGAAATTGCACGCCCCGCCCCCGGCCAAACCCGTCCTCCCCAAGGGCAAACCTGTACCCCCCAAGGGCCGTCTTATCGCCCCGACCCTGGCGCGCCCGTCCCACAGCAAGGGACCGCCGCCACGGAAACCCGCGCCGATCCCGGCCGCCCGCCACGGACCCGCTCGGCCGTCGGCCGGCCGGGCGCGGCCGAAACCGTCGGAGGTGCGAAAGCATGCCCGTCCCCCGCGCCGGTAGCCTGTCGGTCTACCTCCGATCCCAGCGGTACATCGCGGAGCACGTCAGTGCGGCCCTCGAACGGCTCGACCCGGCGACGGTACGGCAGGCGGTGGAGGTCCTGAGCCGCGCCCCCCAGATCTTCGTCTACGGCGCCGGTCGGAGCGGGATCATCGGACGCGCGTTCGCGATGCGGCTCGTCCAGACCGGATTGACCGCCTACGTGATCGGCGAGAGCGTGACGCCCATCGTGAAAAAAGGCGACGTGGTCTTCATCCTTTCCGGGCAGGGCGAGAGCTACTCCAGCATCCAGGTGGCGAACATCGTTCGCCGCGAGGGGGCGGAGCTGGTCGTCCTCACCGCGAAGGCATCGTCCAAACTCGCGCACACGGCCACGGTGCTCCTCGCAATCGAGCTCCCCGACGATCCCGACCGGACCCGCTACGCGCCGCTCGGGACGATCTTCGAGGCGGCGAGCCTCCTCCTCACCGACGGGCTCATCGCCGAGATCCTGGTCGCCCACGGGGAGACCGAGGCGTCGATGCGCCGTCGCCACGCGATCATCACGTAGCCCTCGACGCGGACCAAACTTTAAGGAGCGCCGGGCTTCAGCCGGAGCGTGCCGGCTCGCGGAACCCACGCCGAGGGAACCCTCGTCCCCATCCCGACCCGATTCTTCGTCACGAGCGGGAAGGGGATCAACAAGACGAGCGAGTTGAACGCCTTTGACCTCGCCCTCCTCCAGGCGGGGATCGGAGACCAGAACCTCGTCAGCGTATCCTCCGTGCTCCCGATCGGGATCCGTCAGGTCGACCGCACCAAGATGCCCCGGGGCGCCATCACGCACGCCGTCCTCGCCCGGTTCGCCGGCGGCGAGGGCGAGGTCGTCAGCGCCGGGATCGCCTACGGGTTCCGGACCGACGGCCAGGGCGGGTACGTCGCCGAGGGCCACGTCCACGGCACCCAGCGCTCGCTGAAGGAGTTCCTCAAGTGGCGGATGGAGGAGATCGCACACTTCCGGGGCGTCGAGCTCCGCCGGATCCACTACCGCAGCGAGGAGCTCTCGATCCCGATGGACCACTACGGGGTTTGCATCGCCGCGTGCGTCTTCCTTCCCTGAGCGGACAAGTCCTTCTGCGCCCGTCCAGACGCTACGGTCTTCGGGGACGGACCGTCTCCAGGGCGACGACCTCCGCCCGCACGAGCGGAAGGTCGTCGTGGATGCGCACGACGAGGTCCTCGACGACGCGTCGCTGGATGGCTCCCCAGAGATCCAGGGAAATGGCGTGGGTGCGCTCGCGGTGAACGCGCCGGACCACGAGATCGAGCCGGAGCCGATCCGGCCCCGAGAGACGAACGGCGAACGAGTGGGCTTTCCCGACGGGCGCCCACGATGCGTCGGAGAGGGCGCGCACGAGATGGGCGACCGGTTCCGCGAGCTGGGCATGGGTGGGCTCCGGTAGCGGCAGCCAGCCCCCCGGCCGGGCCTCCCAGTGGTCCACCCGCCGGAAGCCGACCCCGGTACACGCGCGCAGGAGCTGCCCGGTCATCTGGAGGAGGTCCTCGGCCGACTCGACCTCGCGTTCGCGGAGCAACGACGTGAGCGGTCCGAGCAGTGGGAGCGGCTCGAACCGGTACCCCTCGTGCTCCACGTCGAGCTCGAGCTGGACGTGAGAGAACCGGAGCGAGCGGTCGAGCGGCCGGACCGCGCGGAGCTTCCGGGGCCATTCGAGCACGGGAGGCTGCGTCGGTCGCTCCCGGGGGGAACGGCGACGGAGGAGTCGAGCCATCGGACGCCCGTCGTTCTCGCTCCAGAAGAGACTTTGCCTCGTTCGGCAGTCGTCGGGAGCTCGATGCGACGTTCCTCGGGGGCGCCGAGAAGGGGATCCGCCCGTGGGCCGAACTAGAGCAGTTTCCGGAAGAGCAGCTTGTCCTCTAGGCTGCCCTCGATCGCGAGCTTGCGGGTCACGAGGGCCTTCATCGGCCCGATCTCCTTGGTGACGAGGCCGCGGAACGTCGCGACATCGGTGATGATCTTTACGTCGGACCGGGGAGGGGATCCGGAACGGAGGGCCGTCAGGCGGCCGTGGCGGAGGTCGACCGCATACGTGCCCTCGTCTCGAAGGCGCACTTCGATCGTCCGCTCGATCCCGTCGAGTTCCTCCGCCATCGCCGGCGTCCGTTCGGCGTGCCGGTTGAACCGGTCGACGAGCGCGGCCAAGGTTTCCTCGACGGTCATGGAGTGAACTGGTCCAGCGTGACAGCCGGCGCGACTGGTTTAACCCTTGTCATCGTGGCCCACGAGAACCGGAGCCATGGCGGTGCTACCGCGGCCTGCTGCAGGTGGGCCCGGACGAATTCCACGGTCTGCATATCGGAGGGATATCCGCTTCCGATCCCATCCCCGACGGCCGCCCGGAGTCGAGCGAGGGCCCGGTCGCGCCGCACCTTAGCGACGATCGAGGCCGCCCCGACCAGCGGGTCGTCCCGGTCGGCGTGGTGTCGGGAGATGATCCGGACCCCTCCCCCGGCCCGGGCGGAGACCCGGCGGCCGAAGCGGGCTTCGTTCGTGTCGCAGGCATCGACCCGGGCCTCCTCCGCGCCGAGCCGCCGGATCACGGTTCCGAACGCCTCGGCCTCGAGGTCGTTCAGCCCACCGTTCCGGACCGCCCGGTCGACGACCCGGGGGGTGAGCGCGACGGACGCCAGGTCGCCCAGCCGCCCGAGGCGCGCGTAGACCTCCTCCCGGGCCGCGGGCCTCAGCTCCTTCGAGTCCCTGGCGCCGGCCGCACGGATCGACTCGAGCGCCGAGTCGTCGACGGCAAATGCGCCGACGACGAGGGGACCGACGAAGCTCCCGCGTCCCGCCTCGTCCACGCCGACCACCCTCATCGATTCGCTCGGGACGGGACGGGAAGAGGGGCCGGGAAGCTTAAGCCCGCCCGCGCGGGCACGAGGAACCCTCCGATCGGTCCGGCCACCGCCGAAACTTTAGCCCGGGTCGGTCTGGGGACGTACCGACCCTTCGGGGGAGACGGACGATGGACGCCTACCACGCGTACCGCGGTCCCCGCCAGCTTCCGCGTGCGTACCGGGCGATGTTCGACAACGACCCGCATCCGGCCGGGTCGATCGACCGTGTGCTCTGGGAATCGATGGTCCGGCTTTGTCCGGCGACAGCCACCGCCCTCTACGGAGAGTTCACGCCGACCCGGGTCGCGTATCGGCCGGGGTCACGCCCGGAGCTCGAACGGATCATCCGGGCCCTCGACCTCGGCGAGCGCTCGGAGGAGGGACGCGTCGCGGCGGTGGTCCGGTTCGCCTCCGGGCTTGCCCCTCCGTCGTCGGTCGATCTGGCGGAGATGCGATTCGGCGGTTCCGAGGAGGAGATCGTCGCCCGGGGTTCGGACTGGTGCACCGACATCGCGCGGGTCGCCTGCGGGCTGTGCCAGGTGGCGCGTCTGCCCTCTCGTCTGGTGATCCTGGAGGATCCGGACCAGGCGTACAGCGGCCACACCATCGTCGAGACGTGGCGCGACGGGGCGTGGGGTGCCGTCGATGCGGTCGGGAACGTAATCTACCGGACGGAAGGAGGGGCTCCCGCCACGACCTGGGACCTCATGAGCCGACCCGAGCTCCTGGACGCTCAGCCGGTCGGGAGCCCCACCGCGGGAGCGCGACGGGGACAGTTCTCGTGGGCGGCCATCGCCAACTACCCGCTCGGGGCGCTCGATTCGGTCGACTACTCGGTGGGCGCGATCAACCAGTACTACCGTACCATACTCACGATGTCGGAGCAGGGCTGGCCCGGCGGCCTCCGCTGGCTCTTCGGGGAAGACCACACCCACTGAACCGGGACGCGAACGGCCCATCCAGGGAACGGTCGGCGCCCCCCGGGGCTCCGAGAGCGCGGCAGCGGGGCCTCGCCCTTATCCAAGAAACGTCATATACGGCACCCCGGTCGGCCCGACCTCCCCCGGAGTTTCATGGGAATCTGGCAGGGCCGCTCGCGTCGCAAGCGCACCGGCGGACGCCTTCGTCCGATCCGGAAGAAGCGGCGGTTCGAGATCGGCCGCGAACTCCAGTCCGCCACCCTGGGCGGGAACATCGTCAAACGCTACCGCGTTCGCGGGGCGAATTTGAAGCTGCGGATCCTCACGGTCGAGACGATCAACGTCTTCGACCCGGCGACCAAGAAGACCCAGAACGTCAAGATCGTGACCGTCCGGGAGAATCCCGCGAACCCGAACTACGTTCAGCGGAACATCATCACCAAGGGTGCGATCCTCGAGACCGAGCTCGGCCTGGTCCGTGTGCGCTCCCGCCCGGGTCAGGACGGCGTCCTGAACGGCGTCCGCGTCGCAGCGGCGTCTGGCCCGGCGTGATTCGGCCGGCGGGCCCACGATGCCCGACCACTTCTACATCTATCCAAGCTACCTCGGCCGGGAGCGTACTCGCAAGGAGGGCCGTCGGATCCCGACCGCCCTCGCGCTGCCTGACCTGACCGGAGAGGAGATCGTGGCCGCGGCGCAGCACCTCGGGTTCAAGGCCGAGCTCGAATCGGACAAGCAGTATCCCCGTTCGGCGAGCGCCTTCGAGGGTCGGATCAAGGTCGTCAAGAAGGGGACGACGACGAAGGCGGCCTTCCTCCGCTCCGTCGCGGGGGAGCTCGCGCGCCGCCGGGTCGCCGGGGGGAAAAAGTAGGTGGAAGAGCCCGGCACCGTCTATTTCACCGGGACCGCGGGGGCCGGCAAGACCTCGTTCGTGCGCGCCTTCGCGGAATGGCTCAAGACCGCCGGGTATGATTCGACGGTCGTCAACCTCGACCCCGGCCTCGAGGGTACCGACTTCGAGCCGGACGTCGACATCCGCGAGTGGGTGCGCCTCGCGGACATCCAGGACGAGTACGGGCTCGGCCCGAATGGCGCCCAGGTCGCGGCGGCCGACATGATCGCGCTCAAGATCTTCGACGTCAAACAAGCCGTCCAGGAGCTCAAGGCGGACTACGTCCTGATCGACACGCCCGGCCAGATCGAGCTGTTTGCGTTCCGGGAAGCCTCGAAGGCGATCGTGGATGCGCTGAGCGGGGACCGCTCGGAGATCGCCTTCCTGTTCGACCCCGCGCTCGCCCGGACCCCAGGCGGCTTCGTCTCGCTAATGATGCTCTGCGCGACCGTCGAGTTCCGGTTTCGACTCCCCATGGTCAACGTGCTCACGAAGGTCGACGCCCTCACGCCCGACCAGCTCGAGCGGGTCACCCGATGGGCGGATGAGCCGGCGACGTTGTATGAGGCGGTGACGGCCGAGACGCCGACCCCGGACGCGCAACTCTCGGCCGAGATGTTCCGCGCCCTGGAGACGATGGGTTCGCTCACCGGCCTCATCGCGACGTCCGCGAAGGAGGGGATCGGCCTCGACGCGTTCTACCAGGCGAGCCAGCGGGTCTTTGGCGGCGGAGAGGATCTCGACCCGTCCCACGACCCGTCGAACGAGTGAGCGCTCACTCCTCGGTGAAGAAGAGTCCCATCCCGGCCGACGCCGCGTCCTCCTCGTCCCGGAAGCGCTGGTGCAGGGTCTCCCCCTCCGTCGAAGGAAGGGGCGTCCCGACCGCGGCGAGGAGCTCCTTCGCCCGCTGGACGCCCTCGGTCGAACCCTCGACCAGCACGTAGGTCTGATCGGCCGGCCCGCCCATGGCGCCGGCATCGCGCACCTTCTGGCTTTGGCGGGAGACGATGTCGTCCTTGAGGACCCCATCGAGCTCGGCCCGCTTCGCGGAAGGCACGCGGAAGATCGTCCACGCCATCGGCTCCGCGACCGTCCTCCCCTATTTGGGGGTTCGCTCGCCGCCCGCGGGAAAGGGAGATAGCCGCATCGGCTGTCCCGGACAGCATGTACGCGCGGACGACGGAGTCGCCGGTGCTCCTCCTTGGGGCCGCGCACGTCATCGACCTCTCCGGGCCGTTGCGTTCAGTCCTCGCCGGCCGGGTGCTGGACGGGCTCGCCGTCGAGCTCGACCCGGAACGGGCCGGCTCGCTCTTCGCTCCGTCCTCGCACCCTCGGGACCACAGCGGACTCCCGCTCCTCACCCGGGTGTGGGGATTGATCCAACGACGCCTCGGTTCCGAGCTCGGCGGCGGGGAGGCCGGTGCGGAGATGAAGGTCGCCGCGCTAGTCGCCCGCGAGCGTCAGCTACCTCTGTTCTTGATCGACGACCCGCTCCGGCTCACCGTGATGCGTCTCGTCCAGTCGATGCCGTACAAGGAACGGGTCCAGCTGCTCTTCGGGGCGTTCGTCGCGCTGTTCCTGCCGACCCGCCTGGTGACTCGCGAGATGGACCGCTACGCGGCGTCGCCGGAGGAGTACACGGACCAGCTGCGCCTCGCGAGTCCCACCCTCGCCCGCGTACTGTTGGACGAACGGAACGAGCACATGGCCGAACGGCTGACGCATCTGCGCCGGCAGGGGTACGGCCGCATCGCCGCCGTCGTGGGCGACGCGCATCTCCCCGGGCTCGCGGCGGCGCTCGGCCGCCGGGGCGTGGCCGTCGAATCCATCCCGTTCGCGAAGCTCCGCGAGCTCAGAGGACCGCCGTCTGCCCCTTCGTAGCCTCGTCGACCGAGTGGACGAACGTATCGGCGAGCATCGCGACCTCGGGCCCGACGTGCTCCTCGATCCGTCCCGCGTCGGAGAGAGCGCTGATCGGAGGCGCGACCGGCAGCTGGCCCAGCACGGGGATCCCGTACTCCTCGGCGATCTGGGCGACCTTGCTGACGCCGAAGAGGTCGATCCGCCGGCCGCAGTCCGGGCAGTTGAGGTAGGACATGTTCTCGACGAGGCCGAGGAGCGGGACGTGAAGTTCCCGGGCCATGTTCATCGCCTTTCTCACGATCAGGGCCGCGAGGTCCTGCGGCGTGAGGACGAAGACCATCCCGTCGATGGGGATCGTCTGGAAGACCGTGAGGGGAACGTCGCTCGTGCCGGGCGGCATGTCGATCAGCAGGTAGTCGAGCGCTCCCCAGTTCACGCCTCCGAAGAACTGCGTGATCAGGCGGGTGACGAGCGGACCGCGCCAGATGACGGGCGTCTTCTCGTCCTCGACCATGAACTGGGAGGAGACGACGGGAATGCCGGTGCGGGAAACGGCCGGTTCGATCCCCTCGCCGCGGTCCGTGAGCGGGCCGGTCATCCCGAGCAATTTCGGGATGGAGGGGCCGGTGATGTCGGCGTCCAGGATCCCGACGCGCAGTCCCCGGCGCCGTAGCTCGGTCGCGAGGAGCGCCGTCGCGGTCGACTTGCCGACCCCGCCCTTCCCGCTCCCGACCGCGACCACGTGCCGGATCCTTCCCTTGTCCATCCGTTGGAGGACGCTGCCGGGGGGCCCGCGTCGCATCGGCCCGGGCGGCGTGGACGTTGGGTGGCCCGCCGGGGGAGTTTCAGCGGCGGTCATGGGTCGGTCCACGCCAGGGCGTCTATATTATGGAGGCTCCGAGGCCTAGCGGGGGTGGTGAAATTGATGACGGAGTTGCCACGGGAGGGACTGAACGAGCTGTTCGAGCCGAAGTCCCTCGCCGTGATCGGCGCCTCGAACCGGCCCGGTACCGTGGGGATGACCCTGTTCCGGAACGTCCTGCAGGCGGGCTTCCGCGGCGTAGCCTACCCGGTCAACCCGTCTTGGGCGAGCGTTTCGGGGGTCCACTGTTACCCGGACATCGCCCATCTCCCGGAGCCACCGGACCTCGGGATCGTCATCGTTCCGGCCCGCCATGTGAACGGGGTCGTGAACGAACTCGGCCGCGCGGGCACCCGCGGGGTCATCGTGATCTCGTCCGGATTCCGCGAGGTGGGCGGCGAGGGGATCGCCCTCGAGGACGAGCTCATTCGCACGGCGCAAAAGTACCGCATGTCGCTGGTCGGCCCGAATTGCTTCGGTCTCCTGAACACCGACCCGAACGTCAGCCTGAACGCCACCTTCAGCGAGAGCCTCCCGCCCCGGGGGAACATCGCGTTCGTCTCGCAGAGCGGAGCGCTCTGTGCGGGCATTCTCGCGTACGGCATTGCCGAACGGATCGGGTTCTCGCAGTTCGTCTCGGTCGGCAACCGTGCGGGCATCGACGAGAACGACCTCTTGAGCTCCCTCGGGCGTAACCCGGCGACCCGCGTCATCCTGCTCTACGTCGAGAGCCTCGCGAACGGCCGCCGCTTCCTCGAGGCGGCCCGTGAGGTGACGGAGGTGAAGCCGGTGCTCGTGATCAAGAGCGGCCGGACCCCTGCCGGCGAGCGAGCGGCACGGAGCCACACCGGTTCGCTGGCCCAATCCGGGCGCGACCAGCTCTACGACGCGCTCTTCGAGCAGTCGGGCGTCGAGCGGGTCGAGTCGATCGGGGAGCTGTTCCGGACCGCGAAGCTCTTCTCCGCCGGGCTCCGGCTGGAGGGTCCCCGACTCGCCATTCTAACGAATTCCGGAGGCCCCGGGATCGTGGCCGCGGACGCAGCGGAGCGGCACCACCTCGAGCTTCCCCTCCCATCGGACTCCGAACGGAGCAAGCTTGCTCGCATCCTCTCTCCGTCGGCCGCGCTCGCGAACCCGGTCGACATGACCGCGGACGCGGGACCCGCCCAGTGGACCCAGGCGCTCCGCATCATCCTGGACGCCCCTCGGACCGACGGCGTGCTGGCGATAACGACCCCGACCGGGACGCTTACCGGGGCGGCGGTCGCGAAGGCGATCCTCGAGGCGCACGCAAGCAGTCCCAAGGCCCTCACCGCGTGCCTCTTCGGTCTGACCGACCTCTCCGAAGACGTAGAGACGCTCGAGGCGGGCGGCGTCCCGGCGTTCACCTTCCCCGAGGAGGCCGTCCAGGGCCTCGGCAGCCTCGCCCGGTATCGGGCGTGGCTCAACCGTCCTCGCACGGAGATCCGCAAGTTTTCCGTCGACCTCCACGCGGCGCGGACCGTCATCGCACGGGCCCGTCGCGCCGGGGTATCGCTGCTGCCCGAGTACGCCGCGCGGGAACTCCTCTCCGCGTTCGGGATCCCGTTCGCCAAGGTGCGGCGCGTACGGACCGCGGAGGAAGCCGTTGCGGCCGCCCGCGAGGTCGGCTACCCGGTCGTCCTCAAGGTCGCCTCCCCCGACATCTCCCACAAGACGGACGTCGGCGGCGTCTTGCTTCACCTGGAGGACGGGGACGCGGTCCGAGAAGCCGTCCGGACGATGACCGAGAACCTCCGGGTGCGCGCCCCATCCGCCCGGATCGAGGGGTTCGAGGTCGAGGCGGAGGTCCGGGGAGGGAAGGAGGTCCTGATCGGACTCCAACGCGACCCCGGATTCGGGCCGATCGTCGCCTTCGGACTCGGTGGGATCTACGTCGAGGTGCTCCGCGACGTGACGTTCCGATTGGCGCCGGTGCGGCCCCTCTCAGCCGTCCACATGATCAAGTCGGTCAAGGCATTCCCGCTCCTCCAAGGGGTCCGCGGCGAGCCTCCTAGCGACATCGAGGCGCTCGCCGAAGCGATCGAGCGGGTCTCCCAGCTGGCCGTCGAGCTGCCGGAGGTCGCGGAGCTGGACCTCAACCCGATGATCGTGCGGGCCGCCGGCTCCGGCGTGATCGCGGTCGACGCCCGGGTCGTGCTCGCGCCTCCTTCCACACCGGCACGGTCCGCTTCAGCCGGTCGATCAAGAACCGGGTCGCGGCGAACGCCTCCTTCCGGTGCCCGCACGCGGCACCGACGATAACGGCGACCTCGCCCACCCGCACCCGCCCGACCCGGTGCCAGGCTACGGTGCGGCCGGCGCCGAACCGTCGCTGTGCCTCCGCTTCGAGCTCCCGTAGGGCGTTCAGCGCCGGGACCCGATGGGCTTCGTAGAGGAGCGCCGCCACGGTTCCGGCCGGAGTGGGGTCGTCGCGGACTCGCCCCACGAAAACGACGACCCCTCCGAGGGTAGGGTCGCCGAGCTCCCGGAGGGCGGCCGAGACGGAGAGCGGACGGGCACTCAACCGGACCGACAAGTCAACCTCCCCCGTAGGGCGGGTGGACCGCGAGCTCCTCGCCCGGACGCACCCGCTCGTCGAGCCGAGCGACCGGGATGCCATCGTGGAAGAACCGACTGTGGGCGAGGATCGGGATCAATCGGGGATGGATCCGGGCGAGCTCGACTAGGAGCTCCCGCACGGTCGTCCCGCCGGCCGAGACCGGCCAGGGAAGGGAACGCGTTCCGACCGCGGTGCGCGCCGTCGCGAACAGGAGCACTCGGACCCGGCCGGCCGGGGGCCCGGGCGGACTTCGACCCTTTCCGGTCGCGGTCATCGCCGGTGGAGCGCACAACCGATTAATACGGATGTCCTCTCGATTGACCGATGTCGGAGCTTTCGGTCCGTTCGGGAGGTCAAGCCGGGGACGGCATCGCCTCCGTGGGCGAGACAATCGCCCGATGCTTTTCCCGGATGGGCCTCCACGTCTTCGGCCTCAACGCCTACCAATCGGTGATCCGTGGAGGGCACGTCTGGTACCACGCGCGTACCGGGGACGGGCGGCCGCACTCCCAAGGCGACGGTCTCGACATCCTGTACGCCCTCGACAAGCAGACGGTCGACGTGCACTCGGCCGGCCTCCGGCGCGGCGGCACCGTGGTCTTCGACCCCGAGAAGTTCGCGGTCTCCGAGAGCGAGCTGCCCGCCGGCGTCACGGCCCTGCCCGTACCAACGCTCGAATTCGCCCGGAAGTATACGAGCCAGTCGATCCTCCAGAACGCCGGCGGGATCGGGGCGACCGCGTTCCTGGCCGGGATCCCGCTCGACCTCCTGCACCAGGTGCTCCAGGACTCGTTCGGCCGGAAGGCCGGTGACGTCGTCACGTGGAACCTCGGCGCGAGCGCGGAGGGCTATCACTTCGCGGAAACCCACGCGAGCGCGAACGCCTCGGCGGTGCGCAAGGGTGGCGCGCCCAAGCTCCTGATGACCGGCAACCAGGCGATCGCCCTCGGGGCGGCCGCGGCCGGCTGCAAGTTCCTCGCCCAGTATCCGATGACGCCCGCCTCGGGCGTCCTCCACTGGCTCGCCGCGCACGCCCAGAGCCTGGGGATCGTCGTCAAGCAGGCCGAAGATGAGATCGCGGCCATCAACATGGCGATCGGCGCTTCCTTCGCCGGCGTTCGGTCGATGACGGCCACGAGTGGCGGGGGCTTCGCCCTCATGGTCGAAGCGCTCGGGCTGGCCGGCATGACCGAGACCCCGGTCGTGGTCGTCGAATCGCAAAGGTGTGGCCCGTCGACCGGTCTCCCGACCAAGACCGAGCAGGGAGACCTGAACATGATGCTCGGCGCAGGGCAGGGAGAGTTTCCCCGTGCGATCCTCGCACCCACCGACGCGAAGGACGCTTACCTAGCGACCATTCGAGCGTTCGAACTCGCCGAAGCCTGGCAGACGCCGGTGCTGCTGGCGAGCGACCTCCATCTCTCCGAAAGCCACTTCACGGTGGACCGGGAGGAGGTCGCGTTGAACCTCGAGCCGTCGAGCCTGTTCACGGTGCCGCCGAACGGCCATGAGTACAAGCGCTACCAGTACACCGACTCGGGAGTCTCGCCCCGGGCGCTCCCCGGCCAACCGGGGCTCCAATTCGTCGCCGGCTCGGACGAGCACGACGAGAAGGGTCACTTGGTCTCCGACACTCGGTCCGGGATCCCCCGGTGGGTCGCCGAGCGCGTGCAGATGATGGACAAGCGAATGAGCAAGCTGCGTGGTCTGCGGGCCGACTCGGCCCCGCCGGTCCTGGAGGGTCCGGCCGAGGCGCCCCTCACCTTCGTGGCGTGGGGGTCGACCGTGGGCCCGATCCGGGATGCGATGGCGCAGCTCGCATCGCAGGGGAAGTCGACGAACCTCCTCTATTTCCCGACCGTCTTTCCGCTCGACCCGGACGGCATCGTGACCGCGCTCGGACGGACCCACCGGACCCTGCTGATCGAAGCGAACTACTCGGGGCAGTTCGGGCGCCTCCTTCGCGCCGAGACGGGAGTCCACCTGACGGACCGCTTCCTCAAGTACGACGGGGAACCGTTCTATCCCCACGAGATCGTCGCTCGCGGCCTCGAGGAGTTGGACCATGGCGGAAAGTAGCGCACGCGTGGTGCCGACGCCCACCGGAAGCGCCCTCCCCCTCATCGGTAAGTCGGACACCAAGCCGACCTGGTGCCCGGGCTGCGGCGATTTCGGAGTCGTTGCGGCGGTCGAGATGGCCGTAAAACGGCTGCAGATTCCGAGCCACAACGTCGTGATCGTCTCCGGGATCGGCTGCTCGTCGAACCTGCCCC
>JGI12269J14319_10002505_pt1 | contig 17692 bp, 18 predicted proteins | sample PeaSoiSIISIP2007_FD_14319 | JGI IMG/M metagenome (IMG submission 14319) | reverse complement strand
AACAGGCATGCAATGGCTCGCCGCGCCGGCGGGGTGCATCCCAGTGTAGCGCGCCGCGCGAGCCAGCCGCCGCACCGCTAGAATCGACCCATGCAGATCTATCTCGTCGGCGGCGCCGTGCGCGATGCGCTGCTTGGCCTGCCGGTCACGGAGCGCGACTGGGTCGTGGTCGGCGCCGTGCCGGAGGACCTGACGCGCCTCGGTTACCGGCACGTCGGGCGGGATTTCCCTGTTTTTCTGCACCCGGACACGCACGAGGAATACGCCCTCGCGCGCGTCGAGCGCAAGACGGCGCCCGGCTACCACGGCTTCGAGACCCGCTTCTCGCCCGATGTGACGCTGGAGGAGGATCTCAGGCGGCGCGACCTGACGATCAATGCGATGGCGCGCGACGCCGCTGGAGCACTGATCGACCCCTACGGCGGGCGCGCCGACCTCGAGCGGCGGATCCTGCGCCACGTCTCCGAGGCCTTTGCCGAGGATCCGGTGCGCATCCTGCGCGTGGCGCGCTTCGCCGCGCGCTACGCGCCGCTCGGCTTCAGCGTCGCGCCGGAAACGCTGGCGCTGATGCGGCAGATGGTCAGCAACGGGGAAGCCCGGGCGCTCGTGCCCGAACGCGTCTGGGCTGAGACCGCGAAGGCGCTCGCCGAGCCTGCGCCGCAGGCGTTCGTCTCTGCACTGCGGGCCGCCGGCGCGCTCGCCGTCGTGTTTCCGGAGCTGGAGCGCCTGTGGGGCGTGCCGCAGCCGGCGCGCTGGCACCCGGAAATCGATACCGGCGTTCATCTGCTGCTCGTGCTCGAGGCCGCGGCGGCCTTAAGTCCGCTCGCCCGGGTGCGCTTCGCGGCGCTGACGCACGATCTCGGCAAGGGCCAGACTCCGCCCGCCGAATGGCCGAAGCACGTTGGCCACGAGGCGCGTAGCGTCGCGCTCGTCCATGCGCTCGCTGACCGGCTGCGCGTGCCGAACGACTTCCGCGAACTCGCCGTCCTGGTCGCGCGCCACCACGGGGTCTGCCACCGCGCGCTCGAGCTGCGCGCGGCAACCGTGCTCGAGCTCCTCGAGAATTGCGATGCGCTGCGGCGCCCGGAGCGGTTCGATGAGTTCCTGCTCGCGTGCGAGGCTGACATGCGCGGTCGGACCGGCTTCGCCAATCTCCCCTATCCGGAGGGCGCATTCCTGCGGGATGCCCAGGCGGTGGTGCGGGCGACGACGGTCACGGAAACCGGCCGCGCAGGGCTGAGCGGTGCAGCGGTCGGCGCACGGCTGCGCGCGGCACGCATTGCGGCGCTGGAACCGCTGTGTGCCTCTCGGACGCCTACAGTGAAGCCGTGAAGTCGCGGAGCGAGAAGCCGCTGAGCGGCTGGTCATAGCTGCGCGCAAGCGCGATGCACTTGAAGGTCTCGCCCATCGCGCTCGGCAGCACGAGGCGCGCCGCGGTCCGGGCGCACAGCGACTCGCGCGACGGCTCGGTCGCGGCACGCACCGCGGCGAGGTGCCGCGCGAATCCCGTGCCTAGCAGGAAGTGAGCCTGCGTGGTGTAACCGGCGACCCTGAGCCCGTGGGCGAGGCCAGCCGTGGCGACCCGCGTGAAGTCGACCGACGCGCTCAGGTCCTGCAGCCCCACGTTGATGAAGACGTCGTCGTGACGACGCTGCCGGTGATGGCAGGCGAGCGTGCCGCCGTCGCGCTCTGGCGCGTAGTACGCGCCGCGGGGCAGTCCGTAGTCGATCAGCAGGGCGATCCCCGAGCGCAAAGGCTCGGTCACCGCCGCAAGCCACGGATCCATGGAGACGCACGCCTCGCTCACGAAGCCTGCCGGGAGCGGCGTCGCCAGATCCGCCGTCAGCGAGCTCAAGTCCGCCGCGAGGGCCGCGGTGGCGGGCGCCGCCCGCCAGGCGAACCGTTCGCCCTCGACGGCGACGCCCAGAGCCTCGAACCCCGCCGCACCGACCCTGAAGCGCTCGACCGGCAGCGCATCGAGCACCTCGTTCGCGAGCACGATGCCCTGGAAGCTCGCCGTCGGCACGCCCTCGAGCCACGCGACGCGCCGGCGGATGTCACCGGGCAGGTCGCCAAGCCGCCGCGCTTGTCGCTCCCGCAGCTCAGGGCTCGGCTCGAGGATGCGGTAGGCCGCGGGCAGCGCGCCGCGCAGCGCAAGTTCTGCCAGCAGGTCAGCGGCTAGCGCCCCGCTGCCGGCCCCGAGCTCGACGATCTCCCCGCCGCCGAGCCTCTCCAGCACTTCGGCGCACTGGGTCGCCACGCAGCGGCCGAACACCGGCGTCAGTTCAGGGGCAGTGACGTAATCGCCGCCGGCGCCGAGCTTGTGGGCGCCGGCCGCGTAATAGCCGAGCCCGGGCGCGTAGAGGGCGAGCTCCATGTAGCGTGAGAACGGCAGCCAGCCGCCTGCGGCCTCGATGGCCGCACGGATCGTCGCGACGACGCGCGCCTCGTGTGCGCGCTCGTCCGCGGACAGCGGCGCGAGCTCGAGCTCGCTCATGAGGCTGGCGCACGCGCGCGGCCGGCGGGTATCCTCGTCGCATGCCTGCCGGAACAGCATTGCCGCTCGCCGGTCAGTCGGTGCTGATCACCGGCGGTGGGCGCCGCCTCGGTGCCGTGATCGCGCGCCGGCTGCATTCGCAGGGCGCCAATATCCTGATCCATTACCGCACATCGGCCAGGGAGGCCGCGGCGCTCGCCGCCGAGCTCGATGCGGTGCGCCCGCAATCCGTCGCGCTGCACGCCGCCGACCTCCTCGACGTGGCAGCGCTCCCCGGCGTGATCGCCGCGGCCATTCATGCGTTCGGCCGGCTCGACGTACTGGTGAACAACGCCTCGACGTTCTACGCGACGCCNGTTGGAGACATCACCGCGGCCGCCTGGGAGGACCTCGTCGGCACCAACCTGCGCGCGCCGCTGTTTTTGTCGCAGGCTGCGGCCGCCGAGCTGCGCCGCAGCCGCGGTCTGGTGCTCAATATGGTCGATATCCACGCGTTGCGGCCGCTGAAGCGCCATCCGGTGTACTGCGCAGCGAAGGCAGGACTCGTGATGCTAACGCAGTCGCTGGCCCGCGAGCTCGCGCCGCACGTGCGGGTCAACGCGATCGCCCCGGGGCCGGTGCTCTGGCCGGAGGGCGAGATCGACCGCGAGCTCAAGGCCCGCATCCTCGACCGCACGGCGCTCAAGCGCATGGGCGCACCCGACGACGTCGCGAAGGCGGCGCTCTACCTCGTCAGGGACGCGCCTTACGTGACCGGCCAGGTGCTGGCCATCGACGGTGGCCGGACCATCGGCGGGCTGTAGTGCAAATGGGCCGCCTCACTGGCGGGACGCGTCGGACGGCAGGCTGACGCGGCGCAGCGGGTGCGCCTGCTGATCGAAAGCGGCCCACAGCTCGCCGATGGACCTGTTGCGCGTCGGATGCACGACGTGCGGGGCGATCGCGGCCATGGGTCCCAGCATGTAGGCCCGCGTGAGGAGGTCGGGCCGCGGCAGCTTCGCGCCCGGGAAGTCGCCGACCAGCTCGCCGTAGAGCAGCACATCCAGATCCATGCGCCGCGGCGCCCATTTGGCGTCTGCCCGCCCGCGACCGCAGAGCGCCTCCACCGCCTGCAGCTCGGCGAGCACCGCCCCGAGTGGCAGTGCGGTCCTGAAACCGACCACGAGGTTGATGAAATCCGCGCCCTTGAAACCCGCCGCAGGGTTTGCGTAGGCCGGCGACACGACCAGATCGGGAAACCGTTGGCGCAGCGCACCGATTGCCTTTACTACGCTCTCGACCGGGGACACGTTGGAGCCGGCCGCGACGTACACGGCGACTCCCGCTCCTGCCGGATCGTTGGAGTGTTCGACCACGGCGACCGGTCAGATCCCGTAATCGGCGCGCGTGCGCTCGATCATCACACCGACGTCGCGGCTGCCGCGCAGGGCGCCGGGCTTGTTGAGCGTGATCTTGACCCATTCGACCGCGAATTCCCGCAGGATCAGCTGTGCGACCTGTTCGGCCAGCGTCTCCACCAGGTGGTACTCGCTCGCCTCGACGAACGCCAGCACGCGCTTGGCCACGGACTTGTAGTTCAGCGTGTCCTCGATCCGGTCGGTTTTCGCGGCACGGCGGATGTCGCCCGGGAATTCCAGGTCGAAACTGATCGTCTGCCGGACCTTCCGCTCCCAGTCGAAGATGCCGATGATGGTCTCGGTCCGCAGGTCCCGCACGAAGATCCGATCGCCCATCGGTGTGTACTCCCGCACGACGCAGCGTGCGCCGCGCACCCTACCAGCGCCAGCGCAGGTGCGCACCGGCGTCTAGCCGGGGGCCCTGAGTTCCTCGAGCGGCCAGCGGGCGCGTGCCACGGCCGGGAGCCCGCCGCGCTCGCCGGCCTGCAGCCGGGCGTGGCCGGCGAAGGCGATCATGGCGGCATTGTCGGTGCAGAACTCGGCGCGCGGATACGCCGTGCGGACGCCCTCGGCCGCGGCGACCTCGGCGAGGCGCGCCCGGAGCCGCCGATTCGCCCCGACACCCCCCGCAACGACCAGCACTCGGCGACCAGTGGCCGCGAGCGCGCGCCGGGCCTTGGCCGCGAGGGTGTCAACGATCGCCTCCTCGAAGCCGCGCGCGAGATCCGCCTTGGCCACCGGGTCGCTCTCGTGCCCCCTGAGCGCGAGGAGCGCGGCCGTCTTGAGGCCGCTGAAACTAAAATCGAGGCCCGGCCGGTCGAGCATCGGCCGCGGAAACTCGAACACGCCCGGCCGGCCGGACTCGGCTAGGGCCGCGAGTCGGGCGCCTCCCGGATAGGGGAGCCCGAGGAGTTTGGCGGTCTTGTCGAAGGCCTCCCCGGCGGCATCGTCGAGCGACTCCCCGAGCACCCGGTAGCGTCCGACGCCGGCGACGTCGACCAGCATCGTGTGGCCGCCCGAGACCAGGAGCGCAAGATACGGAAAGCCCGGCGGGTCGGGCTCGAGCTGCGGGGCCAGCAGGTGGCCCTCCAGGTGGTGGATCCCCACAACCGGCACGTTCCAGGCATAGGCGAGGCTGGTCGCGACACCTGCCCCGACCAGCAGCGCACCGATGAGTCCTGGGCCGGCGGTGTAGGCGACGCCGCCGACCGGTGGTCGCCCGCCGAGGCCTGCCTCCTCGAGGGTGCGCACGATCATGGGTGCGAGCCGCCGCACGTGGTCCCGCGAGGCGAGTTCCGGTACGACGCCGCCCCAGATTTCGTGAAGATCGGTCTGGGTGTACACGCGGTGCGCCACGAGCCCGTCGCGGTCGTTAAAAACCGCGACGGCAGTCTCGTCGCAGGAGGACTCGAGTGCCAGGACGTTCAAGACCTGTGCCGTCACCGTGCCGCCGGTCCGCGAGCGTGCCGGCTGCGGGAGTGTGCACGACGCCAGCTTTTGATTTTCAGGGAAGACATCCGTAGACTTATCGGTTCTGCGCCAGACCTTTGGTCGGGCACCATCCGAGGAAGGCCGATCTCAATGCCGAGCGTACGTATCCGCGAGAATGAGTACTTCGACGCCGCCCTACGGCGCTTCAAGCGCGCCTGCGAGAAGGCCGGCGTCCTCACGGAACTACGGCGCCGGGAATTCTACGAGAAGCCGACCCAGGAGCGTAAGCGCAAGAAGGCGGCGGCGGTCAAGCGCCACCTGAAGCGCATCTCGCGCGAGGGCATGCGGGCCCCGCGCTGATTCCCGTAAGGCTCGCCAATTGACCCTGCGCGAACGCATCACCGAGGACATGAAGGCAGCCATGCGCTCGGGCGACAAGGATCGCCTGGGGCTGATCCGCATGCTGCAGGCGGGAATCAAGCAGCGCGAAGTCGATGAGCGCATCACGCTCGACGATGCGCAGACGCTGTCGGTCATCGAGAAAATGATCAAGCAGCGCAAGGAGTCCGTTGTCCATTTCGAGGCCGGTGCCCGTGCCGACCTCGTTGCCAAGGAAACCGCCGAGATTGCCGCGCTCAACGCCTACCTCCCTGCACAGCTGTCGGCGACAGAGCTCGATACGCTGATCAAGGAAGCGATCGCCACGACCGGCGCCGCATCCGTCAAGGACATGGGCAAGGTCATGGCCATCATCAAGGGCAAGGCCGCGGGCCGCGCCGACATGGGCGCCATCGGCGCGCGCACCAAGGCATTGCTCGGCGGCTGACAGGCGCCCGGAGGCCGCCCATGGCTGGCCGCATACCTCGCGCATTCATCGACGAACTGCTTGCCCGCACCGACATCGTCGAGGTGATCGGTAGCCGCGTGCAGCTCAAGAAGGCCGGTCGCGAATGGAAGGCCAACTGCCCGTTCCATGGCGAGAAGACGCCTTCGTTCACGGTCTCGCAGCAGAAACAGTTCTATCACTGCTTCGGTTGCGGCGCGCACGGCACGGCCCTGTCGTTCCTGATGGAGCACGATCGGCTCGGATTCCCGGAAGCAGTCGAGGAGCTCGCGAGCCGCGCGGGACTCGAGGTGCCGCGCGAAGGGGGTGGCGCCGCCGACCCGCGCGACCGCATGCAGGACGACCTCTTCGCGCTGACCGGGAACGTGGATCAGCACTTTCGCGACGCGTTGCGCGATTCCGAGCGCGCCAAGGACTACCTGAAGGGCCGCGGCCTGGTCGGCGAGACGGCAGTCCGCTATCACCTCGGCTATGCCCCGCCCGGGTGGGACGGGCTGCTCAAGACCTTCGGCGCGACCGAGGCCGGCCGGCAGGCGCTGCTGACCGCGGGCCTGATCATCGAGCGCAGTCCTGACCAGCAGAAATCCGCGGGTCCCGGCTATTACGACCGCTTCCGCGACCGGATCATGTTCCCGATCCGCGACTCGCGGGGCCGCGTCGTCGGTTTCGGTGGCCGGGTCATCGATGCGGGCGAGCCCAAGTACCTGAACTCCCCCGAGACACCGCTGTTTCACAAGGGCCGCGAGCTCTACGGTCTTTACGAGGCCCGCCAACAGCTGAGGACGATCAAGCAGCTGCTGGTCGTCGAGGGATACATGGATGTCGCGCGACTCGCGCAGGCGGGGATCTACTACGCGGTCGCCACGCTCGGGACCGCGACCACCCCGGAGCACCTGAACCGGATGTTCCGCGTCACCAGCGACGTCGTGTTCTGCTTCGACGGCGACCGCGCTGGGCGCGAAGCGGCGTGGCGCGCAGTCGAGACGTGCCTGCCCCACGCGAAGGAAGGCCGGCAGATCAAGTTCCTGTTCCTGCCCGATGGCCACGACCCGGACACGCTGGTGGCGGCGGAGGGACGCGAGGCATTCGAGGCCCGGCTCGAGGGCGCGCTGCCGCTGTCCGAGTACCTCGTGAGCCACCTTGCCGCGGACGTCGATCTGGCGAGCGTGGACGGCCGGGCGCGGCTCGCCGAACTCGCCCGGCCGCTCGTGGCCCGGGTGCCCGACGGGATCTACCGGGAGCTGCTGATCGAGCGGCTCGCCCGCGAGGTGCGGATGCCGGCGCCGCGGCTCGCCCAGCACCTCGCGCTCGGCGACCGGGCCCACACAGCGTTGGGCGCCTCGCCGTTCGCGCCCGCATCCCGGTCGCGGGGCACCGCGCGCGCTGCGGCCGCCGGGCGGGGTTCGCTCGTCAGCCAGGCGATCGCCCGGGTCGTGCAGTATCCCGGCGCAGCCCAGGCGATCCGCGATCCGCAAACGCTCCGGAACAGCGGCGATCGCGGCCTCGAGGTACTGGCAGAGCTCATTGAAACTGCGCAGTCCGAGCCTCATTTAACTGCAGCACAGCTGGTGGAACGCTGGCGCGAGCGGCCTGAGCATGCGCGGCTCGCGGAGCTGGCCGCGTGGCCACTGCCGGAACTCGATGAGCAGGCGATCGGCCGGGAACTCGCGGGTGCGGTCGCGAAGCTCATCGCCGAGGCGGGTCCCGAGAAGCGCGTCGACGAGCTGATCGCGCGGGCAGAATCGAGCAGCCTTGGCGAGGACGAGAAACGCGAGCTGACGGCCCTGCAGCGCCGTCGCCGCCCGCCCCCGCGCACGCCGGGCTGAGCGGGGGGCCGATCGGGGCCCTCGAGTGGAACTTCTGGGCTCCGGTGGCGCCGCCGGCACGATTCTTGACACGGGAGCAGTTTTTTGCTCCGAACCTTGGGTTGCAGCGGGTGTCTGTGTAAAATTCCCGGCTCTTTTGTGNCAGGACGAGGGTATTCACCTTGAGCGACAAGAAAACCTCGACCCTGCCGATCGGCGTCGTTGCCGACGAGCGTCANTCCCAGCTCAAGCGGCTGATCGCGAAGGGCAAGGAACAGGGCTTCCTGACCTACGGCGAGGTCAACGACCACCTGCCGAGCGAGATCGTCGATCCGGAGCAGATCGAAGACATCGTCAACATGATCAATGACATGGGCATTCCGGTGTACGAGAAGGCACCGGACGCCGAGTCCTTGATTCTGGCGGATGGCCCGGTCGCCACGGATGATGAGGCCGTCGAGGAAGCGGCCGCGGCGCTTGCGACCGTCGACGCCGAGTTCGGCCGCACGACCGATCCGGTGCGCATGTACATGCGCGAGATGGGGACCGTCGAGTTGCTGACCCGCGAGGGCGAGATCCGCATCGCCAAGCGCATCGAGGAAGGCCTTGATGCGGTCCGCTCCGCGCTCGCCAATTTCCCAGCGACCTACGAGTACCTGCTGCGGGCCTACGAGCCCGTCAAGGCCGGCCAGGGACGCCTGATCGACATCATTGTCGGCTACGTTGACCCGAACGCCCCGGACGAGATCGCCCAGCCGCAGAACCCGAAGCTCATGGCCCTCGAGAAGGCGGAGAGCGAAACCGATGACGACACCGACACCGAGGAAGAGGAGGCCCTCGAAACGGGGCCGGATCCCGAGGAAGCGGCGCGCCGGTTCGCGGCGATCGGCAAGCTCCAGGCGCAGGTCGTCAAGGCACTCGACGGCCCGGGCGCCAAGGACGTCAAGACCCAGAGAGTCCGCAAGCGGATCGCGGCACAGTTCATGGAGCTCAAGCTCGCGCCGAAGATGTTCGATGCGCTGATCGTCAATCTCCGGGACCACGTCGCGACGATCCGCGGCCTCGAGAAGGAGATCATGCAGCTGTGCATCAAGCAGGCTGGCATGCCGCGCAAGGACTTCATCGCGATCTTTCCGAAGAACGAGACCAAGCCTGGCTGGATCGACAAGCAGATCAAGCTCAAACGCAAGCATTCGGCCTCGCTCGGGCGGCTCAAGCCCGACATCCTGGCCCGCCAGCAGACGATCAAGGATCTCGAGAAGGCGATGCACCTCTCGATACACGAGATCAAGGAGATCAATCGCGAGGTCGCCGTCGGCGAGGCCCAGGCCCGCCGTGCGAAGAAGGAGATGGTCGAGGCCAATCTGCGGCTCGTCATCTCGATCGCCAAGAAGTACACCAACCGCGGCCTGCAGTTCCTGGATCTGATCCAGGAAGGCAACATCGGCCTGATGAAGGCGGTCGACAAATTCGAATACCGCCGCGGCTACAAGTTCTCGACCTACGCGACCTGGTGGATCCGCCAGGCGATCACCCGCTCGATCGCCGACCAGGCCCGGACGATCCGCATCCCGGTGCACATGATCGAGACGATCAACAAGCTGAATCGGATCTCGCGGCAGATGCTGCAGGAGATGGGCCGCGAGCCGACTCCCGAGGAACTCGCGGTGCGGATGGAGATGCCCGAGGACAAGGTGCGCAAGGTCCTGAAGATCGCGAAGGAGCCGATCTCGATGGAGACGCCGATCGGCGATGACGAGGATTCGCACCTTGGTGATTTCATCGAAGACACCTCCGTGCAGTCGCCACTCGACTCGGCGACGATGGAGAGCCTGCGCGAGACGACGCACTCGGTGCTGGCGCAACTGACACCGCGCGAGGCAAAGGTCCTGCGCATGCGTTTCGGCATCGACCTGAACACGGATCACACACTCGAGGAAGTCGGCAAGCAGTTTGACGTCACGCGCGAGCGCATCCGGCAGATCGAGGCCAAGGCGCTGCGAAAGCTCAGGCACCCGAGCCGTTCGGAGCAGCTGCGCAGCTTCCTGATGGAAGACTGATCAGGCGTACAGGCGCAGCAGCGTCAGCGCGGCCATGCCGCCGGCGATCGTCCATAGCATGCTGCGCGTGCGCCACATGAGCAGACCGCCCAGCAGGGCCGCAATCAGACGGTGATTGCCGACCGACAGGTCGGCGTGCCCGCCCTGCAGCAGCAGCGCCGGCGCGACGATTGCCCCGAGCACGGCCGCCGGCGCGAATCTGAGGGCCTGCTCGACCAGCGGCGGCAATGCAAGCCGCGCGCCGAACACTACGAAACTACCGCGGGTCGCGATAGCGGTCAGCGCGATGCCCACGATCGCGATCCAGGTGGCGAGTTCGTCGCTCATCGCCGCCTCCGCCCGAGCTGGTCGACGAGCAGCGCGACCGCGATACCGCCGAGCGTTGCGAGGACGAGTCCGGTGCGCGCCGGCAGCGCGTCGAGCGCGAGGCTGAGGAGCCCCGCGACCATGGCGCCGGCGAGCCCCGGCCGGCTGACGAGCATCGGCACCAGCAACGCGATCAGCGCCAGCATTCCGGCGAAGTCCAGGCCCCACTCCGAGGGAATCCGGCCGGCCGCCAGCAGGCCTGCGAACGACCCGAAGTGCCACGGCAGGAAGTTGGCCACGGCAACGCCGAAGAAATACGCCGGGCGCGTCGCCGCCTCGTAGCGATGGCCCGAGCGCATGAAGATCACGAAGGTCATATCGCCGATCAGGTAGGCGAGCCCGCAGCGGCGGGCAAGCGGCACGCGTGCGAGAGAGGTCTTGAGCGCCGCGCTGTAGATCACGAAACGCAGGTTGACCATCAGCGCGGTCAGCACCGTCACCCAGACCGGCGCATGACTGACGAGCAGCGGCAGGGCCGCGAGTTGCGCGGAGCCCGCGAACGCAATCGTCGACAGGACGTAGGCCTTGGGGAGGCCGAGACCCGACTGCGCCATCGCGACGCCAGTCACGAGTCCCCAGGCGATCGTCGCCGGGAACGTCGGCACCATGTCCGCGAAGCCTTTGCGGGCGGCAGTGCGGGCAGCGGTCAGCTGCTGTCCGTCGGCACTGTTCACGCGATCTGCAAGGCGTTCACGATCCCCTCGCCCGCTGCGGCCGGCGCCGGCACCGCCTCCATACTGCGCAGCGCCAGCGCGCCCGATACGGATCCGTGCCTGATCCGGCTCTCCCCCGCAACTGGGACCGTGCTCGCTGTGGCCATCGGGCGTCGTCCTCCGTGCGGCGATCCGTGCGCGCCGAACGATACCTGTGACCGCTCACGGCCGCGAGTCTCGATGCCGGACCGGCCGGCCGGACACACGGGCGCGGGACCGTCCGCCGCGACGGACGTCAAGGGGCCCCGGGATCGGTCGCTGTTCGGCGACGGCGGCGCGCCGGCCAGCCTGCGGCCGACGGTTCTTTGCATGGACCACACAGAGACTTGCGGTCAATCCGATGGAACAAATGCGCTTGCGGCGTATCCTAGACTCGCGACGGCGTTGGTTTTCGATGCGTGGGCCAGAGGACTTCTGAACGACACGCGATTCGGCACTGGGGCGGTGCGTCATGAGGCGATCAATGAGACTGCTCGGGCACGATCGTCGATGGTTGCGCAATGCGTCTTGGCGCGCGCTACGGGTCGTCGCGCTCTGCGTGGTGGCCGGGTGCACCACTCAAACGGACGTCGCAGCCACCGGCGGCGCCGCGGGCCCGGTCTCCCATCTGTATGTGACGGTCGAGGGCGTCTGGTTCGCAACTGCCGCGGACACGCCCCCCGAGTCCACGAGCGGCTGGCTGCAGACCACGCTTCCCTCGCCGGTCACGATCGATCTCGCCACGCTGACACCCGGCACGCTCGCGGCGCTCGCGACCGCGGTGTCGACACCCGCAGGCACCTACCAGCAGGTCCATCTGGTTACGGCCGACTCGGCCGACGCGATAGTCAGCTCCGCCTCGGACGCGGGGCTGACATACAACTCGCAGATCTCTATCAGTAACGCGAGCGGCACAGTCACGACAGCCGCGCTCGAATCCCCGGTACCGGAGTTCGGGATCACGATCCCGACCAACATCACGCTCAAGGGAACACTCGACTTCGGACAGTCGTCGACGAGCTCCACGACCTCCTCGACGTCGACAACGTCCACGTCCACGAGCTCGACCACTTCGACGAACACGGCCGGAAGCACCAGTAGCACGGCCAGCACCTCGACCCTCGCGGTCACGCTGGATGGAGCACGCGACGTCCTCAGTTACACCTATGGCACAACGACGGGCTACATCCTGAGCCCGGTCACGAGCGTCGCCGACGAGAGCCTCGCCGGTGGCATCAGCGGTACCATCGATCCCTCAGCCCTCGCGGCCGGCTACGGACCGGTGAACGTCAGTGCCGAGATCCCCGATCCGAGCAACACGCGCCACGTGGTCGTGCAGCGCCGCGTGGTTGGCGTGGACGGAACATTCACGCTGTACCCGCTGCCGGCTCCGTCGTCCGGCACGACCAATTATGACCTCGTGATCTCCTGTTCCGGCGCCGAGACAGTGCTGCTCCGTGGCATTCCGGTCAGTTCGAACGCCGTCACGAGTGCCACGGTTGCCCAGTCGACACCGATCGTGCTGACGTCGGCCTCGACCGTCTACGCTGACGTGTCGACGGCAGAAACCCCACTGCTGCCGGGCGGTGCTCGCGTGATGTTCTACGAGACGGTATCGGGGAGCGGCGAGATTCCGTACGCTATCGATGGCACGGCGGTCGATCCGGTCACGCACCGGCTGCCGGGGGACGCGTTCGCCCTCAGCATGGGGCCGCTGATGGTCGGCGAGTACGCGAGCGGCGGCTCGGTCTCGTTCTCCACCGTGGCGCCTCTCGAGGGCACCGGCGGATATGTCGTCGGGACCGAAGGGCTATATCGGGCCGATACGCTCGCAACGAGCCCGACCGTCGTTACCGGCACGAGCGTAGCACCAACGCCGTTCGTGGCACCCTATCCGCGGCTGCCGGCCGGCGCGGTCGCGGGCACGATCAGTTTGGGGTTGACGGTACCTTCTGGCGAGTACGACTCGGGATTTGTCGTCATCAGCGCCGGTAACCGCGTGGTCGAGACCGCCAACATCGGGGCGCTGCTCTATGCTGGCGGCGGCACCGTGACCATCACCAACGTGCCCGGAGGCAGCGCGCTCGCCTCGTCCGGCGGGGTGCCGTATCAAATTGCCGTGCGCGCCTGGCTTTCAACCAATGCCGCGACGAGCTTCGTGCGGGTAGCCAGTAGCTCGAGCGTCGTACTCGGCAACGCCGGGATCGGAAGCCTGTCGCTGCAGGTACCCTGAACGCCCGAGCTGGCGAGTGCGTCCGGGATCATCACCGAGGCTTCGCTTGGTCAGGCGTGGTGGGGCGAGCGCAGCCGGCCGCGCCGGCCTCGCGAGCGCGAATCAGCGCGGTCCGGGCGACGGCGGCCCGTCAGGCGGGGGCGCGGCCAGTTCGGCGGCCGAGGCCCGGCGGTAGACGGTCTGGATCTTCACGGTCTTGATGCGTTGCGCCTTGAACTCAAGATTTGATACCAGCCGGTCGTTCGCCAGTTGCCGGTAACGCTCGACGATCTTGAGGCGAGAGCCGTCCGTGCTCTCAATCACGAACGCCGCTCCATCCCAGCCCGCCTGGACGCTGCGCGACCCGAATCGGTCGTTGACGCTGACCGGCTCCTCATCCCCCGGCTGGAATGCCCGTCGACGATCGCCCTGCGTGATGACAACGAGTGCCGGCTGCTCGGCGATGTCCAGCCGCGCAGCTGGCAGCGCGAAGGCTCGGACGAACTCGCCCGGGCCGAGCTTTCCCCACGCCGGTGGAGTCGGCTGCGGCGCAGCGCCGGATCCGCTGTTTTGCCCCGTGCCTGACGCCCCGCCTCGGCCGCCGCGATGACCGCCGCCGCTGCGGTCAGGTTGGTTGCCGGTCGTCGTGTCCAATGGTGGCAAATCGTCAGTGGGTCGCTTCGTCGGTTTCGGTAGCGCCGCGTTCACGATGCTGGCCGCATCGTCGCTGGCAGCGGGGTCGAGCACCCAGTGCCCGGCGAGGTCAACTGCCGGGCGGGGTTCACGCCCAAGGTGCGGCCCGCCGCAGCCGGCGGCGACAAGCGCCAGCATACCGAGCGTGCCGCCGAGCGCCGCCCGCAGCCTTCGCGCCCCCCGTTGCTGACCGGTCACTTGACGCTGTAGCCGCGGCCTTCCAGGCACGCCGCCATGGCGCGCTGGTACTCGCCACGCTTGCCGTGCGCTTCGTCTCCAGGGACCCCGCCCGACGGGTGCGTCGGGTCGAAGCCGGTCTGGTCCGCAGCCCAGCGATGGCACTCGTAGCGGTCGCGCGCCTGTTGCTCCGCTCCCTGCCCGTTACGCGGGTACAGGAAGATATCCTCGGTCGCCGGCCCCTCGGTGCTGGCGATCGCCCCGGGCGGAGGATCGACGACCTCGTAGCCGCGCCCAGTGTCCTGCCAAACGTAGTACGAATCGTTGGCGTAGTAGTAGGGAATCCCACCGAACCACACGGTCGTATAAAACGGCGGAAGGAACGGCACGAATACACCGATCGGCGGCGCGATGACAACCCATCGCGGGCCGTAGGGCGCGTACCAGACGCCGCCCGCATACCAGTAACGGTGATCGAAGTGGTTGACGGACACTCCGCCGCCGGGCAGTTCGCGGGTGACGAACCCCCGCTGCGGATAGGCCCGGTTATGCTGGTAGCGGCCGTCGAAGTGCGCCTCGCGCCCAGCGCCGCCCTCCTCGCGCGCCTGTGCCGGAACCGCAAACGCCATTGCGCACAGGAGCGCCGCGGCGCAAGCGAGAACTCTGCTGCGTGTCATTAACATGCTCCTGCCTCAACGCACCGTGTAGCCCCGGCCCGTCAGGCACGCGCTGATCGCGCGGCGGTAGGCGCTGGCTTTCTGCTCCTGGCCGGCGACCTGCGCCGCCTGCCGCGCCTGGTCGTTCTGCTCGACCTGGCGGGTCGCATCAGCGCGCGAAGACTCGGCGATTGCACCGATGGTCGCGCCGGCCACGGCGCCGATGAGCGCGCCCTCCCCGGCCTGCCACGGTCTGGAGACGGCGGCACCGATGACTGCGCCGGTCACTGCACCGCCGGCAACTGCCGCGCCCGGCGGCGGGCCCTGCACGACGCGCACTTGCTGGTGCGGCGGCACGCCCGGGACGCTCGGATCGAAACCCGTCTGTTTGACGGCCCACACGTGGCACTCGTAGCGATCGCGGTCGAGCTGCTGCTCGGACTGCCCCTGAGCAGGATACGCAACGACCTCGGCGATCTGCTCCGGAGGGGGTGCGGTCGGCATGGCTTCTCGGTACATCGGTCTCGGCGGAGGCGCCACGCAGCCGGCGAGAACGGTGGCGGTCGCCACCAGAAAGATGGGAACGAGCTTACGCATGGAACAGTCTCCGAAAAGGACTTACCTGACTACAACGCACCGGGGCCGAAAGCGCTGACCTACCAGGACGAAGGCCGTCAGTTATCCCAGATTCCGCGTCCCGGCGCGTCCGTTTAGATCGCCCGCCCGCGTTGCAGTTCAATCCCAAGAGCCTCAGCCGTTGCTCGGCGGCAGCCCAAGGCCGCCGCGGCGCGGAATTGTGCCGCGCGCACCGATGGGGACAGCTATCTTATCGCAAGCTTTGCACAACTTGACCTCGAACGCCGCGGGCCCCTGATGCGCCGACGGGGACAGCGGTATCAATCCGGCTGCTCGAACCCGCGCTCCGCGCGGCTGCACGCCCGATACGGTAATTTAAGAACCAACCGAGGCTGACATCAAGAGCGCCTGCCGCAATTCGAGGGACACCCGGCCGGCTGTCCTGCAGATTCCTAGACCGATGCGCGGGACAGTCGATCGCACGAACTGATTGGATCCGGGCACCGAACCGGTCGCGAGGCTCAGCAAGCGGGTACCTCGCCCGTATCAGCGGCCGGGGCCGGCGCCGCGATGGCGGCGTCGGCAGCGCCGCGTCCAGCTACACTAGGGCGCCCGCTGATCCGAGGCGCGTGATGCCCGAGCATTCCGTGGACACACTGCTGATCGTGCGCGATGGCCGTCCGCTCGTGACGACGGCGCCCGTGGGCCGGGGGACGATCGTGCTCGAGCGAATCGCGCGCCTGCGGCCGCGCGCGCCATCTCCCGACCGGGCGTGAATCCGCGTGGCTGATGCTCCCACCGACCGTCCGAAGGCCCGGTCGCTAAGACCGCTTGCGACGCTGCTACCGTTCGTCCGCCCGTACCGCGGCCGCATGATCGTCGCTCTGGTCGCGCTGGTGGTCGCCGCCGGTGCGATGCTGGCCCTGCCGGTCGCGCTTCGGCAGCTGATCGACCACGGGCTCGCGGCCCAGAGCGCGGCCACGATCAACCGCTACTTCGTTGGCTTCCTCGCGGCGGCGGTGGTGTTCGGCGGATTCGCCGCGGTGCGCTTCTATTACGTGACCTGGATTGGCGAACGCGTCGTCGCCGACATACGCGATGCCGTGTACCGGCGCGTGATCCGGATGGACCCGACGTTCTTCGAGGTGACGCGCACCGGCGAGGTCCTGTCGCGCCTCACGACCGATACGACTCTGGTGCAGACGATCGCCGGTTCTTCGCTGTCGATCGCGCTTCGCTCGACGCTCAACCTCGTCGGTGCGCTCCTCATGCTGACGCTGACGAGCGGCAAGCTGATGGCCGCACTGGTCGTGCTGTTGCCACTCGTGATCGTCCCGCTGATCGCCGTCGGCCGCCGCGTGCGGACGCTGTCGCGCGTATCGCAGGACCGTATCGCCGACTCGAGCGGGCTCGCCGGCGAGACGCTGAACGCAATCCAGACCGTTCAGGCGTATACGCTCGAGGAGCTGCAGAGCCGGCGCTTCGGCGTGGCCGTCGAGGCGAGCTTCGAGACCGGCATCCAGCGCACGCGGGTGCGGGCGCTGCTCACGGCGATCGGCGTGACGCTGGTGTTCGGGGCGATTACCGTGGTGCTCTGGCTCGGCTCGCACGAAGTACTCGCCGGGCGCATGACCGGCGGCCAGCTCGGGCAGTTCCTGCTGTATGCAGTGTTCGTCGGCGCGGCGGCGGCCGCGCTCAGCGAGACCTGGGGCGAAGTGCAGCGTGGCGCCGGCGCGATGGAGCGCCTGTCCGAGTTGCTGGCAGCTCAGCCGGCGATCGCTGCGCCTGCAATTCCGGCGCACCTGCCGCGCCGCGCGACCGGCCGGATCCGTTTCGAGCACGTTACTTTTCGCTATCCGTCGCGGCCCGAGATCGCCGCACTCAACGATTACACACTCGAGATCGCCCCGGGCGAGACCGTCGCGTTCGTCGGCCCGTCCGGCGCCGGCAAAAGCACCGCTTTCCAGCTGCTGCTGCGGTTCTACGACCCGCAGTTGGGGCGGATTACGCTCGATGGTGTCAACCTCGCCGAGCTGGCGCCGGAGGAACTGCGCGCCCAAATCGGGCTCGTGCCGCAGGACACGGTGCTGTTCGGTGCGAGCGCCCGTGAGAACATCGGCTACGGGCGGGCAGGCGCGAGCGATGCTGAGATCGTCGCGGCCGCCCAAGCTGCCGCGGCGGACGGCTTCTTGCGCGCGATGCCAGAGGGCTACGACACATTCCTCGGCGAGCGGGGCTTGCGACTCTCCGGCGGGCAGAGGCAGCGGCTCGCAATCGCCCGCGCCA
>JGI12269J14319_10002504_pt1 | contig 17694 bp, 15 predicted proteins | sample PeaSoiSIISIP2007_FD_14319 | JGI IMG/M metagenome (IMG submission 14319) | reverse complement strand
GGTCGCTGGCGGTACTGGCGCTCGCCGGCTGGCTCGTCCTGGTCCGGCAGGCGCCGGGATCGCCCCGTCGGAAGTGGACCGGGAGTTCGGGTTGGGCCCTGGCATCGGTCGCACTGGGTGCGGCTCTCTTCCTCGGCGGGGTGGGTCTCCTGCTCAACTTCCGGGGGTTGGTCCTCGGCCTGTCCCTCGTCCCTCTTTGGGGGGTCGCCCGTCGACTTCCGTGGGGAGGTTTGTGAACGTCCCCGGGCCGGGCGGATCCGCCGAGGACCCGACGACCGACCGCATCGGCCAGCGGTACCGCGCCCCGCTCCTCGTGAGGGAACTGCCCCCCGAGGTCGCCTTCGGCTTTCTCGAGCGGGTCCTTCCGACGACCGAACCGGTCGAGATGACCCTCGAACTGCATCGCATCCCACCGGACCGGGCCCTGGAGATCGTCGAGCGTGCGCGGTCGATCGCCGAGGTCGAGATGACCGAGCCCGGTCGGGGGGCGGAGAGCGGTCGACTCGAGGTGGAGCGCGCCTCGTCCCGGGAGCTGGGGCTCGCGATCGCGCGTCGCTCGCAGGAACTCTGGAAGGTCGGACTCTCGTTCGTCGCCTCCGCCTCGGGTCGCGTCCGGGTCGAGGCCGTCCGGGCGCGCCTCTGCGACCGTCTCACCGCACTCGGCTTCCGCCCCCGAATACCACGGTACGAGGTGGCGAGGGCCCTGCAGGCGGTGGACGCGGACCTCCCCGGGCCCCGGCCCAGGGGTTACTGGCACACCCTCCCCTCGGACGGGGTGGCCTCCCTCTTCCCCTTCGGGGACGAAACCGTCCTCGAGCCCGGAGGAATCCTGGTCGGCCTCGCCCTCGCCGATGCGAGCCCGGTCTTCCTCGACCGATGGAGCCATGCCAGTCATTCGTGGGGGATCTTCGGCACGACCGGCTCGGGAAAGTCGTTCGCGGCGGCGCTCTATCTGCTGCGCAGCCGCTGGCTACGGCCCGACCTCGACCTCATCCTCCTCGACCCACTCGGAGAGTTCGGTGAATTCGTCCGATCCCTCGGAGGGCAGGTCCTCCGGCTCGCGGATACGGCGTCCGGTCGGCTCAACCCGCTCGACCCGATCACTACCGGAGGGGATCGACGCGAGAAAGCGGCCCGGGTCGCCGCGATGCTGCGCGCCCTGTTCTCGAGCCTGCGGGACGAGGAGACCGCCCGTCTGGACGCGGCGGTCATGCGTCTGTACGACCGAGGCCCGGACGTACCGACCTACGATGACCTGCTCGCCGAGGTCGAGAGCGACCCGGCGGCCGACGGCCGGCTCGGGACCCTGCTCGAGGTATTCCGTACCGGCTCGCTGAAAGGCGTCAACGGTCCTACGACCTTCCGCTCCGAGACGTCCCCGCTCTCGATCGATCTCTCCGGTGTGGCCGAGGAGCATCACGCCTTCCATCTCACCTACCTGCTCGACTGGGCCTACGGACGGTTGCGGGACCGTCCCGGCCCCAAGCTCGTGCTCGTCGACGAAGCGCACCTCCTGGCGCGTCACGGACCGACCGCGGACTTCCTCGACCGCGTCGTGCGCCACGTCCGTCATTTCGAGGCCGGCCTCCTCCTCCTGAGCCAGAACCCGGACGATTTCCTGGCCACCCCCAGCGGTCGTTCCACGCTTCGGAACCTCTACGCGACCGCGTTGCTCCACCTTCCCGAGGTCTCCAGCGAGGCCCGAACGTTCTTCGGGCTCACCGACGCGGAGGCCGGCTGGCTGCCGAAGGCCCGCCTCCCGCGGGCCGCTGGCTACTCCGAATCCCTCTGGCGGGTCGGGGAGCTCCACCTGCCGCTCGCGATCGTTGCCTCCACACCGGAGTTCGAATTCCTTTCCCGGACCCTCGGTTCGACGCGCCCGCCTGCCGCTCGAGAGGATGGTTTATGAGGGCCGGTCCGCCGGGGTCCCGGCGTGGCCGAAGAAGCGACGGCCGAGGGTCCCTCTCGCCGTCGCACGAGCTGGAGCCTCCGAACGATCGTCGAGAACGTCGCCGGTCGACCGATCGAGGAATTGCAGGAGCCGGGCCGCCCGGTCCACCCGTACCTCCAGGGTCGATTCGCCTTGCGGACCCCGCCCCCACGCCCGGCTCCGCCCGCGGAGGACGACGAACCGTACGACCCCGTGGGCCACTTCTCTCCGCCCCTCGTCGGGGCGACCGGCCGGGAATTTCATGGGACCGAGTACGAGCACCACCGCGAGACGCTGGCCCGTCACTCGTCGCCCATCGGCGGACCCGCCCCGGGCCCCTTGCGCCGCCCCGAACGGATCTACCTACACTACCTGCTGCTGCACATGGACCGACTCAGCGACACGGCCCTGCGCTACCTGCGCACGGCGCTCGATGAGGAGACGGAGTACCGCAGACGACCCGTCGCCGCCGCCCCCGCGGCGGCCTCGCCCGTCACGACCCCGGACCCGTGATCGGGTCGGCCGACCGAAGCCCCAGTTGTCGACGCCTCGCCTCTTGGACCAAGCTTCGGTAAACGGTCGGGTCGTATTCGACCCCTACGGCGTTCCTGCCCAGCTCGGCGGCGCTCCACACCGCGGTCCCTGTGCCGGCAAATGGGTCGAGCACCGTGTCTCCGAGGACCGAGAACATCCGGACGAGCCGTTGAGGGATCTCGGAGGGGAACGCACCGGTCCGGCCCCCCGTGCGGCGCTGGGGGGTGCCGCGCACGTCATCCCAGACCTGACTGAACCAGTGATCGCGCTCCGGCCTCGAGAGCCGGCTCGACCGCCGTAGCGGGTCGTGGACTGGGAACCGACGCAGCCCGCCCTTCCGGAACAGGAGGATGAATTCGCAATCCAAGGTGACATAGGCGTTGGGGGGAAGGAATCCGCTGCCGAGGAACGCGTTGGGCTTGTTCGTCGGCTTCTTCCAGAGGATGTACGGCAAGGGCCGAAACCCGGCCCGCGCGGCGGAGACGAGAGTTTCGGCATGATTCGGCCAGAGCCGAAACCCTTCGTCGCCGGAGCGCAGCGCGTCGCCGATCACGACCGCGAGCAACCCCCCTTCTACCAGGACCCGATGGCACTCCTCCCAGGCCTCCTCGAGGACCCGGAGCATCGCGGGGTAGTCTCGCGCCCCGAGCGCGGCGAACAGCGCGTCCCACTGGGGGATCATCGGGTACGGCGGTGAGGTGACCACGAGGTGGACGCTTTCGCCCGCGAGCGTGGGCAAGCGGCGCGCGTCCCCGTGGATCAGCCGGACCGTTCCGGTCGGCGGGTGGGACACAGGCCGCGGGACCGGGGAGACCGTTAATAGCGGCCCCCCCTCGCACGCTGAATGCGCCTTGAGCGACCCGTCCTCCAGGTGGCGCTCGACTTCGAGAACCTCTCGCGAGCGCTCCTCGCCGCCCGCGAGGCCGTGGCCGGAGGGGCGGACTGGGTCGAGGCCGGAACCCCTCTCATCAAGAGCGAGGGACTGGACGCGGTCCGGGAGCTGAAGAAGGCATTCCCCGACCACCGGATCGTCGCCGATTTGAAGGTGATGGACACCGGCGCGTTCGAGGTCGAGATCGCGGCCAAAGCCGGGGCCGACATCGTGACGATCCTCGGGGCGGCGGACGATGACACGATCGCGGACGGGGTCCGGGGGGGGGAACTCTATGGAGCGGAGATCGTGGTCGACCTCCTGGGGGTCCCGGACCCGATCGCCCGGGCCCAGCGGGCCGCGGAGCTCGGCGCGGCGGCGGTCTGTTGGCACATCGGCATCGACATGCAGATGCAGGGTCGCACGCCCTTCGACGTCCTCGCGGACCTCACGAAAGCCTCCCCCATCCCCGTCGCCGTCGCGGGAGGGCTGAACTCAGAGACCGTCGCCGCCGCCGTGCGCGCCGGTGCGCAGATCCTCATCGTGGGCGGCGCGATCACGAAGAGCGCCCAGGTGACCGAGGCCACGCGCCGGATCCGCGAGGCGATCGACACCCGGACCGAGGTCGCGACCGAACACTTCCGGCGCTATTCGGGCGCCGACGTGCGGGCCGCCTTCCTCAAGGTCTCGAGCCCGAATGTGACCGACGCGATGCAGCGCAAGGGGGCGATGCACGGGATCCTGGCCCGCCTGAAGAGCCCCACCGTCCGCGTGGCCGGTCCGGCCGTGACGGTCGTGACGCGGGATGGCGACTGGGCGAAGCCGGTGGAAGCGATCGACCGGGCCGGCCCCGGCGACGTCATCGTGGTCGATGCGGGCGGCGGGCCCACCGCGATCTGGGGGGAGCTCGCGAGCTGGAGCGCCCACGGTCGGGGCGTGGCGGCCGTCGTCATCGACGGGGCCGCACGGGACGTCGACGCGATCCTGGAGCTCGGGTTCCCTCTCTTCAGCCGGAGTGTGAGCCCGGATGCCGGGGAGCCGAAGGGCCACGGGGAGATCGGCGTCGAGGTGGTGGTCGGAGGGCAGCGAGTGCGCCCCGGCGACTGGATCGTGGGCGACCTGAGCGGCGTGGTCGTCGTGCCCCGGGAGCGGGCCGCCGAGATCGCGAATCGGGCCCTCGACGTCCTCGAACACGAGAACCGGGTCCGAGAGGAGATCCAGCGGGGTTCGACCCTCGCCACCGTCCAGAAGCTCGAGCGCTGGGAGCGGGTCGGCTAACTACGCCCCCAGGTCCGGGGCTTCGTCACTCGCGCTAGCTCAACTCGCGCAGGAGGCGGACCCGCGCGCGGGACGACGAATAGCCCTCTTGGGCCGCCGCTCGCTGCCTACGATTCGGGCCCGTCCAGTGCACGGTCCAGGTGATCGGGTAGTCCACCTCCCAGAGGACCAGCGGCTCGGGCTCCGCGAGTGGCAAGGTCGTTCGACCTTCCCCCCGAAGGGCGGCGGCGAGGGTCCCGAGTTCGAGCCGACCCGCGTCGACCTCGCGCAGCGCCGCCACGATCTTCCGGACCATCCCCCAAACGAACGAGGGCGCACGCACTTCGATCGTCCAACCGTCCGGTTCGGTCCGGACCTCCACGGCCTCGATCGGTCGACGGACGGGCGGGCCGTTCGTGAGCCGACGACCGAACGAACGGACATCGACCTCTCCGCAGAACAACTGAGCGGCGGCCCGGGTCCGTTCCAGACTTCGACCCCAGTCGGACTCGAAATAGCGGTAGACCCGCCTCCGGGCCCGACGCACCCGAAACCCGTCGGGGACGGGGGCGGCGTCGGTGAACCACATTTCCGGGGAGGTCCCGTTCAACACCCTCAACAGTGCGGGACCGTCGAGTCGGCTCTCGATCGTGAGGGCATTGGCTCGGGCACTCACCCCGCGGTCGGTCCGGCTCGCGACCTCCAGGGTCTCCGGGCGCACGGTGGAGCTCGACCCCGGCCGTGCGAGCCCCCGCAGCAGGGCTCCCTCGATCGTCCGTCGACCGGGCTGACGGGCCCATCCCCCGTAGGAGGAGCCCTCGTACCCAAAACGAACCACCCACCGGGCCATGGATTTCGCCTCGGTCGGACCGTTAAGAGCTCGCCCCTCCGAGCTACCGGTCTACCAGAGGGGTTCGGTCCCATACATGGAACTATGGCTACATCTATATTCTAAATTCATGTTCGATATATCCCCCCATTAGGTCGGCGACTTCGTGGGAGTCGCTGGTCCGAGATCGCCCCGAGGCGGCCGCGCCTGGACGACGTATCGGTCGTCCCTTTTCTCGTCAGAAAACGGCCCTCGCGAGACCGCCGGACCCTCCCCCACTTCCTCCAACTCCTCGATTCAGAAAACGAGGGGAGGGAAACCAATCGAATGAGCGCGCAGGGATCGACAAATTCGAGCACAACAGCGACCGGCAGCAGCTCCCCGACTATGAAACGGCAGACCTCGCGAACCGGTCTTTACGCGGCGGTCGCGATCGTGGTCATCGTGGTCGTCGTTCTCGCGGCCGGCTACTACGCCGGGTGGTTCAAGGGATCGAGCTCAAGCAACAGCGGCACGGGTTGTCAACCTCCTGCGGGCGGGACGATCAAGGGAGCGGGTTCGACCCTCGTATACCCCCTGATGTTCCAGTGGGAGTCCGTATACGGCGGCGGGACCGCCGTAAACTACGAGTCCGTGGGCAGCGGAGCCGGAATCACCGACATCAGCCAGAAGACGGTGGATTTCGGAGCCAGCGACGCGCCGCTCGAGCACGCCCAGGTGGTCGGCCTCGCGGGAACCGCGCTCACGATCCCCGAGTCGGCGGGCGCAGTCGTACCGATCTACAACCTCGCCGGGGTCCCCACGCTGAACTTTAACGGGACCATCCTCGCGGACATCTACCTCGGGACCATCACGAACTGGAACAACACCGCGCTCCAGGCCATCAACCCCGGCGTCACGCTGCCCAGCGCGACCATCCAGGTCGTCGTCCGGTCGGACGGGAGCGGCACGACCTTCATCTGGACGAGCTACCTCTCGGCGGAGAGCTCGACCTGGGCCTCGAAGTACGGGAAAGGCACCTCGGTGTCCTTCCCGGTCGGTACGGGTGAGCCTAAGAACGCGGGCGTCGCCGGGTACGTCGAGAAGACACCCGACACGATCGGGTACGTGGACCTGAACTATGCGCTGAACGGCCCGATTGCCTTCGGGAAGGTGGCGAATCCGGCGGGACACTACATCGCGGCTACCGTGAACAACACGGCTTCCGCCCTCAAGGACGCGAACCCGACCCTGCCGACGGGAACCGGCGACTGGTTCAACGTCTCGGTCCTCAATGCGCCCGGCGCGGGGGATTACCCCATCACGTCGCTCACCTACGTCCTCGTGTATCAGGACTTGAGCGGGACCTACGGTTCGTCGTACACGCTGACGGAGGCGGAGACGTTGGTGGACTTCCTCTATTGGGTCGTCACCACCGGTCAGGGATACTCGGCCCAGCTCTACTACGTGCCCCTGCCGGCCAACATCCTGACGGCCGATGAGGTGAGCATTGCCTCCATCACCTACAATGGAGCGGCGGTGCCCAACACGTGCGGGTCGTCAGTCTAAAGACGGGTCGGCTCACTGGGCGTTCGCATGGACCCGACAACCCCTTCCTCCCCCATCCGGGCCCCTCGGCACAGGGGCCGCGGATGGACGGACCTTGTTTTTTTCGGTCTGGTGGCGTTCGCCGGCCTCTTTGTCATCTTCCTCATCTTCGCGATCGCTGCGATCCTCATCACTCAGTCACATCTGGCATTCAGCACCTACGGCTTTGGGTTCCTCGTCGGGACGCGCTGGAACATTTCCCCAACCGAGCAGGTCTACGGCGCCGTCCCCTTCATCGCGGACACCCTGATCACGAGCGCCATCGCGCTCGTCATCGGGTTCCCGCTGGCCCTGGGCTCGGCCCTGTTCCTCACCACTCAGGCACCCCGCTGGCTCCGCGGACCCCTCGGGACCGTCATCGAACTGCTCGCGGCCATCCCGTCGGTGGTCTACGGGTTCTGGGGCCTCATCTTCCTCGGCCCGTACATGCGAACTACCGTCGAGCCGGCCCTGCACCGGTATCTGGGTTGGACGGGGGGCTTCAATGGCAACGAGACCGGGACCGACGTCCTCACAGCCGGGGTCATCCTGGCGATCATGGTGATCCCTACGATCTCGGCGATCAGCCGAGAGACGCTGGCCGCGGTCCCGGTCGCCCAGAAGGAAGCCGCGCTCAGCCTGGGAGCCACCGATTGGGAGGTCACACGGACGGCCATGCTTCCCTACGCCCGGTCCGGGGTTTTTGGAGCGACCATCCTCGGGCTCGGCCGAGCCCTGGGAGAAACGATGGCGGTCACGATGACGATCGGGAACCATGACGCGCTCCCCACCTCCTTCTTCTCGCAGGGCCAGACCATCTCCAGTCTCATCGCGAACGAGCTCACGAACAGTGCCGGGCCGCTGCAGTACTCGGCCATCATCTATGCGGGATTGATCCTCCTCGCTATTTCGATCGCAGTCAACGTCGTCGCGCGGCTCCTCCTCTGGAGGGTGCTCCGTGTGTCGAGGGGGTCGGTCGAGTGAAGTTCGACCGCACGGGCCGTCGGAAGTTGTGGAGCCTCGCGATGTCCGCGATCACGGCCGCTTGCGCGATCGCGATCCTCATACCGCTCGGCGACATCATCTATCAAGCGGCCCTCTTGGGTGGACCGACCCTTTCGTTCTCCGTGCTGACGGCCGGCCTGCCCCAGCCATGCTCGGTGCCGGTCAACGGGGTGCCATGCGCCGTGGGAGGGATCGGCCCTGCGCTCCAGGGAACGGGAATCCTGGTCGGCCTGGCCGCGCTCGTGTCCGTCCCGATCGGTCTCGCTGCCGCGATCTTTGCCGTCGAGTACCGGGGTCGATTCCTCGGCACCGCCATCAGCTTCACTGCCGACGTACTGACGGGCGTGCCCTCCGTGATCGCCGGGGTGTTCATCTACGCCTACTTCGTGATCTACGACCCTGCCCTCGTCTTCAGCGTCATCACCGGAACCCTCGCCCTATCGGTCATCATGATCCCCATCGTCACGCGAACCTGCGAGGAGGCCCTCCGGACGGTCCCCCACGCGGTGCGCGAAGCCGCCCTCGCCCTCGGGATTCCCAAGTGGCGAACGACCCTCCAGATCGTCGTGGTGTCGGCCCTGCCAGCCATCCTGACAGGGATCCTCCTCTCGGTCATGCGGGCCGCGGGGGAGGCGGCGCCGCTGTTGTTCACCGCGTTCGGGAGTCGGTTGGGCTTCGAGGGATTCAACAACCCCATCGAAGCGCTCCCGCTCCTGATCTACAACTTTGCGGAGAGCGCGTCCAACAATTGGATCCACCTAGCCTGGGCGGCCGCCCTGATCCTCATCATCCTCATCTTGATCACCAACATACTCTCCCGACTGACGATCGCGCGGATGGTCCGACGGATGCGCGGGGAGTAGGGGTCGATGGCGAACGGAAAGATGCGGGTCGAGCACCTCTCGGCCTACTACGGGAACCGCCGCGCGATCGAGGACATCTCCCTCGAGTTTCCCAAGAACGAGGTCAGTGCCATCATCGGCCCCTCCGGATGCGGCAAGTCGACCCTCGTGCGCTGCCTCAACCGGTTGCACGAGACCCTTCCGCGCACTAGGGTAGAGGGACGCATCCTGCTCGACGGGGAGGACATCCTTGAGCTCGACCCGATCGGCGTGCGGCGCCGCGTCGGGATGGTGTTCCAGCGGCCCAATCCGTTCGTCACCATGTCGATCTACGACAATGTCAGCGTGTCGCTCCGGTTCAACGGTCGGCACTCCCGCGAGGAGATCGACCGGGCCGTGATCCGAAGCCTCCAGCAGGCGGCGTTATGGGACGAGGTGAAAGACCGGGTGGACGCTCCGGCGATGTCCCTCTCGGGAGGACAGCAGCAGCGCCTATGCATCGCCCGGGCTCTGGCCGCCGAGCCCGAGGTGCTTCTCATGGATGAGCCGTGCTCGGCATTGGACCCGGTCGCGACCGCCAAGATCGAGAGCCTGGTCGCCGAGCTCAAGAGCGAGTATACCTTGGTCATCGTCACGCACAACATGCAGCAAGCCGGCCGGGTGGCCGACAACACCGCCTTCCTCTACTTGGGCAAGCTCGTCGAGGTAGGACCGACCGAGGAGCTGTTCGAGCGGCCCAAGGAGAGACTGACGGAACAGTACATCACGGGAAGGTTTGGATGAGCGGAGATTCCCCGGCCACCCCGGAGGAGCCGCGGGGAGCCGACACCGAGCTGCGCCGCCTCAAAGTGCGAGCCAAGGAGATGGGGCAGTGGGCCCTTCAGATGGTGCATGATGGATGGGAAGCCTTTCGCACGGGGAACCTGGTAGGCGCGCAGAATGTGCTCGACAGCGACACCCGGCTCGACCGGTTCGACGAAGAGATCGAGCACGAGATCATCACCTTCCTCGTTCTCCGCCAGCCGGCGGCCGGTGACCTGCGGACGGCCGCGGCCCTGCTCAAGATCTCGACCCACCTCGACCGCATCGGACGATTGGGTTTTGACATGGCACGGATCACCACGCTCGAGGTCCTGCCCGACGTTCCGGAGTTGTCCAGCGTGCTACGGTCGATGGACCTGACCGTGGAGTCGATAGTCCAGCAGTCCCTGGACGCTTTGGTCGAAGACCAACCCGCGCTCGCCCTCGGTCTCTTTGTGCGGGACGATGAGGTCGACCGGATGCACCGCGAGGCCATGCGCCTCATTGTCCGGGAGCTGGCCCGGGACCCGAACTCCGCCCGCCACCTATCGAACGAGCTGCTCGTAGCGCGGCATTTCGAGCGGATCGCAGACAATGCGTGCAAGATCGGAGAGAAGACCATCTACGCCGTGACGGGGCAGCGCCGATCGGAGTACCTGCCGCGGCATCCCTACACTCCGTACGTCCTCGAGAAGTCCGCGCCCGAATGAGGTGAGCGCGTCTACCCCCGGAGGTGCCCCGAGGGTGGAGGCCCACGCCCGGGTCGGGTCCAGGGCAGCGTGTCGTGCCCCCAACACGAAAGCTCATTAGTCGGGCCCGGACGTGTGTGTCTCGACACGCCGGGCGTGCTCCCGTAGTCTAGTCCGGTCAAGGATTCGGGGCCTTCGACCCCGTAACGCGGGTTCGAATCCCGCCGGGAGCATCCCCTGGCTCGCCCCCGCCCACGAGCGATGGCTACGTTTCGGGGTTGAACGGAAGGAGCGTGATGAGGGGGGAGCCGACCTCTCTCGGCGCGTAGTCCCGGACATACCCTCCGTAGTAGGGAACCCGGGCGGCGACGACCGACCGGAACGCCTCCCGAAGGTCACCGTCGTCGAGGCCCCGCGTCGGGATCAGGTCGTCGTTCCGGTTGAGGCAGCCCTTCAGCTCGCCCTTGTGGGTCACGCGGATCCGGTGGCAATTCATGCAGAACTCCGGATTGCGCACGGGGTCGACGACCTCGACCTCCGCCCCCTTGAAGAGGTAGATCTTGCGGTGGTGCATCTCACGGACGAGGACCTTGTCGGCCCGCGCCTCCAGCCAGCGCTTCACGTCGTCGATGTTGACCGACCAGCTCTGGTGGCCGACCAGCTCCGGCATGAATTCGATCAGCTGGAGCCGGAGCCCTTCCGTGTGGCTCGCGAACTGGATGAGCTCGGGAATGTGAGGCAGCGTGGGGCGGAAGACGACGAGATTGAGCTTCACCGGCGTGAGCCCTACGCGGAGCGCGGCCTCCACACCCGCGAGGACCGGGGCGAGCGACCCTCCGCGAATCTCGCGAAACGCCTCCGGGTCGAGCGCGTCGACCGAGACGTTCACCCGCTTCAATCCCGCGTTCCTGAGGCTCTCGGCCCGCCGGGCCAGCATCGAACCGTTGGTGGTCAGGGAGACGTCCTCGATGTGCCGGACCGTACGGGCGACGATATCCTCCAGATCGGCCCGCACGAGCGGCTCCCCGCCCGTGAACTTGACCGAATGGATATCGAACTCGCGCGCCACCCGGACGAGTCGCTCGACCTCGAGCGGGGTCATCTCCTCGCCGTGGGCCGCGCCGGGCCGGGCCACCGGCCCCAGCCCCTCGTCGTGGCAGTAGACGCAGGAGAAGTTGCATCGCTTGGTCACGCTGATGCGGATATCGGTGACCCCGCGTCCGTACGAGTCGACCAGCATCTCGCTCTCTCGAGCGGGCGACCGCCTTTAGACTTGACGCCTGCGGAAGCCGGGTCGCTGGACACCGAATCCTGCGCCGGAGCCCGTCGCGTCGGCGCCGTGGGTGCGCCGGGAGACGATCCCGCTGAAGAAATGTCCGCGACGACCGGCAAATCTTAAAATCGCAACCCCTCCTCCTTCGCTTCGGGTTCCTGACGCCCGTGCCGGCGCGCGCCGCCGAGGTCGAGCTGCGGGGGACTCTATTTCTCGAAGACGGAACCCGGTTCGACGGTGCCGGCCTCGGCGCGCCCGGACGCCGGGTCGGCGAGGTCGTCTTCACGACCGGGATGGTCGGGTATCCGGAATCGCTCACCGACCCGTCGTTCCGCGGCCAGATCCTGACGTTCACGTACCCGCTCATCGGGAACTACGGCGTCCCTCCCGCCCACGCGGCCGACCACTACGGGCTCCCGCAGCTGGAGAGCGGGGAGATCCAGGTGAGGGGACTCGTCGTGCGGGGCACCACGAAGCCCCATCACTGGGCGAGCGGACGTTCCCTCCACGCCTGGCTCGAAGAGGAGGGGGTCCCGGGGATCCAGGGCGTGGATACGCGGCAGCTGACGGAGCACCTCCGCGCGGAGGGCGTCGTGCGGGGCGTGCTCGACGTGGGGCCCCGGGGCGACCGGCCGACGGACGACGAGCTGCACGCCGCGATCCGCCGCGCCCCGCCCTACGCCGAGGAACAGTTCATGACCGAGGTCGCTCCGAAGAACGCCAGCCTCATCTCGGGCCCGGGCGGCCCGATCGTCGCGGTCCTGGACTGCGGAATCAAGACGAGCATCCTGCGGGCGCTCCTCGACCGCGGAGTCTCGGTCCTGCGCCTTCCGTACGACCACGAGGTGCCCACGAAGTGGGAGGGCCGTCGGGTCCACGGGCTCCTCGTGGGCAACGGACCGGGCGACCCGACGGGGCTCCGTGTGACGGTCGAGGAGCTCGGCCGCCCGGCGAACCGCAGCCTCCCCACCCTCGGGATCTGTCTCGGCCACCAGCTGCTCGCGCTCGCGCACGGTGGCACGACGTTCAAGCTCAAGTACGGCCACCGCGGCCAGAACAAGACCATCCTGTTCCCGGACGGGCGCGCGCTCATCGTCAGCGAGAACCACGGCTACGCGGTCGACCCGAGCTCGCTTGCCGGCTCCCCGCTCCGGCCGTGGGCGACCAATCCGGACGACGGCACGCTCGAGGGACTCCGCGACCGGAGCGGGCGGATCCTCGCCCTCCAGGGACACCCGGAAGGCCATCCGGGCCCGCAGGAGGCGGGGTTCGTCTTCGACCGGTTCGTGGCGAAGGTGAAGCGGCGCCCATGACACCCCACCTGCCCCGTAAGGTCCTCCTCCTCGGGAGCGGCGCCCTCAAGATCGGCGAAGCGGGAGAGTTCGACTACTCCGGCAGCCAGTGCTTGAAGGCCCTCGAGGAGGAGGGGATCTACACCATCGTTGTCAACCCGAACATCGCCACCCTGCAGACCGACCCGCCGCGCCTCGGGAGGGTCTACTTCCAGCCGCTCACCCCCGAATTCGTGGCGCCGATCCTCTCCGAGGAACGCCCGGAAGGGATCCTCGTCTCGTTCGGCGGGCAGACGGCGCTCAACTGCGGCGTCCAGCTGGCCGAGAAGGGGGCGCTCCGGGCCTCCGGCACCCGGGTCCTCGGCACACCGCTCTGGGCCATCAAGGCGACCGAGGACCGTCAGAAGTTCGTCCGGATCATGGCCAAGGCGCGGGTGCCGACCCTTCCGAGTCGGGCGGTGTACTCGGTCGAGGCGGCCCGCGAGGCGGCGAAGGAGCTCGGATTCCCGGTGATGGTCCGGGTCGCCTACACGCTCGGCGGCAAGGGCGGCGGCGTCGCGCACACCTGGGACGAGCTCGGGGAGGTCGTCTCGCGGGGCCTGCGCGCGAGCCCGGTCGGTCAGGTCCTCCTCGAACGGTACGTTGGCACTTGGAAGCAGCTCGAGTACGAGGTCGTCCGGGACGTCCGCGGGAACGTGCTCACCGTCTGCAACATGGAGAACGTGCTCAGCATGCGCGTTCACACGGGCGACAACATCGTGATCGCCCCGAGCCAGACCCTCACCGACCACGAGTACCAGATGCTCCGGCAGGCCGCGCTCCGCGCCGTCGAAGCGTGCGGCATCATCGGGGAATGCAACATCCAGTTCTGTCTCAATCCGGCGAGCGAGGAGTTCTATGCGATCGAGATCAACGCCCGTCTCTCCCGCTCGAGCGCGCTCGCGAGCAAAGCGACCGGCTATCCGCTCGCCTACGTCGCGGCCAAGCTCGCCCTGGGGTACACGCTCCCCGAACTGAAGAACCGGATCACGGGCGTCACCACGGCGTGCTTCGAACCGGCGCTCGACTACGTGGTTGTCAAGCTCCCGCGCTGGGACCTCGACAAGTTCGAGCGCGCCGACCGACGCCTCGGTCCGGCGATGAAGTCCGTCGGCGAGGTCATGGGGATCGGCGCGTCGTTCCCGGAGGCCGTCTCCAAGGCGGTCCGCATGAGCGACCCCCGGGCCGACCTCGTCCCACCCGGGGAAGTGCGGACCCCTGCGGCGATCCTCGCCGACCTCGCGAGCCCGACCCCCGACATCCTCTTCCAGATCCTCGAGGGCCTGAGCGCGGGGATCCCGCCGGCCGACATCAGCCGGACCGCGTGGGTCGACCGCTGGTTCGTCGACTGTCTCGCCGAGATCGAAGTCGTGCACCGGGATCTCTCCGCCGCGCCCGGTTCGTTCTCCCCCGACCTCGTCCGCCGGGCGAAGGAGCTCGGGCTCTCCGACCGGGCGATCGGACGCGCGGCTCGGCTCGACGAGGAGGAGGTGCGGCGTCGGCGGCTCGAGGTGGGGATCCGGCCGCGGACCCGCATGATTGACACGCTGGCCGGCGAGTGGCCGGCCCGGACTAACTACCTCTATCTGACCTACCGCGCCGACGCGGACGATGTCGGGCCGATGCCGGACGGTTCGATCCTCGTGATCGGCGCGGGGCCGTACCGGATCGGTTCCAGCGTCGAATTCGACTGGTCCACGATGAACCTCGCGGACGGCCTCCGGGCCGAAGGAGTGCCCGGGGTCGCGGTCCTCAACTCGAATCCGGAGACCGTTTCGACCGACTACGACCGGTCCGACCGGCTCTATTTCGAGGAGATCACGCTCGAGCGGGTCCGCGACATCAACGAGGCCGAGCATTTCCGCGGGGTCGTCACGTGCGTCGGGAGCCAGCTCGCCCAGAACCTCACCCCCCTGCTGCAGATGTGCGGGATCCCGGTGCTAGGCACATCGCCCGAGTCGATCGATATGGCCGAGGACCGGGCGCGGTTCGCGGGACTCCTCGAGCGCCTCCAGATCCCCCAACCCGCCTGGCGGGCCTTCACGACGCTCGACGAAGCCAGCCGGTTCGCCGACGATGTCGGCTACCCGGTCCTCGTGCGCCCCTCCTACGTCCTGAGCGGGCAGGCGATGCGGGTCATCTGGGGTCGCCAGGACCTGGGGCGCTTCCTCTCGGAGGCGACCCGCATCTCGCCCGAACACCCGGTCGTCATCACGAAGTTCATCGAAGGGGCGGACGAGGTCGAGCTCGACGCGATCTCGGACGGGGAGCGCGTGCTGGTCGGAGGGATCCTCGAGCATGTCGAGCGCGCGGGGGTCCACTCGGGGGACGCGATCTTCTGCCTGCCCCCCCGGCACACGCCGCCTGAGGTGCAGGACCAGCTGCTCGCCGTGGCGGGCCAGCTCGCGCGCACGCTGGCGATCCGCGGACCGTTCAACGTCCAATTCCTCGTCAAGGACCGGGCCTACCAGATCATCGAGCTCAACCTGCGGGCGAGCCGCTCCCTCCCGTTCCTCACCAAGGCGACGGGGGTGCCGCTGCTCCGCGAGGCGGCCCGGGCCATGCTCGGCCGGCCGATCTCGCACGAGGGGGTCGCCCCGCTCCCGCCCGGGCGGTTCGGCGTCAAGGTCCCCCAGTTCTCGTTCCTCCAGCTCACCGGCTCCGACCCCCTCCTCGGAGTGGAGATGCAGTCGACCGGCGAGGTCGCCTGCTTCGGGCCGACCTTCGCGGACGCGCTCGTGAAGGCGCTCGTCGCGACCGGGGTCCACCTCATCCCCCGGCGCGGGTCTGCGTTCCTCTCGGTCGGCGGACCGCAGCTCAAGGAGGAGCTCCTCCCGGTCGCCCGGCGCCTCCGCGGGCTCGGCCTCCGCATCGCGGCCACCGAGGACACGGGCGCGTTCCTCCGCTCGCGAGGCATCCGTGGGGTCCGGATCCTTCACAAGGTGTCGGAACCCGACCGTCACCCGAACGTCCTCGAGGAGATCGACCGCGGCGGCGTCGACCTCCTCCTGAACGTCCCGCTCTCCCTCACCCAGGAGAAGTTCGAGCGGATGCTCGAGGACGAGTACGTCCTCCGGCGACGCGCCGTCGAGCTCGGGATCCCGCTGTTCACGAGCCTGGAAACGTTCGGTGCCTACGTCGAGGGGTTCGCCTGGCTCGAGGACCACCCCGTCACGGTCGACGCCCTGTACGGGAGCGAGGAGCCGGGGGAGAACGGAGGACCGCCCCGCGGTCCCAAGGGGATACCGGTCGTCCCACGACGCAAGCGCCGGGGCAGTCGCCGCTAGCCCGCCGAAGACACGAAGAAGTAACCCGGACCGGTGGGCCTTGGCGAGGAACTTTCGACCCAAGAGCCGGACGTCGTGTCGGGAGAACCGGCCAGCATGGTCCATGCGGTCATCGGTGGGGAAACCCCCGGCGAGGAAAGGGAAGGTAGCGTACCGGGACGGAAGGTCCGCTTATCCGCCGGTGCCTTCGATGATCTGACCGGGCGGCCGGCCGGGATTGGCAAGCTCTGGCACGATGAGCTCGGGCTTCGGAGTCTTCGAGTTCCGTACCTCATCCGACCCATTCGCCATCGCCGGACCCGCCGTCCCGGGTGCCCCGACGGGGGTTGGCGTCACGGGAGACTCGAGGCTACACTCGGGACAGGATTTCCCGTCGCCGTCGGACTCCGTCCCACACTTTTCACACTTCATCGGAACCTCTCCCAGCGTACACGGGGCCACGACCGGTCGATGAGAGTTAAGGGCCTCCTCAAGCGCAGCTAAGCTGTCGGTAGATGCGACCCTCCCGCCGAAGGAGAACGCCCTTCCGGTTCGAGGGCGGCCGGAGTACGGCGGAAGTCCACCGGGGTGCCCAGAGGTCGGCGCGGTCCGCGCGCCGTCGAGATGGTCGACCCTGCGAACCCGTTCCCCCAACGGTCGCGATCCGTGAGGTCGCCGCGAGCCCGGCTCGCGGGAGTCCGCGGTCCTACAGTGGGAACTTCGTGACCGAGTACTCGGGGACGACCGTCGAGGTGTCGAGCACCTCGGGAATGCCCCGGATCCGGTCGGTGACGAAGTCGAGGACACGACGCTTGTTCGAGTCCGCCGACGGGAAATCGAGCACGACCAGGATGTCCCAATCCCCGGTGAGGAAGTGCATCTCCTTCACCTCGGGCAGGGTCTCGAGCAGCGTTCGGATGCGGTCCAGGTCGCCGCCCCGCACCTTGAGGTAGGCGAAGGCGCGGACGCTCTTCAGTTCGGTCGGCATCAGCTCGGCGAGGGTCTCGTCGGTGAACTGGGCCACTCCCTCGACGCGGGGGCCCTTCGGCGAGATCAGTACGGGGAAGTTCTGGACCCCCCGGAGGCGCTCGGCCACCAGGCGCTCGAGCCGGCCGACCTTCTCGACGTCCACGACCCGGATACGATAGCCCCGGTGAGAGGCCGTCTCCTCGACCAGCGCGACGCAGCGGGCCTGGTCATCGGAGAGGAAGAACACGGGGGAGTCGCCGACGGATACCTCCTCGGTGGCCCGAGAGGTGGGCGCCGGCACGGGTCCGCTGGTCGGCGCGGGAGGGCGGTAGAAGGTGGTGACCGCCTTCTTCGATTGCACGTAGAGAACGAGCTCTTTCGGATCTTCGGCCATGACCGAAGGCGCGAGAGCGGGGGGGGCTACTTAACCCTCTTGGCGTGGCCGCCCCCACCCACGAGGGGTGGGGGAAAGGGTTGGGGGGGCCTGGGTCCGTGGGGTCGGATCAGTAGCGCTTGTAGGAGTCGGACCGT
>JGI12269J14319_10002496_pt1 | contig 17729 bp, 18 predicted proteins | sample PeaSoiSIISIP2007_FD_14319 | JGI IMG/M metagenome (IMG submission 14319) | reverse complement strand
GTCGTGCATCCCAACAATCCCCCCGGCTCGTTCGTCCAGCCGCGCGAGGCCGCCGAACTCGCTGAAATTTGCTCCGCGCGGGAAATGGCCATCGTGACCGACGAAGTGTTCCTCGATTACGCGGGCAGCGCGATGCCGGCGCACACCTTTGCGCTTTCCGATGCGGCGCTCACGTTCACGCTGAGCGGGCTTTCAAAAATTTCTTTACTGCCGCAAATGAAACTTGCCTGGACGGTGGTGAGCGGCCCGGCAGCTCTTGTGCATGCCGCCATCGACCGCCTCGAAATCATCGCGGATACTTACCTTTCTCCAAGCACACCGGTGCAGCTCGCCCTGCCGAAATTTCTCTCGCAACGACACTCGCTGCAGGCGCAATTGCAGCAGAGGATTTCCGCGAACCTTTCTGTCCTGGACAATTTACTGCGCGAATCGAAGTCCCTCGCGCGCCTCGAACGCCAAGGCGGCTGGTACGCCATCCTGCGCGTCCCGGTCACGGCAACGGATGATGACCTCACCGTCGCGCTCCTCGAACGCTGCTCCGTGCTCGTCCACCCCGGCCACTTCTTCAATTTTTCGCGGGAAGGTTTTCTTGTCCTTAGCCTCATCACTCCGGAGCAACAATTTCAGGAAGGACTTCTCCGACTGCATAAGTTTTTTGACAGATGATCGGTGGACGCCCCCAACACAAGTGGTAGACTCCGAATATGCCACCCAAAAAGAAAAGGAAGAAAAACATGGCCAAGCCGAGGAAAGCCTCGAAAAAGAAAGCGGCGCCAAAGAAGAAGGCGCAACCGAAGAAAACCGCTCCAAAGAAGAAAGCGGCGCGGAAGAACCTCAGAGCGAAAGGAAAGAGCCAGAGCGTGGGGACAATAACCTTCGAGCCGAAAGGACTGGGAGCAAACTCAGGCGGCCAATCGGGCGATTTGCAGGGTCTGTCTGATTCCGCGGGCGCGGATTCAGAGAGCGTGGACGAACTGCTCAAGGAAGGGAACGCGTTCGAAGCCGAAGTAGTGGAGGGTGTGCAAAACGTGCCCGATGCCGATCAAGGCGAAATCAGGACACATGAGGTTGAGGAAGACGACGTCCCGGATGAATACTTAGATAAAGATCAGTAGATCGGGTAAACCCTCCCGAATCGCCGAAAGGCGACTCGTTCAGGCTTCGGCTTCGAGGACGACGACAGGCTGGTACGTGCGCGGCACGACCGCTTCGGCGATGGCGATCAAGCGCTCCTGCTGGCTGAAGACGCGGAGCCGCGCGGGCTTCCATTCGCCGGAATTGAGTTCGGTGGTGGCGCCTTGCGCGGCGCTGGCGCGGCCGGGCTGTATTTGCGCGATCTGCACGTTGAATTTCGAGCCGTGGCGCACGCGCTTTTCGAGGATGGGAAGGATCGTCACGCTCGGGAGTTCCGGGAGCAGCCGTTCGAGAGGAATGATGTAACGCGCGAGGCCTCCCTCCTTCGCGGCTCGTTCGAGATCCTCCAGTTTCGCGGCTTGGTCCAAAGTGAATTCGCCCACCGCGGTGCGGACAATTTCAGCGAGGTGCGCGCCGCAGCCCAGCGCCGCGCCCATGTCGTGCGCGAGCGAACGGATGTAGGTGCCGGCGGCGCACTCGATCGAAACTTTCGCGAGCGAGCCTGAAACTTCGTTGACGTGAAAATCGTAGACCTCGATCTCCACCGCTTTCAGTTCCACCGGTTTTTTCTTCCGCGCGAGTTCGTGCGCCGGGCGGCCGTGAATTTTCTTCGCGGAGTACGGCGGCGGCATCTGCGGAAACCGGCCGACGCGCTCGGCGGCGAGCTGCTCGATTTCGGCGCGATCGATCTGCGGGGCCGCGTCCGGGCCGAGCGGCGCGCCATCGGCGTCGTAAGTGTCCGTGGCGAACCCGAAGCGGAACGTGGAGTCGTAGCGTTTGCGGCGTGCCACGTAAAATTGCGCGAGGCGAGTGGCGCGCCCGAGCAGCAGCACCAGAACGCCGGTCGCCAGCGGGTCGAGCGTGCCGAGATGGCCGATTTGCCGGAAGCCGACGATGCGGCGCACGGCTTCGACCACATCGTGCGACGTCCTGCCGCGCGGCTTGTCGATGACCAGGGCGCCGTCCAGCGGCGCGGGTTGCGCTTTTCGTGGCATGCGAATTCGCCCGGAATTCTCACAGGCTCTAGCGTGAAGCACTTCTAGTGGCGAAGGCTTCCAGCCTGTGGGGTTTGGTCCTGGCAAGGACTAACCCCCGCAGGCTGGAAGCCTGCGCCACAAAAACGGATCAAGGGGCGGGCTTTTTCGTCTGCCGCAAAAGGTCTTCGATTCGCTGGCCGTATTCCTCGGAGTGATCGAGGATGAAATGAATTTCGGGCGCGCGGCGCAACTGGATCCGCTCGGTAAGTTCGTGGCGAATGTACCCGACCGCCGCGAAGAGCCCCCGGATCGTGCTCTTCTGCTCGGCCTCGTTGCCCATCACGCTGACGAAGACGCGCGCGTGCTTCAGGTCGGGCGTCACGCGAACCTCGGTGATCGTAACCAGCCCCTCGATCCGCGGGTCTTTCAACTCCCCAACCACCATGATGCCCAATTCGTGGCGAATCTCTTCCGCCACGCGTTCGTGCCGATGCCCTGCAACCGTCATTGTCGTCTCACCGGATATTAAAATAGGAAAGTTCCCTTACGTTAGAATCCAAAACTTCGCTACAGGACTTCCAATTCGTGGCCGACCAGATCGCGGCCCAGATGCCGTTCGGATTCCTCAAGCACCGTGCGCAAGGATTGTTCGAGAAATCCGGCGTTGTTGGCGAGGCTCACGACGCCCACCACCGAGCGCTGCCAGGAATCTTGCCCTTCCAGTTCCGCCACGGCCACATTGAATTTCCCCCGCAGCCTGTCCTTCAAGCTGCGGAGCACCTGCCGCTTATCTTTGAGCGAGTGCGCCTCGGGGATATAAATTTCCAGGGTGAGCAGACCGATGGGCATCTTCATCCCTGCAAACACTTGCAAGACGGGCCCCACCAGCGGGGCGCGGCGAAAATCAGGCTGTCGCTTCCGCCAGTATGAGCTTCTGCATGTGGAAACATTCGAGAACATCCGCAACCTTGATGTCGTTGAAGTTGGAGACGCTCGCGCCGCACTCAAATCCGGAGCGCACTTCGTTCACGTCGTCCTTGAAGCGGCGGAGTGAGCTGATCTTTCCGGTATAGATCACGACGCCCTCGCGCAACACGCGGACGTCGGAATCGCGCTTGAGGATGCCGTCCACCACGTAGCAGCCCGCGATCATTCCCACGCCCTTGACGCGGAAGGTGTCGCGCACTTCGGCGCGGCCCAGGTGCGTTTCCTTGAAGACGGGTTCGAGCAGTCCCGTCATGGCCTTCTTGATTTCGTCGGACACTTCGTAAATCACCGAGTGCGGCCGAATCTCCACGCCTTCGCGCTGCGCGAGATCGGAAGCCTTGCGGTCGGGGCGAACGTTGAACGCCACCACGATCGCGCCCGATGCGGACGCGAGAAGAACGTCGTTTTCCGTCACCGCGCCGATGCTGGCATGAATGATTTTCAGTTTCACGCGGTCGTCGGAAAGTTTCGGCAGCATTTCGCTCAGCACTTCGACCGAGCCCTGCACGTCCGCCTTGATCACCAGCGGAAGTTCCTTGACCTCTCCCACCCGGAGCTGTTCGTGCAACTGGTCGAGCGTGATGCGCGCTCCCGCGGATCGCGCGAGACTCGCCTCGCGAAGTTTCCCCTGGCGGAACTCGACGATGTGCCGCGCGCGCGCTTCGTCGGCCACTTGAAACTGGTCGCCGGCCTCGGGAGCGCCTTGCAGGCCCAGAACCTCGACAGGCGTCGAGGGCCCCGCGCTCTTCACCGGGCGTCCGTGATCGTCAAACATCGCGCGAACCTTGCCGTACACCGCGCCGCAAATGAAAACGTCTCCGGCATTCAGCGTTCCGGTTTGCACCAGGACCGTCGCCACCGGGCCGCGGCCCCTGTCCACGCGGGATTCCAGCACGGTGCCCGCGCCGGGAGATTTCGGATTGGCCTTCAATTCGCGCAAGTCGGCGACGAGCAAAAGCATTTCGAGCAGCTTGTTCAGATTCTTTTTCTGCTTCGCGGAGACTTCCACCATGACGGTGTCTCCGCCCCATTCCTCGGGCATCAAGCCGCGCTCGGAAAGTTGGCGCTTGACGCGTTCGGGGTCCGCGCCGGGTTTGTCGATTTTATTGATGGCCACAACAATGGGTACGCCCGCGGCTTTGGCGTGGTCGATGGCTTCCTGCGTCTGCGGCATCACGCCGTCATCGGCCGCGACGACCAGCACGACGATGTCCGTGACTTTTGCGCCGCGCGCGCGCATGCGCGTGAAGGCTTCGTGGCCCGGCGTGTCGATGAACACGACTTTGCGCCCATCGATGTGAACTTCCGACGCGCCGATGTGCTGCGTGATTCCTCCGGCCTCTCCCGCGGCCACTTCGGTTTCGCGGATCGCGTCGAGCAAGCTCGTCTTGCCGTGATCGACGTGGCCCATCACGGTTACCACTGGCGGGCGCGGCACAAGGTTTTCGGGCTTCTCTTCCAGGGCGACTTCGCGGACGACGTCTTCCTCGAATGTGATGACGTTGACGATCCCGTTGAACGCTTCCGCGAGACTCGTGGCGGTGGGCGTGTCGAGAGCCTGGTTGATGCTGGCGAAAATCCCGCGATCCAGCAAAATTTTCAGGACGTCTTTTGCGCGCACATCGAGTTTTTCCGCCAGATCGCGGACCGTGACTCCCTCGGTGATCGTAATCTGGCGCGGTTCGCGCGGCGGAGGCGCGGGGGCGCGCTCGATCTGCGCGCTGCGGCGCTGCTCGCCGACGCCCATCCGCGCGCGGACCGGATGCAGCTTGCGCTCGCCCTCTTCAAAGCGCTTCTCCATCGTGGGGCGCGCCCGGGCGGCAGGTTTGCGTTCGTAAATCGGCTTGCCGGGCTCAGCCTTTGGCGGGGCTTTGTCCGGCGGCAGAAGCGTGCCAGCGCGGCCGCCGGGACGCGGCGCCCCCGCGCGCTCATGCAGTGGTTGGCCGGTTCGTCCAGGCACAGGCTGCCCTGGACGCCCTTGTCCCGGGCGCGCCGGAAATCTCGATGGCTGGCCAGCCGGCCTCGCGCTGGCCGTAGGCCTGGGCGCTGCCGGTGGATTCACTCGCGCACCGGGAGGCAACGGATTCCAATTTGGTTTGGGAGCCGCCGGAGCGGACTTGGCACCAGCGGGCGGACGCGCAGCTGCCGCAGGCTTCGCTGTGGCAGGCGCAGGAGAAGTTGCATGGCGCGCGGCCACAGGACCGGCTGCGGGAGGTTTCGCGGCTAAAGGAGGAGCTTGCGTTGGCGCCGCAGGAACAGGCGGACGCGCCGGCGCCTTGGCAACGGCTGGGCTCGGCGCAGGAGAACTCTTCGCGGCCTCCGTAGGCGGAACGATCGCCGGCTTTGGAATGGCTGGGGCCGGAGCAGGTGCTGCTGCGGGTTTCGTTTCGACGGCGCTCGCCGGAGGCGCGGCAGGACGGATCGGTTCGGCAAATACTGGAGCGGGTGGATGCGGAATGGCAGGAGGAGCCGGAGGAGCAGCAACCGCGGCGGGCTTCATGCGAGCCGCTCTGGCGGCTGCGTCTTTCGCTGCCTTATCCGCTACCGCTTTTTGTTCGGCCGCCGCTTCCTCTTCGGCGAGCGCGCGAAAGTGTTCACGCACCTTTACCGCGGCTTCTACCTCGATCGAACTAGAATGCGTTTTTTTCTCGGTAACGCCGGCTTCGGGCAAATAGTCGATGATGGCCTTTGCCTTGACCTCGAGCTCGCGAGCCAGTTCGTTGATTCGGATTTGGTTCGAATCGGTCATTGCCCTCCGGGGCGGCTACTTGTTTCCGTGCTCGTCTGAATCTTCGGTTGATGCGTCCGGCTCCGCGCCGCCGGCCTGGCCGTGCGCTGCCGCGGCTTCCGCGATTTCTTCCGCTTCCGTCGGAGCCGCAATGTCTTCCGCCGCAACGTCCGCGGCTTCGGCCGTTTCCTCGGTGGCCGCCGCCTGTTCCGCGGCGTCCTCCGCGACTTCCTGCTCGGCCATCGCCTCGACCGATTCCGTTTCCGGCTGCGGATTTTCAAGCGACTGGAAATACGCGGCGACGGACAACTGAATCTTTTCGACCATTTTTTCGCCGATGCCCGGAATTTCAGTGAGCTGTTCCGGCGTCATGTCCGCCAGCTTTTCGATGGAGCTGACGCCGTGCGATTCGATGCGCTCGATGGTCTTCGGTCCGACGCCCTTGAGCTCGGAGAGCGGCGTTCCGGGAGCCGTGAGCGCGGTCATTTGCGCTTCGATTTCCTGGCGCTTTTCTTCCTCGCTCTTGATGTCCACGTCCCAGCCGATCAGCTTGCTGGCGAGGCGCACGTTCTGGCCCTTTTTGCCGATGGCGAGCGAAAGCTGCGTGTCCTCGACGATCACTTCGAGGTGGCGCGTTTCGGGATCGATGATCTGAACGCGCGTCACCTTGGCGGGAGACAGCGCCTTCTGTGCGAACTGCACGGTGTCTTCCGAATAGGGGATGATGTCGATTTTTTCACCGCGCAATTCGCGGATGATGGATTGCACGCGCATGCCCTTCATGCCCACGCACGCGCCCACCGGATCGACGTCCTTGTCGCGGCTCTGCACGGCGATCTTGGTGCGCTCGCCGGCTTCGCGCGCGGCGGCGCGAATCTGCACGGTGCCGTCGTAAATTTCCGGAACTTCCATCTCGAAGAGGCGCTGCACTAACACGGGATCGGCGCGGGAGACGATCACCTGCGGTCCCTTCGCGGAGCGGTCCACCGCGCGAATGACGACGCGCAAGCGGTCGCCGATATTGTAGGTTTCCAGGCGCGACTGCTCGCGCTTGGGCATGCGCGCTTCGGCGCGTCCGAGATCGACGATCACGTCCGGCCCCTCGGTGCGCTTGACGACGCAGTTCACGAGCTCGCCGACGCGGCCGTTATATTCGTTGAAGATGGTGTCGCGCTCGGCCTCGCGCACCTTCTGCATGATCACTTGTTTTGCGGTTTGCGCGGCGATGCGGCCCAGCACGTCGGTGGGCTTGGGAATGACGACCTCGCTGCCGATTTCGGCGTTCGGGTCGATTCGCTTGGCTTCCGCCAGCGTGAATTCCTTTTTCGGGTCGGTGACTTCCTCGACGACCGGGCGCACGGCAAACACGTCGACCTGCCCGGAATCTGGATTGAACTTGGCGCGAAGATCTTCTTCGGTCTTGTAATACTTGCGCGCGGCGACGATCATCGCGTCTTCAATCGCCGCGACGATCACCTCCGGTTCAATGTGCTTTTCCCGGCTGATCTGCTCAATGGTCTGGTACAGCAGATTGGCCATCTGTCCCTCATCTCAAAATTCAACCACCAGGTTCGCTTTGCGAATTCCTTCCATCGGCAAAGCAATCACCCGGCCTTTCACTTCGATCTGGACCTTGCCGTCGGCGACGCCCGCCAGACGGCCCTCGAAAAATTTCTGGTTCTCCACCGGCTCGTTCGTGGAAATTCTTGCCAGCCGCCCCGCGAACCGCTCGAATTCAGCCGGCCTCGTGAGCTTCCGGTCCAGGCCTGGAGAACTTACCTCCAGAATATAGTGCGGCCCCGGGACCAAATCCTCGACGTCGAGGATTACGCTCAACTGGTTGCTGACCGTCTCGCAATCCCTGTGGCTGATGCCTTCCGGCTTATCGATGTAAACGCGCAGGAAGCGTTGCTTACCAACCTTCCATTCCACGTCCACCACGTCTATGCCCACCGACCGCGCCACGCGCTCGGCCGCCTCGCGGATGCGCTCCAGTTCCATGTCCCGCTTCCCGTCGCCCCCCGAACCCGGAGCAATGATCCCTCAGAGCCGGCAATTTGCGTTCCGGCCTCGTACCAATAAAAAAGTGGGCTCTCGCCCACTGAGGATTGCGTCCGGCTTAGGCTTTTCTAGTATAGTCACCCGTTCCTTCAAAAGCAAGCCGCAGAAGGCGGTAGCTGGCGCTATGGATGAGTACCCTTGCTAAGGGTGGTCACTTTGCGCCACGTGCGTCTTTTACTCGCTGGGTATAGTCTGCGCAACCTTGGTCATAGCAGTTGTGCTCGCGACATGCTTGCCACTGAAATGCAGTCATTGTGTCGGAAGTAGGTGCAACGATGCCTGCAGCAGTCGAGGGAGTAGTGGGTACCCTCTGAACAGTTTGGCTTTGCGGCGGTGCGCCAGTTGCAAAGGTTACATGGGTCATCTCTATGCAGAACTCTGAGAGCCTGTCGGGGTCTTCGCGGAAAATATCTTTATATACAACTGAACCCCAAAAAAAGATTCTAGACCGTCCACTCCATGAATCCATGAGATCTACATTGGAAACTGTGGCAATCGTTCCATAAACACCCTTTGGGCCGACTACCGAAAGCGTGTTCGCCCTGTTTTCCGGGAAGTTATAGCCCGGGGGCAAGTCAGTTCGCCACGCTTGAGCTCCGGCGTCAATAACAACGTCGCTAGCTGGCGTGTTGCCGCTGTTGGTCCAATTCAACGAGAATTCTTGACCAGCCCATCTAGCATCCGCCCCGATAAGTTTGACCCCCAATCCCAACTGGGAAAAGTTGAGGAACGCTCTTTCACTGGCTCGGGAGGTCTCATCCGTACTCTTGGCCACAGTCCACAAGAAATAAGTGAAGACAGAAAGGACTCCAGTAAAAATTGCGGTCCACATTCCTGCTTTATCCTTGAAGAGAATATTGAACCATTTTTTAGAAAAGTTCGCGCCGGCGGCAAAATTTTCTCTATCCGCACGCCCGCTCCGATCTCCTTCACTCTGTGGATTGGGATTGTCTGTCATGCGCTGGAACCCTCAAAACCGCCCTTCCTAATTATAGGCGCTCTCGTTCTTGATTCTTTGGGGGTACGCGATCAGGCATCCTGCTCGTTTTCTAGATCATCAGAATCTCGCGCATTATACATCGCTTTTGTCGGGCGTTTCGCCCCTTAGCGTTTTTTCTGCTGACGAACCCACGCGCTTGGATAATACCACTCCAGTACGTCAACGCCGAGGAACTGGTTTGGGTAGGCGCCGCGCTTCCGCATCACGGAAGCATGGCCCCCAAGCTGTTATTTCGGGTGCCCTCTTATAATGCGTGGCCGACCCGACGGGTCTTGGATGGGTCGGGGTTTATGGTGGGGCTGATCACTGACCTCGCCGAAATTTATAAGTGTGGTAGTAAGTACCGCGCTGCATTCCAAATGCCGGGTTAGTAACTCTATCTTCTTGCTCCATAATCAAGATCGACCCTTCCAGACTAAGTGTGTTCACGAGTACTCTACCTGCTGCAGCTTCCGTTTCTACCATCTTGACGTGGTTTGTTGCGTCCAATGTTTCAAATACTGTCTCTGTTGCCTTACCTTCGCTTGAGACTGTCAGCGCACGATCTCGGATATATATTTGGGTTCCATTCTGCGTGATGATCTGTTTAGCTAAACTTGTGTTAGGTTGGCCATCCCGCTCGAACGGGACCCATGTGCCCGCGAAGTTTGGAATCGGTCTTTCCATCCGTATAATAGCCGGGGGCGGTATCCCCAGTTGTTTAGGCGAAGGCGATATATGGGTTTGCTTCTCACTCCCGTCGTTTCCATTTTTCTCGGCGTTGCACTCTACCTGGATTGGAGAGGGTGTCTTTGCTTCCATCGGACGTGGCGAAACGATCCTCATTCGTGCCCAGCCGCCTTCGAGACGATGATGTACTGACCAATTTGCACTGACAAGCTGAGTGCCGCCGGTGGCGAAATCGATCTTGGAAATCGGACTGGCCGTACCATCGCTGTACTCAAAGTCATATAATACCGAGCCTGCGCCCGCGGCCTCTATGATGCCTTGCAGATTCACAGTGATTGGGCAAGGACCCCCATAGGCACTCTGAGGAGATTCCACCGAAGCGGAAATCACTCGGATCAGATGATTTGAATGCATCCACAGTCCGCTTACCAAGAGCATTGCTCCAATAACTCCAGAGATTACGCGGGCACTACCACGCATCTCGAATTTCCCGGAAACACTGCCAACAACTGCGAGCAGTAGAAAAAGTAGACCGGCAATTACGAAGAGGTTGTCAGGGCTCGCTTCGGTAAGTACCTTGAGGATGTCACCCATTTCGCACCTGCCAATCCGAGCGGTCGGGGGTCTCGGATGTCCCGCATAATACTACCGTGCGGGGCAATTTAGCTGGAATTTCCATTTTGGCGGGTGGCTGATCCTTTCATCTTTTTGCTGGTCGGGTCGGCGGGCGGCCCACCATTCCGCGTTTTTCTCTTCAGGAATTCGCGTGGTCGGATTGTACCATTCCGATATCTCAACGCCGAGGGACTGGTTTGGCTTTTGCGGGTGCCCCACCCTTTGTGATCTTCAAAGGGTGGGGGTTTAGATTCCAATACGATCGGGAATGTGAAGGTGGAGGGTCCGAAAATCCCCACCCTTGTCCGCCGAGGCGGACAAGGGTGGGGCACCCGCCAAGACGCTATGGGAAAACGGTAGCCAGGGATGCCTGGAATTTCTTTGCAATCTTTGCGAAACCGGTCGACGACGGGTGGATTTCGTTCTGCCAGTCCGATGCGTTGGGCGTCAGCGTCCCCTGCGTTGGCACGACGATGAATTTCTGAATGGCGGGATCTGCTGCGATCCGATCGAGCATGGCCCCGAACATCTGCATAAGAGTTTTCACGACCACGAATTCGTCATTCGGGTCCGGGTTGGGAACGCCTAAATGCTGGTAAGCATAGTCCAGTGACGGCTTGAGCCACGGTCCCGCCCCGCAAACACCTTTGCCCGTTACCGGAGGAAAATCGTAGGCGTGCACGAAAATCACCGTTTGTGGACTGCATTGGTTCCGGATGTCCACTAGCTCGCGGTATTCCGCTTCGAGAATTGCCAACGCCGAATTCACAGCGTTCATGTCCAACATCTGCGCCGGGGCGGGTACCGGCGGAGAATCCTTTAGCCAAATGCAAAACTGATCGCCGACAATGTCGTTTCCACCACCGGAAAAAAGCAAGGCGTCAAATCTTATTCTCTGATCGCTAAGTCTCATGATGATCTCTTGCCGGATGGAAAGGCCCATCATCTGTTCCACTTCCAACCCGTGATGGGCCATATTGGCGATCTGATAGCCCAGAAGCTTTTGAAGTTGATAGACGACTCCATCGCCGTGGGTCACTGGTAAGGGGTATTCGAACCAGGAATCACCCTCCGCGAGGATGCGCAGGTTTTGCTTTCCGGCTGCCGCAACCACGGCCCGCAGGGCGACTCCAGGCGCGGGCGGTTCCGTTGGCTTCCGAGTCTGTGCAAGGAACTCCTTGAATCTTTGTGCGCGGTCCCCTTTGATTTCATCGCGCAACTTCTTCTGCGCCTGATACAGGGCGACGGTTTGCAGACGCGTTCCGACTCCAGGCTTCGGCGCCGCTGGCGCACCGGATGGCGGTCTTCCCGACTTGCGTCTTCGTCGCGCAGGGCGCTCATTCTTCCTTGGCATCGTTAACTCCTTTGGCGGGTAAGCTGCCCTTTCGTATTTTTTCCTTTGGCGAACTCGAACGGTCGGATCATACCACTCCAGTACGTCAACGCCGTGGAACTGTTTGGCTATTTCGGGGCCAACGATTTCGTGTTTTTTCTCTTGACGGCGGCTGTGGCTAGAGTTTCACGACTGACAGGCCCGGTACCCGCTGGAAGTCTCGAACGTTCAACGTGGCAATGCTGTAGCCGAGATGCAAGGCCGTAACTCCGATCAACAGGTCCTCAAAGGCAAGTTGGACGCCTTTCGCCTCTTCCTGGCCTTCGATGCGCCCGGCGAGCCGCGCGATTTCGAGCGTTACCGGATACATCGGCACATCGCTCGCCAGCCGCTCGATGAACTCCAACCGTCGATCCCGCTGCTCTTGTGTTTTGGCCCGATAGGCCCCGTGCACCAGCTCGGCAATGGTCACCACCGATAAGCCGACCTCGATTTCGCCCTGGGCTGCACGCACCTGTTCCAGGATTTGCAAAACGGTAAGCCCTCTGCGTTCGGCAGCGATAATAATGCTGGAGTCGAGGATCAATCCCATGCCGGCGGATTCCACGGCTTGCGTTTTCCCAGGATTTCTTCAACGTCTTCGGCGAAATCCGGGTCGAGCACCGGAGCCTTGCCGGTTTCTTCTTCGTGTGTTTTAGCGAGGGCGATGCAGTCGGAGATGGTGCGGCGCACCGGCTCGGCGGCGTGAAGCACCGCAACAGGCCGGTTGCCGTTTTCGATGACCACTTCCGCGCCTGCGCGGACGTGCGCCAGGAGCGTCGCGACGCTGGTCGCGGAGGCTTCCTTTTCCGAGAAATGAATCACGTGCTTGGCCATATTTTGATTATACATTGTAAAGGCCGGATTTTATGAAGGGGGATGTTAAGAAAGAATACTTCTCCCTCCGCATTCGAGAGTTGGCGGGTTCAATAATGCGTGGCCCACCCTCCCGCGGTTGCCCTCCCTCACGACGCGAAGGTGACCTGCTGGTAAGGCTCCCCCTTGTGATGACGGCTCACTTCGATCTTCACTTTCTGGTCCAGACGCTTCAAAAAGTCGAGCAGCTTGTCTGTGGTGAAGCGGCTGAAATGACCGTTCATCAGGTGTGACACGTCGGGCTGCGCAATCCCGAGAACTCCCGCGATTTCGCGCTGTTTCAGTTTCCTGTCTTTCAGAATTTTGAAAACGTGAACTCCAATTTGCGCGCGGGTATAAAGCTCGCCGGCATCCTCCAGCCCCAAATCGGCAAAGATGTTGCCGGAACCTTCCTCAAACTGAATTGGTTTTCGTCTTTTCATGATCGTATGCCAGTCTCTGCGCCTCCGCGTATCGCTTCCTGATCAGATCAACCTCCCGCTTCGGCGTCTCCATGCCTTTCTTCGATATATAGTCAATCTACTATAATGTTAAAGTCCGGCGGGTGCCACCCTTTGTGATTTTCAAAGGGTGGGGGTTTAGATTCCGGTATAATCGGGGATGTGAGGGTGAACGGTCCGAAAATCCCCACCCTTGCAAAGACCGCAAGGATGGGGCACCCGGCCATCCTTACACGTTGGGCTTCAGTGGAGGGTACTTTAACGGCGTGGGATGTTCTTAAGGGAGAAAGAAAATGGATCGAGCAACTAAGGGCATATCGCCTACCTTAAACGTTCCCGCAGCCACGCGGCCGCTCAGGGTTGTGCATTACCTAATTTCAGAGGCTGATGGCAGATATAAAGCCCACTGTCTAGACCTGGACCTGCTGTCATTTGGAAAAGACTTGAACGAGGCTAGCCGAAAGCTCGATGATCTCGTCAAAGCGCACATTGAGGTTTCCTTGGCGACCGGTCAAGTCACAGATAATCTCGCAAGCGAGGCCCCTCTTAAGTATTGGAAGGATTACTATAAGGCTACGCCTGTTGAGATGGAGCCAAGAACTATTCATGTGAGGATTCCTCAGACCTGTCAACTTACGGCGCTTGATTCTGAGGATAGTCAGGTAGGAATAGATGCGCGCCGCCAAACTCGCGGCGCTCATGCTGCTTAGTGAGCTGTTGGAACAAGCTGATATAAAGCAAGTCGGAATAATAATTATTGGTTCTTGGAAAACGGACAAGAATGTCTACTTAGTCCTCGGGCAGGGACAGGCACCTTATCCAAGGAACGGAATTACTCATGAGATTTTGGTTCACCCAGGGCATCCTGACCCTGAATTGGAACCCGGCGAGGCCGAGACCATACGCCGAAGATTTAAATTAGACAAATCTGAGTTTCGTTTAGGTTCCTCCGACGATCTTTAAGCCGAGCGATCAATAGATCCTTCAATTCTGAAACTCATTTGGAAGTCCGGTACTGCAAAACCGCCCTTTTGAAGCTACCCCGGGTGCCCCACCCTCTGTGATTTTCAAAGGGTGGGGCACCGGGCCGCAAGCGCTATGACGAAAATCGCAAGAAAGAGTCTCCCGGATAGCCGCGTCACGGCTGGACGCAAACGCCGACTGGAAAAACTCGCCCGTCTGCCTGACGAAAAGATCGATACTTCCGATATCCCGGAATTGACCGAGAAGTTCTGGCAGAACGCGGTCCGCAATCCCTTCTATCGGCCCGTGAAGCGGCAACTGACTCTTCGCCTGGACGCCGACATTATCGCCTGGCTGCGGCGGCAAGGCAGAGGCTACCAGACCCGGGCCAATGCCCTGCTGCGAGACACCATGCTCGGAGATTTGAATCCGAAGAGAAGGAAGGGGCGTGATCGGTCCCACGCCAATACTCTGCGTCGCGCTGCTATTTCGCATTCGCGGCGAATCAGTTGACATGTCGAGCATTTCGATAGGTCCGATTCGTTAATTCAGCTCTGCGGGATCAGGTCACTGGCCCCGCCTTCAAGACGGCGAACACGAGCATTCTTCACGCCAGGCTCATTGAAGGACTTCCACAACCGCCCCTCGTTAGCGAGGTTCCACCTGCCTCCGCTGGCGCCATCGGCCGATGAATATCAAGACGAACGACAGGGCCGACAGAAAAAGAGTCGCTGTCAGATCGGCCAACGCCTGCGGGCCGGCCTCCGGCATGTCCCCTGCATCCGGCACGACGGAGTTGTGATTTTGGGGGTCGTAACGTATCTGCAGAGACGTGCCGGGCGGATGCCGGGAAGCCCACCTGCGCATGGAGAACTCTTCCCAGAAGGCGCCGCCGCGCGAGCGGGCGCTCGACGCCAACTCCCTGCCGTCACCGCGATACAGCAGCACAAGCTCGATGAACCATTCGCTGCGGCTTCCCGCCGGAATTTTTTGAACGGTTTCCTGCGCGATAGTGGCAACCGCGACGGGCCATTTCGCATGCATGTTTTCCCGGTAGGCATCTATGCAGGTCGCGACGATCATAACTGCCGCAAAAAGGCCGAAAAAGTACCCCAGAAGGCTTACATATCCGAGTGACCCGCCGGATTTTTTTAATCCGAATGTGATTGCCATATTCCAAAACACACTTTCCAAACGGCTGGCAAACGATAGGCGCGGATTCAATGCCTGCAGGCGGGCCGACGAAAACGCCAAGGACGCCCATTGGCGTCCCTGGCCGGAAAAATTCAATGATCCGCGAACGTACGCGGAGGGGCGTGCAAGCCGCTGGGCTAAGGAGTCGGCTTCTTCGCCGGCGCGGGAGCGGGGCTTGCCGGTTTCGGCGCTGCGGGTGCCGCCGCGCCTGCCGCGGACTTGATCGGATAGGCCTGGTCGAAGAGCCGCACGATTTCCTGGGTGATGTCGGACTGGGACGATCCGTAGACGACGGGGCTGCCCTGCGCGGACGTGTCCAAAACGGCGGTATAACCGTTCTCACGGGAGTATCGATCCAAGACCTCGAGCATCTTGCGGCCGATGCCGTCGACGATTTCGCCTTGCGCGGCGTTCAACTCTTCGTTCAAGTCATCATTGCCCCGCTGCAGGCGTCGCGACAGCAACTCGCCTTCGCGCTGCAATTTTGCCTTCTCGTCGTCGCTCAGCGTGCGCGCCCCATCCGTCATTTTGCGCTGAAGTTCTTCGATCTGCTTTTGAAGGGCTTGCAGTTCGTTTTGTTTCGGTGCGAATTGCGATTGCAATTGCGCTTGCGCCTGCTTGCCCTCTGCCGTGGCCACGATGGCGTTCCGGATATTGATGACGGCGATCTTCGACGGCGCCTGTGCGGCGGCTTGCGCATGGATGCCGCGAGCCGGAGCCAGACAGAACAGGGCCAGCGCGGCCAGAGTGCCTAAATTACGTGAATTGACGATCATCCTCACACCTTCTCTTTCCTCTTTAAAATCACAAATCGCGGATTATAGCGGGCCGAATTCACGGGCGTCAATCGGAATTGCTTTCCCGGGTCTGATCGAGCCCGCGGCAATGCAAACCCTTTTCCGGTCCTCGATGCGATGCGCTCGAAAGCCCCCGGAGTTGGCCGCCATCATTCTAGCGCGGCAAGGGCACGAACAACACGCGCCCGTTCGCCGTGTCGGCGATGACCGCGACATTCGTAAACGGCTGAATATCCAACGCATACTGCAGCGCTCCCTGAAAGGCCAAACTGAGCGCCAGATTGGAATTCGCCGAAGTGGCCGGCGGCAAAGTCAGGACCGCTCGGATCTTTTGGCCCAGGAAATCGGCTACCGTCACGGTATGGCTGGCGGTATTGGTGCTGGCCAGCGTGCTGGTCAGAAAGTTGTAGGCGATGGCGGTCGGGTTGATGCCGACGCGGAACGCCGTTTGAATGGAGGTGACCGGGTCGATCACGTTCACCGAGTTGCCCGTGCTTGAATTTACGATAAAGCATCCGGTCGTATTGGTCGTGGCGCCGTTGCTGTTGGAACCGCAATCGGTCGTGACAGGATCGTAAATCACGGAAGTCGGGGCGCTGACGCCGAAGGTTTGAGACGTGCTGCCCGCCGCGCCGCTGGAAATTCCCAGGCTGTTCCCGCCGGAGGCGGCCACGGCCACCTGATGGTTGACGTAGTTGAAACCCACCGCGACTGGCCGCAGGCCCGTCGAAATGCTGGTGGTGCCCCCGGTAACGGCATTCACCACCGTAACGGTATTGGCCACGCTATTGGCGATCGCGAACTCGCCGGTGGCCTCATCCGCGGCCGCGCCGATAGGCCCTGTGCCCGTCGTAACCGTCTGCGTCACGGTTTGCTGCTCTTCATCGACGATCGAAGCGGTTCCCGACCCGCCGTTATTGGCGACTACAGCGACGTGCAGCCGCGGGATCACGGCGACACCGATCGGGTTGGTGCCCACAGCCACGGTGTTGCCTCTGCCTTGCGTCATATTGATAAGCGCCAGAGTGTTGCAGCCAAACAAAGTGACCGCGGCGATGTTTTGTTGCGGATCAATGGCGACGCCCGAGGGCTGCGGGGAGGGGCACCCGGTGCTGCTGACATCCACGCTCTGCTCCACGGTGAAACCCTCGGCATTCGTAACGTTGCCGCTTAAATCCACGACGTCCAGCGCGAAGCGCCGCGCCGCCCCCAGCATCGTAGACGGCACAGTCGCGGTCAGTTGGCGATCGCCATTACCAACGCAGGAGATGTTCTGCAATGGCTGGCCGTCGAGGCGGACAATCAGGCCCGTCGTCCCGCTCGTGCAAGTAAGTCCCTTGCCGAGAACGGTCAGCTGTTGCGGGGCCGGGTTCGGACCGCTGCCGATCGATGAGGCCGTCACGAACGTTTTTGGGTTCGTCTCCGTAATGGAGAATGTTTGAATCGGCCCCAGACTCAAGACGCTGACGCTGTTGTCCGTCTGGTTGGCAACCACAGCGATGTTGGTGCCGGGATCGACGGCGACAGCGATCGGGCCAGGCCGTGTAGGGTACGGTTGCCCGTCATTCAAACGCCGGGGCGTTGTTGGATCGATCATCGAAAGAGTGTTGTTAAAGAAATTGACCGCGACGACGGTATTGGTAAGCGGACTGTAAGCCCCGGCGATGGTCCCCACGTCCGCGGCATTGTTTTTTTCCAGTGCCAGGGAAGTGACGGATTGATCGATCAAACTGAAGAAGGAAACGAGGCCGGTCGACGTGGGGTCGAACAATACCGCTTGCTGCGTCTCCGGATTGATTCCAATCCCCTGGACCGAAATCGGCACCCCGACGGTCGCTATCGGCTGGGCATAGTTTACGGATCCGGCGGCGGCCTGCGGGATCGTCTGAGTCGCCACATTCGGCAGGGCCCCGCCA
>JGI12269J14319_10002493_pt1 | contig 17738 bp, 15 predicted proteins | sample PeaSoiSIISIP2007_FD_14319 | JGI IMG/M metagenome (IMG submission 14319) | reverse complement strand
GTGAAGTTCGTCCCTCCCGACACCACGGTCCGGGAAGATCTTTCCCCGGATTCCCTCTGGCTCTCCGTGGTGCTCACCAGGCCCGTGGGCTATTCCGTGACGATTCCCGTCCGCCTCGACACTCTGGCGAGCACCGCCAAGGTGCCCGCGAACTTCGGCTTGCCCACCGCGTCCGTGACCTTCCCGGCNGGNCGCGACACCGTCCGTCTCCTGGTGCTCATCCACCACGACAGCATCAACACGGACAACCTGAAGGCGGTGCTCAAGCTCGANCCGAACCCGCGCGACTCGGTCCTGCCGGATCCCGACTCGACGGAGGTGGTGACCATCCTCAACGTGGATCCACCGCCNTACATCGCTTTCCGGGACAGCCTGCTCCGGGTCTCCGAGGCCGACACCACGGTGCGGGTGCCTCTGGTCCTTTCGAAGATCTCGGGCAAGACGATTTCCGGCACCCTGGTCGTGTCCGGCGGCAACGCCCGGGTCGGGATCGACTACGATCTTCCCTCCGGCGCCTTCACGCTGGTCCCGGGGTCGGACACCACCTCGGTGGCCATCCAGCTCCACGACGACCACCGCTACGGTCCGACCCGCGACCTCTGGGTCCACTTCACCCCCATGGACACCTCGAAGGTGCGCCTGGACCCGCTGACCGCGAGGCAAAGCGGAGACGACCGGGACACCGTCTTCCACCTCGAGATCCTGAACTCCACGCCACGTCCCGACCTCACCTTTTCGCCCAACGTGGACACGGCCAAGGACATCGACCTCGCCGCCAACCTGGGAGTGGTCCTCTCCGGTTTGTCGGATTCCGTCTCCAAGGCGGGAGTGGTGTTCCTGGATTCGTCCAAGCCCGAACTGCGGAAGCTCCATCTGACGCTGGCGACGGACACCGCCATCGTCGATTCCGGCCGCCTCTCGACGACCGTCCGTGTGACGTGGACCAACGACGGAAAGGTGTACGACACCGCCCGCACGGTCCATCTGGTCCTGCGCGGATCGTCCGGGGCGGGGATCGGAGGCGATTCGATCGTCACGCTGATCCTGCTCAACACCAACAAGCCGCCCGTGGTCGTGATCAAGACGCCGCTGGATTCCAGCCGGACCAGCAATCCANACGCCGTGGTCGATTGGACGGTGAACGGAGTCTCGCAGCCGACCTCGGACATCACCCTCCAGAACGGCTGGAACACCATCACCAAGTGCTTCACGGACACCGCGGGCAACACCGGCTGCGACACCCACCATGTATGGGCCGATCTGACGCCGCCCGCCGTGCAGGTCTTCAAGATCACGGGTCCCAACACCCACACGCCCTCCCTGGACACGACCTGGTGGGGCAAGATCGCCCGCACGCGCTTCGGGGTGGACACCGTCTGGTACTGGGTGCGCGACTCCATCGAAAATTCCAACGGGACATGGCGCGTCGTGGTGGACACGCTGTCCAAGGCGACGAACTTCCACGGCGACAGCCTCTTCGCCGTCCCGGTCTCCGCCTGCGATTCGCTGGGCAATTGCGGCGAGGACACCGGTTGGATCAGCCTCAAGCAGTCGATCCCGGTGGTGGACATCCTGACACCGCCGAACGGGGCCCAAGTGGTGCAGGGCCAGGTTCCGGTGGTCTACACCGTCGCGGACGCCGGGAAGACCTGGACCGACAACACCTCCGTCCAGGCCAAGCTGCCCGGACCGCTGACGGTCACGGAATGCTACACGGACGATGTCGGGAACACCGGATGCGATTCCCACACCATCCATGTGCTGCCGATCCAGGTGGTCGGTTCGGTGTACGTGGACCTGAACGGGGACGGCATGGTGGACGCCGCCATCGTCACGCTGGATTCCAAATGGACCAGTTCCACGCTGCCTTCCTTCGATTTCCAGTTGAACGATTCGACCCGCACGGGGCAGCAGCCCAAGGCCTCCGCACCCTTCTACTCCGGGCCGTCCCGGGGCACCAAGGAAATCGTGGCCGGCGACACCTTCTGGGTGGCCCCGGGCGACTACGTCCGCGACTCTCTGGGGAACATCCTGAAGGGACCTGACGGGAAACCCCTCACCGACATCCTGGGCGACACGGCCTTCGGGGCGGACGGCTCCATCCTGCGGGACAGCCTGGGAAGGATCCTCTACAAGGTCGCCGGTCCCGGCCAGGTGGACAGCACCCGGTTCCTGGTGCCCATCGTTCCGCCGTTCGCCTTCGGACAGACGGGCTTCGATTCCCTGCAGGCGGCGACCATGGTCCAGACGACCACGTCCAAGGATTCCACCGGGAAGGTGGTGGTGGACACTTTCAAGGACGCGTTCAAGGTGGGCGACCAGGTACCGCCCGTCATCCTCTCCGCGATCATCCACCGGGTGGAGAACTACACGGATCCCGACACCCTCTTCATCACCCCTTCCGAAAAGATCGACCTCTCCTCCGGGAAGGATTGGCTCCAGGTCTTCCGATGCACGGGTGGTCTCACCAGCTGCGATACGGCGGACATGGCCTGGGTGGACGTGCCCGCGGATTCCGTGCACAAGAATTCGGACGGCACCTACTGGTTCCTGGTGCCGCCCGGCGATTCCGGCAGCATCAATCCCAATTACAAGGTCCGCTTCAGCAACGGCGTTTCGGACGTCGTCGGCAACGGCGCCGACACCCTGCACGAGAGCTGGGCGACCCCGGTGACCGGTCCGCCGCGCCCGCCGCTGGTGCAGGTGACGCCTCCCAACGGCGTGTTCCTCCTTCCTTCCAGCGAACAGAACAGGAACACCCCGGGAGTGATCCTGCTGAAGGCCACGCGCGGAAAAGGAGATGGAACCTCCGCGACGGCGCAGTGGTGGGCTCCAGGGTCCGGGTACGCGGTGGACATGTCCCAGGTCCGGCAGGCCTGCCCCCAGGACAACCTCTGCGACGGACCGGTCCTGTACATCAACCGTCCGGCTCGACTGATCCTGTACATCTACGACCTCCTGGGCACCTTCGTCACTTCTTCGGAAGTCGCCATCACCCAGGCGGATTTCGATTCCATGCAGCCTGACCAGCTGGACCGGGTCTCCATCGACTTCGAATGGAACTTCCGGACCCGGAACGGACAGCTCGTGTCTTCGGGCGTCTACCTCTGGCGCATCGTCAGCTTCGTGCAGGTTCCCGGAAAGTCCATCCCCGCGATGGAGAACAAGCTCGTCAAGGTCGGCGTGAAGGTGAAGTGAACCTCCGGGCCGATCAGCTCCAGTGGACGGCTCCGGCCTCGGGCTCCTCGGCGGACTTCCCGTTGAGTTCCCGCACGGCGCCGGGGTCCCATTCGCCGCCGCCCTCCGCGTCCAGGCGCCGGAAGTACTCCTGGGCCACGTCCAGGTACTGGTTGACGGATTCCGACCGGAGCATCTCCATCCGGGCCGAGGAGACGCCGCGCAGGCTCTTCATGCAGCGGGCGGCGAACTGCTTGAGCTTGCCCAGGATCCGGCCTTCGTGGTCCATCTCCTCGCGCAGGAGATCCAGGTACAGGTGGAACACGTCCATGTGCTCCGAGGTCGACGGGATGCGGGGGACCTTGCCCTCGTAGAGGTCGGCGATCTGCGCGAACAGCCACGGATTGTGCATGGCGCCGCGCCCGGCGATCACGCCGTCCACTCCGTACCGCCGCAACCTGTCCACGGCTCCCTGCCAGGTGGAGATGTCCCCGTTTCCAACCACCGGGATCCTCGCCCGGCTCTTCGCCTCCCCGATGAGGTCCCAGTTGGCCCATCCCTTGTAGCCCTGCGCGCGGGTGCGGCCGTGCACCACCAGGAGGCCCATGCCCGTGTCCTCGGCGATGCGCAGCGTCTCGAAGAGGGAGATGTGGTCGTCCGTCCATCCCACCCGCACCTTGATGGAGCAGGGGATGGAAACCGCCGACCGCACCGCCGAGCAGAGCTTCGCCAGGAGAGGGAGGTCCTTGAGCAGTCCCGAACCCCCGCCCTTCTTGACCACCTTGGGCACCGGGCACCCGCAGTTGATCTCGACGGCGCTGGCGCCGGACTCCTCCACGCGCCTGGCCGCCCAGGCCATGTGCTCGGGTTCCGATCCGAAGATCTGGACGGTGAACGGAAGCTCCTCGGGGAAGAACCTCGTCTTCTCCTCGGTGCGGGGGTTGAAGCGCGTGAGGCCTTCGATGCTGACGAATTCCGAAACCAGCATGCCCATCCGCCCACCCGCCAACCGCTTGCAGAGCCTGCGGAAGGACGGATCGGTGACGCCTTCCATGGGAGCGAGGTAGACGTTGGGCCAGACCCGGAGGCCCTGGTAGGCGAACTCGCGGGAGTAGGGCGCGTCGGGGGCCAGGACGGGCAGCCCCGACGGCGTCCAGGCGGACGCGCCCGGCCTGGAGACCGGATCGTAGCCTTCCGTGCAGGGCGCGCAGACGTCGGCGCGGATCATGGTCGTGTCGTTCCAGCCATCAGGGAGGGGAAGATACGATCACAGCTCCCGCTCAGGCGGAGCGGGATTCCAGGAGGTCGGCCAGGTCGGCCAGCCAGGAGGCCCACCCCTCGGGACCGTCCACCATGTCGTCCACCTGGATTCCCGGGGAGGGCCGGTCCGGCGAGCGCACGAAGACGGCCAAGCCGTCGGTTCTGCCGCAAAGTTCGGCGAGCAGCGGGAGATCGTGGCCGTCGTCGCCGCCGAAGATCCGGAAATCGCAACCCAGGTGGGCGGAGAGGCGCACCAGCGCGCGCTTCTTGTCGAAGCCGGGCACCAACGCCTCCAGGAAGCCCCGACCGCGGACGAGTTCGAGGCCGAAGCTGCGGCAGAGGGAAGACCAGCGCGCGATCGGTTCCTGGAGCCCCGCAGCCGCTGCGGTGGGGATGCGCAGGAGCACGGAGAAACGCTTGCGGTCCATGGTGGCCGCAGTCCCCTGGAAGAGGGTTTCTCCGCGCAGCCATGCCCGTTCGAGAGGTCCGGTCCCCGCGTTGGAAGGCCAGTCGCACAAGAGCCGTCCCTGGGGATCCTGGCAGGCCCGGCCATGGTCGGAGATCTTCCAGCAAGGCGGAAGTCCGTCGCAGCAACCGCGCAATTCCGCACCCCCGCGTCCGGACACGACGGCGAGGTGGACGCCTTCGATGCAGGCGAGCCGGGCCAGGGCCGAACGCGCCTCCCGGATGCACTCGTCTTGACGGAAACCGTCCGATGGTCGGCAGAGCGTGCCGCCGAAATCCGTCGCGATCAGGATCCTGGTCGACTTCGCCGCGCGGTCGATCTTGGATCCCTGGTGGATGGAAGACGGTGCCATGGAGACTTCCATTCCACCAAACCTAGGCCCCGTCGCGGATCTGGGCAACGTGCGAACGACCGACGGCGCCGAAATCCGGCTCCCAGGTCCCGTTCCCCGGCGCGTTCACGGCACGTTCAGTCCTCGGCGGGGCGGCGGCGGAAGCGGGCGCGGAACAGGATCAGGGTGGCTCCGAGCAGGAATGCCGCGGCACCCCCCCAGGCGGCGAGCGGAAAATCCTTGCCGCTGGTCCAGGTGTCCCAGGCTCCCAGGGCCAGGAACAGCACCGCCACGGCCCTGCGGATTCCGCGTTCGGGCAGCCTGGTGCCCAGGATCCACCCGACCCCGACGGCCAGCAGGTCGGCGGCGATCATTCCCAGGGTGGAACCCGTCCAGACGGGGAGGGCTGAAAGCCTGTACTGCGCGGCCAGGGAGATGGTGGTGAGCATGGTCTTGTCGCCCAGCTCTCCCAGCAGAAAGGTCCAGAACACCACCAGGAAAGGGTTGGACGCCTCCCGGACCGCGTTCTCGTCGTTTTCGCTTCCGCGCAGGGTCCAGATGCCGAACAGGAGGAAGGAGACGCCGGCGAGGAACTGGAGCCAGGGTTCGGCCACCAGACCGCCGAGGAGCCTTCCGCACAGCACGGAAAGGGCCAGGACCAAGCCCGTGGCCAGAAGGATTCCCGAAATCACGGTGGGGAGCCTGTACCTGCCTGCCAAGGTCAGGGCGACCAGTTGGGTCTTGTCGCCCATTTCCGCCAGGAAGACCATCACCAAGGCGATCAGAAATGCGTCCATGCCTGAAATCTAGGACGCAGGACGGGTGGAAGGGGATTCGATCCGGCGCCGATCCGCGCAACGACCGCTCAGAGGGTGGCGTTCAGCGACGGGATGTCCGGACAATTGTCGGGCAGACGGAACACGCCGACCCGCGGTCCTGTGCGCACCGCCCGGAGATCCTGCAGCAGGAAGCTTCGGGCGATGGGCAGGTCGGACCAGTCCGGCTCCGCTCGCAGCACGATCCCGGGCTCGACCGGCTCGAAGCGGGCCACTTGGGGAAGCGCCAGCAGACCGCGCCAGAACCCGACCTCCTTGTGGAACCTGGCGGTATCGTCGAAATAACGTTGGTAGTGGGCGGACGAAACCATGGCCCAGCGCCGATTCCGCATGTAGGCGGGATCGCCGTAGGCGGAATACAGGTCGAAGCCCCGCTTCCAGATGGGGGCCAGACCCGTGTAGTGGCCGACCAGCGTGTTGGCGGTGTCGACCCCGTTGGGACGGCTCCATTCCAACGCGTCCAGGCGGGTGTCGCGGGCATGGACCGCACGGAAGGTCTGCACGCTGCGGAGGAACTGGTGGGAAAGCGGCAGCGCGGCCAGCAGCAGCCCCACCAAGACCCAGACCGGACGCCCCGGTCGGGGACCGAACCGAGCCAGGGTCCAGGGCATCGCGAGTCCCATGGCCGAACATTGGATGAGCATGGGGAGGAAGGGGAGTTCCCAGCGATTCCAGTGGAGGGGGAGCGCCGACAGGCTCGCCAGGAACGCCAGGCCGGTGAAAAGGGGCAGGGCGGACCTTCCCCTGGACAAGAGCCGCCACCCGCCGGGAAGGAGGGCCAGGGTCATGAGCAGCGACGCGTCGGCGCGCCAAGCTCCCGCGTAGAAGCCGAGATTGCCCCAAAGGCCCAGACCATCCGCCCCGGGATGCGTGGGTCGAGACTCTCCGATCACGGAGATCAGCACCAGGTGCGCCTTGAGGAAGAGGTAGGGGCAGGTCAGGAACAGCAGCAGGAAGTAGGCGAGACCGGCGCGCAGGACCGCGACCACCACCTCCTTCCGACCCGGGGCCGCGCAGGCCCCGAGAAGCAGGATGGGAAGGAGCACCGCTCCCGAAAATTTCTCTCCGGTGGCCAGCGCGGCGACCAGGGCCGCCACGACCAGGCTGCGAGGGTCGCCGTCCGAGACGTGGCGGGACAGCATCCATCCGAAGATCGCGACCAGGAAGGCCTGCGACACGTCCGGAGTGGCGTATGCGGAGTTCATGAGGATGGCGGGAAACAGCGTGGCCATCGCGCAACCGAGCAGGGCGGCGACGGGATCGTACCGGCGCAGGCCCGCCCACACCGCCCAGGCCAGCAGCGCACCCCAGAGAGCCGACAGGATCCGTCCCACCTGGTGCCACAAGGCGAGATGGCCGTCGAAGGTCTTGCCCAGGGGCGCTCCCAGCAGGAATTCGCTCGCCGCCTGGGACACCGCCGTTTCCAGGTAGATGCTGGGGTGGTTGGGATGCTCGAACTCCTTGGGATCCAGACCTCCGTCGCGGGACAGGGTGGCGGCGGGATCCACGATCGAATATTCGTCGGTGTGCAGGACCAGGGGCGAACCCCAGTCCGACAGCCTGGCCTTGGTGGCGAATCCGGCCGCCACCATCAGGGCCACCGCCACCAGGTGCCATCGGGGAACGCGGGAACGCCTGGGACCGGAGGGGAGCCGACCGATGGCGGTGCCGATCCAGATGGCCAGGAGCGACAACCAGGTCGCGACGACGGGAATCCACCTGGGCGAAACGATGTGGCTGACAACGACCAGTGCGGATAGGCCCAGGGGGATCTTCCAGCCACGGGAGGTCCAGGATGCGGGCAGGGCGAACACCTTCCTTCGTCGGGTCCACAGGAGCCAGGGAACCAGGGCGAGTCCGAATCCGAGGACCCCCGCTTCCAACGGAAGATCCAACCGGAGCGTGGACCGGAACCAGCCCGCGGGGTCCTGCCAGTTCACCACGGCAAGATCCGGCACGACCTTCCCCTGCTGGTAGGAATTGGAGTTGCCGGAGTCCTGGAGGAAGAAGACCTGGACGAATCGGTGTCCCGGTTCGCTTCCGGACACGGACCCGTCCGCGGCGACCTTCCATTCCTTTCCGCCTTCGTGGACCAGAAGCGCTCCGCCCTTCGAACGCCCGGAGAGTTCGAGCACGCGGAAGAACATCGTCTTCGCGCTCGAATCGGCGACCCGTTCCTTTTCCTGGCCGTCCCGGCCCAAGGGGACGGCCTTGAAGACCTGGACGCGTCCGGGCTGGATCGCGTCTCCGAGTTGGACGGAGACGGCATCGCGCTCGACGGAATAGCCTTGGCTGCGCACCACCTGGAAGGCCCAGAGGAAGGGCAGCAGCAGGATGGTGAAGAGGATCCCCGCCAGGAGGACCTGGAAGGGGATCGCGTTCGCGGAACGTCGGGTCAGGGTGGGCATCGTGCGATCGACCTGGGGCGTGGAAGGAACTGGAGGACGGGGGGTCGCCCCTCAGGGAGAGGGGGGGAGCGCCTGACGCAGCCGCGCGACCAGGGTGTCGGGGACGAATCCCGTGCTGTCCGAGGAGAGCAGCTTCCAGGCGCGCCTGATCAGGGCCGTGTCCTTGGAGACCAGAGCGGCCCGAGCGCCTTCGCTCAGGGTCTTGGCCTTGTCTTCCAGGGTGGAAAGGCTGTCGATGCGCCTGTAGAGGAGGCTGTCGTCCATCTTGGTGAAGATCTTTTCCGTTTCCCGCAGCTTCCGGTAGTTCTCCAGCGCCTCGGGGAGGCGATGGGCGTCGTACAAGCTGTCCGCATGGGCGAAATGGGAGCGCGATTGGCCGCCTTCGCCGCGGTACCAGAGCCAGAATCCGGCGGCCAGGAGGGCCACGACCAGGAGGACGACGAGATCGGTGGTGGAGGCGAAAGGCTCCTTCTTCTCTTCGGGGGGTTCGGGGAGATCCTCCTCGGGGGGCAGCTCCGGTGTTTCGCTCACGGTCGGGTCTCCTGGTTGAGGTGCGCCAATATAGCCTCGCTTCCAGGCCGGGGAGGTCCGCGCAGTTCCATGCGCCGTCCGTCGCCCTCGATCTCCAGACGGATGCTCCAGACGGGGTCCAGGCTTCCCCGCAACCGGTCGGGCCATTCCACCAGGCAGATGGATCCGTCCGAAGCGAACGGGTCCAGGTCCAGGCCCAGCGCCTCGTCCAGGCTGCGGATGCGGTACAGGTCCAGGTGGTGCACCAGACCTCGCGGCGTCGGGTAGGCGTGGGCCAGCGCGTAGCTGGGGGAGCGGACGGATCCCGTCCATCCCATGGAGCGCAGGACGGATCTCGCCAGGGTGCTCTTCCCCGCGCCGAGTTCGCCTTCCAGGAACACGGAGTCCCCCGGAGCGAGGAGTTCCGCCAACCGTCCACCGACCAGAGCGGTGACGGATTCCGATACGAGGAGGGCTCGCCCGATCAGCGGGGGGTCAGGGTGCACAGCGGGACCAGGACCTCGGCCATCGACAGGCCGCCCGAAACGAGCCGACCGACGTGGGAGGTCCCGTAGTACTGGTATTTGTTCGGCTGGGTGAAGAACCTCTTTCCCTTGGCCATCGCCAGGGGGCCGCGGCCTCCGTCCAAGCCCGCCGAGGCGGGATTCTCCACGAAGAAGGCGTGGCGCTCGTCGCAGGAGATCTCCTTGCCGAACTGGACCCGGAATCCGTGCGGCTGGTCTTCGCTGCAGAAGACCTCGATGGCCTCGGAGACGGTGGTGCTCCCCACGTCCGCGGTCAGGACCACCTCGCGTCCCAGGCTTTGCAGGCGTCGGAGCAGGTGGTAGATGCCCGCCTGGGCCAGGAGCATCCGGGCGCTGCCGCGATAACGGGCGTCGTCGGTGACGACGGCCTCGCCGGAGCCGCTGTCCGCGCCGGATTCCTGGAGCATGCGCGCGAATTCCAGCACCACCACCGTCAGCCGGGTGGATCCCAGTCCGTCCGACCGCTTCGCGAGGTCCCGGGACTGCGCCACCGTGGAGGCCACGCGGATGTCCATCTCCGATGCCGAAAGGCCCGTGCTCCGGGCCAGGAGTCCTGCCAGGAAGGCAGGGTCCGAGAGCTTTTCGGGAGCGGCCCACTTCCATTCCGGACGTTCCGCGGCCAGCACCTTCTGGGAGGCGCCGCCGAACAGGCAGAGCCGGGCGACTTCCGGAATCCCCGGCAGGGGCGACCAGAGATGCTCCAGCTTGACCTCGAAGAGGCCCTCCAGCAAAGGCTGCATGGAAAGCCACTGGTCGGTGCGCAGGCCGGAAAGCACCAGGAGCACCGGGAGCTTCTCCTCCCGGCTCTTGGGCCGGAATCGCCGCGCCACCAGGTCCCAGGTGAAGTTGGGCTTGAGGCGCTCGCGCCCCATCCACCCGTACCATCGGCTCTCCAGGTACTGCAGGAAAACGGATTCCGTTTCCTCGCGCTGGCCCTTGTGGGTCTCCCGGAGGCCTTCGTTTCCGGCCACGCCCAGGTCCAGGTCCCACTGGCACAGGCGCTGGTGGACCTGTTCCCAGTCGTTGGGCTGGACCGGTCCCAGGATGCGCGCCTTGTTCTCCGCGTACTGGCGCACGTACCGGCTCGTCAGGTGGTTGGAACGCAGGCTGCGCGCGATGAACAGGCTCTTGCAGAGGCTCACGATCTGGGCGGGGTTGACGGGTTTCGTCAAGTAGCCGTCGATGTTGCGGCCGATGGCCTCCTCCATCACCCGCTCCTCCTCGGACTTGGTGACCATCACCACGAACAGGGAGGGGTTGGACCGCTTCAGCCTCTGCAGTGTGGTCAGGCCGTCGATGCCCGCCATCTGCTCGTCCAGCAGCACCACGTCGTAGTTCTCGCGCAGGGCCATGGAGAGCGCGTCGTGGCCGTTGGTGGCCTTGTCGACCTTCCAACCGTGGTCTTCCAGGAAGAAGATGTGCGCGCGGAGGAACTCGATCTCGTCGTCGACCCAGAGGATGCTTCGGATGGGTTCTTCGTTCTGGCTCATGGGTCTCCGGATCGAGTTCTTGTCGGCGCGGAGGGGTCGCGGAGGAGAATAGAAAACCCGGTCCCTTCCCCCAACCTGGAGTATTCCACCCAGATGCGTCCGCCATGGTACTGTTCCACGATCCGTCGGGCCAGGGCCAGCCCGAGCCCCCAGCCGCGCTTCTTGGTGCTCCACCCGGGAAGGAACACGTCGCGCAGGTGCTGGGGAGGGATTCCGCGGCCGTTGTCCTCCACGTCGATCCGGACTTCCTGGCCCAGTCGACCCGCCGCCCGGGAGGTGATGGAGATCTTTCCGTCTGGCCTGTCGATGGCGTCCAACGCGTTCTTGACGAGGTTCTCCAGGACCCAACCCAGCAGTTCGCGGTTGAGGGGGACGTCGGCCACGACGGCGAGGTCCAGCCCAGAAGTTCGCGGTTGAGGGGGACGTCGGCCACGACGGCGAGGTCCAGGTCAAGGACGACCTTGCGATCTTCCTTCGGGAGCCTGGGGGAGAAGTAGTCGGCCACCGAGCGCAGCACGCTGTTGGGGTCCTGCAGATGGAGTTCCGGCAGGCTGCCGATCTGGGAGAAGCGCGCGACCACCTGGTGGAGCCGTCCGAGATCCTGCTCCATCTCCCCGGCGATCCGACCCAGGGCGGCGTTCCCCGGGGCCTTCAGCTTCATGTACTCGATCCACCCCACGAGGCTGGAGATGGGCGTTCCCAACTGGTGGGCGGTCTCGCGGGCGAGGCCCACCCACAGCAGGCTGCGTTCGGTCCCCTGCATGATCTTGAGCCCGAACCACGTGAGGGCCGCCAGGAGTCCGATGGCCACGATCCCACCGGCCATGATGGTGCGGAACTGGCGCTCCAGCCGGTAGTCGCCGTGGTAGAGGAGCCCGACAGGTGTGCCCCCGATCACGATGGGACGGACCAGTCCAGCCTTCCTGCAGGCGTCCTGGAACGCCTCGATCCGCGTCCTCTCCCCGGGCTCGAGCGAATCCCAGGGAAGGACTTCCGCGACCTTCTGGTCGCCGAACCAGGGGATGTTCCGCCAGTGGATGGGCGTGCCGTCCAGATGGGTGTAGAGCAGAGGGACGTCCGAGCCGTGCATCACGTCCTCGACGAAATCCGTCCCCTGCCGGTGGAGCAGGTCCTGCGTCAGGGCGTAGGCGTAGAGTTCGGCTTCGCGCTCGGCGGTCCGACGGCTGCGCTGGGCGAGGTCCAGCACCATGAGCGCGTGCACCGCCACCAGACCGGCCACGACGATCATCGCGACCAGGTAGCCCCAGACGCGGGCCCTGTAGGGCGCGCGCTGGTAGATGCGGCCCAACCGGGCGCGGATCCGTTCGGGAACCCTTTGGATCCGGAGAGGAAGTAGCCGGATCAATTCATCGCCGTCAGGGGCGCAGGAATTCGGCGCCGCCCAGATAGGGTGAGAGGACAGGAGGCACCTTCACCGTCCCGTCTTCCTGCTGGAAGGTCTCCAGAAGCGCCACGAGGATGCGAGGCGTGGCGAGGCCGGAACCGTTCAAGGTGTGGGCCAGGACCGGCTTGTTGTCCGCCCCGCGCGTGCGGATGGAGGCGCGACGGGCCTGGAAGTCCTCGAAGTTCGAGCAGGAACTGACTTCCAGCCATTTCTTCTCCACCGGAGCCCACACCTCCAGATCGTAGCACTTGGAGGCGCCGAAGCCCATGTCGCCGGCGCAAAGGGCGAGGACGCGGTAGGGCAGGCCCAACTTCTGGATCAGGCTCTCCGCCTGGGCGGTCAGGATCTCGTGGGCCTCGCAGCTCTTCTCGGGCTGGGAGAACCAGACCATCTCCACCTTGTCGAACTGGTGCAGGCGCAGGAAGCCCTTGGTGTCCTTGCCATAGCTTCCGGCCTCTCGGCGGAAACAGGGAGTGTAGGCGCAGTACTTGACCGGGAGATCCTTGGGATCCAGGATCTCGTCGGCGTGCAGGTTGGTGACGGGCACTTCCGCGGTGGGGATCAGGAACAGGTCGTCCTCTTCGCAGTGGTAGAGCTGCTCCTCGAACTTCGGCAGGTTGCCGGTTCCCGTCATGCTCTTGCGGTTGACGGCCAGGGGGGGCTGGACTTCCAGGAAGCCGGCGGCGCGGTGTTCGTCCAGGAACCAGGCGATGAGGGCGCGTTCCAATCGGGCTCCCCACCCGGTGTAGACGGGGAATCCCGCACCGGAGAGCTTCGCTCCCCGCTTGAAGTCGAACAGCTTCAGGGCTTCGCCCACCACCAGGTGGTCCTTGGCCCAAGCCGGGGCGGTCCCCGGTTCTCCCCAGGTCCGCACCACCACGTTGTCCTCGCTCGAGCGTCCGTCCGGGACGCTGTCGTGGGGCAGGTTGGGCAGGCCCATCAGGATGTCTTCGAGTTCCTTTTCCGCCGCCGCCAACCGGGCTTCGGCTTCCGTCTGCTCGTCGCCGCGGGACTTGATGGCCGCGATGGCGACCGACGCGTCCAGCCCTTCGCGCTTGAGCCGCCCGACCTCGGCCGAAGCGGTGTTCTTGGCCGCCTTGGCGGATTCGACGACGTTGATCAGGGACCGCCGCTGGTCGTCCAGCTCCACCAGGCGATCGACGGGAGCTTCTAGGCCTCGGCGGCCCCAGGCCTTGCGCAGGAATTCGGGATTTTCGCGGACGAGTCGAGGATTGATCATGGAATGCGGAAAGGTAGACTCGAAACGCCATCGATTCGTCCACCCGAGCAGGCACCAGTTCTTTTGGAGTTATCCCAGGGATAACTTGCCAAAAACACTAGATCCACCTTATTCTATCTGTAGTACCACAACTCTTTGTGGGAGGGCCGAATAGTGGGCAACACGACAAAACAAGATCTTGTGCAGCGGACCTCGCTCCACACGGGCACTTCCCAGGCCAAGGTCCGTCGCGTGGTGGACGAGTTCCTGCGGATGGTGGGCGAAGAGCTGCAGAGCGGCGAAACCATCGAATTGCGCGGGTTCGGCACCTTCCACTCCCGCCGACGCATGCCCCGACCGGCCCGCAACCCGCGGACGGGCGATGTGGTGCCCCTCGCGGAACGCACGGTCCCATTGTTCAAGTTCAGCGGCGATTTGCGTCTCGGGGAGACCTCCGCACCCGTTTGGGAGTTGGCCGAGGCCGCCTCCTGATCGGCTGGATCCTCCTCTGGCCCTGGTTCGGGGCCGCCATCCAGGGATTCCATCTGGACCCGGTCCAGGGGCCACCCACGGTGTCGGGCCGCATGGACTCGGTGTTGCGGGATTCCCTGCGGGCCCGTCCAGTGGATCTGTATCCATTGGACTCGCTGCGTTGGCTGGAGAACAGGGGGGATTGGAGCTCCGGGGAGCGCACACCCGAGGTTGTCGCCCGGATCTTGTCGGGAACCCACCGGCCGGCCGCGGGGTGGGTGCGGATCGATGCCCTCGAGGGAACGTTCCACCGCATCCCCTGGTGGCATTTCTGGGCCAAGCGATCCTGGGTGTTGCGCGGCGAGGCCTTTCGCGCGACGGCGGACGGGATCGTCTCCGAGAGGATTTCGGACCAGGTCGATCTCCCTTTGGGCTTCGTCGGGACCACGGAGGCGGAAACCCATCCGGCTTCCTCCGCTGAGTACCGCCAGGCGTTGGACACCCTTTCCCGGGAACTCGCCGCCCAGGCCGTTCCCTTCCTGCTGGGGGATAAGAAGCGCTGAGCGGTCCGTCGCGGGTGGTTCGGTTGTTTCAATCGGGTTGACTATTCTGGACCATCGAGTCTAGGTTTACCGCGCACCGATGTCGAGGTGATTCCGGGAACAGGCGGTCCGTGGGCAGGTGGCGATGGCCCGCTCCGGCGTACGGATCCGGAAACGGGACGGCCAGGGATTCGCCCTTCGTCGATCGACCGTTCGTTGCCTCCGAGTCCAAATCAGAGGAGGGCGCATGTCCCAGGAAGATCCCAGGATTCTCGAACTCCGCGCGATGCGCGAGAAGGTCCGACAGGGCGGTGGCAAGGCCCGCATCGATGCCCAGCACGCCAAGGGGAAGCTCACCGTGAGGGAGCGCATCGACCTTCTCATCGACAGGGGCACCTTCCACGAGTTGGAACCGTACGTCACCCACCAGGGAGACGAACTCGGGTTTGCCAAGGACCACATCCCCGGCGACGGTGTGGTGACCGGCTACGGCAAGATCGAAGGACGCCCGGTCTACCTGTACGCCCAGGACTTCACCGTCTACGGCGGAACCATGTCGGACATGGTGTCCCGGAAGATCTGCCGCCTCATGGACCTGGCGCTGCGCAACGGGGCTCCGCTGGTGGGGCTCATCGATTCGGGCGGAGCGCGCATCCAGGAGGGCGTGAAGAGCCTGGGCGGCTACGCCGAGATCTTCCGCCGCAACGCCCGCTACTCCGGCGTGATCCCGCAGATTTCGGTGATGCTGGGGCCCTGCGCCGGCGGCGCCGCCTACAGTCCGGCCATCACGGACGTCATCATCATGGTCAAGGGGCACTCCTACATGTTCCTGACCGGCCCCGACGTCATCAAGGCGGTGACGGGAGAGGTGGTGGACGCCGAGACGCTGGGCGGATGCGAGACGCACATGAGCATCTCCGGCACCAGCCACTTCGCGGCGGATTCCGACGAGCACGCGCTGGCCATGACCCGCGACCTGCTCTCGTTCTTCCCCTCCAACAACATCGAGAATCCGCCCATCGTTCCCAGTTCCGACCGCGACGACCGGGCCGACGAGGAACTGAACTCCATCGTGCCCATCGACCCCATGACCCCGTACGTGATGCACGAGGTGGTGGAGCGCATCGTGGACTCGGGGTCCTGGCGCGAGTTCCAGCCCACCTGGGCCTGCAACGCCCTGACGGGCCTGGCGCGCATGGGCGGCCAGACCATCGGGATCGTGGGGCAGGAGCCCAGCGTGATGGCGGGCGTGGTGGACATCGACGCCGCGGACAAGATCTGCCGATTCGTGCGCACCTGCGACTGCTTCAACATCCCCATCCTGACCCTCATCGACAGTCCCGGATTCCTTCCCGGCGTGGACCAGGAGCACCGGGGCATCATCCGGCATGGCGCCAAGGTGCTCTACGCCTACGCGGAAGCCAGCGTGCCCAAGGTCTCCATCGTGACCCGCAAGGCCTACGGAGGCGCCTACGTGGTGATGAGCTCCAAGTACCTGGGGACCGACGTGACCTACGCCTGGCCCTCGGCGGAAATCGCCGTGATGGGCGCGGAAGGCGCGGTGAACATCCTGTTCAAGAAGCAGATCGAAACCTCCATGGATCCGGAAGCGGAGCGGAAGAAGCTCGCCAACGACTACCGGACCCGCTTCAACAATCCCTATTTCGCCGCCGCCAGCGGGTACATCGACGACATCATCGAACCCAAGGAGACGCGGTTGAAGGTGATCGAGGCCTTCCGCGCGCTCCGCGACAAGTCCTCCCCGACGCCGCCGCGCAAGCACGGCAACATGCCCGTCTGATCGGAGTCCGCATGAACCTCAATCCGCTCAAGTTCCTCACGGGGAAGGTCGTCCGGCCGGTCCTGCGCAAGCTCGCCGGCGAGGCCGGCGAACAGTTCCGGCGGGAACGCGAGCTGCGCCGGAGGGTCGCCGTCGCCGCGGTGGCGGTCGCTCGGTCGCGCGCCCTGGCCGGGGTGCCGACCCCGAACTTCGGCAACCCCATCACCGCCTGGCAGGCCGTCACCCGCGGACGCACCATCAAAGGTCGAGGTATCCGATGAAGATGAAACTGTCCGTGGAAGGACGATCCTTCGAGGTCCAGGTCGGCGATCTGGCCACCGAACCCGTGGTGGTGCTGGTGGACGGAGAGCGTCTGGAAGTCTGGACCGACGAGGAGATCGCGGTTGCACCCTCCCCGGCGCCGGCGGCCCGCCCCGCGTCGCCGTTCGCCACGACGCACCACGTCCCCGTGCCGGTGTGGAAGCCGCGCCAGACGGACGTCCTGCCCGGAACCGAGAATTTCGTGATCGCGCCCATTCCCGGCGTGATCGTGAGCGTGGATGTCCAGGTGGGGGACCGCGTGGCGTATGGCCAGGTGGTCTGCCTGCTGGAGGCGATGAAGATGCGGAATCCGCTGCGTGTGGCCAAACCCGGCATCGTGACGGAAATCCGGGTGCGGGCGGGTCAGCACGTCCATTACCACGAGCCTTTGATCGTCGTGGTTCCAGAGCCGTGAGAAAAAGGGTTGACGGATGGAATTCCTTTTAGTCCCTTCCCGCGAGTGCGTCCGTAGGGGGCGTGGTTGAGATCGTTCGATGCAAGTCCGTTGAGAAGGGTCTCGTGAAAGGGAAAAAATGAAACTGTTCGTGGGCGGCCTGGCTTGGGCCACTACCGCCGAGACCCTGAAGCAAGCGTTCGAGTCCTTCGGGGCTGTGACCGAGGCGACCGTAGTGACGGATCGCGAGACGGGACGGAGCCGCGGCTTCGGGTTCGTCGCGTTCGAAAACGACACCGATGGCAAGAAGGCCCTCGAGTCCATGGAAGGCGCCGTTCTCGACGGTCGCAACATCCGCGTGAGCGAGGCTGTCCAGCGTGACCCCTCCGAGCGTCGTCCCCGCCGTGAAGGTGGATTTGGCGGCGGCGGCGGCGGCGGCGGTGGATTCGGCGGCGGCGCGGGCGGCGGCTTCGGCGGCGGCGGCGGTGGACGTCGTGAAGGCGGCTTCGGCGGCGGCGCAGGCGGCGGGAGCCGTGGCGGCTTCGGCGGCGGCGGCGGACGTCGTGAAGGCGGCTTCGGCGGC
>JGI12269J14319_10002492_pt1 | contig 17738 bp, 10 predicted proteins | sample PeaSoiSIISIP2007_FD_14319 | JGI IMG/M metagenome (IMG submission 14319) | reverse complement strand
GAAGACCACCAGCACGTCCCCAGTGGTCTTGGGCGACACCGCCAGGGTGGTGAGCCCCGACCCCTGCGCCGAGGCCAAGGTGCCCACCGCCGTGATGACCCCCGGCGCGGTCGCGTATGTGAACTGGTCGGGTGGGCCTGTGGCGGATGTGCCCGACGGCGTCGTCACGCTCACGTCTACCGGTCCCGCCGGCTCGGCCGGTGAGTTCACGGTGAGGGACGTCCCGCTCCCGTTGACGACAATGCCGGTGCCCGGGGTGGCGCCGAAGTGGACGGCCGTCGCTCCGGTGAAGTTCGTGCCGGTCACCGTGACCGACGTGCCCCCGGCGGTGGACCCGGTGTTCGGGCTCACCCCGGTGACGGTGGGAACACTCGCCCCGGTGGGCTGCTGGCAATTGATCGTGCCGCTGTCGGGCGTGGTGCCGCTCACCGTGTCGAAGGCGAAATTGGCGCTGGTGGCGTTCAGGGTCATCTTCAGCACCCCGAAGTCGCTGAAGTCGCTCGCCACCACGTTTGAGTCGGGGATGTCGTCAGATCCGTGGCTGTCCCCGCCCGTGCCCACCACGATCTCGGTCGGGCCGGCGGCGTCGGGGGTCTCGTTCTGGTCGACAGGGCGATAGCGCTCGTAGCTGTGGGCGTGGCCGTTGATGATGGCCGTCACGTGGTACTGGACGGCGTCGGCCCAGAAGGCCTGGTAGTCGGTGTCGAGGCCGAAGCCCTCGGAGAACTCGGGCTCGTGGAAGTGGAGCAGGATGCAGTCCCCCTGGTGCGCGGCCAGGTCGTTGCGCAGGAAGGTCTCCTCGGGCGAGCCCGTCGCACAACCGGCTGCGCTCTGCGAGGGCGATCCGCCGAGAGTGGCCGGCAGCGCTGCGCATTCGCTGTCGAGCGAGACGATGTGCCAGGTGCCCCCGGTCACGGGGATGTCGAAGCTGTAGAAGTCGCTCGAGGGCCCCGTCACGCCGGAAGGGAGGTCGCCCTGGCTCGCGAAGTACGAGTAGTAGTTCGAGGCGTTGCCCACCGCCCCGGAGTCGGTCTCGTTGGCGTCCCCGTACTCGTTGTCGCCGGGGGTGGGCCGCACCACCAGGCCCGACACGTAGTCCGAGCTGGACGGGTTCTGGAGCTGCCCCCAGCTCCCGCCGTAGCCTCCGGTGTAGTCGGCGGAGGTGGGTTGGCCTCCCTCGACGTCGGTCACCGCGTACTGGGTGTCGCCTCCCGGGAGCAGGTAATTGGGGGCAATGGTGTGGATGAGGTTCGCTGTGGCCCGCTGCTGGCAGTCGGCCGGGTTCGACCCGCTGAAGTCCGCGTCGTTGACGCTGCAGGCGATGTCGCCGCCCACGACGAGCACCGGGTTGCCGGCGGCGGCGGCCACGTTGGCGGGGTGGCTGCCCACCACAGGACCGACCACGACCACCGTCGCGGCCAGCAGGCCCAGCACGGAGACCCCGCTCAGCCGCGCCACCAGCGACCGCCCACGCGAGCGCGCTCGCAACGGCACGTCGGAATCAGTGGACGGCATCAACCAGGGACCCCTTCACGAGCTTCAGGGATGTGGGCAGTGACCTCTGCCCCTCCCAGGCTCGGCCACCCACCTCAACTGCTCCTCCACGTCTACTCAATACCCGGCCAACGCTTCCCGTAACGTCGCGCTGACTGTGGACGTTCGCCCAGCTACTGTGGCGCGAAGGCCACGATGTCCGAGACGTGGATGTCGAGGCCGGGGAGCGACCCCACGAAGCCGGCGTCGCCGAAGGCGAACACGCCTCCGTCGTTGCCCACCATCCAGTAGCCCGTGCCGTCGGAGGTGGCCACGACCCCCACGATGTCGTGGACGTGGACCCCCAGGCCGGGGAGCGACCCCACGAAGCCGGCGTCGCCGAAGGCGAACACCCCGCCGTCGGCTCCCACCATCCAGTAGCCCCGGCCCGTGGATGTGGGCACCGAGCCCACGACGTTCTGGACGTGGACCCCCAGGCCCGGAAGGGACCCGACGAAGCCGGCGTCGCCGAAGGCGAACACCCCGCCGTCCGAGCCGATCATCCAGTAGCCCTTGCCGGTGGCGGTGGGCACGGCGGCCACGATGTCGTGGGCACGGACCCCCAGGCCCGGGAGGGACCCGACGAAGCCGGCGTCGCCGAAGGCGAACACCCCGCCGTCCGAGCCGATCATCCAGTAGCCCTGACCGTCGGCGGTATGCACCAGGCTGACGATGTCCTTCACGTGGATGCCGAGGCCGGTGAGCGAGCCTAGGTAGGGCGCGCCCCCGAACGAGAAGACGCTGCCGTCGCTACCCACCATCCAGTAGCCCGACTTCTGGTAGGTGAACCTGTCCGCTGGCCCGGTGGCGCTCGTGCCACTGGGGGTGGTGACGGTGACGTCGACGGTTCCCGCCGAGCCGGCGGGCACCGTGGCGGTGAGCGACGTCGAAGAGGACGCGCTGACGTTCGTGGCCGGGGCGCTCCCGAAGTCCACCTCGGTGGCGCCGCTCAGTCCTGTCCCCGTGACCGTGACGGTGGTGCCGCCGGCGATCGGCCCGCCGGCCGGGCTCACTGCGGTGACGGTCGGGCGGCCCTCGTAGGTATAGAGGTCGGAAGACGACATCGTGCTGGTCGGACCGGAGCCCGATACCCCCGTCGGCGGCGCGTTGGTGACGGTGACGTCCACGGTCCCCGCCGAGCCGGGGGGGACCCTGGCCGTGAGGGAGGTCGACGAGTTCACCGAGACGTTCGTGGCCGGCGTCGACCCGAAGCGCACGGTGGGGGAACCGGTGAAGTTGGTGCCCGTGACCGTGACGGTGCTGCCTCCCGAGATCATGCCCGCGTTCGTGCTCAGGCCGGAGACGACGGGGTCGCAGCTGATCGTCCCGCTGTCGGGCGTGGCGCCGCCGACGGTCTTGAAGGCGAAGTCGGCGCTGCCGGCGTGCAGCGTGAGCTCGAGTACCCCGAAGTCGTTGAAGTCGTTCGACACCACGTTCGAATTGGGGACGACGTCGGAGCCGTGGCTCTTCCCGCCGGTACCGACCACGATCTCGGTCGGGCCGTCGGCGTCGGGGGTCTCGTTCTGGTCGACAGGGCGATAGCGCTCGTAGCTGTGGGCGTGGCCGTTCAGGATGGCGGTGACGTGGTACTGGACGGCGTCGGCCCAGAAGGACTGGTAGTCGGTGTCGAGGCCGAAGCCCTCGGAGAACTCGGGCTCGTGGAAGTGGACGAGGGTGCATTCTCCCTGGTGCGCCGCCAGGTCGTTGCGTAGGAAGGTCTCCTCGGGCGAGCCCGCCGCACAGCCTGCCTTGCTCTCTGAAGGCGGGCCCCCTGACGTGGCCGGCAGCGCCGCGCACTCGCTGTCGAGCGAGATCACGTGCCAGGTTGCGCCGCTCACGGGGATGTCGAAGCTGTAGAAGTCGCTCGAGGGCCCCGTCACCGTCGAAGGAAGGTCGCTCGAGAAGTACGAGTAGTAGTTCGAGGCATTGCTCACCGCCCCCGAGTCGGTCTCGTTGGCGTCCCCGTACTCGTTGTCGCCGGGGGTGGGCCGCACTACCAGGCCCGACACGTAGTCCGAGCTGGACGGGTTCTGGAGCTGCCCCCAGCTCCCGCCGTAGCCGTCGGCGTAGTCGGTTGCGGTGGGCTGGCCCCCTTCGGTCTCGGTGGCGGCGTACTGGGTGTCGCCCCCCGGGAGCAGGTAATTCGGCCTGATGGCCGCGACGAGGTCCTCCGTGGCCCGCTGCTGGCAGTCGGCCGGGTTCAACCCGCTCAAATCCGGGTCCGTGGCCCCACATGCGATGTCGCCCGCCACCACCAGGACCGGGTTGCCGGCGGCGGCGGCCACGCCGGCCGGGTGGCTCCCCACCACGGGCCCGACCACGAGAACGGTCGCGAACACCAAGGACAGCCCGGCCAGGATGAGCCCGGTCACCCAGAAGCGCCTGGCACTCACCTTCGCCCCCTGGGATGCGTCCGTTGTCCCGCCAAACACCTCGCGCCGCCTTGCAACTCGGATGACTCGCAGGGGACTCACCAGACGCGGAATTGCGCGCCGAGCGGGGTGGGCCGCCGTCGACCACGGTAGCTCATCTCGTCGGCGACGCCGGAGGTGGCGGCCGACTTCCGACGGTCTGAGGAGCGAGGACCTACTGAGGAGCGAAGGCCACGATGTTGGTGACGTGGATGTCGAGGCCGGGGAGCGACCCCACGAAGCCGGCGTCGCCGAAAGCAAACACCCCGCCGTCGTTGCCCACCATCCAGTAGCCCAGCCCGTCAGAGGTGGCGACCACGCCCACGACGTTCTTGACGTGGATGCCGAGGCCCGGGAGCGATCCCGTGAAGCCGGCGTCGCCGAAGGCGAACACCCCGCCGTCGGATCCCACCATCCAGTAGCCCTTGCCCGTAGCCGTCGGGACGGCGCCCACGATGTTCTTGACGTGGAGATTGAGGCCGGGGATCGATCCCACGAAGCCGGCGTCGCCGAAGGCGAAGACCCCGCCGTCGGAGCCGATCATCCAGTAGCCCTTGCCGGTGGCGGTGGGCACGGCGGCCACGATGTCGGTGACGTGGATTCCCAGGCCCGGGAGCGACCCCACGAAGCCGGCGTCGCCGAAGGCGAACACCCCGCCGTCGGAGCCGATCATCCAGTAGCCCTTGCCGGTGGCGGTGGGCACGGCGGCCACGATGTTCTTGACGTGGATGTTGAGGCCGGGGATCGATCCCACGAAGCCGGCGTCACCGAAGGCGAACACCCCGCCGTCGGAGCCGATCATCCAGTAGCCCTTGCCGGTGGCGGTGGGCACCAGACCCACGATGTTCTTCACGTGGACGCCCAGGCTGGGGAGCGATCCTTCGTAGGGCGCCCCTCCGAAGGAGAAGATCCCGCCGTCGTTGCCCACCATCCAATAACCCGTCTTCTGGTAGGTGTACTGGTCGGCTGTTGCGGTGGCACTCGTACCACCAGGGGTGGTGACGGTGACGTCGACAACGCCTGGGGAGCCGGCGGGCGCCGTGGCGGTGAGCGATGTCGGAGACACCACGACGACGTCGGTGGCCGGGTTGAACCCGAAGTCGACAGCCGTCGCCCCAACGGCGAGGTTGGTGCCCGTGACCGTCACCGAGGTCCCGCCTGTGCTCGGACCCGTGGCCGGGGACACCCCAGTCACCGTCGGCACGGCGAAGTAGGTGAAGTCGTCAGCCGAACTGGTAGCGCTCGTGCCCGAGGGGGTGGTGACGGTGACGTCGACGGTCCCCGCCAACTTGGCCGGCGAGGTGACTGTCAGGGAGGTCCCACCCCCGTTGACCACGATCCCGGTGCCCGCGGTGGGGCCGAAGTCGACGGCGGTCGCGCCCGTGAAGCTGGTTCCGGTCACCGTGACCGAGGTGCCCCCGGCGAGCGGCCCACCCGAAGGGCTCACCGCGGTGACGGTCGGGGTCGGCGCCGGGGCGTGGACGATGAAGAATGCCGCCACCGCCGAGCTCACACCGGCCGGGCTCTGGAGGGACGTGGGCTGCAGAGCCCCCGAACCGGTGTCGGGGTTGTAGGCGGTCTGGTTGGAATCGGCGGTTTCGAAGTAGGTGAAACCCGAGTTAATCCCGTCGGCCGGCGGGTTCGGCATGTCGGCGAACCCGTAGTACAGCTCGCCCGCGCCGGCCGGAGTGAGCGAGGGATAGGTCACCGTCGTGGAGGACGTGTTCTCCTGGTGGTTCGTGGTGTCGAGGCTCCAGGTGGTGCCCGACCCCAGGCCGGCGGTGAACTCCTGGGCCTCGTACTCCGCAACAAACCCGGTGTTCGGACCCGACAAGGTGAATGTGATGTTCGAGGACCCGGTCGAGGTGACCACGCCGTACCAGATCTCGTATTCGCGGGGCTCCATGGTCCCCACATACTGGATCGCCCTGGTCCACGTCGTTACCCCGCCACCTGAGACCGAGGTGGTCGTGATGGTGTTGTCGTTCTGCTCGTCCACCACGACCATCAGGTCGCCGACGTGCTGCGGGTTGACCCCGGTCAGGGTGGTAATCCCCGACCCCGTCTGCGACAGGGTGCCGCCAACGGCGCTGATCACGGGCGGTGACGCCGCGGCCGTAACCGTCAAGGCGCCGACGACCGTGGCGGTGACCAGTGCCGCCCCCAGGGCGAGGCGGGTCATCAGGATCGTCGTCCGCATCGTGTGGTTGCGGCGGCGGATGGCGTGCTTCGGGGATGACGCGGCGAACAAGTCCATGAACGGCTTCCTCACAGCAGGAGTGGACCCGGGCTGGGTTGGCGGACGGGGCGTCACGTTCGGGCGAACGTAGCATCGCCGGCGACCCGGAACGCGCCCACTCCTTGCACAAAGCAGCCGACGCCTGTCACTCCGCGAAGGGCACCTCAGCGCCCTGGGCCCCGACGGGCCCAGGGCGGAGGCTTCGGCTTACTGAGGCGCGAAGGCCACGATGTTGTTGACGTGGATGTTGAGGCCGGGGATCGATCCCACGAAGCCGGCGTCACCGAAGGCGAACACCCCGCCGTCGGATCCCACCATCCAGTAGCCCTTGCCGGTGGAGGTGGGCACCACGCCCACGATGTTGCTGACGTGCACGTTGATGCCCGGGAGCGACCCCACGAAGCCGGCGTCACCGAAGGCGAACACCCCGCCGTCGGATCCCACCATCCAGTAGCCCTTGCCGGTGGAGGTGGGGACCGCGCCTACGACGTTCTTGACATGGACCCCGATGCCCGGGAGCGACCCCACGAAGCCGGCGTCACCGAAGGCGAACACCCCGCCGTCGTTGCCGATCATCCAGTAGCCCTTGCCGGTGGAGGTCGGTACGGCGGCGACGATGTTGCTGACGTGCACGTTGATGCCCGGAAGCGACCCAACGAAGCCGGCGTCGCCGAAGGCGAACACCCCGCCGTCGGAGCCGATCATCCAGTAGCCCTTGCCGGTGGAGGTCGGCACGACGGCCACGATGTTGCTGACGTGCACGTTGATGCCCGGGAGCGACCCCACGAAGCCGGCGTCACCGAAGGCGAAGACCCCGCCGTCGGACCCCACCATCCAGTAGCCCTTGCCCGTGGAGGTGGGCACCATGCCCACGATGTTCTTGACGTGGATGCCCAGGCCGGGGAGCGAACCTTCGTAGGGCGCCCCTCCGAAGGAGAAGATCCCGCCGTCGGTGCCCACCATCCAGTAGCCCGAGTTCTGGTAGGTGAACTTGTCAGCCGAGCTGACCGCACTCGAGCCCCCCGGCGTGGTCACGGTGATGTCGACCGTTCCCACCGCTCCGGCCGGGGAATTGACCGTGAGGGAGGTTCCTGCCCCGTTGACCGAGACTCCGGTCCCGGCGTTGGAGCCGAAGTTGACGGCTGTCTCCCCAGCCAGGTTGGTGCCGGTGACCGTCACCGACGTGCCGCCCGATGTCGTACCGGTACCAGGGGACACGCCGGTCACGGTGGGAACGCCGAAGTACGTGTAGTCGTCGGCCGAACTGGTGGCGCTGGTGCCCGCAGGGGTGGTCACGGTGACGTCGACCAGGCCAGCCGCCTTGGCCGGCGCGGTGACGGTCAAAGAGGTCCCACCCCCGTTGACCACCACGCCGGTGCCCGCGGTGGCGCCGAAGTCAACGGCGGTGGCGCCCGTGAAGCTGGTACCGGTCACCGTGACTGTCGTGCCTCCGGCGACGGGCCCGCCCGAGGGGCTGACGCTGTTGACGATGGGGCCGGACGGCGGGGCCAGGAAGATCCCCACCGCAACGCTTGGGTCGGCCGTCAATTGAGTGGACGTGGGCTGGATGGCGCCGGTGCCCGAATTCGGGTTGTAGGCGACCTGGTTGAAGTTGGCGGTAGTCGTGTAAGTGAAGCCCGCGGTGCTCCCGGCAGCGGGTGTGGTCGGCACGTCGGCGAACCCGTAGTACAGCTCGCCACCAGCCGTCGGCGTCAGCGATGGGTAGGTCACTGTCGTTACGGAGGCTGTGTTGTCACTGTGCCCCGACTTGTCGAGCGTCCACACCGCTCCCGCCCCCAGCCCAGCCGTGAACTCCTCGCTGGAGTATTCGGGCGTCAGCGCGGCGACCGAACTCGACCAGTTGAACGTGATCGTTCCCGGCCCGGTGGCGGTGACCGTGCCGTACCAGATCTCCACGTCGCGAGCCTGAGTCGATCCGACGAACGACGCCCCCTTGGTCCAGGTGGTGACCCCGCCGCCCGAGATCGAGGTTATGGATGGAGTCGTACTGAGCCCGGGCTCGGCGGTGGCGACCAACACGTCGCCAACATTGTGCGTAGTAACTGCCAGAGTGGTGTCATCCGACCCTGAGCCCGATGAAAAACTTCCCGCAACTGCCGTGATCGCCGTCGTGGCGCCGGCGGGACTCGCCGTCAACGCACTGATGATCGGCGCGGCAACCAGGCCGAGAACGACGGCGATCGACACCGTCAAAGCGTTGAGCTTCCCGGTGCCCCGGAGTCGGCGGCGAGTGATGGACGTGGTGGCTGACGCGGGAATGCGATTCACGGGATCTCCTGAGCAACGTGGGGGGTGTACCCGGATCGGGCGGTGGAACGAGCGCGGTTCAGTGCTCGGCCGACCGTAGCATTCCCGTCCGGGGCGGTTTCAACCCCCAACGATAAGCAAACAGCCCTTTTCCACGGGGGATCCCAGGCTCTTGACTCGGCGCGGTTGATCGCCCACGAGATGCGCTGACGAAGGTGGGGATATCCTCACTCGATGCCGGCGCTGCCCTTCCCTTGCCAGTGGGCTCGTCGTGGCGGCATACCGAGCCCGTCGAAGGATCCCCGATGGTGAAGACCTCGACATCCAAAGACACGGAAGTGGAGTGGCAGTTCGACGCGCTCGACCTCCGCCCCGCGGAACGCTGGTTCGGTGCGCTGTCCACCGAACGCGTCGACAATCCACAATCACCACGAACGCTGAGCGCACCGGATATGGTGCTGTCTGCGGTGATCGCGGTGGCAAAACCCGCGGAACGCCTGGTGGATACGTACTTCGACACGGCCGACTGGCGGATCGGTCGCTCCGGCCACGTGCTGCGCGTTCGCAACCGCGCTGCGCGTGGGGAAGCGACGCTGAAGAGCCTGGCGCAGTCCGACGCCGGGCTGCGTCGTCGTCTCGAGGTGACAGAGCCACTCCCGTCGGGAGGTGTCGGGACCCTCGGGATCAATGGTCCGGTGGGCTGGCGCCTGCGCGCCCTGGCCGGGAAGCGCCCCCTCCAGCCGATCCTCGAGGTGCGGACACGGCGTCGCCCCTTCGATCTGCGCGTGTCAGGAGAGACGGTGGCCGAGGCGGCGCTCGACGAGACGACCATCGTGGTGGGGAACGAGCACCAGCCGGTACGTCTGCAGCGGGTCGAGGTAGAGGTCGTGCCGGCGTGGGTCGATCGACTCGGTGGGCTCGTCGACGCTCTGCGACACGAGTGTGGCCTCCAGCCGGCGGCACTCTCGAAATTCGAGGCCGGTCTGTTGGCCGCGGGGTTGCGCGTGCCTCCTCCGCCCGAGCTCGGCCCCGTGACCTTCGACTCGAACCCCTCGGTCGGCGAGGTGGCGTTCGCGGTGCTGCGGCGAAACTTCGCCGCTGTCCTCGCCCACGAGACCGGCACCCGGCTCGGCGAGGACGTCGAGGAGCTCCACGACATGCGGGTCGGCACCCGCCGGACGCGTGCCGCGCTGGCGCTGTTCGAGAACGCGCTGCCCGTGCGGGCGCGCCATGTTCGGACCGAGTTGGGGTGGCTGGCGGACGCGCTGGGCGCGGTGCGCGATCTCGACGTCCAGCTCGAACGTGTGGACGAGTGGATGCGAGAGGTCCCTGACGAAGATCGCGCCGCCCTCGCCGACCTGGCCGCCCTGCTCGGCCGCGAGCGTGAGGAGGCTCGGCGGAGCCTGCTGGCCTGTCTCGACTCGGCCCGCTACGAGCGCCTGGTGGCGGGCTTCACGGCCATGCTCCGCCAGGGCCCCTCTCGGCGGTCGGCCACCGCCCGGGCTCCAGCCGGAACGGTCATGCCCGACCTCATCGAGTCTCTCCATCGTTCGGCCACCAAGGCGGCCCGGCGTGCCCGGCGATCGGGCGACCCGGCCGACTTCCACCGCACCCGGATCCGCCTCAAGCGGCTCCGCTACGCGCTCGAGTTCGTGTCGGAGATCTACGAACGGCGCACGGCGAGATACCTGCGTCATGTGGTGAAGCTCCAGGACGGGCTCGGGCTCATGCAGGACGCCCGTGTGGCCGCGGCCCGGCTGCACGAGCTGGCGACGGCCGGGGGGTCCACCCTGTCACCGACCACCGTCTTCGTGATGGGAGGTGTGACCGAGCGGTACCGCATGGAGTCAGAGCGGCTGACCCAGAAGGTCCCCGGCCTCCTGCACGAGCTGGGCGGTACGGAATGGCGAAAGCTGACGTCGCTCATGGAGCGTCGCCGGCTCGAGCTCGGTGCGCAGTACCGCTGGCCCAGCCCCTCGCCGGTGCCGCCGGCATTCAGGACGACACCGACCCCACAAGGCCCGGCACCGGGCCCGACCCCCTCGGCGAATACAGCGCCGAGAGCGCCACTGGCGGAGTCGGCGCCGGCGGAACCTGTGTTGGAGCGCCCCGTCGGCGGCTCGGTTCCGCCTGCGGTGTGGTCAACCGATCCGGCGCCTGCGCCCGAACCGATACCGGCGGCGCAGCCCGCCACCTCCAACCCGGGTCCCGGACCCTCCGACGAACGGCCGTACCCGTCGAGCAACGGAGAGGGACCGCACCCCGACGGCCGTTAGGCGATCGCCTCGGGCACGCCGACGGCGGCGGGCGCTGGGCGGCGACCGGGCACAGGAGATTAGGCCCTCACCCCGAGGGGGGAGGAAGGTGAGAGCGCTCCGCGGGGTGCCCTTTCCCGGCCGCCGCCCAGCGTCCGCCGACACGTGTCCACGGAGGTGACGCTACGCCTGCCCGATGAACGGGACGCGACGAACAAGAGGCCTGCGGGCGAACTCTCGATGACCATTGGGCGACGGCGGCGGCACAGCGAGCAACGCTCGACGCNCACCAACAATTCGCCCCGCGTTCACGTTGCCGTGACAAGCCGGCAACGCGCCCCTCGTACTGTGCTCGAAGTCGGCTGCGTCCTGGCACGGACGGTATGAGACAGGGAGGCGGACATGCGCGCACTGATGCGGAACCTGATCGACAAGGCCCGCCGGTTGAGCGGGGCGGGCGCGGTACGCAACGCACACATGGAGGTCGACGAGACCAAGCGAACGGTGATCGAGCTCGAGCGTCGGCTCCGGAGCGTGTGCGACCCCACGCCACGCCGCGCCGCTTAGCTCGCCGTCCCGCCGGGTCGTCACGACCGGCGGGCACCGTGGCGTTGGGTCCCGTCGTGGCGATCCCGACAGCCCGGATCCCGAAAGCGGAGGGCGTCTGGGGGTCTCGACCCCAGGCTCGCCACCCGAACCACCCGGTAGGATCCAGCTGTGACCGACGGCTTTCACCCCCCCGTCGAGGAGTACCTCGAGACGATCCAATCCCTCACCGAGGAGGGGACCACGGTGATTCAGGCGCGCATCGCCCAGCGCCTGGGCCGCTCTGCGCCGTCGGTGTCCGAGATGCTCGACCGCCTGAGCGCGGACGGCTACATCCACCGCTCGGGCAGAACCATTGCCCTCACCGAAGAGGGTCGCGTGCTCGCCGACAGCGTGATCCGCAAGCACCGCCTGGCCGAACGCCTGCTCGTCGACATCATCGGCCTCCCATGGCACAAGGCGCATCTCGAAGCGGGCCGGTGGGAGCACGTGATCTCCGACGAAGTCGAGCACCGGCTCGTGGAGCTCCTCGGCAACCCGACGACATGCCCGCATGGCAACCCCATACCCGGCGCGCCCGGTGTCGGGGTGGACGCAGCCAGCCAGGTCAGCCTGGCTGACGTCGAGCTCGGCGAGACCGTCCGGCTCGAGCGCATCACCGAAGAGGTGGAGCTGGACATGGCATCCCTGGAGTACCTCGACGAGCACGGGCTCATTCCGGGCCGCGCCGCGCTGGTACAGAGCCGGGCGCCCGACGGGACCCTCACCCTCGTGGTGGACGGCACGACGGTTGCCCTCGGGCCGGCCCTCTGCCAGCAGGTATTCGTCGCCGGCGTGTGACCGACCACGCCCCGGGGAGCAGCCCGGACGGCGGGTAGGGTCGCTCTCGTGGACGAACGCCCCTCAGCGTCTTCCCCTCGAGCCCGAACACCCTCGACGTGGCCTCGGGAACTCGACGAGGTGTTCGAACGATCGGTCACCGCCGAGTACGCCAGCCTCACCCGCACCGGCCAACCGGTGACCGTCCCGACCACGCCGTACGTCAATGCCAGCGGGCTGACCATCGACCTGTCGACGGGTCTCACCTACCCTGCGAAAGCCGAGCGGGCGCGCCGAGATCCGCGGGTGTGTCTCCTGTTTGCCGACCCCGTGGGCTCCGGGATGGCAGATCCGCCCGTCGTGCTGGTACAGGGTCTCGCCACGGTACGGGACTCGGACCTGCAGACCAACACCGACCGCTACGTGAAGCTCAGCATGGAGAAACTGCCCGACGCCACGAAGGGCCAACCCCGCTTCGTGCTTCGTCGGCTGGCGTGGTACTACGCGCGCATCTGGATCGAGGTGACGCCCCTGCACCTGCGATGGTGGTCGTCGCGGAACCTCGAGGAACCGCCGCGCACCTGGAACGCGCCCGAGGGGACGGCCGCGCCCTTGTCCGACCCGGCTCCGAGCGGCACCCAACCCCACCCGTGGCTGGCGCCTCCCACCTCGTGGCACGCCGCCGCCAAAGAGGCCGGCCGGCTGGCGACACACGACCTCACCACCGTGGACCTCAACGGCTTCCCGCTCAGCCTGCCGGTCATGCACACCGAGGTGGCCGACGACGGCTTCCGGCTGACCCTCGGAGGAGCAGCACCTCCGGTGGCGGCCGGGCCGGCGTGCCTCACCATGCACTCACACGCCGAGCGTTTCACCGGCCAAGAGAACCGGACGATCATCGGAACGGTGGAGCCACCCGCCCGGCCCGGCGGCGACGTGGACTTCCGCGCCCAGCGCGCCCTGGCGGACTGGAGCCTGGCCGGAGGACGCGCCTCCATTGCGCTGTCGTTTCTCTCCCAAGGACGCCGGCTCGCACCGCGCCTCGCCACCGAGGCACAGCGTCGCTTTCAGCCCGTACCCACGGTTCGACTGCCCGACCGTCCCTGATCGCCCGGTCCGCCCCGGTCAGGGGGTCGGCGCCAGCTCCTCGCGCTCGTAATTGCGGAGACGCTCGTAGAGGGCCCGGAGCTCGCTGCGCCTGGCCCGGTCATTGGCCAGGTTGACGAGCTCGAGTGGATCGGTACCGTGGTCATACCACTCGTGGTCCTGGTCGTCGAAGTCGCTGTCGACGTCGAACAGCTTGTGCCCCGGGTCCTTCCCCCACAGGCCGTCGGAGGGCTTGCCCCCTCCCACCCCGTAGTAGCGCGCGTACTTCGTCGCCCCGTCGAAGAAGCCACGCAGCGCGTAGCGAACCTGGTTCAGGTTTCGGGTCTGCGCGGAGTCCTGGGCAAACAGCACGTGGTCGCGCACCGAGGTGGCGGGATCAGCGAGGACGGGCGAGAAATCGACACCTTGGAGCCCCGAGCCGTCGGCACCGACGCCGGCATCAGGGTCCACACCGGCCAGCGCACAGATGGTGGCGGCCAGGTCGACGTGGGTAGCAAGTGCCGCGGTGCTGGTCCCTGCTGTCGTCACACCAGGGACGCGTATGTAAAGGGGCACCCTCATGATCTCGTCGTAGACGAAGGGCCCCTTGGAGCGCAGTCCGTGGGACCCGCACATGTCGCCGTGGTCCGAGGTGAAGATCACGACGGTGTCATCCCACTCGCCGACGTCCTCCAGGGCGCTCAGCACCGTGCCCAGACTCTCGTCGGCGAGACGCTGGAGCTCGACGTAGTAGTCGAGGTGGCGGAGCCAGGCCTTTGTGTCGCCGGGATCGATGTAGCCCCAGAGCCCGTGTTGCTGGTCCCAGCGCCACTGACGATGCGCTTCGGGCTTGGTGTGCAGGTCGTCGTGGAAATTGGCGGGCAGCTCCTCGACCACCTCGGCGTAGGCCTTGTCGTAGACCGGGAGCGGATCGTCGTCCTTCCATGCAGCGGCTTCGAGGATCCGGCGTACCAGTGCGACATCCTCGGGGTTCCGCTGCTCGTACCCGGGCTGGTCGATGGGGAACCACATGACGTCGTGGGGGTTCACGAGGGCGACGGTCAAGAACCAGGGTTGGTCAGCGGTTCCGGGCCGGGGGCCGGCATTGGCCCGGAGCCATTGGGCGGCGTTCGACGCGATGATGGGATCGAAGTGGACGCCGGTGCCGGCCCACCCCATGAAATGCCGGTCGTTGCCATCCCAGTCCGCGAACCCGTAGGCCTCCATGTCGGGGTGCGCCGCCTGCGACAGGTGCCACTTGCCGATGTACGAGGAGCGGTAGCCCGCCGTCCGCAGCAACGAGCCCAGCGTCTCCACGGAGGGATCGAGCTCTTTGTGCTCAGGCATGATCACGTTGTCGACCACGCCGTGGCCGGGGAGGTAGCGGCCCGTGAGGAGGCTCGCCCGGCTCGGCGAGCACGGCGATGAGTGGGTGAAGTACCGCGTGAACTCGATGCCTTCGTCGATCAGTCTCTGGCGCCAGGGAAGATGGACCGACGGCGGCAACCAACCGCGTTGTCGTTCCTGGTCGGAGACGACGAGGAGGATGTTGGGCCGTCTGCCACCGGCGGGACCGGTCGTCTGGGTGTCGGGCACGATGGCACCTTAGGCTGGGCTCCACCCCGGTCGGCAAGGAGGTGGCGTGGGGCACCCGACCCGGCACGACACCGATCACGACGACTCCGATCACCACCACGAACACGCCCATCGTCGAGGGCTCGGCGGCTTCATGATCTCGTTGGTCTCACCCCACGATCACGGGGCGCACAGCGGGGAGCGTGTGCTCGAGGCCACTTCCGACGGCATACGGGCCGTGGCCTTGTCGTTGGCGGTGTTGGCGGCCACCGCCGGGGTGGAGCTCGTGGTGGCGTTGCTGAGCCATTCCGTGGCACTGCTCGCCGACACGATCCACAACTTCGCCGACGCGCTTACCGCCGTGCCCCTGGCCCTGGCCTTCAGAATGGGGCGACGACCCCCCACCCGGCGCTACACCTACGGCTTCGGCCGAGCCGAGGATATCGCCGGCGTGGCCATCGTGGCCATGATCGCCACGTCCACCGCCGTAGCGGCCTACGAGGCCGTCAATCGTCTCCTGCACCCCCACGCCATCAGCGGAGCGGGGTGGGTCATGGCCGCAGGGGGCGTCGGGTTCTTGGGCAACGAGCTCGTCGCCGTCTACCGGGTGCGGGTGGGTCGCCGCATCGGCTCGGCCGCGCTCGTGGCCGACGGCATGCACGCCCGCTCCGATGGATTCACGTCCCTGGCCGTGGTGGTCGGCGCCGTCGCGGTCGAGGCGGGAGCAGCGCGGGCCGACCCCATTGTCGGGCTCGTGATCACGGCTGCGGTCACCGTGGTCCTGGCCGGCGCCACCCGCACGATCTACCGGCGCCTGATGGACAGTGTCGATCCCACCCTCATCGACCAGGTGGAGCGGGTCCTGGCCGAGGTGCCCGGCGTCGACGGCGTCGACGCCGTTCGCATCCGCTGGGTCGGCCACGAGCTGCGCGCCGAGATCCAGATCTCGTCCGACCCGAGGCTGAGCCTGGTCGAGGCACACGCCATCGCCGAGGAAGCCCATCACCGCCTCCTCCATGAGGTGTCGCGCCTCGCCGAGGCGGCGATCCACACCAATCCCTCCGGCTCCCCCGGGCACGACTCGCCGGGCTACCACGACGTCGTGGCCCATCATTTCTCGCTAAATGCCGATCACGCTCCCGGACGATCTCCGGAATCCGAGTCACCCTGACCCTGTGGGGCTGATGGCTACACTCCCCCTCCGGTGAGCGCAGACAGACCAGTGGACCCGGGCGGGGTCGTCGTCGACGAGGTCACCGACGTCAGCCCAGAAGTCCTCGACGCGCTGCGTGCCCTCGTGCCGGAGCTGTCCACGTCAGCTCCCCCGCTCACCGAGGCCGCATTGGAAGAGATCGTGCACTCACCCGCCACGGTGCTCTTCGTGGCTCGCGATGGCATCGATGGCGCCATCCTCGGCACGCTCACGCTGGTGGTGTTCAACGCCCCGACCGGGCCGCGGGCATGGATCGAGGACGTGGTGGTGGCGTCTCAGACGCGGGGCCGTGGTGTCGGGGCAGCCCTGATGTTCGCGGCCATGGACCGCGCCGGTGCGGCCGGATCCAAGACCATCGACCTCACGTCGCGACCGTCACGCGAGGCCGCCAACCGCCTCTACGTGCGCCTGGGGTTCGTGCGGCGCGAGACCAACGTCTACCGGCGAACTCTCGAAACAGAATCGACCGGGACGAACACGCCCGAGTAGCGCCGTGGACCCGTCCAGGAGCTCCTGAACGCCTCGCGCCACTGGCGTTCAGGGCAGCGTGAGTGCGGCAACAAGGTGAGGTGAAAGCCGACAATCCTTCAGCCGCAGGCGTTCGACCATCCGGACAAGCAAAACTTGCCCAGGTGCGGCTTCGCCCGGGAGCGGAGTCGTCGGGACGACCAGGCCATCAAAGAGATGTTGGGACAGCTCCCACGATATCTGTGACATGGATGCCGAGACCCGGTAGCGAGCCCACGAAGCCAGCGTCTCCAAAGGCAAAGATCCCGCCATCACCGCCGATGAGCCAGTATCCCTTTTCGTCAGAGGTAGGCACGAGGCCGATGATCGGACGAGACGGTTTCACGTCCAACGCCGGGAGGGAGAGGAAGTAGCCCGCGTCCCCAAACGTGAAGACACCCCCGTTCTGGGTCACGATCCAATAGCCACCGCCATCGGGAGTCGCTGCTATCCCCGACACCGGAGATGACGTACCGATGGCTGAGCCGAAGTTGGACGCGTTCCCGAAGGAATAGACCGTGCCATTGCCGGCGACGACCCAGTAACCCAGGTCCGAGGGAGTGGCTGCGATCCCAATGACGTCGTTGATGTGAATCCCTTCCCCGGGCAATGATCCAAGGAAACCTGCGTCTCCGAAGGCGAACACTCCTCCGTCTTGCCCCACGAGGAAGTAACCCCGGTTGTCCCTCGTGGGAACGATGCCTTTGATGTCATGCACCGAGATCCCGAGCCCCGGGAGTGAACCCAAGTACGGCGCATCGCCGAACGCAAACACGCCGCCGTCTTGGCCGACAAGGAAGTAGCCCTTGTCGTCGGGCGAGGGCACCATGCCGACGATGTCGTTGACGTGGACCCCAAGACCGGGAAGGGATCCGTAGTAGCCGCCAGATTGTCCTGTCGGAAACACGAATACCCCACCGTCTTGGCCCACGAGGTCGTAGCCCGACGGCGGCGGTGGCGGTGGCGGTGGTGGTGGCTGTTGTTGCTGTGGTGGAACGTAGGTGAACTCGTCGGCACCCGTCGGAGCACTCGTGCCGACCGGGGTGGTGACTGTCACGTCAACCGTTCCCGCCGCACCGCCCGGGAAGGTGGCCGTGATTGAGGTGGGGCTGTTCACGGTGAAGCTGGTCGCCGCGTTGGCGCCGACCATCACGGCTGTCGCGCCAGTGAAGCTGGTGCCGGTGATGACGACCGTGGTGCCCCCGCCCGTCGACCCCGAGGTGGGACTGAGGCCGGTGACGGCGGGGGCGGGCGGCGGTGCGCCGGGCCCGGTCGTGAAGGCCGCC
>JGI12269J14319_10002490_pt1 | contig 17749 bp, 19 predicted proteins | sample PeaSoiSIISIP2007_FD_14319 | JGI IMG/M metagenome (IMG submission 14319) | reverse complement strand
CGATGCCGGTTGGTTCGCCCGCACAAAAAACTGCGGACACTGTGGTTCGTTGGAAATCGTCTACCTGCACGCAGCCGTTGTGGGTCTGACATCCGAGCAACTGCGCCAACTCGATGTTGGGAACGAGATGAAAGCCACAAGCCAGATAATCGCAGGCAATGGTTTCCGTGCGGCCGTTTCGTGAAATGGTGACGCTCTCAAGAACTGATTCGCCATTCGCGGCGACCGGCCAGCTGTTTGCGCTGAGCCTCACTCCGGCGAGCTGCTTCCTTAACTGCAGTCCCTGAACAATCTTGTCTGGCTGTCCCAACAACGTCATGCTGAACCGCACCAAGCTCGCCCACGATGCCTGCTCGCAAATGATGGGGATCTCGGCGCCGTGCTTGCGCAAGTACGCGGCAGCGGCTAACAACAACGGCCCGGAACCGGCGACGACGACCCGCTTGCCCTGTAAGGGAAGACCGCATTTTACCATCGCCTGCAAGCCACCCGCGCCCATGACATTGGGCAGAGTCCAGCCGGGAAAGGGCAGGAATCTCTCGCGCGCTCCGGTCGCGAGTATCAGCTTTTCGTATTTCAACTCCGAAAGGCTGTCGTCACTCTCCGCGAGCAAGATTGACTGGGCAGGTTGATGAAACACTCTACCGCAAAGCACGTTGACGCCGGATGACCGGACGCGCTCAATCCATTTCGACGCTGCCGATCCGGCTTCATGATTTCCCTTCCAAATCTGTCCGCCGAGTTTGGCGTTGTCATCGACGATGCCGACCCGCTGACCAGACTCCGCCGCATGAACCGCCGCAGCCATGCCCGCTGGGCCGCCGCCGACCACGAGGACGTCGAACCGTGATCTCACGGCCCTACTCATTCGTCCTCACATTCATATCCGATTCGCACAGGATTTGGCAGCCAAGCCGATGCGGCCTTCCGTTGATCGCCACCCGACACTCGAAACAGATACCCATTCCACATAGAGGACCGCGCGGCTNACCGCTGACAGAAATTCGACAAGGTTGCCCGGCAATCGCCATCGCCACGGCCACGGTCGTGCCCGAAGGCACGATAATCGGNGCACCGTTCACCGTCACTGTGAGTTCATTAGGCATGCACGTGTTCCATTGCTGTTCGCGACGGCAAGTACGGCTCGATGGGGATTTCCGGTTTAGTGCCCGTGATCTGATCGACGAGGATGTGAGCGGTCGCGAGCGACGTTGTAATTCCTAGCCCTTCGTGCCCGGTGGCCAGGAACAAGGATCCATCGCAAGGCCACGGCCCAATTAGGGGAAGCTTGTCGGGCGTTGCGGCGCGGAATCCCGTCCATGTGCGCACTGTCGACATTTGCGCCAGTCCCGGCATATACTCTTGCGCGCGCTCGATCATCCGCGCCAGTATTTCGCTATCCACTTCCGGGCGATCGGCACCGTATTGCCGCGACGATCCGATCAGGACCTGACCTGTGCGCCGAGGCTGAACGTTGAAGGCAACCGAATCGCTGCTAACCGAGTGCGCACTTTTCAAGTAACCCAGTTCCACCAATTGGTGACGGACGAACCCGGGATAGCGGTCGGTGATTACGAGGTGACCTTTTCTTTTCTTGATGTCGACGCCCGGTGTGAGCTCGGCAGCGAAAGCTCCCGCTGCGTTTACCACGATTCTTGCGGATATCTCGAAGCCATCGGTCATCCGCACTCGTCCTTCGCCCAGCTTTGCAACCGAGTGACCGAGATGAACCTTTGCTCCGTGTTTCTGCGCACGTCCTATCAGGAAACGAGCAGCGCACGGTGGATAGAGCACAGCGTCTTCAGTGACGAGCAGACCTCCGGCCAGTCCCAGCCGCAGGTTTGGTTCAAGACGCCGCAAAGCTTGCGAGTCCAGCACGTCGGTCGGGACGTGGCGCTCGGTGTAGTAGTCCCGCTTGCGTCGAACTTCTGTCATCTCTTCTTCATCGGCCGCAACCCAAATAGTGCCGCACTGCTCGTACTCGACGTCGGTAGGCAAGTCTGGGCGCAGCTTTTGCCACAGCTGTTGCGAGTAACGGGTCAGCGCGAACTGTGCGTCGGAGTCATCCATCGCAACGATGTGGCCCATCCCTGCCGCAGTCGCACCGCCGCCGATCAGGTCGCGATCTACGACTGCGACGCTCATGCCCCGGCGCGCGAATTCGTCCGCGCAAGCCGCACCAACAATGCCGGCGCCAACAATGACGACGTCATAGGCGCCCGGATTCATACCCGAATGCCCATACACAGCGGATCGCGCGGATCGAACACCAGTTCCGCTTCGGCGTTCACGAACGCAGATCCCTTGATGCTCGGATAGATCTTTCCATCGCGCACTTTAACTGTTCCTTCAAACACGCTTCCGACAATGCTTTCCTGTCTCCAGATTTGACCTTCGCGAATTTTTCCGTCGGCATAGAGACAAGCGAGCTTCGCGCTGGTCCCGGTGCCGCAAGGAGAACGATCATAGGCCTTGCCGGGACAGAGCACGAAATTCTTGCTGTCGGCATTCGCAATTTGGGCTGGGCCAAACAGTTCAACGTGGTCGATTTCCCGGCCCCCTGCGCCGGTAATGCCGTTCGAGCACAGAGCCTGGCGAATCGCCCAGGTGAAGTTTGTCAGGGCCTCGATATTGTTGAGGGTCAGTTCCATGTTGTGATCGCGGACCAGATAAAACCAGTTTCCGCCCCAGGCGACATCGCCTTTTACCTTGCCGTAGCCCGGCACTTCGATCTCCACGTTCGCAGCGGCGCGATAACTTGCCACGTTATTCACGGTGACGTCGCCGCACCAATGCAGGATCGCGCTCACCNTTCCGACNGGGGTNTCGATNNGATGNTCCCCCGGCTTCGATGCGNCCNAANTANGACANNGTNGCNACGAGACCGATGGTCCCATGGCCGCACATTCCCAGGTAGCCCACGTTATTAAAGAAGATGACGCCGAAGGCGCACGCAGGATCCACGGGATCGCACAACAGCGCGCCCACCATGACGTCCGATCCCCTCGGCTCATTGACGACAGCGGACCGGAAAGAATCGTGTTGACTGCGGAAGCGTTCCAGCCTTTCCGACAGCGGACCGATCCCAAGATCGGGGCCACCGGCCACCACTACGCGCGTCGGCTCACCGCCGGTGTGGGAATCAATGACTTTGACTCTTCGTAGATCTTTGCCAGTCATTTTGTGCGTCTCGGTCGGATAGGAAAGACTCTGCTTGGTACGTGAAACCCCTTGACGTTGCCAAGGTTAACATCAATGCCGCGCTAACTTATGCGAGGCTGCGTTTTGAAGTATGCAACCGTAAAAAGAACGCCAAAGAGCAAGTCGGCCACGCCGAAGCCAATATCCGACGCGTGCATACGCGCTTGCAAGACCAGAACGACCACGGCCACACCGTAGCTTAGTTTTTCAAGGACCGAGGGAATCATCAGAGGTCTATAGCGCGCCGGGTCGGCGGCGATGAAGAAAAATGCGATCTGCCATGCCAGTCCCGCTCCCGTGAATCCGTAGAAAAATCCCGGATGTGTGATCGGTGGCGGATCATTCCGGCCGATCAGATCAAATATGAAGTACAACGGGGTGAGAGTCAGCAGGCCCCAAATGCCGGCAATGCAAAACACAATCTTCGCAAATTTCATGAATTCGCCTCGAATTGTTTGCGAGTCCCAGAAATTCTATAGGAGGGCAACTCGCGAAACCAAACTGGTGCCGGTTTCGCTTACAATAGAACGCATGACGGACGCGCTGATTATTGCTGGCCGTGAGTTCCGCTCCCGACTCATCGTGGGCACGGGAAAATACAAATCATTTCAGGAGACTGCGCGCGCGCTGGAAGCCAGTGGCGCGGAGATGGTGACGGTGGCTGTACGCCGGGTAAATCTTGATCGCAGCAAGGAATCGCTGCTCGACTACATCGACGCCAAGAAATACTTCCTGCTGCCCAACACGGCCGGTTGCTACACTGCCGACGAAGCCATTCGGGCTGCGCGCCTGGGACGCGAGGTTGGTCTGTCCGATTGGGTGAAACTCGAAGTCATTGGCGACCAGGCAACGCTTTATCCGGATGTGCAGGCTACGCTGGAAGCGACCAGGGTTTTGGTCAAGGAAGGTTTCACCGTTCTGCCCTACACTTCGGACGACATCGTGTTTGCCAAACGCCTGCTCGATGCCGGCGCCAGCGCCATTATGCCTTTGGGAGCGCCCATCGGAAGCGGGCTGGGGATACAGAACGCGGCCCATATTCGAATCCTGCGGGAAATGATTACGGCAGTGCCGTTGATTCTCGATGCCGGCGTGGGCACGGCCTCGGACGCGGTGATTGCGATGGAACTGGGGGCTGACGCGGTGCTGATGAACACCGGCATTGCCGATGCTCAAGATGCAGTGCTGATGGCAGAAGCCATGAAACACGCCGTGCTCGCGGGACGCGAAGCTTATCTCGCCGGACGCATGCCCAAGAAACTTTACGCTACGGCGAGTTCGCCTCTCGAGGGCGTCGTCCGCTAGCTCCGCTCAAAAACAAAGGGGCGACGTCGCGCCGCCCCTCGAATTCCGTTCTCACAAACTAGAGCATCTTGACGCTGTCTACGTGAATGGAGTCGCCGGTCATTGCTCCGGTGACGGCCACGTGATGTCCTTCATGGCCCTTGAGTACGTCGGGATTGTCGACGTTCACTACTTTCTGATCGGCGTCAGTGACGATTACGGTTTTCGCACCCTTGCCCAAGCACTTGGTCATGCAGGCGGCGTGACCGGCATTGGCGCCCTTTGCGCCGCACATGGAATCGCTCACGTAGCCGTTTACGGTCGCGGACTTGTCCGCCGCCGAGGATATCGCAACCATGAGGAATAAAACCAAGACGGCAGCACAGCTCATCAATACTTTTTTCATAGCACACCTCTCTTAGCGGTTAAACCGCAGATTTTTTGTATTCAACTTCGCCTTGCCCGGCATTTCCGCTGCAGCACTAGCAAAACCACAAACAAGGCGCGGACAAACGCATCCCCGGCTTGCGGTTATCAAATGGAAATTGATGAGAACTATATCACAAACGAATAGGATAAACCTCTGGACGGATGGCGTTACTTCTGCGCGGCGTTTGTTTGTGCCGTCGGAGGATGCGTCGGCGGCGGAGCAACGTAGACCAGTTCGCCGGGACGCGCATAGTGCAACTGCTCCCGCGCCTCTTTCTCAATTACATTGGGATCCGGCGTCTGCAGTGACTTGACCTGACGCGTGTAGCGATCATTCTCTTTTTGCAGATCGTCGATCTGCTTCTGCAGAGTTTGGTATTCCGCTTTCTTCTGCCGATAAACCACCATGCCGTTGTCGCCAAACATCACGTGCGCGAATAGCCATACGGTGAGCACCGCTACCGCCATCGTGGCGAACCGTCGTCGCAGTCCATAGAGCAAGGTGAGCGTGGGGCGAAGTTCTTCCATCCTCCGATCCGCCCAGGCCTCCGCTTGCGGAGCTCGCTCCACCAGCGTCCGCAGACCATTCTCTGGCCGCTGCAAGACCCGAATTTTTGGAAGCTTCCCTACTCGAAGGTCCATGGTTTGACTTCTGACTCCGGCGGAACATTTCGTAACTGCACGGCTCGGCGTTTGCCCGGCCACCCGTGCACACACCAGCGCTTGACTTCGTGACACAAGAAGTCAGCGAGGACTCTGTCCCAGCTTTCCAGTGGACTTCTCTTTCACTGCCGGCGTCAAGCGGAAGTTCTCGCCCTGAAGTAAGAGGAACCAACTTTGACAAATTGCTCGCGCGCTGGACAGCCTCCGGGGCGGCGGCGCTACACTTTCTAAAGTGCTGGTCTTTGATGCCGCGCACTGGAGAGTTGAAGGCTGATCGCATATGACTGACAAAAGAATCGTCATGACCACCGCCGGGTCCGTCGATGAGGCGCGGCGGATTGCGGAAACCTTGGTCGAGCGTAAGCTCGCAGCCTGCGTCAATATCGTTCCCAAGATCGTGTCAATTTACCGCTGGAAAGGGAAAGTGGAAGAGGCCGAGGAATGGTTGCTGTGGGTCAAAACAGCCGCCCCTTTTGAGAAGGTACGCGACGCAATTCTTGAAATGCACTCTTACGAGTTGCCGGAATGCTTGTCGATTTCGATTGAAGCCGGCAGCCCGGAGTACCTTAAGTGGCTTGACGATTCGGTGCGGTAATTTCGGAGGGTAGCGCGGCCTTGAGATCGGCGCGAGATCCCTCACCCGGCTGAAGTGCGCCGGGTTTCGGGATGACGTCAAAAGCTCTTACCGGTGAGTGGGGCCGCGATGGTCACAGGACGTAGGCACGCGCGCGGCAATCCGAGTGGCCTCAGTTCGGAATTTTCGCACTCATGTTGAGCCGCCAGTAATCCAGCGAGAATGGGGGATCGTGGGTCGCTGCCTGGCTGGCGAGTGCGGCAACGAACGCCGTGCGTGATTCGTCATCTGGAATCCGCTGAAGATGCTGACGCAAAATAAGGTTGCGCACAAACTCCGCATATTGCAGTGAGCCTTCCAGAATGGTGAGCACTGGTTCCAGGCTGGTCTCGACTTCAATGAATCCCGCGCGTCGCATCACTGCGGCGGCAGTTTCCGCATCATTGTAAGTCCACGGTTCGGGAAAACCGGCAAAGTAATGCGCATACCTCGCCGTGGCCACAAGTTCGCCGACTCGCTGGCGTAACCGGGCCAGATTCGGACCACCGCCGCACTGAGCCTGTAACCATCCCCCGGGCCGGAGCGTGCGGAACAGGCTAAGAAAGAGACGGTCGTGATCCAAGACCCAGTGAAACGCAGCTGTGCTGAAAATGCCATCAAACACCCGCTCAAATGGAAGATCTTGCAGATCGGCAGCCACTGGCAGGAACTTGCCGCGAAAATCGGGTGAGAGGTAGTCTTGTGCGGCAACCAGCATATTTTGCGACAGGTCCACGCCGACAACCCGACCTCGCGGCAGGCTCTGCAACAACTGAGCTGTCAGCCGACCGGTGCCGCAACCGGCATCCATAAGCAACTCGTCACCGCGCAGGTGGACTCTAGCCAGGACTTTCTCGCCCCAACTGACTTGTGGCCCGGAAATACGATGGTAGTCAGTGGCGTTCCACTCGCGGGTTTGGGAGGGATTCGACATGCAACTGCTCGTCCCACGCGGGCGAGGACGCCTGCGCCTACATTGCCGAGAGCGCCTGATCGAGATCGGTGATAATGTCTTCCACGTTCTCGATTCCTACAGAAATCCTGACCATGCCGTCGGTGATTCCGATCTCTTTTCTTACTTTCGGTCCAACTGCGCCGTGGGTCATGGTTGCGGGATGTGAGATCAGGGTTTCCACGCCACCGAGCGATTCGGCCAGCGAGCAGACGCGAACCTTTCTGAGCATCTTGTTGGCGTTGGAAAGTGATCCGGTTTCAAAGCTGATCATGGAACCGAAGCCGGTCATCTGGCGGCAGGCGAGCGCGTACTGCGGATGATCAGGCAGGCCGGGATAGAAAACTTTTCGTACCTTCTTGTTTCGCGCGAGGAATTCGGCGACGATACGGCCGCTGCGATCGTGCTGCTCCATCCTCACAGCTAGCGTTTTCACTCCGCGCAGCACCAGCCAGCATTCGAAGGGCGAGAGAATCGCTCCCGTGACCTTCTGTATGAATCCCAGTTGCTCGGCTTGTTCCGGGCGCGTGCAGACTACAACGCCTCCGAGGCCGTCGCTGTGGCCGTTAAGAAATTTGGTGGTCGAATGCACGACCATGTCCGCTCCCAAGGCAATGGGTTGCTGGAAATAGGGGGACATGAAAGTGTTGTCTACAACCAGTTCGACTTTCTTGCGGCGGCAAACTTTGCTGATGGCCTCAAGATCAGCGAGAGCCATGAGCGGATTGGTTGGCGTCTCAACGTACACCATGCGCGTCTTCTTGCGAATGGCGCGCTCGACATTTCTGACATCGGAAGTGTCGACGTAGGTAAATTCAATTCCGTATCCGGTGAGAATCTGGTTGAAGAGACGCGGCGTGCCTCCGTAGAGATTGTTGCCGCAGACGACGTGGTCACCCGACTTGTACATAGTGCAGAGAGCCGTGATCGCAGCCATCCCGCTGGCAAACACGCGGGAAGCGATTCCGCCTTCGAGCGCGGCCAGATTTTTTTCCAGACGCGTGCGTGTGGGATTGGAGACGCGGGCATACTCGTAACCTTTGTTCTTGCCAATCTCCTGTTGGACGTAGGTCGAGGTTGGATGAATCGGCGCCGAGACGGCGCCGCTCTCAAGGTCAGGCTCTTGCCCAACGTGAATGGCGCGAGTGGAAAATCCGGGGAGAGATTTCTTATTCATAATTGCGTAAGAGCGGCTAGGACGGCAATTAGCATTCAGCAATTAGCATTCAGCACTCAGCCCAACGAATGAATGCTGAATGTGAGTGCTGCCTTGCTATCAAATTCCGCCTTCAAAAATCTTCTTGGACAAATAGCGTTCGGCTGAATCTGGAATCATCGTGATTACGCGCTTTCCCGTCCCCAACCGCCGCGCTACTGTCAAAGATGCGAAGACGTTGGCTCCGCCGCTGGAACCTGCCAGCACTCCCTCGCGCGCTGCCAACTGCTTCACCATTCCAAAGGCCTCTGGATCGGTCACCATGAGCACTTCATCGCACACCGAGCGATCAAAATTCTTGGGAATAAAGCTGGCGCCGATTCCTTCGACCTTGTGCGGACCTGGCTGCCCGCCTCCGAGCACGGAGCCTTGCGTTTCCACCGCGAAAGCCTGGACTTTTGGCAGACGCTCTTTCAAGTAACGCGCTACGCCAGTAAATGTTCCGGCCGTGCCCGAGCCGATTACTACCGCGTCGATCTTTCCTTCCATTTGCTCGAAAATTTCGCGGGCGGTGGTTTCGTAGTGGTAATCAGGATTGGCGGGATTTTCGAATTGCGCAGCCATGAAGGCTTTGGGGTCGTGCGAGGCCAGCTCTTTGGCTCGTTTGATTGCGCCTTGCATGCCCTCGGAGTCCGGGGTACGAGTGACCTCGGCGCCGAGGGCCCGCATGATCATTACTTTTTCTTCCGAAAATGTTTCCGGGACAAACAGCGCCACTTTGTAGCCGCGATTCACTCCAATGAGTGCGAGCCCGATCCCAGTATTTCCCGCCGTCGCTTCTACGATCGTGCCTCCGGGCTTGAGCAAGCCATCCTTTTCCGCCCGGGCGATCATTCCGATGGCGGCGCGATCCTTCACGCTTCCACCGGGATTCAGATACTCCAACTTGGCGTAAACCTCAGCGGAGCCAGCGGGCACAATGCGCTTCAGCTGGAGGATGGGAGTTTCGCCAACCAGTTGGGTAATATCGTCGGCGACCTGCAGGCGGGAGCGCTCGATGGTTGTCTTCTGCACTCTACAGGGTACGGAAGCGCGACGAAGGCGTCAATCGCACGAAAGGGCTTAACCTTACGTTGAGGGCGACAGTCGGAGACGGAGCAAGCTCCGTCTGTACAGAACTGTAGCGACGATGATCGCAAAGTCGAGCTTCGTTCGACCGGACAGCCGAGGGCGGCTGTCCCCACATAGACGCTGTTGCCCTACTGCGGCGCATGCTCCTGGCCGGGATAATATCCGCTGCGGGTGCGGATCACGAGTTTGCCGTATCCCTTGGCCTTCGCTTCAACGCGGATTGCCCGATAGCCACCAACACTCTTCGGAGTCGAGGGTTTGTAGCCGATGGTGTATTGGTTCCGGATGTCGTGGGCCACGCTGCTGCTGATCGCGTCCACTTCGTCCAGCGTGCGTGGGAAAAAACTGATTCCTCCGGTTCGCAGAGCAATCGTTTCGAGAGCCCGGCGGGCACGGCGCGCTTTCTCTTCGCCCAGCAGGCCGATTGCGTACACGGTGGGGCCGTTTTCTTCCTGGAGCCGGCGAACCGTTTCCTCAAGCGACTCCCGGCTGGCGTTGTCTTCCCCGTCGGTTACCACGAACAGAACTTTCTTTTGCAGTCTGGCGTTTTTTTTCATGTAGTCGGACGAAGCCACGATGGCATCGTAGAGCGCTGTGCCTCCCCGGGCCTCGACCTTTTCCAGCGCCTCGCGCAGTTTGTTGATGTTGCTGGTAAAAGCCTGGTCGAGGTAATACTCCTCATTGAAGTTGACCACAAAAACCTGGTCTTGAGGATTGCTTGAACGCACCAGGTTCAGCGCGGCCTTGTTCACCTTGTCCCGCTTCTCCCGCATGGAGCCGGAGTTGTCGATCACGATGCCCATCGCTACCGGCACGTCCTCGTGGCGGAACGAGGTTAGGGTTTGCAGTTTATCGTTCTCAAAAACGCTGAAAGCGCTCTTGTCCAGAGTTGTGACCAGACGGTTCTTGTCGTCCATGGCCGTAGCGTGTAGGACGACTTCTTCGACTTCCTTCGTAATAACGAAGACGCCGCTGTCGGTGGAAGTCTGTTCCTGATCGGCAGTTGGTTGCGGCTGGCTCTTTTGATTTTGGAGTTTTGGGTCGTCGGATTTTGAGGCTGGGGATGGCGGAGTTTGGGATTGCGGAGCTGGACTTTGAGCTGGCTGAGCTTGGGAGTCCTTACTCTGCGACTGCGGGGAATTGGACGCTGGGACTTGGACTAGCGCTGCCTGATGTCTGCATGCTATGGCGCTCGAAAGGAGAACAATCAGTAAGAAGGCAACCCGATTATTCCGAAGGAGCATAGTACCCTGTCTTGGCGTACACCTTTAGTGGCGGCAATCCTTTAGGCGGAATCAACTTCACTTTTATCTTACGCCATTTGCCGTCGTGTCCGGGGTTCTTTGGACGGTATCCGAGTACATACTGGTTGCGTAGTTCGATCCCAATTTTTGTCGCTACGTCGGCCAGGTCGTTGGGGTTATCGATGGTGAACGAACGCCCTCCAGTAAGCTCCGCGACTTCGCCCAGCAGCGACGGCCCCAGCGCTTCCTCGGGCGTCGCCATATAGTGGTCATAAATCCCGATGGCGTAGATCAGTACGTCCGCCTCTTTGACCAGCGACTTGATTTCACCTTCCGTGTAGCGGCTGTGGTTGTCGCCTCCATCAGAGATGATGAGCAGGGCTTTTTTCTGATACTTCGCCTGGCGCATTTTGCTTACGCCCAGATAAATCGCATCCAGCAGGGCTGTCCGGCCTTTCGGAACCGTGTATACCAGCTTGCCCTGAATGTCTTCGACAGAAGAGGTGAAGTCGGAAACTTCCTGCGGCTTATCTGCGAACGCGACCATGAAGAACTCGTCTAGCGGGTTGGCCGTCTTGAAGAACTCGACAACCGCTTCGCGGGCGCGCTCGATCTTGCTGACCATACTTCCGCTCATGTCGAAAATCACTCCGATCGATACGGGGGCGTCTTCGCTCGAGAAATGGCGGATGTCCTGCTGGTCCTTGCCTTCAAAAACCTGGAAATTCTCTTTGTCCAGGCCGGTGACCAGGCGGTTCAATGGATCGGTAATCGTGACGGGCACGAGGACTAGACTGACATCGACTTTGAGAGGCTTGGTATGGGTCTTCAGAGATGGATCGATGCCGTCGAGCGGACTGGACTTGGGAGGCTCGATGCGGGGGATAACGTGCACATCATCAATTGGAGTCTGCGCCCAGGCGTTCGGCCCCACGCTGCAGATCAACGCTGCAGTTCCCAAAATAATGAGTGCGAAGAGGAGAGCGGGCACTTTTTCACAGGGCACAATCCCACTAAAAGCCCGGAGACGGACTCTGTGATCGCGCTCTCGAATCAGGCGGGGAGACGACCCGCGCCTTTGATTGCGGGCCATAAATACCTCATTAGTGCTGATCCTACCACAGCTCAAACCCTGTGCAGTCAGGCTTTTTTTCTGCCAAGCAATAACCTTTTCCCACACTTGCACAAGCGTTTCCTCGGGTCGATTCGTCGAAAGCGCAGCTACTCGGATTTCATCACCTTGTCGAAAAGTCGTTGTCCAATCCCTGTAAAATTCGGCCGACGATATTCGAGCCTGCCTGGCCGAAGCCCGGTCTTGTACAATTCCCATTCCGGCTATGGCACACGTCGCACCGTTCCGCGCCTTGCGTTACGACCCCGACAGGGTCGACTTGAGCCGGGTCGCAACCCAGCCCTACGACAAGATCACGCCGGAGATGCAAAAACGGTACTACGATGCGAGCCCGCATAATCTGGTTCGCATCATACTTGGCAAGCCGCAAGCGACCGACCATTTAGAGGAAAACATTTACACTCGCGCCGCCGCATACTTTCAAGAATGGCGTCGGCAAGGCGTCTTCCTGCAGGATACACAGCAATCCCTATACCAATACATTCAACGTTTTCAGCCCCCAGGCGGAGGAGCCGAACTGGAGCGGCGGGGCTTTATTGGGCTAGGCAGGATTGAAGATTACGCAGCCGGAATCGTCCATCGCCACGAACAGACTCTGGCCAAACCCAAGGCGGACCGCCTGCAACTCCTGCGTGCTACCCGAGCTCATTTCGGCCAGCTCTTTATGCTGTACAGCGATCCCGCGGGTGAGATCGAGGGAGCGCTGTCGGCATCCGCGTCAAATATGGAAATTGGTATAGATTTTCGAGATGAATATGAAGTTTTGCATCAGGTCCAGAGGGTTTCCGATTCCGCAACCATCGAATTTGTCCGTGGGAAAATGCGTGACAAGAAGCTGATTATCGCTGACGGTCATCATCGCTATGAAACCGCCATGAATTATCGCAACGAACGGCGGGCCGCACCGGGAGAAGCATCTGTGGCACCGGAACTCGCTCCCTTCGAACTTGTAATGATGACCTTCGTCAATATGGACTGTCCCGGGCTCGTCATCCTGCCCACTCATCGCGTGGTTCACGGGCTCGAATCGTTCTCTGCCGATGTTCTGCGCAACCGGGCCCGATCGTTTTTCAGTGTGGAGGAAGTCGATCCGTCCATCGATGCCAACCGCGCCCTCGGAATTCTGCGGGCGGCCGGGCAGGCCGGGACCGCGCTGCTCGGCGTCACTGCCGATCGTGCATTCCTTTTTGATACGCCCAGAGCTCTCGACGCCAAGCTTTTCCAAGGCCTCTCACTGCGCCAGCAGTCTCTTGATGTAGTTCAGTTGCATAAGTGCCTGCTCGAAGGGGTGCTTGGAATCAGCGAGGAGGCTATTCGCGATCAAACGAACGTCAGTTATGCGCGCGATGCGGGAGAGGCAATGGCTCGTGTGCGGGCGGGCGAAGCTAATGTGGCCTTTCTGATCAATCCAGTACGCATGCGGCAAGTGCGCGACATTGCTTTCGCGGGCGAAGTCTTGCCACAAAAATCCACCGACTTCTATCCCAAATTGCTAAGCGGTTTGACAATTTATGCGCTGGAGTAAACCGCGCCGCTTCGTAACGCCGAGGTCCCGCTGGCCATCGTGGGTTCGCCCTATTCCAATTGGAGGATTTTTTTTGTTCGCGGGCGCGGTCTTCATGGCCTGCACGCTTCTCCTTTATAGTTCTCCCGAAGAAAAACGAGTCTCCATCTACTCCAACGCCGCCAACTACTCTCTCCCGGTCCTCGAGCGCAATGGCGACGAATATGTTGGCTTGCTCGAAGTCTTTGAACCTCTCGGTAGTGTGAGCGCCACAGCAAACGGGCCTCGTTGGAGATTCCGCTACTACGAAGTGGAAAGCGAGTTCACGGCGGGAAAGACCCGCGTTCGCATCCAAGGCGGCGATTACGAACTTCCGTCCAGTTTCTTGCTGGAGAATCACCGTGGTCTGGTGCCACTCTCTTGCCTGGGNACGCTGTTGCCACGCATTCTTGGCGGCCCGGTCACTTTCAACCAAAATTCGCGTCGCGTATTCATCGGCAACGTCGCCGTNCATTTCACGGCACAGGTGAGCAAGACGATGCCACCGAAATTGGTGATGAACTTCACCGCGCCGGTGAACCCGATGATCGCCACGGAACCCGGAAAAGTGCGTCTGGCATTCAACCATGAAGCGGTGGTCGCACCTGGATCCCAGGCGCTCACCTTCGACAGCAAGATTATTCCGTCGGCGAGCTTCCAGGAAAGCAACGGAGCTGCTGAGCTGGATATTGCAGGCAGCGTCCCGCTGATGGCAAGCTTTGCCAACAACGGACGGACCATCGTGGTGGAACCGGTCCCACAAGCTACGACGCCAGCTCAGATCGCGACGCCGGTTCAACCTCCACCGACCGCGCCTGGTGCGTCTCCCGCGACGCCAGCATCCGTCATTCCCACACCTGCTGCCGTTCGGCATTATTTCGTGGTGGTGGATCCGAGCCACGGAGGCGAGGAACGCGGCGCAACTCTTAACGACCAACTGGCGGAGAAGGATGTCACTCTGGCCTTTGCCCGCCGTCTGCGGCAGGAACTGGAGAATCGCGGCCTCTCAACATTGCTTTTGCGCGATGGCGACACCACGCTCAGCCTCGACCAGCGCGCCAGCTTGACCAACTCCGCTCATCCTGCGATTTACATCTCCGTCCATGCAGCATCGCAAGGGACTGGAGTTCGCTTGTATACGGCGCTCGTCCCTGTCAGCGCAGAAAGCCGCGGTCCATTTCTGAGCTGGGATGCGGCTCAAACTGCCTTCCAGCTACTCAGTCGATCTGCCGGGACGAGTCTGATGACGGAACTGCAGAATAGACAGATCCCGGTGCGCTCTCTGATCGCGCCTCTTCGCCCCTTGAATAACATCACTAGCGCGGCTGTCGCCATGGAAGTCGCGCCGCCATCTGACGACGTTTCCCAGCTGAACTCGGCCGTTTATCAGCAGATGATCGCTGGAGCCATCGCTGCCGGACTCGCTGATTTTCACAACCAACAGGAGGCTGGACGTTGATCCCGCGCCAGCTCATACTCGGCGTCGCAGCGCTTCTGGCCATCACGCTCGGAATGAGCTTCTATGTCTGGCGAATGCGTGGCCGGGTGGATCGCAGCGAATTGTCCGCAGTGAATTCACAACCGGTAGCGCCGCCCGTTTCTGGCACCTCCGAACAAGTCACCCTGTATGTCGCTTACGACGACCACGGCGTATTGCGCTCCAAGCAAGTTCGCATTCCGCTTCCCGCAGGACGGCAGGAGCGGGCAGCGGAAGTGCTCCGCGCCCTGCTAACCCTGTATCTCGACAAGTTTTCACCCCATCCGATGGGCGCAGGCTCAGAAATTCGGGATGTCTACCTGGTCGACCCCGGACTCGCGGTCATTGATCTGAACGCCGCGTTTGCCGACAACCATCGTTCCGGCGTGCTGGTCGAAGAACTCACCGTGGTTTCACTGATTGAGACCTTGTCCGCGAACATTCCTGGCGTCACCCGGGTGAAGATACTGGTCGAGGGCAAGGAGCGCGACACTCTCGCCGGCCACGCCGACCTGTCGAATTTCTACGATGTGCCCGCAGTAGCTCAAGTCGTCGCCCAGATGCAAAATGCCCAGTGATTCTGCTGGCGCGATAATGCGGGCGGATTTTGGGTATCCAGCTTCAGCACTGCGATAGACGCCCTCAAATGGTTGATGTTTAAGGGGAAGAATACAACTGGATGAAATATGCACCCTCTGTTGTCTGTGATCCAGGTTCGCCCGCAATTCTCAAAGAGTGCTACAGCNTTGATTGCAGCGATTGACTCCTACCCGTCGCCGGGGGATACTTGGATGCTGCCGGTTGGGGGAATCGTGCTACGCCCGCCTGGGAAGCCTGCCAGGTCCCATAGGTCACTCCGTCAACGGGTCGTTTAGCAACATGTGCCAATTTCACATCAAAGGAATCTGAAATGACTCGATTGTTGCCCAGGTTTTCCCAAGGAAGTCGCGGTCTCGCGTTTCTGTTGCTTCAGCTTGTAACCTGCCTCCTGATTCTCGCGTTGTCGGCTTCGGCGCAGACCGCACGGGAACAACTCTACACGCCCGCTCCGAAGGGGTTTACAGGAATATTTGGTGGAGGCCCGTTTTATAAGACCGGGAGTTTCAATGTCCCGAAGAACATCGCTGAAATTGAACACTCTGGTTTCTCTGAAGCCATCGTCTGGAGCGTTGAAGTCAATAGCCAGGGCGATTTGAATTTCAACGGAGAGTTTCCCTTGACTTCGAACGGCGTCTATGTCGGCAACCAAACTTATCCCGATTTCGCTGCGGATATGGCCACGTTAAAGAAGGCAGGCACGGTCAAGAGAGTCACCTTCAGCATCGGCTCCTCAAACTACGGAGACTGGGAAGACATTACTGCTTTGGTAAAGGCGCAGGGCGTCGGCCCAGACAGCATTCTTTACAAGGATTTCAAGGCCTTGAAAAAAGCAATCCCGGCTTTGGACGCCCTCGATTTTGACGACGAAAATAGCTACAACCTCCCCACTACGGTTAAATTTGGCGTGATGGTCGGCAAACTCGGCTATCACGTGTTGCCGGATCCTTATGTCAATGCGAGTTATTGGCAGAGTGTGGTTTCAGGAATCAACAAGAAACGCCCCGGCACAGTGGATGGAGTGCACCTTCAGGCCTATGCTGGCGGTCAAGGAAACAATCCGTGCTCGGGTTGGGATTTTGGAACGGTGCCTGTTTTCCCCGGCCTATGGGACAAGAACTACACTCCAGGCCAAGTGAAAAGCATCATGAGCGGCTGGCACAAGGAATGCGGGCCAAGAAATACGCCAGCGCGATCAACCAGGGAGTCAAATAGAACTGTCGCACCCTCACAGTCGTGGTGCAAAAATTACCGCATGCACGTCATCGCTCCTTGACCCTCATGTTGTTCTGAGCGATAGGGTCTGATTTCGACGGGCAGGCTTTCCGTAACAGGGCGTGCCTCTGGGAACGTTCAACCGCCTTCCACAATCTCGGGACGTCCGCCATTGCTTCCTAACCACGCCGCCCTTCCCTGCTACAATCGCCCCGTATGTTTTATCGCTCCGACAACCGAACTCCCGACCAGATGCGCCCGGTCAACATTCTGCCCGGCTACATCAACACCGCCGAAGGCTCGGTCTTGATCGAGATCGGCAACACCCGCGTGATTTGTACTGCGTCCATAGAAGAGACTGTTCCTCCATTCATGCGCAACACCGGAAAAGGCTGGATCACCGCCGAGTACAGCATGCTCCCGCGCGCCACTCTGACCCGCACGCCGCGCGAGGTAACCAAGGGACGCTCCAGCGGCCGCACCCACGAAATCCAGCGCCTCATCGGCCGCTCCCTGCGGGCGGTCACCGACCTGGTAAGACTGGGCGAGCGCACGATCTGGATTGACTGCGATGTAATCCAAGCCGACGGAGGCACGCGCACTGCGTCAATCACAGGAGCTTTCATCGCCCTCGGCCTCGCGCTAGAAAAGTTGGTGGATGCTGGGACGCTGACCTCAGCCCCGCTGCGTGATTTCGTCGCCGCTATTAGCGTCGGCATCGTCGACGGCGAAATTCTCCTAGACCTCTGCTACGAAGAAGACTCCCGCGCCGACGTTGACATGAATTTCGTAATGACTGCCGGCCGCAAGCTAGTCGAGGTCCAAGCCACAGCAGAGCACCAGGTATTTGACGAGTCGCAACTGGCAAAGATGATCGCTCTAGCAGGACAGGGCGTTCAGTCCCTGATCGCGAAGCAACAAGCCATGCTAGGCACGCTGACATTGAGGCAGTGAACGCCGCGACCGTGGGGACGTGGCGGATCAATTCTCAACGAGTGCTATGGCCTAGTTGCAGTTATCGGGAATGGTTGCGCCTGCTGACTCCAACCCAACGCACCATGAGCCACACCAATGCCATCCCGCCCGCAGTCGCACCGAGAAGCATCGCAACA
>JGI12269J14319_10002489_pt1 | contig 17754 bp, 18 predicted proteins | sample PeaSoiSIISIP2007_FD_14319 | JGI IMG/M metagenome (IMG submission 14319) | reverse complement strand
GTGGATGGCCGCCGCGATCTTGTTCACGGCGGTCTGGACCTCCGTCTGCGTGATCGTGTTGGCCGGGCTCGACCAGCCGTCCACCATGCCTTCCGGTTCGTTGAAGATCTCCCAGCAGAGCAGGTTCGGATCGTTCCCGATGGCGGTCACCACGGGAGTCAGGTAGTTCGCGATGTAGGCGTTCAGACCGGCCGTGGTCGTGAGCATCGTCTTGTTGTTGGCGAGGATCGTGGCATTGATGCCGGCGTTCACCCAGTTGTGCGTCAGCAAGGTGAGGCACAGGACCAGATCGTTCCGTTTGGCCAGACGAAGCATCGCCTGGATGTTCGTGACCGTCTTGGAAGCGGGCCCCGAGACGAGTCCGTTCGAACCGTAGATCGGATCGTTGGTGCCATCGGTGGACAGCCAGATCCTCATTGCATTCGCCCCGGAGTCGTGGATGTTCACCATGGCGGCGTTGACCTTGGCGGTGTCCAGTGGCGTGCCGCCCACGTCGTCGGCATAGTTGATCCAGGCCAGGTTCATGCCCGAGACGAAGATTTTCTTGCCACTTGGCAAAGTGACTCTCGAGGCTGCGGGCATCGCCTGGGACATCCCTGCCAACATTCCCAGGGCCAACAAGATCTTCTTCATGGGGACTCTCCGAAATTGTGCATTCGATCCAGAGCCGTGCGGCCCCCTCTTGGAGGTGTTACGGTAGCTTCGGATCTCCAGATGCGCCTTGCGTTCCCCCAAGACGCGGGAAAACCGCCCGCTGGCCGGGGCCCCAACGGCGAGGAGGAGTCAACATGGAATATTCATGGAATATTCTTGACTTTGCTTGGGTCAAGCATTAGGTTCCCTCCATGAGCGAGGATGTCTACAACATCGCCGACTTCAAGAACCAGTTGGGGGAAGCCACCGCCCACCTGGAGGCCGGAGAACCGCTTCTGCTGGCCAAGCGGAACGTGCCCTTCGCCCGGGTGACCCCTCTCGCGAAGCGGAAAAACACGACAAAAATCGGCTTCGCCTCCCGGACCACCCGGATCCTGGGTGATGTGGTTTCTCCCGCCGCTCCCGAGTCCGACTACGACTGCCTGGAAGGGAACCCCGTGGCGTGAAACTCTTGCTGGACACCTGCGCGATCCTCCATCTGGCCGCCGAACCCCACCGCCTGGGCCCCGCCGCCCGCGAAGCCCTCCAGGATCCCTCCTCCGAGGTGAACGTCTCCGTCGTCTCCATCGCCGAACTGGCCTGCCTTTCCAACCTCCAGCGGATCGTGCTGGAGCCGCACTGGAAGACCTGGTTTCGCCGCGCCGTGGACCAGAACGGCTGGAATCTGGTCGAGATCGACGCCCGCGTCGCCGAAGAAGCCTGGAGCCTGCCGGAAACGTTCCACCGCGACCCGTCCGACCGCCTGCTGGTGGCCACGGCCCGTATCCACCAGCTCGCTTTGGTGACCACGGACCAGCGGATCCTGGACTACCCCCACGTCGAATCGATGGGGTAGGGCTTGTTTTTCACACGATTTTCGTGTATAATAAAGCCATGCCCTCCAATGTCACACTGACCGCCGAGGAACCCCTGCTCCTGGAAGCCCGTCGCAAGGCCTCTTCGCAGGACACCTCCCTCAACGAACTGTTCCGGGGATGGCTCCTGGAGTATGTCTCCGACCCTCAATCCGGAACGTCCTACCAGCACCTGATGGACCAACTTGGGTACGCTGCCGCTGGCAGGCGATTCACCCGCGACGACCTCAATGCCCGGTCCTGAGCGAGCCACGCCCCGCGGTCGCGGGCGGCCGGCGCGAATTCGTGAATCCGGCGAGCCCGAAGGCTCGTTCTTCCTGGACACCAACATCCTGGTCTACACCTTCGACGATTCCGCACCTGCCAAGAGGGAACGTGCCAAAAGCCTGGTTCAATCAGCTCTGACTACCAGATTGGGCCGAATTTCCTCCCAGGTGGTGCAGGAATTCTTGAACGTCGCGCTACGAAGATTCGCCGTTCCTTTGCGTCCCGCGGATGCCGAGGACTATCTCCGGCTGGTCCTCGCGCCACTTTGCCGCCACAGCCCGGATTCCGACTTCTACCACCGCGCCCTATTGTTGTCCGCGACAGCCTCCCTATCCTGGTACGACAGCTTGATTGTTCAGGCGGGCCTGGATCTGAAATGCCACGTCCTCTATTCGGAGGATCTGCAGCACGGGCAAGTGTTTGGAGAAATGCGGGTGGAGAACCCGTTTTTGAGCTGATCCTCCGCACCGACCAAGGCATTCTCGCCCTCCTTCTACCTTTCCCGCCCTTCCCTCGGGGCTTTGCCGCCGAGGCACGGAGAAAGGGCGTTCGGTCAACGATGAATTCAGCTCGCACGGGCAAGGCCATCGCGCCCTTCACCCGCTACCAGAAATTCGTGGTGGGCATGCTCGCCTTCCTGCAATTCAGCGTGATCCTGGACTTCATGCTGCTGTCGCCGCTGGGAGCCTTCCTCATGCCGCGGTTGGAAATCAGCGCCCGGCAATTCGGTCTCGTGGTCTCGGCCTACGCCTTCAGCGCGAGCGTGTCGGGGATCCTGGCCGCGGGCTTCGCCGATCGCTTCGACCGAAAGCGGCTGCTGCTCTTCTTCTACGCCGGATTCGTCCTCGGCACCGTTCTCTGCGGCGTGGCCACCACCTACGGATTCCTTCTGGGAGCCCGCATCGTCACGGGTCTCTTCGGAGGGGTGATCGGGTCCATCAGCATGGCCATCGTCGCGGACCTCTTCCCCCTGAAGTCGCGCGGCCGGGTGATGGGGTTCGTGCAGAGCGCCTTCTCCGCGAGCCAGGTCATGGGCATCCCCGTGGGACTGTTCCTGGCCAACCATTTCGGATGGCACGCGCCGTTCCTGATGGTCGCCGGGGTGGCCACGACCGTGGGGATCGTGATCGCGTTGCGCCTGAAGCCGGTGACGGGCCATCTGGGGGCCGCGCACGGACGCCATCCCCTGCGACACCTCCTGCGCACCGCCACCAACCGGCGGTACCTGATCGGATTCAGCGCCACCATGCTGGTGGCCACGGGAGGATTCATGCTCCAGCCCTTCGCCAGCACCTTCTCCGTCAACAACCTGGGCGTTCCCCTGGCCGTCCTTCCCATGGTCTACATGATCACCGGCGCCACGGCGATGGTGGCGGGGCCGCTCATCGGCCGATTCTCCGATTCCTTCGGGAAGTATCGCACCTTGATCCTGGCGACTCTGGCCGGATGCGTCATGGTGGCCTGGTACACGGGCCTGGGCACGAGCCCTCTCTGGCTGGTGATCGTCGCCAACTGCCTCATGTTCGTGACCATCTCCGGCCGCCAGGTCTGCACGATGGCGCTGATCTCTGCCGTGCCCGCGCTTCCCGACCGGGGAGCCTACATGTCCATCAGTTCTTCCATGCAGCAGTTGGCAGGGGGAGTCTCCTCGTTCGCCGCGGGGTTGATCGTGGTGCAGACCCCGTCCGGAAGGCTCGACCATTACCACGCACTGGGCTGGGTGGTGGTGTCCGCCATGCTGCTGACTCTCGCCATGATGTCCAACGTGAACCGGCTGGTCCACCACCCAGAACCTGACCCCGCGGCGCTCGCGGAGACCTGAACGCATCCGTACCCCGGGTGGGCCGGAGAACGGGAACCGGGGGATTACTTCCTTTGGTGCCCGGCGTCGTTCGACGCCAAGGAGGGATGATGGGCGGTATCCGCAAGATCGACGAGTTCCTGCTCCTCCTCCACCGGGGCGAGGTTCCTCCCCGTTTGACGCAGGTTGCCCGGGAACTCGCGGCGAGCACCGAGGGCCGTGCGCGGATGGCGGAACTCGTCTCGATGGAAGCGGAGGTCGTCCGCACCTTCCCGGCGGAGGAAGTGACCGCGGAACTCCGACGCCGCCTGGGGGAAACCCCGGTCGCCGGGGAAATCCCCGAGAACCGCCGCACGAACTGGTGGGTCGTCGGCGTCGTCCTTGCGGTCCTCATCGGCGGCCTCGCGGTTGGCATCAGCTTCCTGCTCCCCAGCCTTCCCAAGGACACCAACATCATCTCCACCTTCGGTCTGGCACCACCCATCGCCAAGCCCTCCACTCCCGCGAAGGACGTCGTCCCCGGGCATTGAAGCCCTTCCGGGCCTCAGACCCGGTGCTTGAGGACCGTGTCCCTGGCGGTGGCCGCGTGGCGGGGAAAATCCAGCGAAGAATGCAGGCCTCGGCTCTCGCGGCGGCGCAGGGCGCACTCCGTGATCAGACGTGCCACCCGGGCGGCGTTGCGCAGCTCCAGGAGGCTGGGCGTGATCACGGTGCGCTTGTAGAAGTCCTCCACCTCGTCGCGGATCAGGCGCAGATGGGTCGCCGCCCTCTGGAGGCGGTCGGTGGTGCGCACGATCCCCACGAAATCCCACATGGTGCGCCGCACCGACTCGTGGAGGTGGCGGATGACCACCTCCTCGCGGTGGACTTGGGTGCCCTTGCGGTCCCACCTCCGGACCAGGGAAGCCGGAATCGGCGAGGCCGGCACCCGGATGGAGTGCTCCGCGGCCCTGCGGGAAAAGACCACGGCCTCCAACAAGGAATTGGAGGCGAGCCGGTTGGCGCCGTGGACCCCGGTGTGGGCGCATTCTCCGCAGGCGTAGAGCCCGCGGATGCTGGTGCGACCGTGCAGGTCGGTCTGGATGCCGCCGCACAGGTAGTGTGCGGAGGGGGTGACCGGGATGGGCTCCCGCTCCATGCGGATTCCAGCCTCCAGGCAGCGCGCCCGGATGTTGGGGAACTTGGTCCGGGCATGGGATCCCAGGCCGGTGGCGTCCAGGTACACGCAAGGATCGCCCAATGCCTTCATCCGCCGGTCGATGGCCCGGCTCACGATGTCCCGGGGGGCGAGGTCCTTCAGCGGATGCTCCTTTTCCATGAACCTCTCGCCGCGGCTGTCCACCAGGAAGGCCCCGGCCCCGCGCACGGCTTCGGAGATCAGGAACGCCCCGCGCATGGGGTCGAACAGCGCCGTGGGATGGAATTGGAGGAATTCCATGTTGGCCACCCGCGCTCCCGCACGCCAGGCCATGGCGATGCCGTCCCCGGTGGAAACGGTGGGGTTGGTGGTGTGCTGGTACACCTGCCCCACCCCTCCCGTGCAGACCACCGTGCGCGAGGCCAGCCAGGTTTCGATCCGGCCCGTGTCGCGATCCAGGGCGTACGCACCGTGGCAGGTGAGGGCATCGTCGTGCGGGGAGGTCAGGAAATGCTGGGTGACCAGCTCCAGCGCGAACCGCCGTTCCAGGATCTGGATGTTGGGGTGGGCTCGGGCGGCATCCAGCAGGGCGCGTTCGATCTCGGCACCGGTGATGTCCCCGGCGTGGAGGATGCGCGCCTTGTGGTGTCCGCCTTCGCGGTGCAGGTCGAAATCGCTTCCACGCCCGCCCAGCCGGGTGAAGCGCACCCCCCAGTCGATGAGCTCGCGCACGGCGCTGGGCCCCTCCTGGACCAAGGTCTCCACCACATCGCGGTGGCACAGACCGTCGCCCGCCACCAGGGTGTCCTGGACATGGGAGGCGAAGTCGTCGTCGTCGGACATGACCGAAGCGATGCCGCCCTGCGCCCAGCGGGTGCCCGTTTCGTCGGCGTTTCCCTTGGTCAGCACCACCACCGTGCCCGATTCGGCCACGCGGAGCGCATAGGTGAGGCCCGCGATGCCGCTTCCGACGACCAGGAAATCGACCCGATGTATGGTTGCGGCCGTGGAAAGCTCCCGTCCTGCTGAAAACTAGGAGCATTGAAAATTAAACCATGACACCATCCACGCACACCGGTGCCGAATCGACGGACGGAAGACTAGGTTATTCGCAGAGGAGATCCCAATGCGACTGAATCCAACCATCCGGAGTCTTCTGGTCGTGCTCTCCGCGGGAGCCGCCGTTTCCGCGCAAGTGAACATCCTGGCCGCTTCCGAGTACCAACCGGCTCTCGAGGTGTTGCGCAAGGCCTTCACCGCCCAGACCGGCATTCCCACGCACGCGACCTACGGCAGCTCCGGCGCATTGGCCGAGAAGGCCAAGTCGGCGGGAACCGACATCTTCCTCTCCTCCGACAAGTCCTGGGCGGACAAGCTGGCCAACAGCCCCCGTTCGAACGGTCCGGTGCTGGTCCTGGCCACGGCTCCCGTCTGCATCTGGATCCGCGGAAGCGGCCTGGAGCCCGATCCCAAGCTCGGCCATCTGCTGCGCGAGACCCCTGGCCGCATCGCCTTGACGGACACCTTGGATTCGCCCGACGGCAAAGCCGCCGTGGAAGCCATGCACAGCCTGGTCGGTTGGCCGGAGATCCGCCGCCGCATCCTCATGCTGCCCGACGCGGCGGAAGTGGGCGACTCGCTGGCGGTGCCCGTCGCCCAGCCTGAACCCGAAGTCGTCAAGACGGACACCGCCAAGGACACCTCCAAGGCGGCGGCCAAGGACACCGGGAAAACGGCCACCAAGCCGGAGGCGAAGAAACCATCCACCTCGCGGATTCTCACCGACGCCTTCCTGCCCCAACCGCTGCTGTGGGGAACCCCCATCGCAGGCACCGGCCGCTGGGTGCCGATCGACACCTCCCTGGTTTCGCCTCTCTACCCCTCGGTGATCCTGCTGAAGTCCATCAACCCCAGTCGCGCGGACGCGGCCAAGGCCTTCCTCCAGTTCCTGCAATCCCCGCGCGGAGTGTCCATCCTTCGCTCCAAGGGATTCCTGCCGCCACCGGGATAGTCGCTCGTCTACCTTTCAGGGCCCATGAGCAAGATACCGCTCGCCCTCCTGGCCACAGTCCTTCTCGCCTCCTGCCACTCCACCGAAGGGAAGCCGGGCGGCCCCGGGACGGCGCATTCCCTGGAGATCGGGACTCCGGGCGGAAAGCTGGTCATCGCCTCCGAGGGCGGTCCGAAGACGTTCAACCCCATCGTGGAGAACGAATCCTCCTCCAGCGACTTCGTCGGGCTGATCTTCTCCGGTCTCGTCGACGCGGACGCCCACACGGGCCTCCCCAAGCCGGGCTTGGCGGAGAGCTGGACGGTGGATTCCTCCGGCAAGGTCTTCGTCTTCCACCTTCGTCCCGGCCTGAAGTTCAACGACGGAACGCCCCTCGGCGCCGACGACGTGGTCTTCACCTGGACCAAGCTCGTGTTCGACACCGCGGTCCAATGCGCGATGCGCGACATCCTGGCGGTCGACGGCAAGCTGCCCGAGGTCCGGGCCTTGGATGCTCTCACCGTCGAATTCCGCCTGCCCACGGTGTTCGGTCCCTTCGTCTCGGCCGTCGGCGGCGTTCCCATCCTCTCCAAGGCCCGGCTTTCGGGCCGGACCGGCCACGCCTTCAACTCGGCCTACGGAATCGACACCCCGCCCGACTCGCTGGTGGGGACCGGACCCTTCAAGCTCTCGCGGTACGAGGGAGGGAGCCGCGGCGTGTTCGTCCGCAATCCGTTCTACTGGAAGAAGGACGCGAAAGGACAGGATCTGCCGTATCTGGACACCGTCCTGGTCACGGTCGTGCAGGACCAGAAATCGGAGGTCCTGAAGTTCAAGGCCGGGGAGATCGACGAACTGGACGTGGTGCCCCAGGACTTTCCCGTGATCAAGCCGCTGGAGCAGGAGGGGAAGTTCACCGTCCGGAAGCTCGGCCCGACGCTGGCGCAGCTCTTCCTGGTCTTCAACCAGAACATGGACAGGGATCCGGCGGGAAGACCCTACGTCGATCCCGTCAAGCTCGCGTGGTTCCGCGACGTCCACTTCCGCCGCGCCGTGAGCTGGGCCATCGACCGAAAGGCCATCCGCGACATCGTCTGGAACGGCCTTGGGTCGGACGCCAACGGTCCTTTCTCCCCGAGTTCCGGATATTGGTGGAATTCCAAGCTGCCCCCGCTGGTGCGGAACCTCGACAGCGCGCGCGCGGAACTCGCCGCGGGCGGGTACGTTCTCGGGTCGGACGGCAAGCTCCGCGACCCGAAGGGGAATCCGATCAAGTTCACGCTGCTCACCAACGCGGAGAACCAGTCGCGGATCGAGACCGCCGGCCTGGTCCGCAAGGACCTGACCTCGCTCGGGATCGACGTGGTGTTCACCCAGGTGGAGTTCAACGCCCTGGTCAGCCGTCTGGACGCCACCTTCGACTGGGACGTGGTCATGCTCGGACTGACGGGCGGCTCGGAGCCCCATTTCGGAGCCAACGTGTGGATCAGTTCGGGGCGCACCCACGAATGGTATCCGCGCCAGAGGACGCCGTCCACCCCGTGGGAGCGGGAGCTCGACAGCTTGGTTTCGGCGGGGGTGCGCAGCGTGGACACCACCGTGCGCAAGCGCGCCTACGACCGACTCCAGGCCGTGGTGCGCGAGGAGCAACCCATGGTGTACCTGGGCCATCCCGAGTACATGACGGCCGTTCGCGACCGCTTCGGGAACGTGGATCCGACGCCGCTGGGCGGCGCGCTGCACGACATCGAAGAGATCTTCGTCAAGAAGTGACGTCGGGTCCGCTCCGTTGAAGCTCTTCGTCCTGCGACGCGTCCTGGCCATGGTCCCCATGCTCCTGGGGGTTTCGGTCCTCTCCTTCCTGCTCCTGCAGCTCTCCCCCGGCGATCCCCTGTCCGCGCAGCGCGGGAACCCCCAGGTGCCCGACGCCCTCATCCACCGCATCGAGACCGAGTACGGATTCGACAAGCCCGTTCCCGAACAGTATCTGCTCTGGCTTTCGCGCACGGTGCGAGGCGACCTGGGCTATTCCTTCAAGTACAAGCGGCCCGTGGCCGACGTGATCCGCGAACGCGTGGGCGCGACCCTGCTCCTGGCGGTGTTCTCCAGCCTGCTTTCCTGGCTGCTGGCCGTGCCCCTGGGGGTGTGGGCCGCGCTGCGGCGGGGACGGTGGCCCGACCGGCTGGTCTCGTTGACGGCTTTCGTCGGGATGAGCCTGCCCAGTTTCTTCCTGGCGCTGCTGCTCCTCTTCGCGGCTTCCGTGGCGCCGCCCATCCCCGGTTTCGGCAGGTTCCCCATCGGCGGCCTGGTTTCGCCGGAATTCGACCAACTGTCGCTCGCGGCCAGGGTCGGGGACGTCCTGAGGCATCTGCTGATCCCCGGACTCGTGCTGGCCGTGGGCGGGGTGGCGGGACTCCAGCGCGTGACCAGGGGCTCCATGCTGGAGACGCTGCGCCAGCCCTTCGTGCTCGCGGCCCGCGCCCGCGGATTGTCCCAGGGCTCCGTGCTCTGGCGCCACGCCTTCCGCAACGCCGCCAATCCGCTCATCACCCTGCTGGGCTTCGAGTTCTCGGCCCTGCTTTCCGGCGCGGCCTTCACCGAGATCATCACCAGTTGGCCTGGCCTGGGGCTGGTCGCCCTCGAGGCCGTGCGCGCCAAGGATCTCTTCCTGGTCATGGCCACGGTGCTCATGGGTTCCTTCCTGCTCCTGGCGGGCAACCTGATTTCCGACATCCTGCACGCCTGGAACGATCCCCGGGTGAAGCTTTCGTGAACCGCGCCGTCCTGCGTTTCCGATCGGTGCTGTCCGCGAACACCCCCGCCCGCATCTCCTTCTGGGTGCTCGCGGCCCTGTACCTCGCGGCGATCTTCGCCCCGTGGCTCGCCCCCTACGCGGGAGACGACGACGCCCGCGCCTGCTCTTGGGCGCCCCCCTCCGAAATCCACCTGCGCGAAGCGGACGGATCCTGGCACCTCCCGTTCGTGCGCGCGGTCTCGTACACCTTCGACGACGACGCCCGTCGCGTGTGGACGGAGGATTCCACCTGCCGGTTCCCGCTTCGGCTGTTCCGCGATGGACATCTGGTGGGGTTGGGCGAGGCCATCGCCACCCCGGGACGTCGGGTTTCGGATCCCTCGCCCGCGGGAAGGCTCTACCTGCTGGGCGCCGACGCGCGAGGCCGCGACCTGCTGTCGCGGATCCTCTACGGCTCCCGCGTCTCCCTGACCATCGGGGTGGTGGGGGTGGCCATCTCCACCCTGATCGCCCTGGTGGTGGGCGGCATCGCCGGGTTCGCGGGCGGATGGGTGGACGGAGCCCTGATGCGGCTGTGCGAGGTGGTCATGCTGGTGCCGGCCTTCTACCTGCTCATGCTCCTGCGGGCGGCCCTTCCGCTGGACTGGGACTCTCGGGTCGTGTACTTCTACATCATCCTCATCCTCTCGTTCCTGGGCTGGGCCGGGCTCGCGCGCATCCTCCGGGGCATGATCCAGTCCCTGCGCCAGTCCGATTTCCTCGCCGCTTCCCGCGCCCTGGGGCTTTCCCCATGGCGCATCCTGTGGAGGCACGCCCTCCCCCAGACCTTCGGGTTCCTCTCGGTGCAGGCGACCCTCTCCATTCCCGGGTACATCGTGGCGGAATCCGGACTCTCGCTCCTGGGACTGGGCATCCAGGATCCGCAGACCAGCTGGGGCAACCTCCTGGAGGAAGCCATGTCCATCGCCGAGATCCGCCTGCACCCCTGGACCCTCCTGCCCGGACTGTTCCTGTTCGCCGCCGTTCTCTCGTGGAACCTCCTGGGCGACGCGTTGCGGGACGCCTTCGATCCCCGGAGCCTGTCGTGACCGCCCTCCTGGCCGTGGACCGGTTGGGGGTCTCCTTCGCCACCCCCGAAGGTCCGCTCCAGGCCGTGGACGGGATCTCGCTGTCTCTGGAACGCGGCTCCGTGCTGGGCCTGGTCGGCGAATCCGGGTGCGGAAAATCGGCCACCGCCTCCGCGCTCTGCGGGCTTCTTCCCTCGGGAGCCCGCACCACCGGCTCGGCGCGCCTCTCGGAACGGGAATTGACTTCCCTGCCCGAGCGGGGATGGCGATCCGTGCGCGGACGGAGGATCTCCATGGTCTTCCAGGACCCCATGTCCTCCCTGAATCCGCTCCTTTCCGTGGGCGAACATCTGGTCGAGACCCTGCGGACCCACCACGACCTTTCCGGGATCGCCGCCCGGACGGCCGCAGTCGACTGGTTGCGCCGGGTGGGACTGCCGGATCCCGCGGCGCGCCTGGCCAGCTACCCGCACGAACTGTCGGGTGGCATGAGGCAGAGGGTGATGATCGCCCTCGCCCTCTGTCCAGGACCGGACCTCCTGGTGGCCGACGAACCCACCACCGCCCTGGACGTGACCATCCAGGCCCAGATCCTGGAGCTCCTCGCCTCGCTCCGGCGGGAACTCGGCATGACCATGATCTTCATCACGCACGACCTGGGCGTGGTGGAACGGGTCGCCGACCGCATCGCCGTGATGTACGCGGGAAGGATCGCCGAGGAAGGTCCGGCCGAGCGCATCCTCGTTTCGCCCCGACACCCCTACACGCGCGGCCTCCTGGACTCCGTTCCCGGATTCCGTCCACGGACCGGGCGGCTTCCGTCCATTCCCGGAGCGGTTCCGTCTCCTCGCGATTGGCCCTCCGGCTGCCGGTTCCACCCGCGATGTCCCCATGCCGACGACACCTGCCGCAATGGCGCCCCCGACGTCCCCGGACCCGAGGGCGGGGTCGCCTGCTTCCATCCGGTGGGCGCTCCGTGAGCCTCCTGGAGGTCCGCGACCTCTCGGTGCGGTTTCCGGTCCGCGCCGGCGTGTTCTCCCGTTCGCGCTCCTGGCTCACGGCCGTGGACGGAGCCAGTCTGGACGTGGATGCGGGAAGAACTCTGGGACTCGTGGGCGAATCCGGATGCGGGAAGAGCACCACGGCCCGGGCGATCCTCCGGCTCGTGGAACCGGACGCGGGATCGGTGGTCCTGGGAGGGCAGGACGTCCGCGCCCTGGATGGCGCCGCCTTGCGGCGCTTCCGCCGCCACATGCAGGTGGTCTTCCAGGACCCGATGTCGTCTCTCGATCCGCGGCGCACCGCGTTCCAGGCCGTGTCGGAAGGACTGGAAGTGCATGGAATCTGTCCGGCCCCCCGGCGGCGGGAGCGCGTGGCGGAGATCTTCCGCCGCGTGGGACTCTCCGGCGAACACCTGGACAGGCATCCCCACGAGTTCTCCGGCGGACAGCGGCAGAGGATCGGAATCGCCCGCGCGCTGGCCGTGGAGCCGCGACTTCTCATCCTGGACGAACCGGTCTCCGCCCTGGACGTCTCGGTGCAGGCCCAGGTGCTGAACCTGCTCGAGGATCTCCGGGACGAGCGCGGCATGGGGTACCTCTTCGTCGCCCACGACATGGGCGTGGTGCGCCACTTCTGCGATCGGCTCGCCGTGATGTACCTGGGACGGATCGTGGAGGAAGGTCCGGTGGAGGAGGTGTGCGGTTCCCCGCTCCATCCCTACACGCGCCTCCTCATCGACTCGGTTCCGGCGCTCGGCGCGCGACGGCGGTCGGTTTCCGTCGCCTCGGGAGAGCTTCCCTCCCCGTTGTCGCCGCCCTCGGGGTGCGCCTTCCACCCGCGGTGCCCGATGGCCGTTCCGGAATGCGCGGCGGTCCGCCCGGAACTCGCGACGGTGGACGGAAACCGTCGCGTCGCGTGCCCGAGATCCGCCTTCTAGTTCGTCTGGCCCGGCTTGAACTTCGTTCCCTGCTTCAGCACCAGGATGGTCACGCGACGGTTCTCGGGGGCGTACGGATCGTCGGGTTTNGCGAGTTCCGTGTTCCCGTAGCCGACCACCGCGCTGAACCGCCCGACGTCGATCCCGTCGGTGGTGATCCGGTCGCGCACCGTGTTGGCTCGGTCGGCCGAGAGCTGCCAGTTGGAATACCCGCCAGCGGAATAGGCGTAGCTGTCGGTGTGGCCGCCGATCACCATCTTGTTGGGCAGCACCCGGAGCGCCCGGGAAAGATGTGTGAGGGGATCGATCATGCGGGGATTCAGCTTGGCCGATCCCAGCTCGAAGGTGCCGAGCCCCTGGGCGTCGGAGATCTCGATCTCCAAGCCCTGGTCGGTCATCTTCGTCTTGAACTGCTTGCCCAGCGACGCCAGCAGGGAGTCCGAATTGAGCGCCGAATCCAGGGCCGCCATCTTCTCGCTCTCGACGTCCTTCGATCCACCCGCGTCGCCCTGCGATTCCTTCTGGGAACTGCTGGAACTTCCGCCCAGGTCCATGGGAGAGGACGACCCCTCCCGGAAGATGGTGGGACTGCGGAAATACTGCGCGATGGCCTGCTTCTGGCTGGAGGACGTGCTGGAGATGATCCACAGCACCAGGAACAGCGCGAACATCGAGGTCATGAAATCCGCGAAGGCGACCTTCCACGCACCGCCGTGGGGCGGATGCCCGTGGTTCTTCTTCCTCCTGACGGGCTGGACTCCCTTTTCGGCGTCCTTCTCGGCCATCTCAGCCCTTCTTGGCCGCGGCGTTCAGCGCGTCGAGATCGGGCCGGAAATGGTGGAACAGCGACTTGCGCGCGACTTCGATGGCGACCATCGGCGCCAGGCCCTGGCTGAACGCCCGGAACCCGCTGGCCAGGCAGGAGAGGTACATCTCCTCCTCCATGTTCACGGTCTCGAGCTTCTGCGCCATCGGATTGACGAAGCCGTACGCGGAGAGCACGCCGAGCATCGTGCCCACCAGCGCCGCGCCGATGTGGTGGCCCAGCTCGGCCGGAGGACCGTCGAGCTTGCCCATGGTGATGATGATGCCGAGCACGGCGGCCACGATGCCGAGTCCGGGGAAGGCGTCGGCGATGCGCGCCAGGACCTGCGGAACCTGCTTGATCTCCTTCTCGTGCGTCTCCATGTCGGTTTCGATGGAGATGTCGATGGCTCCCGCGTCGATGCCGTTGACGAGCTGCCGGAGCGCGTCGCAGTAGAAGTCCACGGCCTCGTGGTTGGACAGGAACTTGGGGAACTTCTTGAACACCGAACTCCCGTCCGGCACGGACACGTCCTGCTCGATGGAAAGGATCCCTTCCTTGCGCACCTTGTTGTACAGCTCGTACTGCATCACGAGGATGTCCATGAAGTCCTGGCTGGTGAAGCCGTTGGCGAAGATCTTCCCGACCTTCTTCCCGAGGGCGGAAAGCACGTAGGACGGAGTCGCGATCAGCATGCCTCCGATGGCCGCACCGCCCAGCACGAGGAATTCGGAAGGCTGGATCAGGGTCAGCAGATTTCCGCCGGCCAGGATGAAGCCGCCGAAAACGCCGGCGAATACGACGAGGACGCCAATGATCGAGAACATCCCCTCCAGGGTCCCATTCGCGACCCCGATCCGTCAACGGAGAATCCTTCCCCATAGCCACGAAAAAAGGCGTGCCGCGAGTTGCGACACGCCTTCCTCCGCGATGGGTCTGGATCAGTTCCGTTCCAGCCAGTTGGTCAGGATGGCGGTGGCCAGGAACGGCGAGCCGGGCGGCATGTTGCTCAGGTCGTTGAACCGGGTGTCGTAGCCCCAGACCCGGTTGGGCACCGAGTAGTACGACGTGCTGTAGACGGTGGTTCCGGTCGCGAGTTCGGAAGTCTGCGCCTGCCACATGCACACGTAGCTTCCCAGGAACGTCACGGTGTGGCCGGACCACTGCTCGAGGAAGCGGAGGCTGTTGTGCCAGCCGCCCTCGTAGCACGACTCGAAGCCCGCGTCGGAGGTGTTGATGGGAGGGAAGCAGTTGGGGGAGCTCTGCTTGTTCCCGGTGATGATCGCGGCGTTGATGCGGATGTTGGCGGTGAGGGCGCCTCCGGTCGGGGTGCGGGCGTAGTCCGCGCCGCTGCAGCCCCCGGTGCAGGCCAGCCAGTTCGCGTCCGACCAGGGACGCTCCAGCGAACTGTTGGAGTGGGTGACGTTGGATCCGAGCTTGGCCGTGTCCCAGCCCATCCACTGGCTGGAAAGCACCGTCACGGCATCCGCCGCGATCTGGGCGTTCACGTACTTGGTGGTGTCGCCGGTGCTGTTCTGCTTGTTGAAGTCGCCCATGATGTACACCGGCTTGCCGCTCGCGATGGTCATGTTCCGGGGCAGCCACGTCGCGTTCTTGATCCGGAAGGCGTTCAGGACCGCGTGGGTGTCCGCGGGAACGGCCTTCACCTTGGTCGTCGTCGTGTCGTCCAGGTAGAAGATGCTGTCGAGGTTCCCGGAAGCCGCCAGGACGGACACGTCGAAATCCCACACCTTGACCCACCTCTGCTCGCGCCGGTCGTAGAAGACGCGCGGGCCCGTGATCCAGGCGGGTTTGGCCGGGATCGTCGAATTCAGGACCACCCAGCGGGCGGCGGCGGAACTGCGGGTGGCCACCAGCCAATCGAATTTCTGCCGCTTCAGGGCCGGAGGATCGTTGACGGAGTCGCGGATGCCCAGGATGCTGTGCGCCGTCCCGACCCCGATGGGCAGGATCAGCGGCGACTGCTGGAACTGCGCGTTGCTCACCCCGCCGATCTTCGGTGGCTGGCTGTTGGATGCGGAAGTCATCGCGATCAAGGTCTGCGTCAGCGAGGGAGCGAACAGGGCCGCGGTGTCCGGGGTGAGCTGGTAGTCCAGGACGCCGGACGTGCTCGACTTCTGCCATTGGTAGATGTTCCCCACGGCGGTGATGGGCCCCTGGAAGGCGAGGATGGTCGCGCTGCGGAAGTAGGCGCTGCTGTTGGTGTGCACGCGCCCCATCACGGTCATGTTCGATCCCGGCGTGATCTCCAGGGGTCCGTCGTAGAAGACGCCGAACTGGTAGATGGGGACCTGGTAGAGGGCGACGGCCGCCACGATCTTCGCCTTGGCTCCGCCCGATTTTCCCGATGCGCTGATCTGCAGCGGGATCTGGTTTCCGCGCATGCCGTCCATCGGGCTGTTCTTTTCCAGGATCTCCTCCTGGCCCATGTTGTTTCCGGAACTCACGTTGGCCGTCCCGTTGTCGCCGGCCTCCGAGAGGTTCAGGGTGGAGGCCGCGATGCTGCCCCCGAAGTAGTTCCCTGCCTGGTACACCGCGTTCGCGATGGAGGCGGATATGGAGGATTCCGCCGCGTAGCGGGCCTTGATCTTGGTCTTCGCGTCCACGGAGGAGGACATGATGTTCCCCGTCAACCCGATCATCGACATCCCCACCGCCAGGATCACGACGGAAAGCGCGAGCACCAGCATCATCGCCACGCCGGAACGGGCGGCGGCACCGATCTTGGATCTCATGGCGGACCTCACTGGTTCACCAGCGTGGAGGAGTTGCGCAGGCTCACTTCGGACTGCACCGTCTGGTAGTGGAGGCCCAAGCTGGACGGATTGGTCCTCAGGAGGACCGGGTCCGCGTGGCGCGTGCGNACCCGAAGCCTGATCTTGGCCATGACGATCGTTCCCGCACCNGCGGCNGTCAGNCTGTCNGCCCAGANCCCCGTCGGNTCCTGGTACTGGAGGTGCAGGGAATCGACGCCCACCGCGTAGGCTCCCTGGAGGTTGCGGTCGATCTTCCGGTAGACCGTGTCGTTCGACATCCAATAGAGGACCGAATCCATCGCGTACACCAGCGTGCTGACGCTNGTCTGGACGGAATTCGCCCAATTCCAGTTGGACCCGAACCAGGTGCCGTCGGCGATGACGAAGGGTGGACTGATCGACGTGCCGTTCACGGTGACGGCGCTTCCCGATGCCACCAGCTTCAGGATCTTCAGGACGATCATGGTGTCCTTGCTGGGGGCGGTCCCGTTCGGGGCGCCCACGGGGGGGACGCGCACGTCGGTGATCACGTAGCCGCTGTCGGTGAAGACACCGGCCACATGCTTGACGGGCAGGACCAGGAACTTCTGGTAGCTGCCGCAGCAGGAAAGCGATTGGGAGGAGTTGTTGAACTGGGAGGGGGTGGCCATGGTGTCCACGCCGTCGTTGCGGTTCAGCGCCACCTTGACGCGCTCGGCTCCGGAGCCGTACACCTTCAGCCCGCCGATCCCNGGGGGAAGCGCTCCTCCGGCCATCCGGATGTTGCGCGAAAGCTCCTCCATCGTGCCCTTGGCCATGAGGTTCATCTCGGCGACGTCGCGTTTCGTCGACGCGTCCCGGTTCTGGTACTGGAAGACGGCAAGGACCCCCGAACTCACGAGCGCCATGATCACGAGCGCGATCAGGATCTCGACCAGCGTGAACCCGCGGCGCATGTCAGTTCACCCACAGGATGGTGGAGGCCTTCAGGCTGTCCGTGTCGCCCAGCTTCTTGACCGTGATCACGACCTGGGCGAGCATGCTCGCGGGAAAGGTGGTGGCGACGGAATCGGGGGCCACCGATCCCGCCACGGTCACGGCGTACCTGTTGCCGCCCTGGGAGGAATCCGTCCACGAAGACGACAGATTCTGGAGCTGGGTCATGCTGTAGCCGGTGCGCAGGCCCTCCACGGTGGTCTCCATGACCTCGGCCTCGCCCTCCCAGGAGCGCGTCTTCCCCTGGTTCCTGGTGGAGTACTTGGAGGTCTGGTAGAAGATGGAGATGACGATCCCCAGGATGACCAGCGCCATCATGACCTCGATCATGCTGAATCCCCGGCGGCGCATGTCAGTTCCGGTCCAGGGTCGCGAGCCCGGTGGCGGGCAGCAGTCCGACGGTGAACGTGTCCGAGAAGTTGGCGATGCCCAGCTTCATCTGGAGATCGTTGTTGATGGACCCGTCCGTGTTGAAGACCAGGCTCACCGTCCCCGCCGACAGTCCGCTGGAGGCGATGGAGTAGGCGAAGACCTGCCCCTGCATCCGCGTCCAGCCTTGCAGGACGGTGTCGGTCGGATCGTAGACGCCCTGCACCCCCGCATCCGAATCAACGAACCGCAGGTACTTCAGGCCGGTCACCGCCACCCCGCCGGACACGAACCTGTTGGTCGTATCCAGCGCGATGGCCACTCCCGAGTTGCGCTGGCGCGCCACGGCATCGCTTCGCGCGA
>JGI12269J14319_10002485_pt1 | contig 17771 bp, 18 predicted proteins | sample PeaSoiSIISIP2007_FD_14319 | JGI IMG/M metagenome (IMG submission 14319) | reverse complement strand
GTGTATCTTCGCAATTGAGAAGGTGGGCTAAACCTATCTTACTTGATTTATTGGTACAAAAAAACAGGACTATCTACTCAACGACGAGCAGGGAGTCCTGTTTTACATTATAATATTGGGCAATTGTTTAACTCTTACCCATTCAGCTCCGAAAAAACCTGTGCTTATTGTTCGGGCGATCTCATAGTCAAAACAGCTCTAAAGCGAACTTTGGCATTCATCATTTTTTCATAGGCTACTGCTACTTGTTCGAGTGAAAATGTTTGAATCATAGGATGGACCTCAGTAAGCAAACTAAAATTGATGGCATCTTTCCTAGCATCGGGACCGTTAGCTACCCAGCCTTGGATACTGCGTCTTCCCTGCAACAATTGCCCGCCAAAAATCTGAACGGGTCCTTCTACGCCCGCAACAATAACCAACTTGCCTTCAAATCCTAGACCGTTTATTAGCTGAGAAATGGCTTTATTGTCAGGGGCCGTCGCGAGAATAACACGCGCACCACCAAGTTTTTGAAGTTCTTGAGCCACGTCCGCGCTCTGAGTATCAATAAACACTTGCGCCCCTAATTTTAAAGCTAACTCTTGTTTATCTGTGCCACGCGAAAGAGCAACAGTTTTAAAGCCCATCCTTTTGGCGTACTGAATAGCCAAATGCCCTAGACCCCCAACCCCTTGAATAGCGACTACATCACCTGGACGGGCACCTGAATTGCGTAATGCATCAAAGGTTGTGACGCCTGCACAAAGCAGCGGTGCACCTTCTATCTCATTTAGTTCATCGGGTATGAGAATTAACTCTTCAGACCGCGTGATCATATATTCAGCAAAACCGCCGTCATAAGTTATACCTGCTGGCCAGCCGACGCCAACTCGTTGACCAATTTTGAAGTCACTAACATTTGGTCCCAATTTTCCAATGATTCCAATTACTTCATGACCAGGAATACGCGGATACTCTATATTAATAAATGATCCCCCATCTTTTACTATGGCATCTCCGTGACAGACACCGCAAGCCAGAACCTGAACTAATACCTGCCCATCACTGGGTTCGGGAATTTCTCTTTGTACTAGTTCAAAATCTCCTCCTGGCGCACATACTTGAATTGCTTTCATTGACTTCATCGCAAATCTTCCTCCCTTCTATCAAGTTCAAATTGATCATGGTTGAATCATATGTCTTTATATACAAAAAAATCCATCCGTACCTAATTCTCAATTATACGTGCTTTACTAACCTGAAATTTCTCCACCCTGCCCAGATTAACTTCTAAGCGACTACTACTTCTATGACCTTACCTAAAATATCCTAGTGCTTACTTACTGAAATAGATAACTTGTCATTGACAATGACCCCATTACGCATGAATCATTAAATATTGAAACCCGGTCATCTTCCTTTGATGCGCCTAAAATGTAAAGCAGTGGATAAAAATGTTCCGGCGTAAAGAAGGCTAATTCTGAAGAATTTCCTGCGCTTTTATAATTAATGGCATCTTGATATTGTCTTTTGATTATTTTCTCCTTGATATAGTGATCAAACTCGACGGCCCACGGATGACCTCCTTCCATGCCCCAGCTTATTTTCGAAAGGTTATGAACAACATTTCCACTCCCGAATATTAAGACTCCCTTGTCTCGGAGGGAACTTATTTCTTGTCCTATTTGAAAATGGGTCTCAGCACTTGCGTTACTGTCAACGCTAAGCTGATACACAGGTATGTCAGCCTCTGGGTACATCTTAGAAAGCACGGACCATGTCCCATGGTCGTAACCCCAACTGTTATCTATTTTCACGGTTCTCTTAATTAAATCCTTTGTCAAATGGGCCAGTTCCGGTGAACCCTTTGCCTTATACACGACTCGATATAGTTCCTCTGGAAATCCATACATGTCATACACCATTTTGGGATATGTTTCGTCTGTTATTCTACTTCCTGTGGTATACCAGTGGGCAGAAATGGCAAGAATTGCTTCAGGTTTGGGAATCTCACGAGCTATTTTCGCCCAGTTCCTTGTAAAATCATTGTCTTCAATGGCATTCATAGGAGAACCGTGCCCTATGAATAATGCCGGCATCTTATTGGTTGAGTTTGCCATGATCTCTTCACCCTCCCAACTTTTTATATCTTTGTAATAAACGTACCCTTCTCAAGTTCATGAAAGGCTTGTTGCAGCTCTTGATGTGTATTCATTACAATTGGCCCGCCCCATGCGATGGGTTCCTTATTCTTTGCCTTTATCTAAAAATTTTATTGAAATGTGTGTTGCATCGCAAAATGGGCTATTTCTTGATTTGCCACAGCGACAAAGCGTGACTCTATTTCTTATTTCATAAGTGAATCCGTCCGAAGATTCGATAGGAATAGCTCCTTTAACAAAAATTGGGCCACTGACTTCTTTTTCAGAATCCTGAAGGATATCTATGGCAGGTTCATACTTAGGTTCAATCGGTTTTCCCGTTTTATCGTAGGCAACTAATCTTCCTGCAGGACACTCAGAGGCTGCAATAATTGCCTCTGCTCTATAGTTTGGATTATCCGAGTATTCGGTAAGCTCCCATACATTTCCGTCTTTCCTGTGACAGAAACGAGCTAAGGCACATCGATTATCATCGAGAAGATTGAGAGCCGGACCCTCAAACATATCTGCCCGGTCTTCAAACGTCTCCCTTGATGCCTTCTCCTCTCCAATAAAACCAACTTTTTCATGAGAGCCATCACAAAAAGGGGCGTTCTTTGCTTGACCGCATCGGCAAAGAGCATATTCTTCAGCCTGGGGAAATTCACGTCCATTCTTATATTCATACATTTTACCCTTAGGAACTATGATCCTTTCCGCTAAAGGAACATTTCCCGTGACAAGATACGGCCCATTTTTTAATATTTTAATCTTAGCTAGTTTATTCTTCTCCATCATGTCAAAGATCGCTCCCACCCTTAAATTTTTTGCGTGATTTGATTTCGAGTTCTGTTAAACTATCGACATAAGCAGTTAAAAGTTGATCTTCAGCAGCACAATTTTGCTGATAATACCAGTCCCGGATGGTTTTATTGATTTCCGCATCCGTTCCCTCTGCCTTATAGGGATACACTGCTAGAAGTTTATTGGTTTCTTTGTCTCTTAATCCTAATTTTTCAGCACTTTCAAACTTACCCATAATACACCTCCGCATTTTATCGAATAGTACATAAACGAGAAGTATCCTGGTGTGATGTAACACCGTTGCTCTCTCCAGGAACTGTCGGAAGCTATTCTGTCTTATCTAAGTATACAGTCTCCACTAACTAGAGAGTCAACCTTTTTTTGATTGATCCAGTTGGATAGCTCAAACTTTCTTTACCTTTCGTCCGGCTCTAAAAATAGCTATGAATAAACCTGTGCATGATCATCCCGACTAGGTAATCTAAGTTTCAGGAAGACTCCTATCCTTGGGCCTTTTTATCGGAATCTGTATTTCCGAAAGGTGTTTATCTAGGTTTTTAGTGACAAGATTATCGATAATAACCCTTTCTACAGCATCGCCGATGATAACATAATCGTTTTCCCGAATATAATCAAGTAGCTTTTTGTAGCATTTTACGGATTGACGAAAACTTTCCCTATAATAGATGCAGGCATATTCTCCTTCTCCTATGACTTTCTTAAACGGATTATGCTCGACATTCTCTTCAGGTAAAATGAATATGGCACTGTATTCATCAAAAATCATATTTTCTAGTGCACTTTTACTGACTGTCAACCCTACCATTCCAATAAATAGGGAGGAATTATTGAACGCTTTCTTTTCCAACTCCTTAAGCGAAAGTTCCAATTCCGTGCGATCTGTGATTTTGTGCCTAATACACAACGTACTCCGGCTAGGTAAGCTCTTAATAAAGACTTACCCAACCTCCTCGACGATCAGAGCCTCTTCAATTTCCTGTATGCGTTTCTCAAAGCGGTTTTTTATTGAGGTCATTCTCTCAATATTTTGGCTATTTACTTCTTGTTGCTCTCTTAGCAGTCTCAACAGATGCTGTTCATCACTAGATTCCAAATGATCCATTATGGCCTTTAAAGATAGACCTAGATGTTTAAGATAGTTAATCGTGTTTAAGCGCTCAAATTGTTCCGCCGTGTAATAGCGATAACCACTGTCTTGGTTAACTTAAGAAGGGCGAAAAAGACCGATTTGCTCATAATATCTGAGGGTTCCAATAGGAACATTATGGATCTTGGACATTTCGCCTATGGAAAATTGAAGTTTCACAACACCGCCCCCATGCTTCAGTTTACTCATCATTGCTTTTGAGAATTGCTTACAAGGCTCATTACACCTTTGTTTACCTTCCATAATATAGCATTGAATTTGATGAATATGATATACATTTATTTAGATTAGATTTATTTAGATTATAGAAATTTGCCATGGATATGCATCTATGGCACTGAGTAACCCTCCTTCCACTTGATTTTTGACCCTTTCATTAGTTTCTGATTTTAGTTCTGACCATACATCCATATTTATAAATCCAATCCCCGATTCACCCTGCTAAATATTGAAAACAGTATCCCCTGAACGTGAATAATTCTAATATTGCATTTAACTCAATATTACCTGTTGTCTTCTCATGATATATTTTCTCTACATCAGAGCTTTCCGGAAATTTTGCCTGCCTCTTATAGTTGTGACTGTCCATCCTGCCGCGCACGTATCCTATTCTCAATTCTTCATCGCCGTTTCTAACCTGTTTGTATTTACACATATAATTATTTAAAAAGTGATCCAGATTTATTTTATAAAGTGTACAGTAATGCAACTTTTTTATCTCCGACCTACCATCTAAATACACTTTTCAAATAAAAACAGGGTGCTGGTACGCTAAATCCACAAGATTTTAGCTATCAACACCCTATATTTAATACTTATGCATTTGCCTCAATCGCCCATGGCATAAGGCTTTTCCACGCTTTCGCTAACATTCTGTCGATTGGTCTTCAGTTTTTTATCGTCGCCTGAGCGGGAACTATCATAAAGGACTGATCTTATTTGTTAACATTATGAAATAATAAAGTCAAATAATACCATACGGTTTTTCTATATAGTCGCCTTATCGTGTTTCAATTGTACAATATGCGGGCCCTTAGAAACCAACAGCCAGAGGAACAAACTTAAAAGTCCGAAAAACAAGTTTAAGACTCCCAGAATCCAAATACGATTAGCCCAGTTAAAGGAAATAAGTATCATTCCTATACTTCCCGTAACAGTAATAGAGCTATTCATCAAGGCAGAGGCTGATCCCGTGTCCTCCTTTTGCTGTTCAAGCATTAGATTGGCACTGGGCGGACTGATGACACTTCCTGCCAATGTGGACGGAAGCAACGAAACTGCCAACCACCATGGGCTTAGATTTCCCAAAAAGCAGATAAGCAACCCGCTGAGGGAAAGTACCAAGTAACATAAACTTATGATTGTATTACCTTTAATTCGCCTGGAAATCCTCATATAGACTATAGGTCCTAAGACCATGAACACGGCGTTTCCAGCAAAGAAACAGCTATAGACTTTGGCACTTAAGCCAAATTGATCGATATAGATATAGGATGATGAGGAGATGAAAGCCATTAAAGGAATTGATCGCAGGGCAAAAGTAACTAACAATGAGGTAAACCCTGGATTCTTCAACACTACTCCGAGCCGGGAAAGGGACTGTAGAATGTTTCCCGTGCTGCGCTGCTTAACAGTTTCTTCCATAGCAATGGCGCCAGAAAACGCTAGAATTCCTGCGCCGGACAAAGTCCAAAAAATTCCCCGCCAGGATGTTATACCTAAGACAAAGGCACCGATAACTGGCGCTATAATTGGGGCAATCATCATCATTGAAAATACAAGCGCCAAAGCAGCTTCTCGCTTTCGGCCCTCATAAACATCCTTGACAACCGCTGAACCGACTGAAGTAGCGGTCCCACTGGCGACAGCCTGCAGAACCCGAAAACCGATAAGTTGGTAAACATTTGTCGACAAAGCACATAAGACACTGGCAGTTATATAAAAAATCAAGCCGGTGATTAAAATTGGCTTACGTCCGTACTTATCACTTAGCGGACCCCAAAACAAGGTAGCGGCAGCGTAAAAAATAAAAAAAAGCGTTAATGTTAAGTTAATCATGCCAGCTGAGACTTGGAAGTTATCTGCCATGTGCGGCAGAGCCGGGAGGTATAAATCAGTGGACAGAGGGATAAAAGCGCTGAGGAAAGCTATTAAAGCAAGGAGTCCTTTCTCGCCCAGGTACTTCTGGCCGCTGTGCTTGGCTCCTTCAAGTATGCTAGTTTCCATCATCACGTTCCTCCTCAAGGCGTTCCAGGTACATACTATCCATAAAAAAATCAGAAAAAGCAGCACTGCCGCCCAGCTCAATATGGCGTATCTTACGATATAAGTCTTCTGCTAAGGCTAACTCATGATGATCAACAAGCGCCCGAATAGCACCCATATGAGCTGCGTTTCCAACCGTCTTTATTCTTTCCGGCGGAATATTGGGAACAAGGCCGATATTCAAGATATTTTCAGCTTTAAGATACGTGGCAAAGGTACCTGACAATATCACTGAATCAAGATCGGATACCGAAAATCCTGCCATTTTCACCAACGTTTTAATCCCTGCGCACACAGCTCCTTTAGCATATTGGAACGCGGCTATATCTTTCTGGGTTAGGGTAATATCCCGCCCTTGGTCTGACCCATAGGCAAGTACAAACTCATTGCCTTTTTCAGTTTGCCGAATGCGCTGCAGAAGCTCTTTGACCAGAGTTGAAATTCTTTCCGGAGCCCCAATTCTACCTTGAACATTGATTACTCCGGTCCGTCTCATCTCATCAATTCCTTCAATTAAACCGGAACCGCAAATTCCGATTGGGGTTTGATTGCCGATGACTTGACAACTCACCCCTTGTTCGGACAGTCTGATGCTTTCTATCGCACCCTTTCTTGCCCTCATGCCATTCGCAATGCCTGCTCCCTCAAAAGCTGGACCGGCAGCTGTTGAACATGCCAACATGGTATTGTTTGTTTTCAAGAACAACTCACAGTTTGTGCCGAGATCAATTAATAGATGGTTACCAGGTTCTAATACTTCTGGTGCCCCGATGACAGCTCCTAAAGTATCTCCCCCCACAAAGCTTCCGATATTAGGGAATAGTAGCACTTTAGCTTGAGGATTTATGTCCAAGCTCAGTTCATGTGCTGAAAATTCTAACGGTCGATTGCAAACAGAAACAAAGGGAGCAACGGCCAGATGTACTACACCTAGCCCGAGGAAAAGATGATGCATTGTTGTATTGCCAACGATGGTCATTTTAACGATTTCCGTAAGACTTACGTTTGTTTCAAGTTTAAGTTCTCCAAGCAATTGATTAATCGTTCTCCGAATTGCATTCTGCAATAAAGCAGCATTTTTCCTGCTTTCATTGGCAAAGGAAATACGGGAAATGACATCCGCCCCGTAGGCAGCTTGTTGGTTTTCAGTTGATACCACCTTCAAAACGGTTCCCTTTAAAAGATCAACCAAGGCAATAGCTACACTTGTTGTTCCAATATCCACCGCTGCTCCAAACAATCTTGACCTTGTATCCCCTGCTTCAACATCAAGAATCTCACGATCTGTAACCGTAGCGGTCAGTGAATAGTTGTCAGCACGGATAACTTCAGAAACCTTACCAATAACAGTAAAATTGGAATCAACGATGTTTTTGCCTGTAGCATTGATCAGCTCATCCACTGTACGATCCCAGTCTCCTCGTTCGTCAGCTAAGGTTGGCTTGCTGAGAGTAAGGACAACCTTCTCCACCCCAGGGTTTATAGCTACAGCCTTCATTCCCAAGAGCGCAGCTTCTTTTCGATCCAAATTGTCCACAAAATCAAGTTCAATTGTCATCCCATGCTCTGGAGCTACTCCACAGGCGAGACGAATTCCAACCGAAAGTTCAGTTTCATTGAGATGCTTTCGATCGCGTTCAGTGGGAAAGGGGGCCGTTCCTATTATCCGGACCTTGCATTTACCACAAGTTCCTTTGCCATTGCAAACATTCTGAACAGAAAGACGATGGCGTACTAATGCCTCCATTAACGTTTCATCTCTGCCTGCATTAATGATTTGATCAGGGAGTACCTTTATCTCCATGACACTACCCTCCTGATAATCTATTCATTAGGTTATTCTCTTCCTCTATTCAGTGGTTTAAACAATATCAATCCCACATAGGAAACCGTATTTTGACCATTTGAATAAGGTATGCCACAGCTTTTCAGTAAGGCCATTACGTCAATTCCATGGGCTTCGACGGATGATATTGCTTTGTCGGGAAAATAGCACTCTTTTTCTGTGAGATAGGCACATTTTGAGCAATGCAAACAAGGACCTGCGCTTAAAGGCAGTATTTCAGTAGAGACATCTTTACTCTCTACCTGCTCAAGAATTTTCCTAAATATTTTATCGTGCTTAACCTGTCCCTCCAGCATACCTTCCCAATCATAAGAATCCTCCAACTGGTGAACCGTTTGAATCAAAAGGCCCTGATTAAAACCCAGAACTCGTTTAATTAAATCACTGATTGGCCCAATGGCAGGGGGGCACATCCAGTTTTTATTGTATACGCCACAGGCATTTTGTTCACAGAGTATTCGGAAGTCTTCATTAAAGAAAATGTTAGCCACTTCAACAATCGAAGCGTTCATCGCGCCTAATTCAAGGGCCTCTTTTAGCAAATCGTTTAATACCTTTTCCATATATACCTCTCTAATAATTGTACTTCTATATTTTCAAAGAGAGAGCAACGCAGGCTCTCTCTCAAATTCGGATAAAGTTCTTATAAAAAGCCAAAGGTCCGCAAGGTTAGAACATTTCTTTACTCATTTTATCAATCGCCTCATTGACCGAATCGTATACGCCTGGGAATGAGCTCCAACTTCCTCCCTGGGTCAAACAAGGGATAAAGTATAACTTCCCGCAATTCTTACAAGCTCTATCGACTTCTCTGACAGCAATTTCCGGTGTCCAGGCCGGGAAATCAACCACGCCGCTATCAATATCTCCCATGAAACTAATTTTTCCACCGTACTGTTTGATAAGCTCCGGCGTGTTGTTCGTGGTCATAACGCCCTGCCAAATATCGATTCCCATTTCTATCATATAGGGAACCAGGTTAGCCGCATAGCAGTCACCGTGGTGCACGATGAGCTCAACCCCATTCGCTTTATAAAAGCCGTATATTTTTTTGTAGGCCGGTAGAAAAAATTCTTCAAACATCTCTGGTGAAATGAAAGAGTTTCTTTGGCCTCCCCAATCATCGTGATGGAAAATACAATCGGGGTGGATTTTATCAATCAATACCTTTGCAAAGGCTAGTTCGCGCTCGGTAAGACAATCAATGAACTCGTGCATAGCCTCCGGTTCTTCAATTAAAGCCATTAAGGCATCTTCCATGCTCATAAGATGATGGGTCATCTCAAAGACGCCTGGGGCAATAAAGGGTGTGACAAATTCTTCATTGCGATCCACGGCATTTGCATGTGCTATTGCCGCAGCCCATGCTTCCTCCGATGCCTGAATAGGAGGAACTTTTACGTATTTTTTCCACTCGGTAATATCTTTCAATACCTTGTACTCCTCATCATGCTTAGGGAACATACCAATTTGTCCCTCCGGCCACTGCCACGTGATGCCCCATTGATCTTTCCAAGTCTGCCCGTATTTCATCTCTAATCCCGTAGGAACTTCCATGATGAAATGCATAAACTCGTACTGCTTGACAAATCGATCCGGGTTTCCACCTCTAATGGTTTCCAATAAGTTTTGTCTTTTGGTTAACATAACCCTTGCCCTCCTTATATCTCATACTTGTTTTAAGCTTGTACTAATTCTTTGGCTCTAACAACAGCGCTTCCGGCATCGGGAGCAAAACCGTCGGCGCCGATTTCATCGGCCATCTCTTGGGTTACAGGGGCTCCGCCGACCATGACTTTAAAGCCTGTTAAACCACTGGCTTTAAGCGTTTGAACTGTTTCTCTCATCGACGGCATCGTTGTTGTCAATAATCCTGAACATCCTACTAAGGTTACATTTGAGTTTTGTTTAATAGCCTCAACGAATTTGTCTGCGGATACGTCAACGCCAAGGTCTATCACCTTAAATCCGGCGCTTTCAAGCATCATGGCAACAAGGTTTTTGCCGATGTCATGGAGATCGCCCTGAACCGTCCCGATAACACAGGTCCCCAAAGACGATGTACTTTCGCCGGTGAGCAGAGGTTTAAGCACGTCGACACCTTTGGACATCGCTTTAGCAGCCATCAGCATTTCAGGAACATAAGCCTCGCCTTTAGAGAATTTGTCACCCACAACACCCATAGCGTCAATCATAGCCTCAAGAATATCCTCGGCTGCGTTTCCTTCGTCCAATGCTTCCTGGACCAAGCCCGGAACGAGCTTGGCTTTTCCTTTTTCCACCATAGCTTTTACTTCTTGGATTTTAGACATTGTTTAGTCCTCCTTATTGATTTATAGTTTATTCATAAGATTTTTAACTATTTTTTTGACCGAATAAACCTTCTCTAAAGGCCTCGATGTATTCCATGCAGCATTCGTCCCTGCCCAGCAGTGCTTCTGTTGCGTAGATCAGACCCATCAAATCCTGATTAGTCGGGCTGAGAATGCCGCTGTCCATTCCTGCACTTATCATCAATACTATAAAAGCCTGATTTACGAGTCTCCGCGCAGGAAGATTGAAGGAAACATTACTTAAGCCTCCTGTCACATGGATCTGCGGATACTGCTTCTTAATTTCCCTGATTACGTCTACGATCATATTGATGCCGTCTTCCGAGGTACAGAGCATTTCGACGAGGGGATCAATGTGCAGGCGCGAGGGGGCAATCTTAAATTCCTCAGCTCTTTTCATGATGTGAGCAAACACATCCAGACGTTTTTGGGCCGTCTTGGGAATCCCGCTGTCGTCGCAAAGAAGTGCCACACATTCCCACTTTGTATCTGCGATGATAGGGATGATAAGATCAATTTTATCACCTTCACCGGATACGGAATTGATTAGTCCCGGCCGTTTACAGAACGTGATTACTTCGGCAATGGCCTGTGCACGTGGGCTGTCAAGGCAGATCGGGGTATCCGTAACCTCTTGAACCAAGTCGATTAGCCACTTCAGGGTTTCAACCTCAATACCGACATCTGTGGAGGCACACACATCAATAAAGCTTGCTCCGGCATCAGCCTGAATTTTGGCCAGATTTCGGATAAAGTCCGCATCCTTCTCTTTTATTGCTTTAGCCACAGAAGGAATAGCACCGTTGATTTTTTCGCCGATTATGATCAATCAATGTCTCCCCTTTTCCTTTTTTGCGTTTTACCTTAGATGAAGTTTATAATGTTTTACAACCAGATAGTTCTGATTATTAAGACACCAATACCCTCCTTTTACTTTTCACTCACTTTTATTAAGTTAGATACAAAATATTATTTTAATATATTAACAAAATTCAATTTTTTTAGGCTTTATACCTTTGTATATATATCCGAAATAATTCGAAAGATTTTGTTCACATTGCATGATGCCAGTTAAGGAGGTGTTAAATTGGAACAATCAACAAAGGAGAATTCCGATAACAGTCAATTCATCGCCCAATACTCGCTTAAATTCCTCGATGCTCTTACAGCTGAAAGCGGCTTGGAACAATTAGTTAAACTAGGGTATACAATGCTTGGGAACCCGGTCTTGCTAATCGATATGAGTTTTAAAACTATTGCATTCTCAAATAACTCTAAAATAAATGACGACCCCGTCTGGAATGAATATGTCACTTCCGGTTATTCATCATTAAGTTCTGTGAGTTATTACACGAAGAATAAACTCATCCAACTAGTTAACCAGAGTGAAGTCCCTTTTTTCTGGACCGATCCCTATTCAAAATATCCCCGGATTATGAGTAATATCCTAATCGGCAGCAAACAAATTGCTATCTTATCTGTTATTGCTCATGAAAAGCCACTTCAAGATGAAGAACTTGAACTTGTTGCTCTTTTATCTAAAGCTATATCAATTGAACTGCAAAAAGATCAATTCGCCCAATATTCACGGGGGTTAATGCATGAAAACTTCATGGAAGAACTTTTAACGGGAAAGATCAAGGATGGGAAAATTATTGATGAACGGATTAAAGTCCTAAATGTGAACTTTAAGAAAAATCTTTACATCCTTACCCTGGATATCAGTAGTTTCGACAATACGAAAATATCCCTGACTTTTTTGAGAAATGAACTAGAACAAAAGATACCTAACAGTAAGGCCGTCGTTTATGATGACAGGATTGTATTAATTATCAGTTATGATGATAAACAATCCTATAAATCCGAGATTAAAAGGATAAAAGGGTTTTTAAAATCCTACGATTTATATGCAGGTATGAGTCGCTGCTTTGATAGGCTGGAAGAAGTACAGGAGCATTATACCCAATCGTTAAATGCTTTAAGATTGGGTATGCTTCTTAATAAGGAAGAGTATTTTTACCCCTATGAGGAATATGCCATCTATCACTTTGCAGAAGCATGTTCCGGTGTTGAACATCTCAAGAAGAATTGTCATCCCTCTCTGCAGAAACTAATTGAGTACGATAGCGAGAATAACACCGACTATGCCCGAACTTTATATACCTTTATAGTGAATTCCAAAAATATCACCGATTCTGCCAAAGCCTTGAATATTCACCGTAATACGATGTTCTACCGACTTGAGAAAATCGAATCCATTATGGATATCGATATCAATAACAGTAACAGTAATACATTTCTTCATTTGCATTTATCGTTTAAAATTCTGGAATTATTAAAAATTAATTAGCCCTGAAACCAAAAAAATCGGGTACTGTCCTAAAATTTACTGAACTGTAACCCTAGGAAAATGTTTAAAGTTAAAGAAGAGGAATTGTTATAGGTTGTTCGTCCAATATTGAGCCTACTGCATACTTCAGCAACTGATATTTCTTTCTTTTCAACCAATCTAGGGTCGTTAGCTGCTGTAAGATTTTATGATATCTGTCTTAGCAATTTCAAGGGCTTTCTCCAAAGATTTTTTTGACAAATCCGCCCCATCATAAGCAACTAGAATTCTTGTACATAACATCTAAAAATACCTAACCTTTCCCTTTTAGTAAGCTGCCGTTTGAACTCCGGCACCTTTTCGCGCTTGTATCCAAGCCCATAGATGCACGAGTATGAAAAACCATCCTCAGCAAAGAAGAGTCATATCAGATTGAACTAGCTTGCTCCACTATTTTCTTCTGTGTCAGAGCGAAATATTGAAGGCCGGCTACGACAATCAACATAACTCCCGCCCCGTAAATACTTGAATAGCCTGCACCACTCGCTACGATCCCAAACGCATACGAACCCATTGCCATTCCGCCATCCATCGAATTAAAGAATAAAGAGTTTGCTGTTACAACCCGATGTCGCTCAACTGAATTAATGGTCTGTGCTTGAAATAATGGCGTGAGAGAACCATAGCCAAGACCAATAACTGCTCCCGCGATCAACAAAATTGCACTGGTGTGTGCTTGGCTCAGCAAAAACATCCCAACCGCAAAAAGGATTAGACTAGGATAAACAATTACTTTTGTACCAAATTTGTCTGACCAACGTCCGGTAAATGGACGAGAAATCAGAATTGCTACTGCATAAACAATAAAGAAATAGCTGGCTGATTTTGCTAAGCCCAATTCTTTTGCATACAAAGCTAAATAGGTTGAGACACCAGAATATGCACAAGCTAAAATGAAAGTGGCCAAGGCAAAGGGTGCAGCTTTCTTTTCAAATAAATCGTTAAATGAAAATTTCGCTTTCCCTGATGGTGGTATACTTATTTCTTTTGTTGGGATTTTTATTTGCATAGCAAGAACTATATTTGCTGCAGAAATAATAATACAAATAACAAAAGCAGCATGGTAAGCATTCATATTTGCTAGATTAAGCGCAATGAATGGGCCAAATACCATAGCCAGACTCATGGCCATCGAGAAATAGCTTACCCCTTCTCCGAGCCTTGAACTCGGAATAACTTCAGCGCAAATAGTACTTTGTATCGTTGATATAATACCAAAAGTAATTCCATGGAAAATGCGTAGAATGAGTAATGCCCAAATATTTGTTATAAATGGGTAAAGCAGCGTAGCACCAAAGAAACCAATGGCCGAATAGATTAAAATCCCTTTCAAGGAATATATAATCACCCACTGCCCTACAAAAGGTCGAACCATAATACCTGCTAGGAAAAATAGTGTCACAGCCAATCCGACTTTATCTGTGCCTGTATGAAGCGTGCCTACAAGATACAAAGGTAGGGCTGTAAGTAAAACATAAAAGACAAGAAACATTAAGAAGCTGATAACAGTTATGCCAATGAAATTTTTGGTCCATAATTTTTTCTTATACAATCCTTAAGCACCCCTCTATTGATTTCCAACAGTACTTACTCATTATATCACTGCAATCCATGCACAACTAATTGTCTTTTGCATGATATTGATGCATAATTGTAATATCAGTTATGCATCAGGGGGTTATTGTACTTGGATTGGCATCAACTTAAATATTTTCAGACATTGGCTAGTATAAGTAACTTTACAAAGACTGCCGATGAATTAGCTCTTTCACAATCTGCACTGAGTCGGTCGATCTCTCGGCTTGAAGAGGAGCTAGGAGTTCCATTGTTCGAACGAAAAAGCCGGGGTGTGGTCTTAAACCGATACGGGGAAATTTTCCTAAAGCATGTAAATCAAGCTATGTCGGAAATAGCCGACGCAAAGCAAGAAATTAACAATATGGTCGATCCCTTTCATGGAACCATCGCACTTGCGTTTATTCAACCGCTCGGATCAAGCTTTATACCTGATTTAATTGGTGGATTTCAAAAAGAGACACCCGAAATACGATTTCAATTAACTCAAGATACCACTAAAATAATTCTGAGCAAGATAGAGTCAGCGGAAATTGACGTTGGCTTCTGCTCGCCGCAAGAATCCATTGAAAACCTTAGCACTTTCCCCATCATGAACCACGAGCTATTTTTAATTGTTCATAAAGACCACAGGCTCGCAGGCACGGAGCAAGTTGATTTGTGTGAGGTCGCCGATGATCCATTTGTTCTTTATAGACCTGAATCTGCACTACATGATGTAATAGAAGGGCTTTGTCATGATGCTGGGTTTCATCCAAAAATGTCCTTCGAAGGTTTTGAAGAAAGGACCGTTGCTGGACTTGTTGGAGCAAAGTTTGGCGTTGCACTAATCCCATTCATGCCAGGACTTGATATGCAGAAAATTTCACTTATCCGCGTCCGTGAACCTCATTGTTTAATAGTCATTCAAATGGTTTGGCGAACAAATGGGTATATGTCGCCTGCCACAACATATTTTAAGTCCTATGTTGAAAACACCATGCGTTTAACCGAATAAGTAAGATTTCACTTTCAACGCTCTGCGAAGTCCCGATGTTCAGATTCAGTCAAATGAGTTCACTCATCCAATTAAAAAGCAAAAACGCCAGACCGTCAAAAATCTGGCAAATAATACATTCCCCTTTACACCTCTTACTCCAAAAAAGCTATATGCCTTCTAGAACCAGCTCATACCAAGGCTTTCAATCGCACATATAGCCCTATAAAGCACTCCACGTGCCCTGCCACCACAAAAGAGCTATATTTTTCTATATTCTTATTACCGTGACAACCGTGCCCTGTCACGTTGAAAGGGATATATATTATAGTCATTTTGCCGTGACAGGGTACTTAGCAATAACCTATTGTTTTCAAGTAGAAGTACACATTGAGTGCTTACAAATCAACTCGTTTAAGCGTATCAAAATTGCTTAAGGCAGAAAAATATGTAAAGGCCTTATTTCCCTATCCTCCACCGCCTGATCCACCTTCATTCTTTCAAATAGAAAACCCAACAACCAGGTATTCCATAGAAGTTAAAGTTTTCTTCAGGATATTCAAATATTCGGCTGATGTGTATGTTTGCTAACCCTACTTATATTCAGCCCTTTAACGAATCGATAATAAATAAAATCGCAGCAATGGCCATTACCAGAACGATCATCCATCCTGCTATATTGCTGATTCTCTTGTTAACAAACTTACCCATAATGTCCTTATTATTAGCAATCAATATAACCAGTACCATCAATGCTGGTGCTGCTATACCATTTAAAGCCGCAGCATAATATAGAGCCTTAATTGGGTTAATCCCCAACAAACTAATCGACATGCCAATGAGTGTAGAAACCGCAATAACCCCGTAGAATGCTGGGGCCCGTCCGGGCTTCTTGCTTAAACCAGCTTTCAATCCAGCTGTCTCTGCAACAGCATAAGCCGAAGAACCCGCTAATATTGGAACCGCTAACAATCCTGTACCAATAATTCCAGCCGCAAACAACAGATAAGTAAGATTACCCGCCACTGGCCTTAACGCCTCTGCTGCTTGCGATGCAGTGCCAATATTTGTTATACCTTTGGCATGTAGAGTAGCGGCAGTGGTAATGATGATAAAAAACATAATGGCCTGAGAAAAAAACATTCCTATGATGGTATCCCAATTCATATCAGCAACATTTTTCCGCGACACCGCAGGTGTTCCAACGCCTATATCTGGAATTTTATCGTCAACTATTGCCTCTTCGACCTCTTGTGATGCCTGCCAAAAAAATAAATACGGGGAAATCGTTGTTCCTAAAATTGCCACGATATTAAGCAGATAGTCTTTTGAAAACTGAATGTGTGGGAGCACCGTGTTTATTAGAATGATTCCCCAATCCAGTTTAACGATAAAGGCTGTAAAGACGTAAGCAAATAGAGTCAGGGCCAGATACTTCAGAATTTTAGAATAGGTTTTATAGGTTACAAAAACCTCCAAAACAATAATGAATCCTGTCATAAGGAGTAGCCAAAAAAGGAAGGGCAACCCTAGCAACATTTGTGCCGAAGCAGCCATCGCTCCCAGATCGGCGCCAATATTAATTGTATTCGCAATCACTAGCAACGAAACGGCAAAATATAACACCGGTTTAGAGTAATTTGCGTGAATTACACCTGCCAACCCCTTACCGGTTACCATTCCGATACGGCCACACATTTGCTGGATAACAATCATAAAAGGAAACGTAAATAACGCTAGCCAAAGCTGACTGTACCCGAATATCGCGCCTGTCTGCGAGTAGGTAGCAACTCCGGAGGGGTCGTCATCAGCCGCACCTGTAATAAAGCCTGGGCCAATTTTTTTCCATAAATTTTTCAGCATAGGTACCACTCATGTTTTATATTTTTGCTTTCCTGGTCTTTTCTATTTAGGCAAGGGTACATTGCTTGAGCATTAATTCTATCTAAATACAAACCGCGTTTTTCCATTCTTAATACATCCTCCTTTTTATCTGTTAAAAGTGCCCGTCAGAAAAGAAAGGACGGTTTTGTCGCCTTTCCTTTTTTTTACTTATTTGTTTTTTTAGTAATAATAGCCCTTTGGATTTTAACTTTCTTTTTGTCGTATCTACTTGTTATCATCCATGAATTTGTCATATTCTTCTTGGGCTTCATCTTTGCTGTAACCATATTTTACTTGAAGAATACCAACCAACTTTTCTGTCTTGCCTTCTACTGCAGTGACGTCATCATCTGTAAGATCTCCCCACTTCTCTTTAACACTACCTTTTAGCTCTTTCCATTTACCTTT
>JGI12269J14319_10002484_pt1 | contig 17773 bp, 13 predicted proteins | sample PeaSoiSIISIP2007_FD_14319 | JGI IMG/M metagenome (IMG submission 14319) | reverse complement strand
GTGATGGTCACCGTGCCCGAGCCGGGCGGGGCGGTCACGACGATCTCGNTGCCGTTATCCGAGGCGATCTTCCCGGCCGCGCTGCCGAAGCTGACGCTTGCACCGGACAGATTCGTCCCGAAGATGTCCACGGAGGTTGCTCCGCACGGGTCACTGGCGTTCGAGTTCGGGCTGTACGACGTAACCGTGGGCGCCGGGACGACGTAGGTGAACTGGCCCGCGGTCACGGTCCCGCCGGGGGTGGTCACCGTGATGTTCACCGTACCGGCGGAGCCGGCCGGGCTGGTGACGGTGATCACGGTGCTGTTATCGGCGGTGATCTTTCCGGCCGCGCCGCCGAAGCTGACGCTGGTGGCGCCCGACAGGTTCTGCCCGGTGATCGTGACCGCGGTGCCGCCGCCCGTCGGCCCGCTCTTCGGGGAGACCAGGGAGACCGTCGGTGCCGGAGTGGTGTAGGTAAACCTGTCAGAGCCGGAGGTGGCCGAGGTGCCGCCCTTCGTGGTCACGGTGACGTCCACCGTGCCGGAGCCCGCCGGGCTGGTGGCGGTGATCTGCGTGCTGGAATCGGACTTGATCGAGCCCCCTGCGCCGCCAAAGCTGACCCCGGTGGCGCTGGACAGGTTGCTCCCGGTGATCGTGACCGAGGTGCCGCCGCCGGTCGGCCCGCTGTTCGGCTTGATCCCGGTGACCACCGGGCGCGCCGGCGGCGGCGGGGAGGCGGTGTTGTAGCTGAAGTTGCCCGCGGTCGCGGTCCCGCCGGGGGTGGTTACCGTGACCGACACCGTGCCCTTGCCCGGCGGGCTCTTCACCGTGATCCGGGTGGCGGAGTCGCCGGTGATCGTCCCGGCCGCGCCGCCGAAGCTGACCTTGCTGGCGCCGGACAGGTTGCTCCCGGTGATCGTGACCGAGGTGCCGCCGCCCGTCGGCCCGCTATTCGGCTTGAGGCCGGTGACCGACGGGTGCGCTGGGGGCGGCGGGGAGGCGGCCTGGTAGGTGAACGTGCCCGCGGTCGAGGTGCCGCCCGGGGTGGTCACGGCGACGTCGACCGTGCCGCTGCCCGGTGGGCTGACGACCGTGATCTGCGTACCGGAGTCGCCGGTGATCATCCCGGCCGCGCCGCCGAAGCTGACCATGGTGGCGTCGGCCAGGCCGGACCCCGTGATCGTGACCGAGGTGCCGCCCCCGGCCGGCCCGGTGGCCGGGAAGACCCCGCTGACCGCTGGCGCCGCCATGTGGGCCTTGGGGGAGTGGTAGCTGAACTCGCCCGCCTTCCCCGTGCCGCCCGGGGTGATCACGGTGATCTCCACCGTGCCCTGCCCGGGCGGGCTCTTGACCACGATCTTCGCGTTGAGGTCGACGGTGATCGTCCCGTCCTTGGCGCCGAACTTGACGAAGACCGGACCGTCCAGGCGGGTCCCGGTGATCGTGACCAGGGTGCCGCCGGCGGTCGACCCGCTGGCCGGGGACAGCCCGGTGACCGCGGGCGCCGTGGACGGCGGCGGGGTCGAGCCCGGCGGCGGGCTGAGCGGCACCGGGTGCGTCGGCGCGGCGATCGGGGCGCTGTTCGCGCTGGGCTTGAACCAGACGTTGGCGCCGTATAGGCCCGCGGACACCACGAGGGTGGTACCGGCGACGGCCAGGGCGGCCCTGAGCAGTCGGGTGCGCCGGAGGTGGCGGAGGTGCTCCAGATGCCGGAGGTGCGCCAGGTGCTTAAGATGCGCGGATTCCTGGACTCCCTGGTGCAGCTGGAGGTTCTCCACGCCGAAGCCCTGCACGCCGGCCGGCGTGCCGAGCGGCCATAGGACCGCCAGCAGCAGCGCCGCCTCGCCCAGGTTCGAATGCCCGCGCTCCTCCCAGTCCGGGCCGTACGCGCCGACGGCCGCCGCGTGGAGCGCGGCGATGAACGTCGTCCCGTCGGTCGGTCGGCGCTCGGGTTCCTTGGCCATCCCGGTCTCGACCAGCGGCCGTAGCAGCTCGGGCACCGGCTCTAGGTTGACGGGCTCGAACAGGTGCTGGTACATCACCCGCTCGGCGGTTTCCCCCACGAACGGGGGCCGGCCGGTCAGGCACTCGTAGAAGGTGGCGGTGGCCGCGTACACGTCCGCGGCCGGGGTGGCCGGCCCGCCGTTCATCTGCTCCGGCGCCGCGTACGCGATGGTGCCCGCCGCGTGCGGCCGGTCGCCGGTCCGCACCGCGATCCCGAAGTCGGTGAGCTTGCTCACGCCGTCGCCGTTGACCAGCACGTTCTCCGGCTTGTAGTCCCGGTGCACGACACCGCGCCGGTGCGCGGCGGCCAGGCCCATCAGCGACCCCTGCAGGACGACGAGCGCGGCCTCCGGCGTGGTCTGACCCTGATGCGCCAGGATCAGCCGCAGCGAGGCACCGTCGACCAGTTCCATGACGATGGCGGCACCCGACGGTGATTCCACGTACTCGTACAGCCGGACCACGTTCGGGTCATCCACCGAGGCCAGGACCTCCGCCTCGCTGCGGAACATCGTGGAGAACCCGGGGTCATCCAGCAGGTCAGCCTTCAGGTACTTGATCGCGACCAGCGTGCCCGAGGCGTCGTGCCTGGCCAGGACCACTTTCCCGAATCCGCCCGTGCCGAGCTCCCGCAGGGCGGTGTACCCCGGGACACTCCACTCGACCACGTCGACCGGGGGAACAGTCGCCTCGGCCATGTCGATCGGCCTCCTTGCCGCCGTCAGGCCGGCGGAAATGTTGTCAGCAGCTGACCTTAACGACGGTCGAGGCGCTCTCTTGGTTGGGGCCGAGAACCTGCAGGGTCACCTGCTCCGAAGCGGTGCCGTGTCCCTGGCCCTGGACGGCCACGGTCACGAACACGTCGTGCTGCCCGGACACCACGGACTGGCTGAGCGGCTGCGGCGCCGCCTGCTGCGGGGTGAACACCCACTGGTAGGAGATCGTCCCGGACGAGCCGTTGGTGGGGATCCGCCCGGTCACGTTCACCGTGCAGCCGTTCTGGGCCGTCTGCAGGGTGGGCGTGCCGGTCACGTGGAACGGCGCGTGGTGGAACCGCAGGAACAGCAGCACCCCGGCCGCCGCGAGCAGGACCACGGTCAGCACGAGGCTGGCCAGCCGGCGGTACCGGACCGGGCGCTTGGGGGGCTGGGGTATGTGCCCGGTCCGCCACACCTGCTCCGCCGACACCCCGGCCTGGCTGGGCGGCACCCCGGGACCGTACCTGACGAGCTCCGACGGCGGTGGCGCCGCGGCCGCGGGATACGGGGCCGGCGGGCGGCTCGGGTCGATATTCGTCATCGGCGCCGGCGGGGCGAAGGCACCGGCGGGCATGACCGTCGGCTGCTCCCGCGCGTCGGCGTACGGCCGTGACTGCGGCGCGATGACGGTCGGGCTCGAGTACGAGGCGGGGTCCTGGCGGCGCGGCGCGACCTCCGTCGGCGGGTACAGCGGCGGCGCGACCTCCGTCGGCGGGTACAGCGGCGGCGCGACCGCAGTCGGCGGGTGCGGCGGCACGGCGTCCGCCGGCACCGTCGGCTGGTACGTCGGCACCGCTTCCGTCGGCTGGTGAGCGGGCAGCACAGGCCGGTCCATCGGCCTGGTGACCTGCTCACGAGCCGGAATACGAGGCCTGTCCTCGTCGTCCCCCGGGTCGGCCGACACCGTGGGACCAGGCTCGGATGGCCCTTCCGTCATTGGTCCACCTTAGGGCGTAAGTCCCGGACCGAACGGCCCGCCTAGGCCCGGGCGCAACTTAATGCTGAGTTTCGCACCGGGACTATCTCCCGGTCAATGAGCCCCGCGCCCAGCTAGATCACGGTTTGCTACGGTCAGGTGTTTTGCTCGTAGGCCGCCCTCAGCAGGTGCCGGACTTCGTCGTCGACCTCGCCGGCCGCGCGCAGCGACACGGTGTGCGTGGCCTGCCCCGGCCCGCCGCCCGGGCGCAGCCGCGCCGAGACCGGAGGATCGGTAAAGCGCAGGCCCAGGTCGACCCGGTCGCGAGCCGCGGCGGCGACCGCCGCGAACTGCCGGCCCCGGACGAACGGGATGTAGGTGCCGCGGCCCTCGACGGTCACGTCGTCGCCGAGCTCGGTGATGGCCGCGGCCACCGCCTGGTAGATCGGCCGCAGCACGGCCTTGGCCCCCGCGTACTGCCGGTCCACGTATTCCGAGACGGTCGGGGGGACCCACCCGGCGGCCCGGGCCGCGGCGTCGGCGATGGCCCACTGGCTGTTCTGCAGCACGCCGTGCTCCCGCCGGAGCCAGCTGCGCACCGCGGCCTGGTCGAGCGGGTCGAGCCCCGACGACCGGACCAGGTCCAGCCACTGCTCGAGGGAGCGGCCGGTCCGTGCGGCCAGCGACCGGCTGACGGCGCTCAGCATCTCCTCTGGCGTGTTCGGCATGCCGGCGGCCTCCTAGAACCCTGGACGGTAATGACGATCTTCCCTCGTGGTCGCCGACCGCGGGCGGGTCCGCGTCGGTGTATTCCAGGACCTCGGGCGAGCCATACCTGCGATACCGGATCGCCTTCATGGCCGAACCATAGCGAAGCCGCTCGCCGGCGGCCGGACGGCGGGTCAGATCAGGAACGTGGGCTGGTCGATGCCCAGGCGGACCTTGGCGAACGCCTGGTCCCGGCTGCTGCTGAACAGGATGTGCTGGCCCGCGGTGTGGATGTCCCTGAAGCAGCGCTGCAGTGGATGACCCGCGAAAACGGCCTCCGCGCCGGCCAGGCGGAAGACCCGGTCGACGGCCTCGGTGCCGGCCCGCACGGCCTGATTGGCGGCCAGGAGTACCTGGGCCCGCTGCGGCAGGCTCGGCTCGTCTCCCCGGCAGGCGGTGTCCCAGACATCGGCGATGGTGGCGAACAGGAACGACCGCGCCGCGCCCAGCGCCCCTTCCGCCCTGGCCAGCTGGTGCTGGGTGACGGCGTCGTGGGCGACGCTGTGAGCGGCGGGGCCCCGGATCTTGCTCACGGCGAGGGCGGCGAACTCGTCAAGGGCCCGGCGGGCGACGCCGAGAGGGACCGCAGCCAGGAACGGCGCGGCCAGGGTGACCAGCGGGAGCCTCCACAGCGGCCCGTCATGCCGGGCCGGCCCGAAGAACGGGGCGGCGACCTGCTCCCGCGGGACCCGCACCCCGGTCAGGGTCAGGTGGTGGCTCCCGGTCCCGCACAGTCCCAGCGCGTCCCAGGTGTCCTCGATGACGGCCGCCCAGTCCGCGACCCAGGGCAGGTGATCCCGGCCCGGCAGGATCTTCAGGACCGCCCCGGGGATCTGGCCCGCCACCAGGCGGGCATCCGCGACCGGGATGAGGTCCCCGTCCCTGTGCAGCACCAGCACGGGAACCGTCAGGCCGCTCATCAGGTCGCGCACGTCGATCACCCCGAGCGACTCGACCAGGGCCGCCGCCATGGCCGGGCTGGCCGCGGCCCGCTCGAACGCCCCCGCGGCCTGACGCGTTTTCGGGCCAGCCAGGCTGGGCGCCACCAGCTCGGCCAGCCGCCCCTCACCCCAGTGCCGCACCACCGAGCGGTAACGCCGCAGCAACGCCGCCCCTGGACCCTGGTACGAGGTGCCGTACAGCACCAGGCCCTGCGTCCGGCCGGGATGCGCCGCCGCGAACGCGATCGCGGCCCGCCCGCCGTCGGACACGCCGAACAGCACCGCACGCGACGACTTCACCGCCGCCATGACCGCCGCCACGTCCTGCACCCGCTCCTGCGCCGTGGGCAGCTCACCGACTGGATCCGACAGGCCCGTGCCGCGCTTGTCCAGCCGGATGAGGCGACCGCCCCGCTCCAGCGCCCGCACGAACCGGCGGTAGTCGGTCTGCTGCCACTGAAGATCCAGGTGCGAGACCAGGCCGGGCAACATCACCAGGTCCGGCGGACCCGCGCCGGACACCTGGTAGGCGATCTTCGCCCCGCTCGACTGCGCGTACCGCGTCTGCGGCGGACCTGAGGCCATGCGCTTACCGGCTCAGGCTGACCTGGGTACCGCGGGCCGCTTGCTCAAGCAGCCTGGCCAGCTCGAGGCACTGCTCCCGGGTCAGCTGGGTGCCCAGGCGCCTGCGGATCGCCTCCCGGTACACCGGCCAGGCCCGCCGGAGTGCGGCCCGGCCCTGCGGGGTCAGGGCGGCGAAGCTGGACCGCCCGTCGGCCTGGTCGGGCTGCCGCTCGGCCAGCCCGGCCGCGGTCAGCTCGTCGACGACCCGGCTCACCCTGGTCCGGCTGAGCACCACCCGCTGGCCCAGCTCGCTCATCCGCAGCCTGCGCTCGGGGGCGGAGTTCAGTTCCAGCAGCACGTCATACCACGACAGGCTCACCTGGCCCGCCGCCCTCAGCTCCGCCTCGACCGCGGGGACGAGCCTGCTATGCGCCACCAGCAGGGCGCGCCACGCCGCGACATCGGGATCGTCCGCCGTGCGGTGTTCCGCCGTGGGGTGGTCCGCCGTGCGCTGGTCCGCTACGCCTTCCGCCATGCGGTGGTCCGCCACGCCTTCCGCCATGCGGTGGTCCGCCATGCCTTCCGCCATGCCCACCAGCCTATGCGCCACCTGCCCATTTGCGTGTGTGCGCAAGCACACATATTATGTGCGTGCGCACACATATTCCGAACTCGAGGAGGACCGCATGACCCACGCCGAATCCGCTCAGGCCGTCACCCGCCTGGTCGGCGGAGTCGAGCTACCCGCACCCGGCCGGTGGGAGATCGACCCNGGCCACGCCGAGNTGGCCTTCATCGGCCGGCANTTCATGCTGACCAANGTCCGCGGCCGGTTCACCGGCGTATCGGGGGCGATCGAGGTGGCCGAGGAGCCCGGTGAGTCCACCGTCGCNGTCACNATCGACATGGCCTCGGTNAGCTCCGGCAGCCAGGCCCGCGACGAGCACCTGCGCTCCGCGGACTTCTTCGACGCCGCCCGCTACCCGCACGCCACCTTCGTCGGCCGGGCGGCCAGCTGGGCGGGCACCAGCGGCCTGCTGGCGGGGGAGCTGACCGTGCGCGGCGTCACCCGGCCGGTCACGCTGGAGGCCGCCTACGCCGGTTACGCCGCCGACCCGTGGGGCGGGCACCGGGCGGTCTTCACCGCCAGCGGCACCCTCAACCGCGAGGACTGGGGGCTCACGTGGAACATGGCCCTCGACGGCGGCGGGCTGCTGGTCTCCAGCCAGGTCCGCATCGAGATCGACCTCGAAGCGGTGCTCCAGCGCTAACCGGCCGCCGGTCAGGGGGAGCCGTACAGCCCGGGGCCGGTGATGCGCAGGTCGTCGAGGAAGGACCGGGCGGCCCGGTACGCGGACTCGACGAGGGTCCCGGTATGGCGGAAGTCCAGCGGTGAGATCGGCTGAGGTTCGGGGCCGTGCAGGTACACGACCGGCACGTCGGCTGCGGCCTGCGGGGCCTCGAAGATGGCCTGGGTGCGCATGGTCACGGTGACCGTGTAGAACAGCACCTCGGCGATCGAGGCGGGCGTCCCGGGGATGCGCCCGGGGAAGTTGCAGTCCAGGACGACCAGCGACCGTGCGCCCATGGCCAGCGCTTGCCGCATCGGGACGTTGGCGACCAGGCCGCCGTCGTACAGCAGCAGCGACCCGAGCTGCACGGGCGGGAAGATGCCGGGGATGGCCGCGCTGGCCAGCAGCGCCGGCAGCACGGGACCGTCATTCAGGACGTGCGGGCGAGCGGTGGCGACGTCGGTGGCCATCGCCGCGAACGGCAGGGCCAGGTCGGCGAAGGTGATATCGGCCCCGATGAAGTCGGCGATGACGGCCGCCAGCCCGGCCGAGGGAAACAGGTGCGTCCTGGTGTGCTGCAGGGTGCGCGCCTGCGCGAGCAGTCCCCCTGGAAACACGCGCTCGCGCGTCATCCGGGCCCAGGTCTCGCCCAGCCGGTCAACCGCGCCGCCCGGGTCCTGAGCGATGACCGCGCCGTTGAGCGACCCGACCGAGGTACCCGTCACGATGTCGGGGGCAACGTGGTGCTCGCCGAGTGCCTGCAGCATCCCGATCTGCACCGCGCCCAGGCTCCCGCCCCCGCCCAGCACGTACCCCACTGGCCGGGGCAGCTCCGCGATGCTCACCGGCCGCCGTCGCCCCAGCCGGCTCCAGCGCTTCATTCACCCTCATTCCGCGTCGGTGAATCCACCGCCCGTTCGGACAAAGACATTCATATACCGAACGAGCGGCAGTACGTGCCCTGGGCCCGCTACCCCCAGCCGCGGCCAGCCTCCGTGGCGCCGGTGCGTCCCTCCGCGGCGCCGAGGATGGGCATAAAGGGCGGAAGCTGCCTTCCGCTAATGTCGGCTGGCGTCAGAATTGTGATCGACGGCCGGGATGACGTCGCCCACAAGCAGGGCTGCACGGATCCTTCCGCGGAGATTTGACGTCGTAGCAGCTTCCAACCAGCAGATACCCCAGTGGGCTATGGTCCGGCCCGCTCCCGCTCGACATCGCCGGTATGTTGACGGGACAAACGCCTATATGGGGAGGCCGCCGATGCGCCGCGTCGCCGTGCTGGGGACGGGCACCATGGGTACGGGCATGGCCCGCAGCATGCTGCGGGCCGGCCTGGACGTCACGGTGTGGAACCGGTCGCGAGGCCGGGCCGAGCCGCTGGCCGCCGACGGCGCACGGGTGGCCGGCACGGCCGCCGAGGCGGTAGCCGGGGTGGACGCGGTGGTCACCATGCTGTGGGACGGCGCCTCGGTGGCCGAGGTGATGTCGGGCGCGCTCCCGGCCGCGCCCGACGGCGTCCTGTGGGCCCAGACCAGCACGGTGAGCGTGCAGGACGCGGGTGACCGGCTGCCCGCCCTGGCCGCCGAGCACGGGGCGCGGTACCTCGACGCCCCGGTACTGGGTACCCGCCAGCCCGCCGAAGAAGGCAAGCTCATCGTCCTGGCCGCCGCCCCCGCGTCGCATCGCGACGCCATCGCGCCGGTGTTCGACGCAATCGGCGCCCGCACCATCTCGGTCAGCGAACGCCCGGGCGACGGCACCCGCCTCAAGCTGGTCGCCAACTCCTGGGTGGGCACGATCGTGGCCGCGACCGCCCAGGCGATCGCCCTGGCCCAGGGGTTCGGCCTGGATCCGCAGCTGTTCCTGGACACGGTCCGGGGCAGCGGCGTCGACGCCGCCTACCTCCACGTCAAGGGCCAGGCCATGATCTCGGGGCAGTTCCCGCCCGCGTTCACCGTGCACGGCGCGGTCAAGGACACCGGGCTCATCGCCGCCGCGATGCGGGAGACCGGTACCGACGCCGCCGTGATGGACGCGGTCGCGGCGCAGTTCCGCCGGGCGGCCGACTCCGGGCACGGCGACGAGGACATGGCCGCCGTGTTCCGCGCGTTCCGTCCCTGACCCGCCTGTGACCGCCGTGCCCCGCATCAGCAACGCGCGCAGCGCGGACGGGGTGAAGCTGGCCTTCACGACCACGGGCCAGGGCCCGGCGCTGGTCTTCGTCCCCTGGGTGCCGTTCAGCAACTTCCTGATGGAATGGCAGAGCACCGTGCTGAGCGGCATCTTCGAGCTGCTGGCCCGGCGGCTCACCGTGATCCACTACGACGGGCGGGGCACCGGGCATTCGCAGCGGGACGTCACCGACCTCTCGCTCGAGGCGATGGTCGCCGATCTGCTGGCCGTCGTCGACCAGGTCGGCGCGGCGGAGGTCAACCTCCTGGGCCAGTACAACTCCTGCCCGCACGCCATCGCCTTCGCCGCGCGCTATCCGGAGCGAGTTAACCGGATGGCGCTGTTCGGCGGGTCCGCGCGTGGCTGGAACGCCATGAGCGCCAGCCAGACGCAGGCGCTACTGAGCCTCATCGAACAGGACTGGAATACCTTCGCCGACACGGCGGCGCACCTGTGGATGGGTTGGGCGGCGGGGGAGGCCGGGCGCGACGTGGCGGAGGCGATCCGCGGAGCGGTCACGCCGCAGGTCGCCCGCGCCACGATGCAGGAAGCCAGCGCCGTCGACGTCACTGATTTGCTACGGGGGGTAGCCGCGCCCACCCTGGTCCTGCACCGCCGGGGCATGACCCAGATCCCGGTCGACGTCCCGCGCTCGCTTGCGGATGACCTGCCTCATGGCCGGCTGGTGGTCCTCGAAGGCGATCAGCCGACCCTGTTCATGGCCGACCCGGACCAAGCCGTGAGCCTGCTCACCGCGTTCTTCTGCGACGGCATCGAACCGGCGGGGGACGAGCCGGCGCCCGTGCCCGCGCCCCGGCCTGCCGCGGTGACGCCCCTGAGCCTCAGGGAACTGGAGGTGCTGCGGCTGCTGGCGGCGGGTGAGTCGAACCGGCAGATCGCGCGCCGCCTGGGCCTGAGCCCGCACACCGTCGAGCGGCACGTCGCGAACCTCTACCGCAAGATCGGCGCCCGCGGGCGGGCTGACGCGACCGCGTACGCCCTGCGCAGCGGCCTGGCCTAACGGTTTTCCGCCAGGGCGGCGTGCATAGTTTCCGGGAAGCCGTGCCCGATGCGCCGGACCTACGGTGGCCTTAAAACGGCAGGAGTCAACCAACATGAACACCTCTGAAGTGCTGGGCCCGGGCCGCACGGCCCTGATCACCGGCGCCTCCCGGGGCATCGGGCCGCTGATCGCCCAGCAGATCGCCCGGGAAGGCGGCCACGTGGTGCTGACCGGCCGGTCGGCCGCCGAACTGGAGGCGGTCGCGTCCGACCTGACCGCGGCGGGCGCGCACGTATCCTTCCTGAGCGCCGACCTGACCGAACCCGGCGCGGCGCGCGCCCTGGTGCAGGCCATCGAACGGCAGCAGGGCGGGATCGACCTGCTGGTCAACAACGCCGGCGGCGACCCGCTCCGCGAATTCCACACCATGACCATCGAGGAGAACCTGCGCACCCTCCAGCTCAACCTGGTCGCGCCGCTGGAACTCTCGCACGCCGTCCTGCCGGGGATGCTCAGCCGGAGCCGGGGCCACATCGTGAACATCTCGGCTATGGCCGGCCGGCTTTCCTTCCCCTACACCGAGGTCTACGCGGCGGCCAAGGACGGCATCATCGGGTTCACCCGCGTCTTCCGCGGCGATTACCGCTCGCACGGCGTGAGTGCCTCCGTCCTCATCCTGGGCGCCATCAAGGGAGCCGGACAGGGCCAGCGGATGATGGACCGGGCGGGCCTCAGGGGCGCCCCCTACATGGCCCCGGCCCAGTCCGTGGCCCGGGCCGTCGTCAAGGCGGTGAAGAAGGACCGGGCCGAACTAGTCATCATGCCGGGACCGGGCCGCCTGCTGCGGGCGGTCATGGACTACTTCCCGGGGCTAGGCCCCGCCATGAACCGGGCCGCCGGGACAAAGGCGACCATGCAGAAGATCATCGAACTGCGAGACGTGGAGGCCGACGCCCCGGTCTGACCGTCAACGGCCCCATGGCCGGTCCCGGTCCGGGACGGCGTACGGCACGATGGACGTACGCGGTGACCGAACGGAGAAACCGGAGGGCTCGGATGGCGGACGGCACTGGTCTTGACGCGCCGATCACGGGCGTGACGGTCTTCAGGGACGGCGCGCGCGTGCAGCGCAGCGGCACGGTGAGCGTGCCGGCCGGGCCCCAGACGGTGGTTGTCGGCGGCCTGCCGGCCAACGTGGATCCGGCCTCGGTCCGCGTCGCGGCCCGCGGGCTGGGCCTGGCCCTGCTGGACGTCGAGGTCCACCATCGCTACCGGTCCGACCCGCTGCGCGAGGAGACCGCGCGGCTGCGCATCGAGGTGGACCGGTGCCGCGACGCCGTCCAGGCGCTCGACGACGAGGAAGCCTCGGAGCAGGCGCGCCTGGACTTCGCGGGTTACCTGTCGGAGGCGGCCGCCACGGCGCTGGCGCGGGCGGTGAGCTTCGGGCGCGCTGGCCACGATGACCTGTCCCAGATGGCCGGTCACCTGTCCGCCGATACCGCGGAGACGCTCGGCAGGCGCCGCGAGATCAACGCGCGCCGGCGGATCGCCCGCCGGGAACTCGAGGCGGCCGAGCAGCGCCTGGCCATCGCGGAGAAGCGGGCCGGCCACGCCGTCGCGTTTACCGAAGTGTCCGTGACCCTGGAGGCCAACGCCGAGACCCGTGCGGAGGTGGAGTTTTCCTACCACGTGCCCGGCGCGTCCTGGCGCCCGCTGTACGACCTGGCGCTCGAGGGCGGCAAGCTCGCCGTCAGCTACCTGGCGGAGGTCACCCAGCAGACCGGGGAAGACTGGCCCGCCGTCGAACTGGTCTTGTCCACCACGCGGCGCGGGCGGCACCAGACGCTGCCCGAGCTCGATCCGTGGTACATCGGGCGCGCCCAGCCGGTCGCCCGGCAACCGGTCAGGTTCCGAGCCACGTCGGCGGCCGTCCCGATGGCGGCCGCATCGTCAGCCCTCCCGCCGGCCGAGATGCCCGAGGCCGTGCTGCTGGCCGCCGAACCCGGCGAGCCGACAGACCTCGGGTCCGGCCTCCTCTACCGGGTCCAGCGCCCGCTGGCCGTGCCTGGCGACGGCGGGCCGCACAAGACCACGGTCGCCCGGTTCGCGCTCGACGCCGCCCTGGACCACCTCGCGGTCCCGGTCATGGCCCCCGAGGCGTATCTGCGGGCGACCGTCACCAACACCTCGCCGCTGCTGCTGCTCCCCGGCCCGGCTCGGGTCTTTCACGGCACCCGGTTCGTCGGGGAGACCACCCTGGAGACGGTCGCCGCGGGCGAGGAATTCGAGCTGCAACTCGGGGTGGATGATCAGGTCAGGATCGAACGTCAGCTGCGCCGCCGGAGCACGAGCAAGGCCGTGATCGGCGGGACGCGTACGATCGACGTCGCCTACGAGATCACCGTGGAGAATCACCGCACCGACCGGACCAGGGTTAGCGTGCACGATCACATCCCGGTCTCCACCGACGGCGAGATCAAGGTGCGGCTGCGCGAGACCAGCCCGGATCCCGCCGGGCACGACGACCTCGGCGAGCTGACCTGGGAACTTCCGCTGGAAGGCGGGCAGGCGGCCACGATCCGCTACCGGTTCACCGTCGAGCACCCGGCCCAGGTGACCGTCACCGGGCTCTGAGGCTCGATGGGATAATCTCGGCAAAAGCCGACCAGGAAGGCTCTGAGGGAGTGACAGAGGAGCAGCCCGGCTCGGGGCCGCGGATCGACACGAACGTGGCGTCCATCGCGCGGATCTACGACTACTGGCTGGGCGGCAAGGACAACTTCCAGGTCGACCGCGAGGCGGCCGAGGAAATGATCCAGGCGTTCCCGGGCATCGTCGCAGGCGTGCGGATGAACCGGGCCTTCCTGGGCCGGGCGATCCACTACCTGGCTGCCGATGCGGGCATCCGCCAGTTCCTTGACATCGGCACCGGCCTGCCCAGCGCCAACAACACCCACGATGTGGCGCAGCGCGCCGCGCCGGACTCCCGCATCGTCTACGTCGACAACGACCCCATCGTGCTGTCCCACGCCAAGGCGCTGCTGACCAGCGCCCCCGAGGGGGCTTGCGCCTACATCGACGCCGACCTCCGCAACACCGGGCAGATCCTGAAGGAAGCGGTCGGCACGCTGGACCTCAGCCGCCCTGTCGCCGTCTGCTTGATCATGATCCTCCAGTTCATCCCCGACGAGGAAGATCCTTGGCAGATCACCCGGGCGCTGATGGACGCGGTGCCCTCGGGCAGCTACCTGGTGGTCGCGCATCCGGCCAACGACGTGGACGTAGTGGTGGCGCCGGCCCTGCGGCAGCTCAGCACGCGCATGGGCAGATCCCGGGCGGCGCCGCGCAGCTACCCCGAGGTCCTGCGCTTCTTCGACGGCCTAGAGATGGTCGAGCCGGGGCTGGTGCAACTGCACCGGTGGCGGCCCGGGGCCGGGGCGGACACCTGGAAAAACCTGGCCGCCTACGGCGGCGTCGGACTCAAGCCCTGACCGGCCGCCTTTGCACCGGCCGGAGCGCTCCTCGGTAACGGCCCGGAGTTCGCGTTCGGCGCGAATGGTTCAAAATCCGTCAGCTGACCGATGTCTCTCACTGCAACTTGCAGCAGCATTTGTCGTGCAACCGGCACTTCCGTGCAGCAAAGGAACCCGATGAACACGATGGCGCCGTCCCGTCCGACCGAGGTGCAGATCTGCCGTCTCCGGCTGACCGCGGGACCAGCCGCGGCGGGCGAAGCCCGCAGCGGTGTCCGTGAGGCCATCTGCGCCTGGGATGTTCCCGTCGACCCGGACGTCGCGGTCCTGCTCACGAGCGAACTGGTCACGAATGCCATCAGGCACGAGGCGGGCCAGGCCATCACGCTGGCCATCACGTGCTCCTGCGATCAGCTACGCGTAGACGTCCACGACTCGTCGTACTCCTGGCCGGTGGTGCTCGAGGCCAAGGCCGACGCGGAGGCCGGGCGGGGCCTGATGCTGGTCGCCACCCTGTCGGATGAGTGGGGCTTCTACCGCACCCCTGCGGGCAAGGCCGTGTACTTCACGCTCGCGTTCGCACCCGAAGTGGCCGAGGGCCGCGGACGTGGCCCGCAGGGGGTTCGCACGTGGGGACTGTGAACCGTACCGCCCTCCCGGGGTTCACAGTCCCCACCGAACCTGCCGCCGATCCCCGCGGCGCCCGTCACCTCGGCATGATCGTGCGCAGGGCTGCCTCGCGAGCGATGTCTATCCGCGAATGGACGTCGAGCTTCTTGAGGATGTGCGAAACGTGGGTCGCGACCGTCCGCCGGGAGAGCAGCAGCCGGGCGGCGATCTCCGGGTTCGACAGGCCCTCCTCGACGAACGCGGCGATCTTAATCTCGGTCGCCGTGAGGCTGTCCCAGCCGCTCTGCGCGCGCCGGTGCTTGGCGTGCGGTCCGCGCCGGATGCCGTGGGCGCGGAACGTGGCCTGGAGCCGGGCGACGTCCGCGGCCGCGCCCAGGGCGGTGTAGACCTCCACGGCCCGGGTAAACGCCGCCCGCGCCTGGTCCCGGTCATCGGCGTCGATAAAGTGCCCGGCCCCCGCCTCCAGCGCCATCGCCTGCAGCAGCGGCCAGCCGGCGGCATCGTAGCGCTCGGCGGCCACGAGGAGCCGGGGCGCATCGCGGTCCAGCAGCCCGCGACAGTAGAGCGCGTTGGCCTGCCGGTGCGGGATCTCCGACTCGGCGGCCAGCGCGTCGGCGTGGCCCGCGAGAGCCTGCGCAGTCGACAGGTCGCCGGTCTCGGTGGCGAGGCGGACGGCATCACCGAGCAGTTCCTCGAACTCCTCTACTTCCTCATTGGCGCCGAACGCTTCGGTCAGCGCCGCGAGCGCCTCGGGTAGCGCGCCGTCCTGCTCACGGTCCAGGCTGCGCGCCAGGGCCAGCGGGGCGACAAACCGGTGCCCGATCCGCTGGGCGTGCGGGACGGCCGCGGCGAGGTGGCGGCGCGCCGCGCCGGTCTCGCCGCGATGGAAGCTGATCACGGCCGCGATGCCGAGCTGGCAGCACGCCGCATCGGGAGCCTTCAGGTCCTCCCTCACGATCTCCGCCTCGGCCAGGGCGTCGTCCCAGCGCCCCGTGTCGTAAAGCAGCTGGCACAGGGCGCAGTGCGCCTGAGCGACCCGGATCGTCGTACCGACCTGCTCGGCGAGCTGCATGGCCTGTCCAGCCAGGGCCAGGGCGTCGTCGTACCGGTCGAGACTGCCCAGGTTCACCGCCTTGTTGATCTGCAGCAGCAGGCGCAGGTCGGTCAGCGCCGGGTCGGATTGGGTCACGGCCAGCGCCCGGTCGAACAGCGGCAGCACATCGGTCACGTTCCCTTGGACCGCGGCCACCAGGGACAGGACGTGCAGCGCCCACCCCATGGCCCAGGCGTCGCCCGCCGCCGACGCCGCCGCCAGCGCGCTGTCGGCGACCGGACCCGCCTTCTCAACCTCGCCGATGGACAGGCGGGTGCGCGCGGCGAGCACGAGCAGCCGGGCGCGATGCCGGTCCGAGATCCCCGGCGAAGCCAGGGCCCGGTCCAGGGTGGCCAGGGACTCAGCCGACTCGCCCGCCCGCAGGCGGCACTGCGCCAGCGTCCAGTGCAGGTCCACGAGGAGATCGGGCTNGGCGGCGTGCTCCAGGGCGGCGTTCGCCACCTGCTCGGCCGCGGCCGTGTCCCCGGTACGGTACAGGGCATCCGCGAGCCTGCTGGCCAGCCAGCCATGCCGGGCCGGGGCGGCCGGGGGACTCGCTACCGCCCGGGAAAGGAGTTCGGCTGCCACCCCGGGCGCCTGGCCGACGAGCGAGTCCGCGCTGCTGGCCAGCCAGTCCAGCATCCACTCATCCACCGGCTCGGTCGCGCCGTCCGGCCCGCCCACCGCGCGCAGCAGCTGCCGGGCCACCCGGTCCGCGGGCGAGCCCGCCGCCGCGAGGGAGCGCCCGGCGTCGCGGTGCCAGGCGGAGCGCACGGACCCGGGCATCTCGTCGTACAGCGCCGCCCGGATCAGCGGATGCCGGAACCCGAGGCCGGCGCCGGACTCGGCCAGGACACCGGCGGCCCGCGCCTCCTCCACCGCCGGGATCAGTTCCGCCACGCTGCGATCGAGCACGATCGCCAGGTCATGAACGGCGAAGTCCACGCCGAGCAGCGCGGCCGCCTGCAGGACCTGGCGTACCGGGCCCGCGGCAAAGCCAAGCCGGTCCGCTATGGCTGCCGACAGGGAGTCTGGCACCGAACCGCCCGCCAGCACGGCGCCTCCGGCCTCGGTGGTGATCAGGCCGGAGCCACGGGCCAGCGCGGCCACCATCTCGGTGACGTAGAACGGATTGCCCGCCGCCCCGTCGGCCAGCCGCAGCAGGCTGGCGTCGGGCCTGCCGCCGGCCAGGGCGGTCACTAGGTCGGCGACCGCCGTGGCGGTGAGCCCGGTGAGGTGGAGCCGGACGGCGTCGTCCGCCACCCGCCGCAGGGCCAGCACGTCCTCCCGCTGCGGGACGGGCCGCGTCATCCCGACCAGCAGCAGCGGCACGCGACGGGCCGACCCCGCCAGCCGTCCCCACAAGGTAATGCTGGCCGGGTCGGCCCACTGCAGGTCGTCGATGACCAGGATGGTCGGCCGCACCGCGCACTCCTCGGCGACCAGCGCCAGCAGTTGCTCCGCCAGCACCGCCGGCACGTCCGCGCCTCGGTCGGTGCTGGCCTCACCGCGCAGGAGCCGGACCATCGTGTTCCGCCGGGGATTGGCGCCCGGCTCGCGGACCCGCAACGCGTCGAGGAACGGCAGCAGCGGCAGCGCCTGGCCCAGCTCGTCACCGGCACCCCAGAATGCCTGGCAGCCGGCCTCCGGCGCCTCCGCCACCGCCGTGCGGACCAGCGCGGACTTGCCGATGCCCGGTTCGCCCTCGATGAGTACGGAACCGCCGCGTCCCCTGGCTACGTCCTTTATCAGCCCGGTCAACAGCGCCATCTCGCTCTGGCGGCCGACCAGCGCACCGGCCGGGGTCAGCGAGTGCATGGACCAAACACTACTACCCGAACATTTACGGAACAAGCGGAATATTTTCGGACAAGAATTCGTCCAAAGCGCCTTCCGGCGGTGGCGCCATCACCCTTTTCCCGCGGCCTCGTGCACCTTGCAGGGAACCTTGCGCGGCAAAGTAGTTCCAATCTTTCCCTGCATTAAAAATGATTTCTTGTCGACAATATTTCACTACTTGAAAAACCTACATAATGGCTTACCCTGGTACATGAGGGCCAATACTGACAGTAACTCACACATAACTCAGAGGCGCCGGTGGGTTTCGTGAGGCATGCAGCAGGCCGCTGACCTGTATCGATGCCATGGAGGAAATCATGCGCATTAAGCAAGCCATC
>JGI12269J14319_10002482_pt1 | contig 17783 bp, 16 predicted proteins | sample PeaSoiSIISIP2007_FD_14319 | JGI IMG/M metagenome (IMG submission 14319) | reverse complement strand
CGCCGTCGGCTATTACGGCGGCCAGATCGCGCAGCAGGCCGACGAGAAGCCGCGAATTCCCCTGATGCTGCATTTCGGCGATCAGGACCAGTCGATTCCGATGACCGACGTCGAGAAGATCAAGAAGGCGCAGCCGGGCGTGCCGATTTACGTCTATGCCGGCGCCGGTCACGGCTTCAATTGCGACGAGCGCGGCTCCTTCCATCCCGCGGCGACGCAAATCGCCTTCGGCCGCAGCCAGGAATTCATCGCCAAGAACGTCGGCTAAGCGCGCCGCGCCTGCCGCTCGGGAAAGAGCGAGAGAAGTCCCGCGCGCGACGCGGCGCAGACGCCGCGCTCGGTGATGAGCGCGGTGACGAGCCGCGCCGGCGTGACATCGAACCCGTAATTCGCCGCCGCGCTCGCCGCGGGCAGCAGCCGCACGCGCGCCACCGTGCCGTCGGGCAGCGCGCCTGCGATTTCCGCCACCTCCGCCGGGTCGCGCTCTTCGATCGGAATGTCCCTGCCATCCTCGATCGACCAGTCGATGCTGGACGACGGCAGCGCCACGTAGAACGGCACGCCGGTGTCGTGGGCTGCGAGCGCCTTGAGATAGGTGCCGATCTTGTTGGCGACGTCGCCCGCCGACGTGGTGCGGTCGGAGCCGACCAGACAGAGCGCAACGCGGCCGCGCTGCATCAGATGCCCGCCGGCATTGTCGACGATCACCGTGTGCGGCACGCCGTGCTGGGCGAGTTCCCAGGCGGTCAGGCTGGCGCCCTGGTTGCGCGGCCGCGTCTCATCGACCCAGACATGGAGGGGGATGCCTTGGTCGTGCGCGAGATAGATCGGCGCGAGCGCCGTCCCCCAATCGACCGCGGCGAGCCAGCCGGCATTGCAATGCGTCAGGATCTCGACGGCGCCGGCGCCGCCCTGGCGCCGCCACGCGGCTTCGATCAAGGGCAAGCCGTGGCCGGCGATGGCGCGGTTGGTCGCCACATCCTCCTCGCAGATCGCTTCAGCGCGGGCGAAGGCCGCCGCGACGCGACGCGCCGGCGGCAGCGGCAACAGCGTCTGCCGCATATCCGCGAGCGCCCATTGTAGATTGACTGCGGTCGGCCGTGTCGCCGCGAGCACGCGGCAGGAATCATCGAGCCCCCGATCGCTCGCATCGTCCTTGAGCGCGAGCGCCAGGCCATAGGCGGCGGCCGCCCCGATGAGCGGCGCGCCGCGCACCTGCATGGCGGCGATCGCATGCGCCGCCTCGGCGAGGCTGGTGAGCCGAACCGTCCGCAGCGCGAAGGGAAGCTGCGTCTGGTCGATGATGCCGACGCTGGCGCCATCCGGCTCGAGCCAGATCGTGCGCATTGCCTTGTCGGCAACTCTCACGGCGGCTCCGTCCGGCGCAGGACACGGCCGGCGACAGCGTCGAGCTTCTGCACCAATGCCGGATCGCGCGCTTGGGGCGCGGTGATGAGCGCATGATCGAGCGCCGTGCGACAGCCTTGCGGGCAGTCGCGATCGGCGGCGATGAGCGGCACCGCCGCCGCGACAAGCGCGCGCGCCTTGTCGGCGTTGGCCGCCAGCACGGCGGCGATGCCCGCCACCGTCACGTCCGCGTGCTCGGGGTGCCAGCAATCGAAATCCGTCACCATGGCGACGGTCGCGTAACAGATCTCCGCCTCGCGCGCGAGCTTGGCCTCGGGCATATTGGTCATGCCGATGATGTCGCAGCCCCAGCTGCGATAGAGCTGGCTCTCGGCCAAGCTCGAGAATTGCGGCCCCTCGATGACGATGTGCGTCCCGCCGCGCCGCGCCGCGATGCCGCTGGCGTGCGCCGCAGTCGCGAGGCGCCCGCTGAGCCGCGTGCAGACCGGCTGCGCCATCGAGACATGGGCGACGCAGCCGGTGCCGAAGAAGCTCGTCGCACGCGCGACGGTGCGGTCGATGAACTGGTCGACCAGGACGAAGCTGCCGGGGGGCAGGTCCTCGGCAAGACTGCCGACGGCCGAAAGCGAGATGAGGTCGGTCACCCCGGCGCGCTTCAGCGCATCGATATTGGCGCGATAATTGATCTCATGCGGCGGAATCGGATGGCCCCGGCCGTGCCGCGGCAGGAACACCACCGGGACGCCGTCGAGCGTGCCGAAGCAAAGCTCATCCGACGGCGCGCCGAAGGACGATGAGACGCGCCGCCAGCGCACCTCGCTCAGCCCGTCGATTTGATAGAGGCCGCTGCCGCCGATGATGCCGACGACCGGTGGTGAGCCCATGGCCAGGTTCCGAACGTCGAACTTCGCGAGCGCGCGAAGTTCCTAGCGCAGAATGCGAGGGCGGCGCCAGCCCGTCCCGCTCAGTGCAGATCGGCCCAGATCTTGCGCTTGGCGCCGTAAAGCACGCCGGTCATCACCAGGAGGAACAACATGGTCTTGGCGCCGATGCGCTTGCGGTCCTCCATCTTGGGCTCCGCCGCCCAGGTCAGGAAGGTGACGACGTCGTGCGCCTCTTGATCCACGGTCGCCTTGGTGCCGTCGGCATAGGTCACCGCGTCGTCGGAGAGCGGCTGCGGCATGGGGATCATGTGGCCGGGAAAATGGAGGTTGTAACTCATCCCCTCCGGCACCTTCACATTGGCCGGCGCCTCCTTGTAGCCGGTGAGGACGCCGTAGATGTAGTCTTCGCCGCCCTCGCGCGCCTTGACGATGAGCGAGAGATCGGGCGGCACCGCGCCGTTGTTTGCCACCTTCGCCGCCTGGTCGTTCGGGAAGGGTGCGATGAAGGCGTCGGAGGGCTGCCCCGGGCGCTGGAACATTTCGCCTTGGTCGTTGGGGCCGGCGGTGACCTGCTTCTGCGCCGCGACCGCCTCGATCTGGATCTGGTCATAGCCGAGCGCCGCGAGGTCGCGGTAATGCAGCAGCTTCACCGAATGGCAGTTCGCGCAGACCTCGCTGTAGACCTGGAAGCCGCGCTGCAAGGCGGCGCGATCGTAGGTCCCGAAGACGCCGCTGAAGGACCAGCCGGGGTGAGGCAGCGGCGGCGTTTCGTCCTGCGCCCGCGCGCCGGAGGCGAGCGCCACTGCGGCGGCGACGGCAAGAGCGAGCGCGGCGCGCATCAGTGGCCCTCCGCCGGCGCCGAGGCTCCGGCCATGCCGCCGCCGCGCTTCTGCAGCACGGCGGCACTGATGCTGGTCGGCAGCGGCAGCGGCCGCTCGAGCTTGCCGATGAGCGGGAAGAGGACGAGGAAGTGGAGGAAGTAGTAGAACGTCGCGATCCGGCCGACGATGACGTACCAGCCCTCGGGCCGATGCGCGCCGACGATGCCCAGAGCGATGACGTCGGCCACCAGGAGCCAGAAGACCCATTTATAGACCGGCCGGAAATAGGCGCTGCGCACGCGCGAGGTATCGAGCCAGGGCAGGACGAACAAAACGAGGATCGAGCCGAACATGGCGCAGACGCCGGAGAGCTTGTCCGGGATCGAGCGCAGGATCGCGTAGAACGGCAGGAGGTACCACTCCGGCACGATCTCGGCCGGCGTCTGCAGCGGATTGGCCTGGATGTAGTTATCGGGCTCGCCGAGAAAGTTCGGCATATAGAAGACGAAGATGGCGAAGACGATCAGGAACACGCCAAGGCCGAACATGTCCTTGATCGTGTAGTAGGGGTGGAAGGGGATGCTGTCCTGCGGCCCCTTGCGGTCGATGCCGAGCGGATTGCTCGAGCCGTGCTGGTGCAGCGCGACGAGATGCAAGCCGACCACGCCGACGATGAGGAACGGCAGGAGATAGTGGAGCGCGAAGAAGCGGTTGAGCGTGGGATTGTCGACCGAGAAGCCGCCCCACAGCCAGGTGACGATGGCGCTCCCCCACACCGGAATGGCCGAAAATAAATTGGTGATGACGGTGGCGCCCCAATAGCTCAGTTGCCCCCAAGGCAGGACATAGCCCATGAAGGCGGTCGCCATCATCAGCAGCAGGATGACGACGCCGAGCATCCATAGGAGCTCGCGCGGCTCCTTGTAGGAGCCGAAATAAAGCCCGCGGAAGAGATGGATGTAGGTGAGGACGAAGAAGAACGACGCGCCGTTCATGTGGATATAGCGCATCAGCCAGCCGTAGTTCACGTCGCGCATGATGCGGTCGACCGAAGCGAAGGCCAGATCCGACTGCGGCGTGTACTGCATGGCGAGGAAGACGCCGGTGACGATCATGATCACCAGCATGATCCCGGCGAGCGAGCCGAAGTTCCACCAATAGCTCAAATTGCGCGGCGTCGGATAGTCGTTGAGTTCGTGCCGCATGAAGGTGAAGACCGGCAGGCGGCGGTCGATCCATCGCACGAGCTTGCTTTGCGAGGGTGGTGCGGCCATTGCCCGTGCTCTCCCAAGGGATGCGGTGGTCACGCGATGACGGACCGGCAGGCGCAACCGCACAATCGCGCGGCGCCGCGCCCCCGGGCGGACGCCGAAGCTATAGGGTTGAACCGTCGGCACTATGCGACATCCTGCCGCACGAAGCCGCAGCCCCGCCGGCGGCGCCTATAGACCATTCCCTGGCGCTTGCAAAGCCGCATCGGCCGACCCATGGAAGGCGCGCCATGCGCCTCGCCCTTTATGAGCCCGACATCCCCCAGAATACCGGGGCGATCCTGCGCCTGGCCGCCGCTCTCGGCATCGCCGTCGACATCATCGAACCCTGCGGCTTCCTCATCGACGACCGCCGGCTGCGCCGGGCCGGCATGGACTATCTCGAGCAAGTGAATCTCACGCGGCACGGCTCCTGGGAGCGCTACCGGGCGGCGCGCCCGCCGGGGCGGCTCGTCCTGCTGACGACCAAGGGCAGCCTCCCTTATCATCGCTTCGGCTTCCGCGGCGACGACACCTTGCTCTTGGGCCGCGAATCGGCAGGGGTTCCAGAGAACGTGCATAGCGCCGCCGATGCGCGCCTCGTCATCCCGTTGCGGCCGGGGCTGCGCTCGCTCAACGTCGCGCTCGCCGCGGCGCTGGCGCTGGGCGAGGCGCTCAGGCAAACGGAGTTGCTCCCGGGCGAGACGGAGGCGATGCGATGACCACCAATCTCGCGGCCGAGGCGGCCGCCAAGGAACGCGCCGCCGATTGGTTCGAGTCGCTGCGCGACCGCATCTGCGCGGCCTTCGAGGCGGTCGAGGACGACCATGCCGCCGCCCGCCCCGCGGAAGGACCCGCCGGACGCTTCCAGCGCACGCCCTGGCAGCGCGCGGAAGGCGGCGGCGGCACCATGGCGATCATGCGCGGCCGCGTCTTCGAGAAGGTCGGCGTCAACGTCTCGACCGTCTGGGGCGAGTTCCCGGCCGACTTCAAGAGCCAGATCCCCGGCGCCGAGAGCGATCCGCATTTCTGGGCGAGCGGCATCTCGCTGGTTGCGCATCTCTGCTCGCCGCTGGTGCCGGCGGTGCATATGAACACGCGGCACATCCGCACCACCAAGCGTTGGTTCGGCGGCGGCACCGATCTGACGCCGATGTTTCCCGACGAGGCCGACACGCGCGACTTTCACGCCGCACTCGAGCAGGCCTGCGCCAAGCACGACCCGAGCTACTATCCGCGCTTCAAGGCGTGGTGCGACGAGTATTTCTTTCTCAAGCATCGGGGCGAGCCGCGCGGCGTCGGCGGCGTCTTCTACGACTATCTCGACAGCGGCGATTGGGACCGCGACTTCGCCTTCACGCGCGAAGTCGGCGAGGCCTTTCTCGGCATTTATCCCGTGCTGGTCCGCCGCCACATGCTGCGCCCGTGGACGGCGGAGGAGCGCCGGCATCAATTGATCCGCCGCGGCCGCTACGTCGAGTTCAACCTGATCTACGACCGCGGCACGCTGTTCGGGCTCAAGACCGGCGGCAACGTCGAGGCCATCTTGATGTCGCTGCCGCCCGAGGTCGCCTGGCCCTAGCGGCCGGCGATGCGCCGTTCGAGTTCAGCCAAGCAGGCGGCGTGGTCGGCGCGGAAGTCGCCCGCCTCCCACCACGCCTCGACTTCCGCGAGGAGCCGCCCGACCGCGGGACCGGGGGCGATGCCGAGCGCGGTCACATCGCGACCCTTGAGCGGGAATTCGAGCGGCGCCGCGGCATCGGCGAAGGCCATCAGAGCCTCGGCCCGCGCCTTCTGTCCCGATTCGGCCGCGCGCAGCAGCACGAGATCGCGATAGAGCGCGGCGCCGAGATGGCGCAGCGCGCGGCGCTGGGCACGCTCGTCGGCGGCGAGATCGAGGGGCCAAGGCGGCGCCGCAATCGCCGCGAGCCGGTCGCGTTGCGCGTTCGAAAGGCGCAGGCGCAACGCAACCGCCTCCGCCGAGGCGGCATCGATTGCGACCAGCGCGGCGAGACGGCGCAGCGGATCGGGCGCCGCCTCGAGCGGCACGAGCGCGGCCAAACGGTCGAGCGAGCGCGCCTCCGGCAGCAGCACGGCGATGACGCCGTCCTCTTGCATCAGCGCCAGCGTCGGCAGCGGGTCAGGCGCGGCCAGGAGCTTCAGCAGCTCCGCCGCGACGCGCTCGCTCGAAAGGTTCGGCAGGAGCTGCTTGAGCGCGCGCGCTGCTGCCCGCGCCTCTGGATCCGCCGGCACACGGCCGTAATGCGCATGGAAGCGATAGAAGCGCAGCAGGCGCAGCACATCCTCGCGGATACGCTCTTCGGCCTTGCCGACGAAGCGCACGCGGCCGGCGCCGAGATCCTTGAGCCCGCCGACATAATCGAAAACCCGGCCGGCCTCGTCGAGGAAGAGCGCATTCAAAGTGAAATCCCGGCGCGCCGCATCGGCCGCCCAATCGTCGGTGAACTCGACCCGCGCGTGCCGCCCGAAGGTCTCGACGTCGCGGCGCAAGGTCGTGATCTCGAAATGCCGGGGCGGCGCCACCGCGGTCACCGTGCCATGCGCGAGTCCGGTCGGCACCGCCGCAATGCCTGCGGCAGCGAGCCGGCGCATCACCTCTTCGGGCGCGAGCGGCGTGGCGATGTCAATGTCGCCGACCGGCCAGCCCAGAATCGCATCGCGCACCGCGCCGCCGACGAAGCGCGCCGCGCCGCCGCCGCCCAACGCTGCGAGCACGGCGCGCGTGGCGGGCTCGACCATCCAGGGCTGCGGTGGAATGGAGGCGGCGGGCGCGGCGGGCGGCATCGGCGCTCAATGTTGCGCAGGCGCGCTCGGTAGGACGTGGCCGGGCACGATCCGGCCATCCTCGACATGCGGCGGCACATAGGTCCCGCCGCCCTGCCTGCCGAACGCGACGAGGACCAGCAATGCCGCGGCGGCGAGCACGATTCCGGCGAGGACGAGCCACAGCCAAGGCAGTCCTTGCCACGTCATCGCCGCCGCGGGCCTGGCGCGTCGGACGCTGACAACCCAGAGCAGGTAGATCGCGGTCGGCAACAGCAGCGGCACGATGACGGTCAGCACGACTCGCGTCATGGCGCGCCCTGGGTCACGCGGTCAGAACCTCCGCGAGATTGACCAGCATCGCGGCAGTGGCGCCCCAAATATGATGGCGCTCATAGGGCAGCACGAAGAAGGTGCGCGTGTGGCCGCGCAATTCGCGCGTCTGCCGCTGGTGATTGGCGGGATCGAGGATGAAGGACAGCGGCACCTCGAAGGCCTCGGCGACTTCGACCGGGTCGGGACGCAGAGACAAGGGCGCGCGCACCAGCCCGACCACCGGATAGATCTCGAATCCGGTGCCGGTGATGTAGGTGTCGAGCCGGCCGATCACCTCGACCTGGTCGGGCAGCAGCCCGACCTCCTCCTCGGTCTCGCGCAGCGCGGCCGCGACGCTGTCGCGGTCCACCGGCTCGACTCGGCCGCCGGGAAAGCTGACCTGGCCGGCATGCGCCGCCAAATGCGGCGTGCGCTGGGTCAGCAATACCGTGAACTCCTCCGGATGGTCGATGAGCGGCACCAGCACCGCGGCCTTGGTCAACGGGCGCGGCGCCGGCGGCGGGCCGGGGTCGAGCGAATGGTCGCCGCGCACGGCGGCCTCGACCGTCGGATCCGACCATCTGAGCCCGACCGGATGCGCAGCAAAGCGCGCGCGCACCAGTTCGCGCGTTAGGGATCTTCGAGCTGGCCCAGAGGGAAGAACTTGCCCTTGCTCCATACGCCCAAGACGGTCTCGTCGCCGACCCGCTCCTCGCTGGCGAGCTCGACAAGTTCGTAGAATACCGGGCGGGACAGCCGCGCTTCCAGCCCGTTCCGCACTTCGATATAAGGCCGCGGCGCGCCGGTTGCCACATCGACCGCGACGCGCAGCGGGTGATCGGCGTCGATCGTCACAAAGTCGTCAACATTGGTGCGCACCGTCAGCCCCTGGGCGCGCCCCGCGCCGACGATTCCAAGCTCAACCCCGAGGAAGGGCGCGTCGGCGACGGTGATCCTGCCGCGTTCCGCCGGCGTTATTAACCAGAAGGTGCCGGCCGCGTCACGGCGGAGCACCGTGCTGAAAAGCCGGACCAATGACGCGCGTTTGATTGGAGTGCCGCGATAGAACCAGCTACCATCCTCCGCAATGTGGATGTCAAAATGCCCGCAATCACGGGGCGCGGTCGCGCTCTCATGGTTAACCGCCGAAGCGCCCGATGCGATGCGCGCGAGCGGCGGCGGGGGCTCGCCGTGGGAGGATGACGCCTGGTCGATGATGTCTCGTCCCCCTTGGTCGCGAGAGGAGTAGCGTAAGTGAGCATTCCCGAATCCTTGGCGCCAGGCAACCCCGCCGATCTCGTGGCCGAGATCGAGGCGCTGGGCCAGCGTCTCAAGCTGGTGCGCGAGCGCATCGGCCGCGTCATCTTCGGCCAGCGCGAGGTGATCGACGAAGCGCTCATCACCTTGCTCGCGGGCGGCCATGCGCTGCTGATCGGCGTGCCCGGCCTCGCCAAGACCCGGCTGGTCGAGACCCTCGGCACCGTGCTCGGGCTCGAGGACAAACGCATCCAGTGCACGCCCGACCTGATGCCGGCCGACATCATCGGCTCGGAGGTGCTGGAGGAGAGCGACACCGGCCGCCGCTCCTTCCGCTTCATTCCCGGCCCGGTGTTCTGCCAGCTCCTGATGGCGGACGAGATCAACCGCGCCAGCCCGCGCACCCAATCGGCGCTGCTCCAGGCGATGCAGGAAGGGCGCGTCTCGGTCGCCGGCCAATATCACCCGCTGCCCAAGCCGTTCCACGTGCTGGCAACGCAGAATCCGCTCGAGCAGGAGGGCACCTATCCGCTACCCGAGGCGCAGCTCGACCGTTTCCTCCTGCAGATCGATGTCGACTATCCCGATCTCGAGGCCGAGCGCCAGATGCTGCTCGCCACCACCGGCATCGCCGAAGACAAGGCGATGTCGGTCCTGACCAGCGCCGAGCTGGCCCAGGCGCAGCGCCTGGTGCGCCGCGTGCCGGTGGGCGAGAGCGTCGTCGAGGCGATCCTGAGCCTGGTCCGCGCCGGCCGCCCCGACGGCGCCGCGCCCGAACTGCAGCACCAGATCGCCTGGGGCCCCGGCCCGCGCGCCAGCCAAGCGCTGATGCTGGCGGCGCGCGCGCGCGCGCTCCTCGACGGACGGCTTGCGCCCTCGATCGACGATGTCCTGGCGCTCGCCCCGCCGGTGTTGCGCCATCGCATGGCGCTGACCTTCGCCGCGCGCGCCGACGGCGTTACCCTGGCACAGGTCATCGATCGGCTGCTGGCACCGCTCCGCTGATGGCGCAATCGGTTCACCTGCGCCATCGCGCCGAGGCGGCCGCGGCGGGGTTGCCGCCGCTCCTGGTCGCGGCCGAGCGCGTCGCTTCCACCGTGGCGCAAGGGGTCCACGGCCGGCGGCGCGTCGGCTTGGGCGAGACCTTCTGGCAATTCCGCCAATACGCGCCGGGCGATCCGGCGCAGCGCATCGACTGGCGGGAGAGCGCCAAGACCCAGCGGCTCTACGTCCGCGAGATGGAATGGGAGGCGGCGCAGAGCGTCTATCTCTGGCGCGACACCTCGCCGTCGATGAACTACGCCTCCGACCGCGAACTGCCGACCAAGCGGGCGCGCGCCGATCTCTTGACCTTGGCGCTGGCGGCGCTGCTGCTGCGCGGCGGCGAGCGCACGACGTTCTTGGGCTCGGGCGTGCCGCCCTCGCACGGCCGCGCCGTGCTCGACCGCATGGCGCTGGACATCGAGCGCGCCGGCGCCGGCTTGAGCCTGCCCGGCTTCGAGCCGCTGCCGCGCCACGCCCATCTCGTCCTGATCGGCGATCTGCTGGCGCCGCTCGCCGACATTCATGCGCTGGTCGCGCGCTTCGCCGCGAGCGGCCTCAAGGGCCATCTGCTCCAGGTGCTCGATCCGACCGAGGAGACGCTGCCCTTCGCCGGCCGCGTGCGCTTCGAGGGGCTGGAGCAGGAGGCGCCGATTGTCATCGGCCGCGTCGAGACCGTGCGCGAGGCCTATATCGAGCGGCTGGCGCGGCACCGCGACGGACTGGCCGCCATCGCGCGCGCGACGCAGTGGAGCTTCGGCACGCATCGCACCGACCGCCCGCCGCACACCGCGCTGCTCGCGCTCTACACCGCGCTGGCGCCCGAGCCGGGCCGGAGATAGGCGATGCTGACGCTCGGCTCCCTCGCCTTCGCCGCACCCTGGCTTCTGGTCGGCCTCGCCGTGCTGCCGGTGCTGTGGTGGCTCTTGCGGGTGACGCCGCCGGCGCCGCGCCGCATTCGCTTCCCGGCGCTGGGCCTGTTGCTCGGCCTCGTGCCGCGCGAAGAGACGCCGGCGAAGACGCCGCTGTGGCTCATTCTGATGCGCATGGCGCTGGCGGCGCTCATCATCCTGGCGCTCGCCCATCCGCTCCTCAACCCCAACGCGCAGCTCGCGGGCAGCGGGCCGCTGGTGCTCGTGGTCGACGACGATTGGGCGGCGGCGCGGCAATGGGATTCGCATCGCGTGGCGCTCGACCGGCTCATCGACCAGGCCGAGCGCGCCGGCCGCCGCATCGTGCTGCTCGACACCGCGCCGCCGCCCGGCAATGCGGCGCCTCCCGACCTCTCGCTGCTGCGCCCGGCCGACGCGCGCGCCGCCATTGCCGAGCTGGCGCCGCGGCCGTGGCCCGCCGACCGCCGCGGCGCGCTCGACCGTCTCGACAAGATCGATCTCGGCGCCGGCGCCGACGTTCTATGGCTCAGCGACGGCGTCGAGGACGGCGACGCCGCCGCTTTCGCCGCGGCCTTGGCGCGGCGGGGCCAGCTTCGGGTGATGGCCGATGCCGGAGCCGAGTTGCCGCGGCTCTTGGCTCCGGCCGACACCGACGACAAGGATCTGACGGCGATGGTGCGGCGCGCCGATGCGGCGCTGCCGGGCGAGCTCGAAGTGCGCGCGGTCGGCGAAGACGGCCGGCTGCTCGCGCGCCAGCATGTCGTCCTGCCCGCCGGCAGTCCGAGCGCCCTCGCGCGCCTCGCCATGCCGAGCGAGCTGCGCAATCGCGCCATGGCGATCACGATCGAGGGCGAGGCCGCGGCCGGCGCGACGCTGCTGCTCGACGAGCGCTGGCGCCGCCGGCCGGTCGGCATCGTCGTTCCGGCGCGCCGCCCCGCCGAGCCGCTCCTGAGCGGCGCCTATTATCTCGACAAGGCGTTGAGCCCGTTCAGCGAGGTGCGCACGGGCGATGTCGCGACCTTGCTCAAGGGCGAGATCGCCGTCTTGGCATTGGCCGATGTCGCGCCGGCGGGCGCGCAGGAGCAGCAAGCGCTGACCAAATGGATGGCGCAGGGCGGCACCGTCCTGCGCTTCGCCGGGCCGCATTTGGCCGAGCAGCCGAACGACGATCTCCTGCCGGTGCGGCTCAGGGGCGGCGGACGCACGCTCGGCGGCGCGCTCTCCTGGGAGAAGCCGGCGAAGCTCGCGCCCTTCGCCGCCGACGGTCCCTTCGCCGGCATCGAAATTCCCAATGACGTCACCGTGTCGCGCCAAGTGCTGGCCGAGCCGGCGCTCGATCTCGGCAACAAGACCTGGGCGCGCTTGACCGATGGAACGCCACTGGTCACGGCGGAGAAGCGCGGCAAGGGCTGGCTCGTGCTGGTTCACACCACGGCCGACCCGGAATGGTCGAACCTCGCCATCTCCGGCCTCTTCGTCAACATGCTCCGGCGCATCGTCGCGCTGAGCCAGGGCGTGGCGGAGAGCGCCGACCGCGCGCTGCCGCCGGTCGAGACGCTCGACGGCTTCGGCCGGCTTCAGCATGCCCCGGCGACGGCGGCTACAATCACCGCCGGCGGCTTCGCCAGCACCGTGGCCTCGGCGCGGCACCCGCCCGGCTTCTACGGCACCGCCGATGCGCGGCGCGCGCTCAATTTGGCGCCGGCGGTCAAGACCTTCGCGCCCTTGGGCGAGCTGCCGCCCGGTGTCGCGCGCGAAAGCTATGCGAGCGAAGCGAGCGAGGTCGATTTCCGTCCTGGCCTCCTCGGCGCCGCGCTGGCGCTGGCGCTCATCGATCTCGTCATCGCGTTTGCGCTGCGTGGGCTGCTGCCGCGGCTGCCGCGGCGCGGCGCGGCGGCCGGCGCCGTGCTTTGCCTGCTTGTTCTCGGGCCGGCGGCGCGCGCCGCCGGGGACGATTCCTTCGCCATCAAGGCGACGAGCGAGCTTCACCTCGCCTATGTCCGCACCGGCATCGCCGAGGTCGATGAAGAGGCGCGCGCCGGATTGAGCGGCCTCTCCATGATCCTCAATCAGCGCACCGCGGTCGATCCGGCGGAGCCGATGGCCATCGATATCGAGCGCGACGAGATCATCTTCTTCCCGTTGCTCTACTGGCCGGTCGTCGAGGGCGAGCCGCAGCCTTCGGCGCAGGCGGTCGAGCGGGTCAACCGCTATCTCGCAACCGGCGGCACCATCCTGTTCGACACGCGCGACCAGGGCGAGAGCGCGCCCTTCACCGGGTCCGCGACGCAGGCGCGCCTGCAGCGGCTCGCCGCCGGGCTCAATGTCCCGCCGCTCGCGCCGGTGCCGCCCGATCACGTCCTCACCAAATCCTTCTATCTCATGCAGGAGTTTCCCGGGCGGTGGGCCGGCGGAAGGCTGTGGGTCGAGCCCTCCGAGGATCAGGTCAATGACGGCGTCTCCAGCGTCATCGTCGGCGGCAACGACTGGGCCGGCGCTTGGGCCATGGGCGCCGATGGCCGGCCGCTCTATCCCGTGGTGCCAGGCGGCGAGCCGCAGCGCGAGATGGCCTATCGCTTCGGCGTCAACCTCGTGATGTACGCGCTGACCGGCAACTACAAGAGCGATCAAGTGCACGTGCCGGCGATCCTGGAGCGGCTCGGACAATGAACGGCCTTACCATCGCTGCAGCGCCGCTGCTCCCCTGGGCCGCGATCATCGCCTTCGCGGCGCTGGCGGCGGCCGCGCTCGGCTATGGCGCATGGCGGCGCGCGCGCGGGACCGCGTGGCGGCTCGTGGCGGTGGCGGTGCTGCTGCTCATCCTCATCGAACCGTCGCTGGTCGAGGAGCAGCGCGAGGCGCAGCACGACGTCGCCGTGGTCGTGCTCGATGATTCCCCGAGCATGCGCATCGGTGCACGCCGCACTTACGCCGCGGCAGCGCTCGCGCAAGTGACGCAGCGTCTGAAGCAGCTCCATGATCTCGATCTGCGCATCGTCCATGCCGGCGCGCCCGATCCCGCCGCCGCGCTCGCCGACACCGGCACCGAGCTTTACACCGCGCTCTCCCGCGCCGTGAGCGACGTGCCGCGCCAGCGCGTCGCCGGGGCGGTGATGATCACCGACGGCGAGATTCACGACATGCCGCCGCCCGACCGTCTCGCCTTCGCCGCGCCGCTCCATGTGCTGCTCACCGGCCAGCCGGGCGAAGCGGACCGCCGTCTCGTCGTCAAGAACGCGCCGAGCTTCGGCCTGGTCGGCAAGGAGGTGCAGCTCACGGTGCGGGTCGAGGATCTGCCCGCCGGCGGCGCCGGCGGCGAGGCGCGGCTCACCTTGCGTAAGGATGGCGGTCCGCCGACGACGCGGCTCGTGCCGGTCGGCCGCGACGTGCCGCTGAGCATCGCCATCGACCACGGCGGGCCCAACGTGCTCGAGCTCGAGACCGAGGCGGGGCCGCGCGAGCTCACGCTCGACAACAACCGCGCGGCATTGGTCATCAATGGCGTGCGCGACCGGCTCAAGGTCCTCTTGGTCAGCGGCGAGCCGCATCAGGGCGAGCGCACTTGGCGCAACATCCTCAAATCCGATCCCTCGGTTGATCTCATCCATTTCACCATCCTGCGCCCGCCCGAGAAGCAAGACGGCACGCCCATCCGCGAGCTGTCGCTCATCGCCTTCCCGATCCGCGAGCTGTTCGACGTCAAGCTCGACCAGTTCGACCTCATCATCTTCGACCGCTATCGCCAGCGGAACGTGCTGCCTTTGGCCTATCTCGAGAACATCGCCCGCTTCGTGCGCAAGGGCGGCGCGTTGCTCGATGCGGCCGGGCCGTCCTTCGCTTCGCCCTTGAGCCTCTATCGCACGCCCTTGGGCGAGCTGCTGCCGGCGGAGCCGACCGGCAATGTCATCCAGCAGGGCTTCGTGCCGGAAGTTACCGCGGTGGGGCGCCGCCATCCCGTCACCGACGATCTGCCCGGCCTGCCCGCCGATGCCAAGCAGGCGCCGCCCTGGGGCCGCTGGTTCCGCAACATCGAGGCGGTGCCGCATGGCGGCGAGACCATCATGAGCGGCGCCGAAGACCGGCCGCTCCTGGTGCTGAACCGCGTCGGCGACGGACGGGTGGCGCAACTCCTCTCCGACGAGATGTGGCTGTGGACGCGCGGCTATGAAGGCGGCGGGCCGCAGGCGGAGCTGCTGCGCCGCGTCGTCTATTGGCTGATGAAGGAGCCCGACCTCGAGGAGAACGATTTGCGGGCGCGGGTCGACGGCAACCGGCTCGTCGTCACCCGGCAGTCGCTCGAGCCCAACAACGCGCCGGTGCAGATCACCGGACCCGACGGCAAGCCGCAGACGCTTGCGCTCACGCCCGACGGCGGGGGACGTAGCGCCGGCTCGATCGCCCTAAGCGAGAGCGGGCTCTACCGCGCCAGCGACGGTCAGCGCACGGCGCTGGCGGCGGCGGGCGCGCTCAACCCCATCGAGCTCGCCGATGTCCGCACCACCGACGAGAAGGTGAAGGCCGATGTGCAGGCGAGCGGCGGCAGCATCCACTGGATCGGCCCGGGCAGCGTCCCGGAGGTGCGGCGCGTCGAGCCCGGCCGCAGCGCCGCCGGGCGCGGCTGGATGGGCTTTCGCGCCAATGGCGACTATGTCGTCACCGGCGTCAAGGAGACGCCGCTGCTGCCGGGCTTCCTCGCGCTCATCCTGGCGCTCGGGGCCTTGCTGCTCGCCTGGCGGCGCGAGGGGCGGTAGCGCCGAGCGCCCAACCGCGCCGGCTGTGCCCGGCCGGCTTTTCCGCTAAGATTCTCGCCGCGACTTGGAGGCGCGAGAGCGTGCTGAAATACGTCGTGGCGCCCATCCATCCCGAGGGCTGGCGGTTCGTTGCGATCTTCGCCGCGGCGAGCGTGCTGCTGTTCTGGCTCTGGCGGCCCTTGGGCTGGCTCGGCGTGATCGCGACCTTGTGGTGCCTTTACTTCTTTCGCGACCCCTGGCGGGTGACGGCGTTGCGCCCGGGCCTCGTGGTGGCGCCCGCGGACGGCACCATCGTCGCGATCGGGCCGGCAAAGCCGCCAGCCGAACTCGACATGGGCGAGGCGGCGATGCTGCGCATCGCCATCTTCCTCAGCATCTTCGACGTCCACGTCAACCGCATGCCGATGTCGGGCCGCATCCGCAAATGCGCCTATCGCGCCGGCAAGTTTTTGAATGCGAGCCTGGACAAGGCGAGCGACGAGAATGAGCGCATGGCAATCCGGCTCGCCAGCGCCGAAGGCGCCGACATCGCCGTGGTGCAGGTGGCCGGGCTCATCGCCCGCCGCATCCGCTGCAGCGTCCATGAAGGGCAGGAGGTGATGGCGGGCGAGCGCTTCGGCATCATCCGCTTCGGCAGCCGCGCCGAGGTCTATCTGCCGCTTGATTGGACGCCGCTCGTCATGGAGGGCCAACGCGCCGTGGGCGGCGAGACGGCGATTGCCGACGCCAGGCCGGGCACGCCGCCGGCCCGTTTCTGGGTGCACTGACATGCGGCGCCGCCACCGCATGCGGGTCCGGCCGAGCTGGTCCTTGAACCGGATGATCCCCAACATCCTCACCCTGCTCGCGCTGTGCGCGGGGATGACGGCGATCCGGCTGGCGCTGGCCGAGCGCTACGAGGCGGCGGTGACGGCGATCATCATCGCCGGCGTGCTCGACGGCCTCGACGGGCGCATCGCCCGGATGCTGAGGGTGATCTCGAGCTTCGGAGCGCAACTCGATTCGCTCTCCGACTTCGTCAGCTTCGGCGTGGCGCCGGCGCTGCTCCTGTACATCTGGACCATGGGCGAGCTGCGCGGCATCGGCTGGGCGCTGGTGCTGCTCTTCGGCGTCTGCTGCGCCCTCAGGCTGGCGCGCTTCAATACCCAGATCGGCGCGGAGCTGCCGCCCTTTGCCTACAATTTCTTCACCGGCGTGCCGGCGCCGGCGGGGGCGGGGCTGGTGATGCTCCCGATGATGCTGTGGTTCGAGACCGGCTTCGGCTTCTTCCGCTCGCCCTATCTGAACGGCGTCGTGCTGGCGACGGTGGCGGCGGTCATGGTGAGCCGCATCCCGACCTATTCCTTCAAGCGGCTCCGCGTCCCGCGCGAATGGGTGCTGCCGGTTCTGCTGGTGTTCGGCGGGCTTGCGGCCTTCCTCACCACCGAGCCCTGGGCCACGCTGCTCGCCGTGGGCGCGCTCTATCTCATTTCGATTCCGGTCAGCATCCGCTCCTACCGCCGCCTGCGCGAGCATGCCGAGCGGCTGCGCACGGCGCCGCAAATTCCCGAATCGCCCCCTCACCCGATCCCGAACTCGCGCGCCAGCAACTCGTAGGATTTGAGCCGCGCCGCGAAGTCGTAGCAGATCGAGACGACGACGAATTCTTCGACGCCATAGGCCTCGCCCAGCGCCAGAAGCTGCGCCTTCACCTGCGCCGGCTCCCCCACCACTTGGCGGCGGCGGTTGACGGCGATCCGCAGCCGCTCCTCGCGCGTATAGGGATGGGCTTCGGCCTCTTCGACCGGCGGAAAGGGCCCGAGAATTCCTCGGTCGAGCCGAAGCCGCCAGAGATCGCGCGAGAGCGCCAGGCGCTGCGCCTCGGCCGCGCTCTCGGCGCATATGACAAAGACGCCGATGCTGCAAGCGGGCTCGGCGCGCCAGCGCGACGGGCGGAAATGGTCGCGATAGGCCGCCATCACCGCGGGCCCGCCCTCGTCGTTGATGAAATGCGCGAAGGAGAAGGCGCAGCCGAAATAGGCCGCGATCGCGGCGCTGGCATCGCTCGAGCCCAAGAGCCACGGCTCCGGCGCGGTCGGCCCCTTGGGCTGGGCATGAATGCCGGCGAAGGGATGCCCCGCTGGCAGCGCGTCGCACAGGAAGTCTAGGAGATCGCCGACCTGGCGCGGGAACTGCTCGATGCCGAGCGCGCCCGGCCCATGCGCCAGCGCCTGCGCCGTGCGGTAGTCGCTGCCGGGCGCGCGGCCGATGCCCAAATCGATGCGGCCGGGATAGAGCGCCTCGAGCACGCGGAACGCCTCGGCGACTTTAAGCGCGCTGTAATGGCTCAGCATCACCCCGCCCGATCCGACCCGCATGGTCGCAGTCGCGGCGGCGACGCGCGCGATCAGCACCTCGGGCGCGGGGCCGGCAAGGCCTT
>JGI12269J14319_10002478_pt1 | contig 17797 bp, 12 predicted proteins | sample PeaSoiSIISIP2007_FD_14319 | JGI IMG/M metagenome (IMG submission 14319) | reverse complement strand
GCGGCGAAGCTGTGTTTGAGATTTTGAAAGTCGACGTCGCCGCGGGTGAGCGCGACCTTGCCCTGGTCGGCCATGAAGCTGAAGCCCAGCGGCCCCCAGATAGAGTGTTCGAAGTTTTCGCTGAGCAGCAAAACATTGGGCGCGCGGAAACGGTAATCCTGGTAGCTGCTTAGGGCAGGGTTGCCGTCGATGTCGGAGCCTCCGAGGGTGGGCTGGAAATAGAACGGGACGGCGCTGCCGGCGTCGGCGATTGATTCGGAAATGAGCAGGCGAAAGCCGATTGTGCCGTTGCGGTTTCGCGAGTAGGTGATGGGCGGGCAGACGGCTCCGACGGATTGCGCGCACTCGTCGGGTCCGTTGGTTTCTTTGGGCGCGGCGGATTGGGAGTGTCCGTAGAGCGGGACTTCCTGGTCGAGATCGACCGTCCAGCGCCGAAAGGAGTAGGTGGAATCCGACGGCGCAAAGAACTGCTGGAAGTTCACCAGATAATTGAACTGGAGACGATCGTTGAAGAGCGTGGGCTTGAGGCGGAATCCCTCGCCGAGTTGCACGAAGCCGGGTTGACTGGCGAGTCCGGGTGCGGTGGCGTGGTTGTAAAGATGTTCGATGGATGGAGTCGATTCTCCGTGGTTCTCTCGGATGTTGACGAAGCGTCCGTTAAGCTCGCCGAGCAGTGAGATATTCAGACCGCGGATGGCTGGCAGTTCGGTAACCGGCTTGATTACGTTCGCGCCAGCGATGGTCTGTTGCATTCCGAAGACGGTCTTGCCCGACTCTAAGGTCGCGGGGCCCAGTCCGAAGAAGAAAAGTTGGTTCAGCGCAATCGCCTGTGCGTAGACGTTGAAGACGGTGTACGGGTGAACCGCGAGGTTGCTTTTTGTGGGCTTGCCGGTGGGATTCGTGACCACCGTGATGTGCTCAATCGGAGTGTGGATAATCTTCATATACCCGCCGGCGCGCCAGGAGGCGCTGGTGGCACCGACGCCGTCGAAATCCCAACTGATACGCCAGCTTTCGTTGGGAGTGTAGTGGGTTACGAAGGCCAGGCCGAATCCGAAACCGTTTTGCGGGGCAATACTGCCGAGGGCGAGGTGTATGGGGTGATCGGTGGCGAACTCTTCGGCGCAGTCGAAGAATCCCTTGAAGCTGAACGTGCAGGCTTCCTTAATGTGTTCGCTTTCGCGGCGGAAGTCGGATTGCAGTTGGGTCTCGCGGGGCGGGGCTGGCGCGCTTTCCTGGGCCAAGCTGAATCCGCTGGCCAGCAGAAGAACGATCACGAGACGCCATCGCATGGGCACTCCTTTACGGCTACTTTCGTTTGGGCTGGCTTTTGGGTTTGGACTTGGTTCGTGATTTTGCTTTGGTCTCGACGGCGGCGGCGATGTCGAACCTGACTCGCTTTGCGCCCTCGGGATGCAATCGCGCGGTCACTTTCTGAATGTAGGCTGCGGCTTCGCCCTCGGTCTTGATCGCGTTGATGTAGATGTTGGAGTGCTGTGCGGGTGGAAATTTTCTTTCCACTTCATGCAAATGGAGGATTTGGTTCTTCAGCAGAGCTGACACCGGGCGGTTCTTGTTGAACGCACTTTTCGGTGGCTGGGGAACTTTAATTACCGCCATAGAACACCTGCCTCGTTTTCGGTTCTAGCTTGTTTGAAACTCTGGCCCATCGGTTCGCATAGTGGGTAGTGAAAGCAGATCGAGAAACGTATCAGCGGCCTTTTCGCGCGGCGAACGCGGGTCGTAATCTCCGAGAAAAAACTTGGTCACGGTGGCTGGAATCGAAGCGTGCTCGAAGACGCGTCCGGTCACTACGGTTCCTTTCGGAATCCAGGGTGAAACCAGAATGGCGGGCACACGCACGCCCAGGCGGTCGAAGGCGAATGGCATTCCCGTGCCGGTGTCGTTGGGTTGGGCAACGAATCCGTCAGGCGTGCACGCCGGCGGCGGAACGTGATCGTAGATGCCGCCGTGCTCGTCGTAAACAATAAGGAGAGCCGTGCTCGCCCACAGTGCCGGATTCTCCTTGATTGCGTTGTAGATCGAGGCGATGAAAAGTTCTCCTGCCTGCACGTTGTGATCGGGATGCTGATCGGAAGCCAACTCCTCGCCGTCGTCTCCGTCGTGGTCGTTGTAGTTGGGCTCGACGAATGAATAATCCGGCAACGTGCCGGCCTTGCAGTCGGACAGGAACTGATCGTAGGTGGCAAACAACTGCGGCTGGTTCTGGAGCAGGTTGACGATTTCCATGGTGGAGCTGGCCTGATCGAAGTAATAAATCTTCGCCGTGTGGGCTGGGTTGGCGGCGATCATGCGCTCGTAAATGCTTTTGTAAGGCTCCTTCACGTAGAAAACGTCCATGCTGACCTGGCCGAAGGAAGTGCCGTAGTGAGGAAACGCGCGGTTGCAGATGGTCGGGCCGGGGATGGAGGCGAACCATCCGTTGAATACCGCAAACTCGGTGGCCAGTGTGGTCAACACCGGCAGCTTGTCGGGAGTGAAGTAGTACAGGATTTTTGCCGAGTGCCCCACGTCGTTTTGCTGCTGGTAATAGCTTTTGACGAAGCCTTGCATGTTGGCCACGCGGGGGTTGCTGGTGTCTCCATTGAAAATTTGCAGATCGACGGCGGGAAAATGATGGTCGGGATCAGGATCGAGCTGGCTTTGAAATTCCGCCAGCGGCTGCACTTTGATAGTGGCGCCGGTGGTGTCGAGGTTGCTTTCGTTTCCGGTCAAACCATCGATCAGCGGATTCTGTGCCTTCAAAGCGCCCAGCATGTGATCGAACGATCGGTTCTCCATCATCAAAACGACGATGTGTTTAAGGCTATCCAGTCCTGGCGGCATGGGTAAGTTTACCTCGGGGTATCAGATGCCGTGTTTATTGGTGCACTCGGTAGTGAAGTTCGACGAGCAAACGTTACAGACGGGAGCTACTTCAAGTCGATTCGATCGTTGTGACTAGCATCGGAGCGGATCGCAGACCAAATCGGTGCACCTCAGATGAAAGATTGCTGGTAGTGGTGCAGTTTGGTAGGGAAGCGAGCCAAACGCGCGATTATTGTGTCGCAAAAAACGCGACACATCGCGCGGCTCGCCCGGATCCTTCGCCGCGCAAAGAACGCTTGCTCCGGATGACAATCAAACTGCACTTCAGATGAAGATTGCTTCACACGTTGCGAACCGGCGAGATGGGTTATAGAATGATGCCGCTTTTGAAGTCAAAAAAGGAGATTCCATGCAAGATCGGATTGTGGGTTATAGGGCGGCTCTTGGAAGAAGCGGAGCCTTGGCTTTGTGCGTGGCGCTGTGTGTGGGCGGACTGAGCGGCTCCGCGAGCGCCGAGTCGAAATATGTGACATTCGCTATCAAGGACGCGGTTCAAACTACCGGCGGCAGCATCAACGATAATGGCTATATAGCCGGTTGGACCAGGGATGCCTCCCTCAGAAACCACGGGCTTCTGCGCGCGCCCGACGGAACCATCACGATCTTCAACGTGTCCGGCGCGACCGACACCTTCGGCAGCAGCATCAACAGCAAGAACGTCATCACCGGTATCTGGTTCGCCTATTATGAACATGGTTATGTGCGAACCGCCGATGGAACGATCACACCGTTCGATCCGCCGGGCGCAACCATGACCGAACCAGTGTGCATCAACGACAAGGGCGTGATTGTGGGCACCTGGGCTGAACAGAGCGGAGGATTTCAAGGGTTCCTGCGTTCCGCGCATGGAAAGTTTACAAGCTTCGACGTACAGGGCGCGACAGATACCATGCCGCAGTTCATTAATAACCAGGGAGTGGTCACAGGCTATGCCCAGTACGGTTCGCAGTCGAATACGAAGGGTTTCGTGCGGGCGGCGGACGGAACCATCACCACCTTCGATGCCCCGGGCTCGACCCGAACCCAGCCTCAGGGTATCAACAATCTGGGCGTCATCACCGGCACGTATGTAGATGCCAAAGGCGTGTTTCATGGCTTCGTGCGCGCTGCCGACGGAACCATCACGACCTTCGATCCCCAAGGATCGAAGGGCACGCAGGCCTACGTCGTCAACGACAACGGCTTGATCACCGGGGGTTACCTGGACGGCAAGGGCCTCGACTACATCGGTTTTGTGCGCGCGCCAGACGGCAAGATCACGATCTTCGATCCTCACCAATCGGGTTGGGTGCTGGAACTTGGCATCAACAACCACGGTGCGATCACCGGAAGCTATGGCAAAGGCTATGAGCAAGGCGTCCAGTATGGCTTCCTTCTGTCCACCAATTAGGCAGTAGCGTGGCCTTCCGCGGCGGCGGGCGCGTCTCCATGGTGCGCCCGCTTTCCGCACGAGCTCCGGCACGACCATTCCAAAGATTTGCGCTTTATATCGGTTTTTCCGGTTGCTGCAACCCTCGCGTAATTCGTCTTGCTACCCGATTTCGTCAATGGTGCAGATATTGGGATGGTTCAATGCGGAAGCTGCCTGACCTCGCGTTGGAAACGGGCCAGCGCTTGAGAGTCCTTGGCGACTACATCGGGCAGGAACAGCACAAATCCAAGACCGCCGCGAGCGCGATTTGTTGGTCTTTTTTCGGCTTTGTTTTGTGAGCGATAACTGCGAAGTCTGGAGGGCTTAGACTGGCCCCTCAAATGCCACCTCTCCCGTTGGCCGGGGCAGGCTATAATGACGCGTTGGCCTGAAGGGATCACCGTGAATGCTGGCATCCGATAGTCGTTTCTGCAATGGGGAACTTTTGCCTGGGGTGAGTCGTATGTAAGGATGTGCCCCTGCGGGCGGCGGCCGATGAAAGATGCGCAAGAGAGTCGCGTCCTGTCGTTCCAAAGGCTGAACGGGGGATCGCTGGGCGGCTGATTTGTGATGATCTAGTCGTTAATTCTTTAAGCAGAATTCTTTAAGACCAGAATTCTTGAACACCTGATTTTTGAACGCTTGGTTCATGAGCACCTGATTTATGAAAACCTGGAAAAAAGTTGCGATTGGTGTCGGAGCGGTGGCGCTGCTGGGTGCCATCGTCGGTTTCACGGTTTATCAGAGCCACAAGAATGTGGTCGCGGTGCAGACGGGCAAGGCGCAACGGATGGATCTGCTTGCTGTGGTGAGCGCTTCGGGTGAAATCAAGCCGAAGACTTATGTGAATATCGGCGCCAATGCCTTCGGCAAGATTACCAAGCTGTACGTCAAAGAAGGCGACCGTGTGAAGCGCGGACAGATGCTGGTGCAGTTGGAGAACGTGCAATCGGAAGCGGATATGGATGCGATGCAAGCGTCGCTCGACGCCGCCCGCACGGACGCGGTGGCGGCCGAGGCTGCGTTGAATACTTCGGCGGCTGATCTCAATCATGCGAAGTCGGACGCGGAACGCTCCGACCTCGACTGGAGCCGCGCGCAGGGCTTGTACAAAGATGCGTTGATCGCGAAGTCGGATTTCGACATGCAGAGGGCGAATCACCAGGCCGCCGTCGCCGGACTGGCACAAGCGCAGGCGCGGGTGGCGCAGGCCAAGGCGCAAAAAGAGTCGGCGGATCGCCGGATCACGCAGGCCGACGCGAACCTGACTCACGCCTCCGATGTTTTGAAGAAGACCACTTATCAGGCGCCGTTTGATGGCGTGATCACGAATTTGCCGGTGCGCGAAGGCGAGACGGTGGTGGTCGGAATTCAGAATTCTCCGGGCAGCACGCTGATGACTTTGGCCGATTTGTCGGTGATCACGGCTGAGGTGAAAGTGGATGAGACCGACATCGTGAATGTGCAGATGGGGCAGCCGGCACAGGTGACGATTGATGCCATGCCGAAGAAGGTCTTCAAGGCGGTAGTGACTCAGATCGGGGATAACGCCATTGTTCGCTCGACGGGGGTTTCGACGTCGCAGCAATTATCGACCAGCCAGGAAGCGAAGGATTTCAAAGTCGTTGTGACCTTGCTGGATCCACCGGACGATTTGCGACCCGGACTTTCGACCACAGCCAAGATCACGACCGCGACACGAGGCAACGCCCTTTCCATTCCGATTCAGGCTTTGACGGTTCGTACTCAAGCCGACCTTGCGCCGAAGAACGAAAAGGGAGCGGTGCAGGCTGCGGCGCCCCAAGCAGAGGCAGCGAAGGACAAGCAGGAGATTCAAGGCGTTTTCGTTCTGCGCAATCACAAAGCCGAATTCGTGGCTGTGGATACTGGCATTGCGGGCACAACCGATATCGAAGTGCTCAAGGGACTGAAAGAGGGTGACGAGATCGTAACCGGCAGCTATAAAGTGTTGCGCACGCTGAAGCCGGGCAGCAGCGTAAAAGTTGATAACTCGGCGCCCAAGAAGGAAGAAGAAGAGAGCACCTAGCCCCGGATGGTTCTGGGAGGGCGCGGATTCAGCCGCAGTTTGGCTCTAACCTTCGCCCGGATGGTTCGTCCAACCGAAAGCCGGCGAAGGTAACAGAGATCGGAGCGCGGGCAAGTGTCCGAAGAGGAAACGGAGAAAAGAATGGCTACCGCAGAAGTAATCAACATCGCGCAACCCGTAGTGTCCTCCTCCCCTGAAACTTTCATGATTTGCACTTTGGACCTGTGGAAGACGTATGACATGGGTTCGGAGCAGCAGGTGCACGCGTTGCGCGGTATCAATTTGAACATTCGCCGCAACGAATACGTCGCAATTATGGGGCCGAGCGGGTCGGGGAAATCTACGCTGATGAATTTGATCGGGTGCCTGGACACGCCCAGCAAAGGCCAATATTGGTTGAATAATCAGCAAGTGAGCGAGTTGGATGATGACGAGTTGGCGCGCATCCGGAATAAAGAGATCGGTTTCGTGTTTCAGACTTTCAATCTTTTGGCGCGCGCGACGGCGCTGCACAATGTGGAACTGCCTTTGATCTACGCGGGCGTGCCCTCGGAAGAACGCGCTGAGCGTGCCAAGGCGGCGCTGTCTTCGGTAGGTATGGCCGAGCGCATGATGCACAAGCCCAACGAGCTCTCCGGCGGCCAGCGGCAGAGAGTTGCGATTGCGCGCGCGCTGGTCAATCGTCCGTCGATCATTCTCGCCGACGAACCCACGGGCAACCTGGATTCACAAACCGGAAACGAAATTATGGCAGTGCTGGACCGTCTGCAGGCCCAGGGAAACACAATTGTCCTGGTAACTCATGAGCATGACATTGCTGAAGTACGCGCACCGCGTCATCAACATTAAGGATGGCGTGGTGGAAAAGGATGAGGCGAAGCGGTAGCCAGACCGCTGCCGGCATCTAGTTTTGATTTGAAGCGCTCAGCCACCAGGCTGGGCGTTTTCGTTGTGGCGCAACTTCTGGGTGTGCCCGGGGTTCCAAGGGTACAAATGAGGAGAGCCATGAAACAGTTTCGAATCGCGATGATCCTGGCGCTAGGTTTGGCGTTGACCGCGTGCGGTGGTGGGAATTCGAGTAGTTCGGCTACCGCTGCCGGCAATTGGACGGCGACGCTGACCAACGCGGACGGAACTCCTGCCTTCGCCTTTACGACTTCCTTGACGCAAAACGGAGGTACGTTGATGGTGACTGGCTCTAATCTCAGTTTCACGACGTCGACCGCCTGCTTTACTTCTGGAGGAACACAGACCGGGTCGTTCGGTGTGAACGGGGCCATGAACGGAAATGTCACGGGGGCATTTCAGTTGACCATTACATCTGGAACCCCCAGCGGCAACACGCTTGTTCTGCAGGGCACGGTGAACAACAATACCATCACGGGTACGTGGGCATTAACTGGGACCGGGGCGTGCACGGGGTCCGGGACGTTCACGATGATTAGGACGTAGCGCGATGACTTCCGTTCGGTAAGGGTTAGAGTCTTTCGCCCCGCAGAGGGCCAGCTGGTTTTCCGACTTTGCGCTCTTACTTCGCTCCGCGGCTTTGATTCCGTGTGAGCCGGCTGCCCGGAGGAGGTATCCGGGGCTACGTGTGCACCGCACTTCCCTACAGTGGTAAACCGCTTCGCACTTGCTTTGTAGCGGGCATGCGCTACAATGCCTGTTCTTGAAAATGGCTTCTTTGGAGTGCCGTTTTCGAGTATCCGCTGGTATCTTTCTGGTTATCTGTGAGCGACTTATCTTATCCGCTGTTCGGAGAAATAGCACTAGACTAGAGGCGAAGTTTGGACCCCGCATGCGGGGTGGTGAATGATTTTGGCTTGGGGAGGAGAAAGACCATGAGATTGCGAATGATCCTGGCTGTGGTTGTTCTGGCGTCGACGGCGCTGGTTGCTCAGACGTTTCGCGGAACCATTCTGGGGACGGTAACGGACGCATCGGGCGCGGTGGTTTCGGGCGCCTCGGTCAAAATACATAACGCGAACACCGGACTGGATCGAACCACCCAGACCAGCGCGGACGGCAGCTACGCGGTGTCCGAACTTCCGATCGGGACTTACACGGTCACGGTTTCGCAGAGCGGATTTCAGACTTCGGTGACCAACACCGTTACCGTAAACGTCGCGGGAGAGAGCCGCGTGGATGTTTCGCTGAAACCCGGAGACGTGACGGTGCGGGTGGAAGTTTCTGGCGAGAGCCTGCCGCAGGTGGAGACGACTACGAACGACCTGGGCGGCGTACTCACCAGCAAGACCGTGGAAAACCTTCCGGTGAACGGGCGGGACTATACCAAGCTGATCTACCTCAATCCAGGCGTGGCTGGTTCTCCGGACCAGATTTCAGATTCTCCCGGCTCGTTCGGCGAGTTTTCGATGAACGGAGCGCGCGGGCGCTCGAACAATTATCTGCTGGATGGAACGGATATGAACGACGGTTACCGCAACGACCCGGCGATCAACCAGGCGGGAGTGTTCGGGACCCCGTCGACCATTCTGCCGATCGATGCGGTGGCCGAAGTTCGCGTGCTCTCGAATTTCGAGCCGGAGTATGGACGAAACGCGGGAGCGGTCGTCAACATCGTAACCAAGAGCGGCACGAACGCGCTGCACGGGACGGCGGCGGAGTATTTCCGCAACGATGCTCTGGACGCGCGAAACTTCTTCAATCCGGTGGAAAATGCAAACGGGACTCCAAATCCGAAGGCTCCGTTCCACAATAACCAGTATGGCGCTTCGCTGGGCGGGCCGATTGTCAAAGACAAGACTTTCTTCTTCGTAGACTACGAAGGTCAGCAGGAACCGGTCGGCGTAGTGACTATTGCGACCGTTCCCACGGGCACTGGTCCGGGGGGCGCGCTCAGCCCCAGTGACGCCAGTAATCCTGTAATCGCAGGCCTGTTGGCGCGTAACCCCTGGCCTGCGCCAAATTTGGCGCCCGGCGCCCTGTTTTCCCCTGGAACTGCGTCTGTGGTTTCGCCTTCTTTTAATCGGCTGACCAGCATGATTGCCAAGGTCGACCATAGCTTCAACGCCAACAACCTGCTCACCGGCCGATATTTTTTCGGCGATAGCGTGCAGTCGTTCCCGCTGGCGCTGACCGCTAGCGGTGGTCAGCTGCCGGGTTTCAATACTTACACTCCGACTCGGGTTCAACTGGTTTCACTCTCCTTTGTGCATACGTTTGGGTCGAACAAAGTGAACGAACTGCGATATGGCTGGAACCGATTCGCGGAAGGTTTTTTCCCAGCGGATCAGAGTTTCCACCCCAGCTCGATTGGTCTTTGCGATACCGGGACTGCCGGAGGCCTGGGATGCGCGGGTGGCCCGGCCGATTCGGGCCTGCCCATCATTCAGGCCGATGGGTCGAGCGGGGTTGCGCAGTTGGGTGCGACGAGCAGCGTGCCGCGGCACCGCGTGGACAGCAACGACCAGGTGATCGACAATTTCTCCTGGAAGGTCGGCAAACATGACGTTAAGTTTGGTTTCGACTTCCATCGCACGACCGTGCAGCAGTATTTCGACAAGTATTTCCGCGGCCGGTTGAGATTCGCCAGCCTGACTGACTTCCTAGCCGGAGTGCCCGAAAGCAGCGGCACGCTTCAGTATGTCGGCGACACCTTGCGGCATACGTTCGAGAACAATTTCGGATTCTACGTGCAGGATAGTTTCCGCATTACCTCCCGCCTGACCTTCAATTACGGGCTGCGTTATGACTATATGGGTGTGATGGGCGAAAAGAACAATTTGCTCAGCAACGTCACCAGCTTGACTCCTCCCGCGCCGGGCACGGCCGGAACGGGAAACTTTGTATTAACGCAGGTGGGGCAGCCGGGGTTAAGCAGTCTCTACAACCCGGACAAGACAAATTTCGCCCCGAGGGTCAGCGCAGCGTGGGATGTGACGGGCAAAGGGCAGACTGTGATCCGTGCCGGGTGGGGGCTTTTCTTCGATGCATTCTCGCAAGACATGGCGCTGGGCCACCTGCCTTATGAAACGTTCTATTCTCCGGGGCCGGCGTATAACCCGATCGGACCGGCGGCCATCCTTTCGTCGGGACTGAATCCGAACCTGCCGGCCGGCGCGATCGCCAACGGCGTGCCAGTTTTTGGCAGCGAGACCGCCTGCAATTTCGAGTGCGACACATTCGCCTTCGACCGCAACATTAAAACGCCCTACATGGAGAACTACAATCTGAACTTCCAGCAGCAGATTACAAATCACGCGGTGGTGCAGTTGGGCTATGTGGGATCCCAAGGACACCGTCTGTGGCGATTCTTTGATCTGAACCAGCCCAGCGTTGCTGCTATCAATGCTTGTGACCTCGGTCAACTGGGATGCACCGCAGGAATTCATGATTTTAGTGGTGCGGCTCGCCCCTTCGGTGGAGGATTCGGCCCTCCGGGCAACACCTATGGTACCTACTACCTCGAACAGGAAAATTCCACGGGCCAATCGAACTACAACTCTTTGCAGGCACAGTTGCGCATCAACAGCTGGCACGGCGTCACGTCCATGGTGAACTTTGTATGGTCGAAGTCGCTGGATAACTCGAGCGATGGCGAGGACTTTGAACCCAATGCCGCGCAGCCACAGGACAGCAACAACCCGCAGCGCGAGTATTCCTATTCGAACTTTGATCTGCCCAAGCGGTTTACGTGGATTTTCGGTTACGACATTCCCAAAATGGGTGGAGGGATGCAGCGCTTGAAGAATGGTTGGGGCATGAACAGCACGGCCACTTTGCAAAGCGGGCAGCCGTTCCAACTGAACTACAACGGTGAAGATGACTATAGCGGCGGCGGCGGCGGTTTCGACCGTCCCGATGTTGTCGGGCCAATCATTCAGAACAATTCGAATCCGTATCAATTCCTGTCGCTTGCCTCTTTTGCCATACCGTGCACCGTGACCGCCGCCACCGGAGCCGCTGCGGACTGCATTCCGGGGACGAGGCACTACGGTGATATGGGACGCGATTCTCTGCGTGGGCCGCAATATAAGCAGTGGGACCTCGCACTCTACAAGAATACAAACATCACGGAGCGGGTGATTCTTCAGCTGCGAGCCGATGTCTTCAATATTTTGAACCATCCGAACTTTGCCAACCCATTCCTGCCTGGTTTTATCACCGATCCGGCGGTCAATGGGTTTCAGCAAGTGGGTAACCGAGAAGTGGGCAAGGGTTCCTACGCTCTCACCGCGACCGGTGACGTGGGCATTGGCAACCCGTTCCTCGGCGGCGGTGGGCCGCGCGGGATACAGTTGGCGGCTAAGTTTTCGTTCTAGGTTGTGGGTTTTCAGGCTCCTCCTGCTCGGGCAGGAGGAGCGTTTTTATTGGCCCCGGACGAGGCGTCCGGGGCTACGTGTTTAGGGGTGTGACGGTGGTTCCTGCACTTCTCCTACGGGGACGATCTTGGTGGCGGCGCGGAATTTCTTGTAGTCGCGGAAAGTGATGTCGTCTTCGACGTTGAAGTTTTTCAGCAGGGCTATTCGTACGTCCACCTTTACCGCGATGTGCTGTGGCAGCCAGACTTCATCGTTGATGCGGGTTTGCTCGATGACGATGCGCGAGCCTTTGTGGATGCGCGCGAGGAACAAGCCGACGGAAACAGTGTCAATGCATTGGATGTCGAGCTTTTTCCACTGCGATTCGTCTTTGTCGATCCAGGCGCGAAAGCGGAACTTGGGCAGCATTTTGGCTTCTTTAAGATGCCCCTGGTAGCCCGGCCGCGGTTCGCCATCGATGACGTAGGTATCGCGTCCGGCTAGAGACTCGATGCCTGCCAGTTGGAAATTGTACGCGTCTGCTACTTCGCGCACGAACTTGCGTTCCTCTACACGGTCTTTTTCTTCTTTTTCTTCGCGCTTCTTGCGGTCTCCGTCGGATTCATTCTTGCGCTTGTCGATCAGCTTCTGGATTTTCTCTTCTTCTTTCTTCGCGTCTTTGTCGGGGAGCGGTTTGTCGTCTTTGGCGATCAGGCGCTCGACTTGCTCGCCATAGATTTCCATGATTTCCGAGGTTTTGGTTTCGGTTGACTTTACCTCGCCTTTGCCATCGAGCTTGTGTTGCTCCTCGCGCTGGATGTAGGTGTAGTCTCGCTGCTGTTTGTCGTTCACCATGTCCTTTTCGGCGGTCTGTCGAATGAGCTCGCGGATCTGGTCGTCGGAGAGCGATGGTGCGGGGCTGACTGGTGGCGGGTTGTCTTGGCCGAGAGCGCAGCCGCAGGCGAGAACAAGAAAGACGAGCGCGGACTCGATGCGCATGTTCATATTTACGTGATTAGAACCCGGTAGGTTCCCATGAGTTTTGCTTCGCTGCCACAATATTTACTTTTCCGCGCGGCCCAGGGTCCCAGCGCGGAAGGAGCGGTCGTCCAGGCGATGCAGGCGCTTGGCCATGCCGGGGCGGAGCAGCGGGTGATGGCGGATGGTGAACAGATATTCGGCGATGAACCATAGATGTTGGTCGGTGGTCATCCAGTCACGGTCGTCGAAGCGGGCCAGATTAACCGGGCGCGAAAAAGTTCGCAGGGTACGTTCGCCGCGGAGATTGAAGTAGACGTCGAAATAGCTCATGGCGAGTTCGCGCAGAGTGCGATAGACGGGCTCGCGATAACGGCATCCGGTGAAGTTGGACTTGGCGAGGGCTCCCCAATGGCCCTTGATGCGGTAGATGGCAATGACGTGGTCGGTGTCGCGTTCGGCTTCGAGGTCGAAGACTAGAGGAGGATAGCCGTTAGCTCGCAGGGCGGCGGCAGCAAAGGTCGCGGCCTCGAAGCAGTGCGCCGTGTTTTTTTGAAGGACGCGACGCGGCGACCAGGCCGTGTTGGCAACGTGGTACGGCATGTCATCGAGGTAACGCTGGATTCCGTGGGGAGTTTTCAGGCTGCGAAGTTTGCGCAGTTCGGCCGGGGTGAAGTTATTCATTCTTCAGTTCAGTTTATCTTGTGGTCGGGGAAAAAGCGTTAACCACAGAGGACACTAAGGTTTATAAAGGAAAGCCTTCATGCGAATAATTCTGCCAGTTCCCTCGGGCTGTCTACCGTTACATCCGGCGGAGCCTCGCAGAGCGTGTGGGGAGCGAAGCCGTAGGTTACGCCGCAGATCCAGAGGCTGGCGTTGCGGCCGGTGATGACGTCGACGGAGGAGTCGCCGATCATCAGGGTTTCGTGGGGCTTGGTTTTGGTTTCGCGCAGGATGGTCTGGGCTCCATGTGGATCGGGCTTCTTCGTGGAGAAGCTGTTCCCTCCGTAGACGTGGATGAAGAATTCGGCGAGGCCGAGCGCTTCCACGATCTGGCGTGAAGGAATGACCGGCTTGTTCGAAAGCACGGCCATCTGGCGAGAGATGCCGTTGGAGTTGCGGATCGCAGTGAGCGTTTCTTTGACGCCGTCGTACAGGTGAGTGTGGTCGAGTTTGTGAGCGCGGTAGTAGGCCAGGAAGTGATCGAGTCCTTCTTTTATGAGGCCTTCGTTGCGGGGATCGCCGAGGGCGCGTCGCACCAGCATGGGCGCGCCGTCGCCTACGTAGGAGGCGATCACGTCGCCGGGCAGGTCGGGGCGTCCGAAATGCTTGAGCATGGCGTTCACAGAGTGGATGAGGTCGAGGCGGGAGTCGATCAGGGTTCCGTCGAGATCGAAGATGAGGAGTTTGATCTGGCGGGGATCGAACTGGCGGTGAAATTTGATCATCTGTTTTTAGGATAAATGATCGAGGAGCACTCAGCAGTCAGCCAGCTCACATTTAGCACCTAGCCGTACGGGGTTTCGCTTTTTGCTGTTCTGAACCAGGCCAAGTGCCAAGTGCTAATTGCCAATTGCTGAACTGGCTGAATGCTGACTGCTGATTGCTGACTCGCGAATGCTGTTCATTTACAATGAAAACGCGATGGCGACGAAGACTGATCCTAAACCGGCTGGCCTAAAAGACGACAAAAGCAAGAGCACGGGCAAGACTTACGAAGGCCTTTCCCCCGAGCAACTGATTGAGGCCTATCGGATCATGTATACCTCCCGGCGACTGGACGACCGGGAGATCCTGCTCAAGCGGCAGCAGAAAATCTTCTTTCAGATTTCGGGAGCGGGTCACGAAGCGGTTGGTTTGGCGTCGGGCTTTACGCTGAAGCCGGCATACGACTGGTTTTATCCTTACTATCGCGATCGCGCGCTGTGTCTGGCTTTGGGGGCAACGCCCTATGAGATGCTGCTGATGGCTGTGGGCGCGGCAGATGATCCGCAATCGGGCGGCCGCCAGATGCCCTCGCACTGGGGCTTTCCAAAATTGAATGTGGTCACGCAGTCTTCTCCGACCGGGTCGCAGGTTTTGCAGGCGGTCGGTTGCGCCGAAGGTGGACGCTACTTCGCGAGTCATCCGCAAGCTGCGAAAAAGGCCGACGGAGACTATCGTCAATTCAAAGACGTTAAATTCGAGGGCGATGAGGTTACGTACGTTTCTCTGGGCGACGGCACCACCAGCGAAGGCGAATTCTGGGAGGGGATGAACACCGCTTCCAATCGCAAGTTGCCGGTGTTGTTCGTCGTGCAGGATAACGGTTATGCTATCTCGGTCCCGGTCGAGGTGCAGACTGCGGGCGGCAACATTTCGAGGCTGGTGTCGGGTTTTCCCAATTTTCATTTTGAGGAAGTCGACGGCACCGACCCGGTTGCTTCGTACGCAGCGTTTGCCCGTACCGTGGCCTACTGCCGCGCGGGGGAGGGTCCGGGGTTTATTCATGCCCACGTGATTCGTCCTTATTCGCATTCACTTTCCGATGACGAGCGGCTTTACCGTCCCGACGCCGAGCGCGAGCGTGATGCCGCCCGCGATCCCATCACACGCATGCAGATGTTTCTGATTCGCGAAGGCATTCTCGATGAAAAAGGCATTAACAAGCTGGAAAAGCAGGTAGAGGACGACCTGCAAATTGCGGTGGATCAGGCTCTGGAGGCGGCTTTACCTGCGCCCGACACAATCATGCGCTACGTTTACTCGCCCGATCTGGATCCAACATCTTCGGCAATACAAACGGAGCCGGTGTCACCTGCTCCGGCGGCGGACGGCAAGAAGGTCGCTCCGAAAACCATGGCTGATCTGATCAACGCCACGCTGCGTGACGAGATGCGCCGGGATGAGCGCATCGTGATTTTCGGTGAAGATGTGGCCGATGCCAGCCGCGAACAATATCTCGAAGAGAAGTTGATCAAAGGCAAGGGCGGCGTCTTCAAGTTGACTTACGGCTTGCAGCACGACTTCGGCTCCGACCGCGTATTCAACTCGCCGCTGGCGGAAGCGAACATTGTAGGCCGCGCCGTCGGCATGGCGACACGCGGCATGAAGCCGGTGGTCGAGATTCAGTTCTTCGATTACATCTGGCCGGCGATGATGCAATTACGCAATGAACTGCCGCTGATCCGGTGGCGTTCGAACAACGGCTTTTCCTGCCCGGCGGTGGTTCGGGTTGCGATTGGCGGATACCTCACTGGCGGCGCAATCTACCACTCGCAGTGCGGCGAAAGCATTTTCACGCACACTCCCGGCATGCGCGTGGTATTCCCGTCGAATGCGCTGGATGCGGCTGGCCTGCTGCGGACCGCGATTCGCTGTGACGATCCGGTTTTGTTTCTCGAGCATAAGCGGCTTTATCGTGAGACCTTCGGCCGCGCGCCGTATCCGGGGCCGGACTACGCGATCCCGTTCGGCAAGGCAAAGGTAGTGCAACCGGGAACGGATTTATCTGTGATCACCTACGGAGCGGTCGTTCCGCGAGCCTTGCAGGCGGCGCAGAAACTCGAACGCGAGCACGGAGTGAAGGTTGAGTTAATCGATTTGCGCTGCCTCAATCCGTTTGACTGGGAGACGATTGCGGCTTCGGTGAGCAAGACCAATCGAGCGCTCGTTGCTTACGAAGACTCGCTCAGCTGGGGCTATGGCGCCGAGATTGCAGCCCGCATCGCCGACGAATTGTTCGACCACCTGGACGCCCCCGTACGTCGCGTTGCCGCGAAAGACGTGTTTGTCGCCTATCAACCCATTCTCGAAGACGCGACCCTGCCCCAGGCCGAGGATCTGCTGCGGGCGATGAAGGAATTGTCGGAATACTGAGCAGCCGACTCCGCCGCATCAAGCTTCCTTACTAGTTCTTCCGGAGAAACAAAATCAGGTTTATTGCCAAGAGTTGTAAAAAGACTGCCAAAACCGCACTGGAAGCGTGCTTTCAAGGCCGTTCAGTGCTATAGTTCCAGCCCGCTGGTGAGATTTGATGGCTTGAGGGGACTGCATCATGAAAAGCAAACGGTTCTGGTATTCCGCGGGTAGAGCTTTGACCGTGACGGCTGCGGTTCTGATGCTGGTCAACGGCGCGTCGGCGGCCAGCCAGGAAAAAGTGCTGTACAGCTTCACCGGCGGAAATGACGGAGGCGATCCCGCGGCGGGATTGATTCGTGACCACGCCGGAAACCTTTACGGCACGACCGTCGTGGGCGGCACTGGCGCGGCGTGCGAAGGCGGATGCGGCACAGTCTTCGAGCTGACTCGGAACTCCAGCGGCAAATGGCAAGAAACGGTGCTCTACAACTTCCAGGCTGGCGCCGACGGGAAGAATCCCTACGGCGGAGTCACTCTCGACGCCAAAGGAAACCTTTACGGCGCCACGGTTTCGGGCGGAAGCGGCGGCACTTGCAGCGGCGACGGTTGCGGCACCATTTTCAAGCTCACTCGGTCCGGCAAGAGTTGGAGCGAGAGCGTGCTGTACAGCTTCACCGGCGGAACCGACGGAGCCGACCCCGGCGGCGGCGTAGTCTTTGACAGCAAGGGCAATCTTTACGGCACAACTCCCGACGGCGGTAGCGTGAACGGTTGCAGCTGCGGCGTGATCTACGAGCTAAGCCCCACCAAGAGTGGTTCGTGGAAGCAAAGGGTGGTTCACACTTTCACCGGCGGCAATGACGGATCGACAGGCTCGCTCGGTTTGCTGCATTTCGATAAGACGGGCAATCTGTATGGCGTTGCCGAACTCGGTGGCGCTCATGCAGCCGGGACCGCATTCGAGATGTCGCCTGCTTCCGCAGGCAAGTGGAAATTCATCACCATCGACGGTTTCAAAGGCATGCCTCACGCCGGCTTTCCTTACGGCGGCCTGATTTCCGACGCGACCGGCAGTCTGTATGGCACGACCTACTACGGCGGAGCAAACGGGCTTGGCTCGGTGTTCAAGCTCACTCGCGGCTCAAACGGCAAATGGAGTGAGCGCCTGCTGTACAGCTTTCAGACTGGAACCGATGGCAACTCTCCGACTTCGACCCTTGTCTTCGATGCGCACGGCAATCTCTACGGCACCACCTCCGCGGGCGGCGATACCAACGGCGACGGCACTGTCTTCAAACTGATCCCAATCTCGGGCGGCAAGTGGAAAGAGAACGTAGTCCATCGTTTCAAGAACAGCCCAGACGGAGC
>JGI12269J14319_10002474_pt1 | contig 17812 bp, 17 predicted proteins | sample PeaSoiSIISIP2007_FD_14319 | JGI IMG/M metagenome (IMG submission 14319) | reverse complement strand
GCCTCGGAGGGGCTGGGGCTGGAGAACGTCAGCTTGCGCCAGGACCTGGCCCAGCGCGTCGCCGACCTCCACAACAAGGTCGTCCACGGCATCAAGTAGGACCGGCGTCCGGCTGCGCCGAGGAGCACCAACGCGCCCAGGACGTGGCGTGGCGCTCCCCGTCAGACCAGGAGCCCTGTCAACGATCCTGTGATTTCGTAGCACCGTCTTCGGTGAGAGACCGTGTGACTGGTGGGGCGGGAGTTCATCATGGAACTCACTGCCGAGTGGGTCATGGTCGAAGTGGGAGTGCCGCGCACGGCGTAGGTGCCGATTCGTCCGGTGAAGGCGTAGGTGCCGATCCGTCCGGTGAAGCGGACGGCGGTGGTCCTCAGGGGCTGCCGGTGCACCTCGAGCGGGCTTGATCCAGGGCGCCTCCAAAGGACGATTCACCGTTTCCTCACATCTTCACAGGTGCCTCTCCGGGTCGTCTCAGAGGCGTCCCAGGTCCTTCGGCGACACTCGCTCAACAGCTCACATTGGCGGGTGACCACAGGGGGTGGCGCGGGGTGCGGAACCTGGTGCTGGGGGGAACGACGTACAGCGAGGCGTGCCAGCGGGCCGATGAACACCACGGTTCTCCGGTTGGCACACGTCCGCGTGGTCGGAGCGCAGGGGACCGACGCCGTCGAGTGTGGTGGTTGCCTCGGTAAGAGTCGGGCGGCAGGCACACACCGATGGACGCAACGTCCCAGAAGCTCGACGGAGACGGAGGTCAGCCCAGGCGGGGGAGCATCGCGTCGGGGGCGCTCCTGACGGCCGTCGCCTGGTTCCTGAGCCGTGTCATTGTCGGTGCGGCATGGGGTCCGTCCCGAAATCCCCTCATCTTCTCCCCGTCGCTGTGGACCCGGGTCGACAGCTTCAACTACCTCCTCATTGCCGAGCATGGAAGCACCTTTGGATCGTGTCCACCGGGCTCGGTGCCGCGCTTCTTCGGCATGAGGTACTGCGGCTCGGCTGCATGGCTTCCTGGTTATCCGTGGGTCATTCGGGCACTGCACTCAACCAGCCTCAGCTTCGAGGATTGCGGGCTGCTCATCTCGTGGCTGGCACTGGCGGTGGCGATGTTCCTGGTCTGGCTCGGGTGGGCCCGAGCGCTTTCCAAGATACGCGCCCTCCTGCTGCTCGTGCTCTTCGGCGTCTTTCCCGGTGCCGTCTACAACTTCGCTCTCTTCCCGACGTCGCTCGCTCTGGCCCTCGTCGTGGGTGCGATCCTCGCCGCGACCCGCAAAAGGCACGCGGTCGCAGCTCTTCTCATGACTTGCGCCGGTCTTTGTTATCCGTCGGCGTGGTTTGCAGCCGGTGGTCTCGCCATCGGCATCATCCTCGTGACGTACTTCCGTGAACGGGCCGTCTTCATCCCTCGGGCACTGTGGGCGCTGGCAGGGCTTGGTTCGCTGCTGGCCCTCGGATTCTACGATGCGTGGACCGTGGGTCACTTCAATGCGTTCTTCCTCGCGCAGCGTCAGAGCGGGGGCCAGGCCAAGACGTTTCCCGGACAAGAGTTCTTCCTGACGATCTTCAAACGCAATTCGGACGTGCAGCGGCAGATCGGAGCCTTTGGCGGTGCAATGCTCGCAGTCCAGGCGATCGTGGCGATCGCTGTCTCAGGTCTGGCGGCAGCGACCACTGCAATCAGATGGCGGCGAAGGGAAGGTGACCCGGCGGCGCTCTACCCGGCGTTGGTGGGCATCGTGGTCGTCCTCTTCCTGATCCTCGTGAGCAATGCCGGAGCCTGGACCCGAAGCGTGGCCCTCGCTGCTCCGTGCGTCGTATGCCTCCGCCGGATACCGACTCCTCTGCTGTGCGCCCTCGTCGTGATGGTGGGACTCACGACCGCTCTGATGTCACGGTCCTTCTTCCTGTTTTACGGTCCGTAAGTGGGGGCGTCGGCGGTCGGGTCGGTATCGATGACCCGCTCCGGTGGCACCAACCGAAGAAACGTATCGGGTGCGGGGGTTGGCGTACCGGGCCAGGAGAACGCCCCCACGAGCTGGTCCAGGTCGGCGCTCAGCGCTGAACGGAGTCAGGCCGGATATTCCCGGCATTTTCGATCGAGCTGCCCCATGTCGTTCTCGATGCCGTGGGCCTCTGTCACCCTGGAGAGCGCTCCACGAGCTCGTACAGCTGCCTGTCAGGAGCGAGAAAGTGAACATAGCGTTCGCCTTCATGGTTCACGGGCTCGTCTACCTCGAAACCGGCGGAACGTAGTTCGACAACCGCGCTGTCCAGGTCATCGACCAAGAAGCCGATCGAGCGCTCCGTAGGCCCCATCCCGCCCAGAGATGCAACGGCAAAGGTCGCCCCATCTGGCAGTCGAAACAGGTCCGCCTCGACATCTGGCACGTCCATTTTCTCCAGGCCCAGTATCTCGCTCACAAAGGTGCACATCTGGCCGCGTTGCTCTGTCGATGTGCCGGCGAATGTCAGCCCGTAGATGCGCACAGTTCAGTCCTCCCAAACCTCAGGGATGCTTGAGTTGCGAGCCTTGCACCGCGAGTATGGCCGACCGGGAACGTGCCGCCTGAGAGCCTTCGTTTGTTCGGGATGAGGCGAGAACCCGCCCGGATGGGGCGTCCCAAGCTGGGCCATGTGTCGATGACCCGAGTCGGAACGATTGCCTCACACGGCTATGACGATCTTGCCTAGGGCCTTGCCATCCTGGAGGTACCGGATGGCCGCCGGGGCCTCGCTCAGCGCGTACGTCCGGTCAATGGCCGGCGCGATCTTCCCTGTTTCCAGAAGCTCCAGGAGGACCGACAGATCCGCGGCATTCTCCTTCGCACCGAGGATGCCCAGCTTCTGACTCACCAACGGGGACAACATGATCGCCCGGAGCTGGCGGTCAAAGCCCCCCAGCCACCGTCCGTCGGTCTCGCCTCCGACGATGACGAGCCTGCCGCCGGCGGTGAGGGCTCGACGGAGATGTGACAGCCTGCTGTTGCCACCGATGTCGAGAATCACGTCGTACAGCTGCCCGCCGCCGGCGAAGTCGTCGCGTGTGTAGTCAACGACGTGGTCAGCACCGAGCCCCCGGACCAGGTCCGTCTTGGCCGTGCTGCACACGCCGGTGACCTCGGCTCCGAAGGCCTTGGCGATCTGGATGGCGAAGGTCCCCACACCGCCCGAGGCGCCGATGATCAGCACATTCTCCCCGGCTTGCACCCGGGCCCGATCACGAACGCCCTGCAACGCTGTCATGCCGGAGACGGGGACAGAAGCGGCCTGCTCGAAGGAGAGGTTCGCCGGCTTGCGGGCCAGCAGCCCCACTTGGGTACGGGAGTACTGGGCGAAGGAGCCGTCACAGGTGCCGTAGACCTCGTCACCGGGCTTGAACTCGGTCACGTTCTTGCCGACGGCTTCCACCGTCCCGGCCAGACTCCGGCCCGGGTTCAGTTGCTTGGGCCTGCGCAAGCCGAAGCCCATGATGCGCATGAGCTTGGGCAGGCCTGTCATCAGGTGCCACGTGCCCCGGTCCACACCGGCCGCTCGTATCCGCACCAGCACCTCGTCGTCGCTGAAGGTGGGCCGGGCGATCTCCTCGACCCGCAGGACCTCCTCAGGGGCGGTGCCGTACTGGTCTTGGACGATCGCTTGCATCGTCTCGGCGCTGGCGGGACTGGGCCCCGGCTCGATCGAATCATCGAGGGTTGGGATCTTCGTCGGTCCATTCTTGGCAGTCAACGGGTTGCTCCGATCGAGTTGTCGAGGGAACGAGCGTTCGAGTTGTCGAGGGAACGAGCGTTGCCCACGGTGATGCGGCGCCCCCGGATCACGAGCCAGAGCGCGAACACGAACTCACCCATGCCCGTAATCGCGGAGACATCGGACGAGGAGCCTCGGACGAGCGCCCGGACGACCGAGTCGAAGACATAGCCGAAACCCGCCATGCCGAGCAGGACACCCAGCAGCCTCGGGACGTACCCCGACCTGATAGCCAGGTTGGCCAGGAGAAACAGATTCAGGCCGAAGAGGACGAGCCCAGCGTCCCAGATGTTGGTGAAGGAGTTGATGTGTCGAAGCGCCTTGGCGTGCTGGCCGAGCGCTCCGACGAGCTGGCTGATGGCGACGACGAAGACCCCGGCGTACGCAACCCGGAGCCACGCCGCGAGCTTCGACAGAGCTTCGCTGACTGGCTTGAACACCCGGTACAGCGCCCATGCGACGACGACATCGAGTACGGCCACGAGATACAGACTCAGGATGCCGAACTGGAACAGGCCCTTGTGGCCGGCGATGCCCTTGGCTGTCCGGGCGGCGTTCCCCGGAACCACGAGCCCTTTGACGGCGACGAGATATCCAAAGGCCGAGAGCACGGACATGAGCAGGAGTCCGAGTCCCGCCATGGTGCTGGCCTTGCGAATCGACGGGGTTGCGTGCATGGCCCTGTCGATCTGGCCGGCTCCGAGGGCGCCCTCGGGCGTGGTGACGTCGTTTCGGGCGATCACCTTCATCGTCTCGGCAAAGCCGGTTGTGGGGTCCGTCGGCCGATTGAGCGTTGCTCGCGTCATGGTCTCTCCGATGGTCAGTGGCTTACGTTGTAAGGTACAGTACGCTTACACCGTAAGGGTGTCAAGGGCCGTGCACGGTGAGGTTTCGATGCGGAGCAGAATCAGCTCTCTGGGTGGGTCAACAGCCCGGAGGCGCATGCCCCAGGACCTGGCCTTTTGGGCAAGTGCGGACGAGGGCGAAGGCGCTGACGGCCCGACGCCCATCACCGATGACGTCGGCCGGTCGTGGGGTCCGGTGCGGCGGGCCGGGCCGGCCCACCCACCTCAAGCGGCCAGGCTGAACGGTGGGTAGCTGTCGGTGAGGAAGCCGACGTAGGCCTCCACACGGAGGGCGTAGCGGTAGGCGCTGACCAAGAAGTCCCGGATCCCTTGTGGGTACTCGCCGGTGATGAGCACGGCGAAGAAGCTGGCGACGATGCCCACGCACCCGGCGATGGCCAAACCGGCCAGGACGACGAACTGGGGGATGGCCAGGAACCACTTGTACAGGGGCTTCCACCGGTCGAGCTGCTCGGGATAGCCCAAACGCAGCGATGTGTGAGGCTCGAGACCGTCGTCCTCGGAGGAGAGGTTGAAGTCGAACGGCGGGTAGTCCTCGTGCATGAAGGAGGCGTAGCTCATGGCCCGCCACTCGTAGCGATAGGTCATGACGATGACGTCGAAGAGCGGTCGCGGGATCTGCTTGGTGAACAGCACCGTAAAGAAGCTGATCAGGGTCAGGACCTGGCGGAGCGAGCGCAGCGCCCAGGCGATCATCAGGTGCGGGATGGCCAGTAGCCACTGCACGAGGGGGCGCCACCGGGTGATGTGACGGTCGGCATGGAACTCCAGCTGAAGAGGATAGGGGGCGGACATGGACACGATGGCTCCTCTTTCTTCGTTGATAGGTGCAAGGGGTGTGGACCGACGCCGTAAGGAGATCAAGAGGTGGCGACGGGAAGAATCGAGATGGCAACTCGGATCTTGGGGCTTCCATCAGCCCTCGGTCTGGTGGGTAGTGAATCCTTTGGTGAAGAGCCAGATGGGCAGGATCAACTCGAAGAGTCCACCGGGGACCAGCGCAAGCATCCCTGCGCCGTGCGTCACATTGATCAGGTTGAACATGGCCAGGATGCTTCCCAGCAAGAAGATCGGATAGCCGATGAGACCCAACATCGATAGGTTCCCTGGCACGATCCTCGATGTCCGCAGGGCAGACGATAGGACGAGCCCCGCGGCCCCAGAAACCACATAGACGGCGAGCACGTACGCATGCCACTGCGCGTGGCTTGCCAAGAAGTACACGCCTACCGCCACGAGTGTGAGGCACTCCGCCACCCTCAGGATGAAGTAGGCCCGCGAGCGAACCGGTGTCTGCGGCGTGAGGACTCGCCGCATCGCCGCACCGTTTGCGGCGACCGCGAGGCCGCAGCAGCTCAGAAGGAACACTCCGGCCATGAGGGCGTCGTGCGCGGTGGCGATCGAGAAGTACGAGCGGATGAGCGCGTTACCGATAGCGAAGGTGAAGGTGGCGGCGAGGAAGCACAGTCCGACGAGGACTGCTGTCTTCCTGGTGGATCCGTCGGGCGCCCCCCTCAGCTGCATGGTTGGAGCGGTCACGGTCGCGACGGGAGTGGCGTTTGTCGGTTCCACCGATCGGTCAAGTGTTGCTGTGGTCATGGTCACTCCGATGATCGTTGTCTTACATTGTAAGGGCATGGTATGCTTACGTCGTAAGGTTGTCAAGCATGACTCGGGAAGGAGCGAGGATGGCCCAGGCGTCGAAGTCCGAAACAAAGCCCCGCAGATCCCTGACCAGGGATCGCGTGCTCCTCGGGGGCGTGGCCTTCGCCGACGACAACGGGATCGCATCGCTCAGCATGCGCAAGCTCGGCGACGCCCTCGGGGTCGAGGCGATGTCTCTGTACCACCACGTTGCCAACAAGGAAGCGCTCCTCGACGGCATGGTCGACCTGGTCTTCGGCGAGATCGACCTGCCCGCGGGTGGAGCCGACTGGAAGACGGGGATGCGTGACCGGGCGCAGTCCGCCCGACAGGCGCTGCGACGCCACCCCTGGGCGATCGCCCTGATGTCGACCCGAACCTCACCGGGGCCGGCAACGCTCCGACACCACGACGCTGTCATCGGGAGCCTCCGGGCAGCGGGCTTCTCGGTCGAGATGACCGCACATGCGTTCTCCGCCCTCGACAGCTACATCTACGGTTTCGCTTTGCAAGAGGCCACGTTGCCCTTGGGCGACACGGAGGAGGAGACGGTCGAGGTGGCTCAGACGATGATGGCGCAGGTTCCCGCCGACGAGTATCCCCATCTCACCGAGTTCACCACCGAGCACATCCTCCAGCCCGGCTACGACTACGGCAACGAGTTCGAGTTCGGGCTCAACCTCATCCTCGACGGCTTGGAGAAGACCCGCGACGCCGCTTGACCGCTGACGCTCGAAACCGCGAGCAGCCGTACCGAGGTTGGTCTCAGATCAGGCCTGATATTCCTCGATCGTCGACCCCATCTGGGTCTCGATCTCCTTCAGGTCGAAGTAGTCGCGCCACCGGGTGACGAGTCCGGCGCCGTCGAGCTCGACCATCGTGCACCCGTGCAGCTCGATGCGCGTCGTGCCGCCCAGGGTGCCCCGCCCCACCCACTCGAAGGCGCCGCCCGAGGTGTTCCCGTACGAGGCGGTCACCTCCTGGCTCCAGTCAGGAAAGGACGCGTCGGTGATCTCCTCCACCGACGCGATCTCCGTCGTCGGGGGCGTCACCGGGTCGCTGAAGGTGCCGCCGGGCGCGAACAGCTCCCGCAACCGCACCGTGGCCGCGGCGCCGAGCGACAGCCGCAGCTTCGTGGTCCACTCGTCCCAGTCCATGCCGGTCTCCCCCTGCGTCGTCAGCTGAGCGTCGACCAGAACGCCTCGAGCGCCCGGGCACCGCGCCCCGGATCCTGCAGCATCCACCAGTGCCCGATCCCGTCGAGCTCGGTCACCGGCGCGCCGGCGGCTACCGCTGCCGCCCGGGCCCCCTCGGCCGACAGGAAGGGGTCCTCCGAGGGGATCAGCACCAGGCCGGGTTTGGGGATGTCCCGGAACGCCGGGCCCCACTGCCGGCCGACGTCCACCGCCGAGCGGTACAGCGACAGGATCGACTCGGCCATGGCGGCGTCGGCCCACCCCGCCATGGCCACGGCGCGGTCGTGGGGGACGCCGAACATCTCGAGGGGAGCGGCGCGCTCCTCGACCGTGACCGACAGCTGCTGCTCGAAGAACTGCTCGCCGTCACCCGGGGTCTGCCAGATCTTGGCGAACTCGTGCCACTCGAAGTCGGGGTTGCCCACCGCGGCGGCGTCGGTGACCCACGAGCGCACCAGGTCGGGCCGCAGGCTCACCACGCGCACCACGAAGCCGCCGCCCCAGTCGTGGCCCACCAGATCGACCGGCCCGTCGGCGGCGATGGTCTCGAGCTCGCCCACGATCCACGCCACGTACTCCTCCTTGGTGGCACCGAAGCCGGGAGGGCGGGCGCGGCCGAAGCCCGGCAGGTCGAGGGCGATCACGTCGGCGCGGTCGAGCTCGGCGCGCAGTGGCTCCCACACCGCCGAGGTCTCGGGTACGCCGTGGACGAGGACCAGGGTCATGCCCGGCAGCTTGACAGCCGCCCGTCACCGGCTCAACTGCACGTGCCGACCCCGGCCCGGAGCGGTCTGCACCCGTCGGGCATCCGGAGCGGTCTGCACCCGTCGGGCATCCGGAGCGGTCTGCGCCTGTCGGGCATAGGGTCGGCCCCGTGCGCCTGGGTGTGCTCGTCCTGCCCGAGTTCCGCTGGTCCGAGGCCCGCTCCCTGTGGGGCCGGGTCGAGGAGCTCGGCTTCGACCACGCCTGGACCTACGACCATCTGGCCTGGCGGTCGCTGGCCGATTCGGACTGGTTCGGTGCCGTCCCCGTGCTGGCCGCCGCGGCCGTGGCCACCTCCCGCATCCGGTTGGGCACGCTGGTGGCCTCGCCCAACTTCCGCCACCCCGTGCCCTTCGCCCGGGAGCTCATCACCCTCGACGATCTCTCCGGCGGGCGTTTCACCCTCGGGTTCGGCGCCGGCGGGACCGGATGGGACGCCACCGTGCTCGGGCACGACCCGTGGTCCCCGGCCGAGCGCACGGCGCGCTTCGCCGAGTTCGTCGATCTGCTCGATCTGCTGCTGCGCCAGGCGGTGACGACACACCGCGGTCGCTACTACCGCGCCGTGGAGGCGCACAGCGTCCCGGGGTGCGTCCAGCGACCCCGCATCCCCTTCGCCGTGGCCGCCACCGGTGCGCGGGGCATGGCGCTGGCCGTGGCCCACGGACAGGCCTGGGTCACCACCGGCCCGGCCGCCCCCGAAGGCGGGCTGCTCGGTGCCGAGGCGGGCGCCCGCGTGGTGGGCGGCCAGGTCCGGCGGCTGGAGGAGGCCTGTGCCGCCGCCGGGCGCGACCCGGCCACGCTGGACCGGATCGTGCTCACCGGTCCCGTCCTCGACGGCGGGCTGTCGTCGGTCGACGCCTTCGACGACGTCGTGGGGCGCTACGCCGAGGCGGGGGTCACCGACCTGGTGGTGCACTGGCCCCGGCCCACCGAGCCCTATGCCGGCGACCGCGGCGTCTTCGAAGCCGTCTTCTCCGACATCGACGCCCGCCGTGGGGGTCGCTGAGCCCGTCCCCGATCGGCTCGATTCGTCCCGGGTCCTGCACTCGTTCCGGGGCCGCGGCTCGTTCCGGGGCCGCGGCTCGTTCCGGGGCCGCGGCTCGTCGCGGAACGCGGCGAGCCCGGTCAGTCGGTCCAGGGGTCGACGGTCTCCGGGTCGATGCCGTAGCGGGCGATGGCATCGGCCACCTCGTCGGCCTTGGCGTCGCCCGACTCGGCCAGCGCCGCCAGGACGGCCACCACCACATGGGCCGCGTCCACCTCGAAGAACCGGCGCAGGGCGGCGCGCGTGTCCGAGCGCCCGAAGCCGTCGGTCCCGAGAGAGACGAAGGGCCGGTGCACCCAGCGCGCCACCTGGTCCGGCACGGCCCGCATGTAGTCGGTGACGGCCACCACCGGTCCGGCCCCCTCGTCGAGGGCGTCGCTCACGAACGGCGACCGCCGGGCGCCGTCGGGGTGGAGCCGGTTGGCGCGTTCCACCGACAGGGCGTCGGCCCGGAGCTCGGTGTACGACGTGACCGACCAGGCGTCGGCCGACACGCCCCAGTCGGCGGCCAGCATGTCCCGGGCCTCCATGGCCGCCTGCCACATCGGGCCCGAGAAGAGCAGGGTGGCCCGGCGCCCACCCCCGTCCCGCCCTCCCCGGCGGCGGTGCCGGCCGTGGCCGCCCGGTTCGGGGGCGTCGGCGTCGGCCTCCCCGGTCACGGCGGCGGGCCCGGCGAAGCGGTACATGCCGCGCAGGATGCCGCTGCGGACGGCGTCGGCGTCCTCCTCGGGGAAGGCCGGCATGCGGTAGTTCTCGTTGTAGAGCGTCAGGTACCAGAAGCGGTCCTCGGGCTCGGGCCCGACGATGCGCTGCACCGCCTCCTCCATGATCACCGCGATCTCGTAGGCGAAGGCGGGGTCGTAGATGCGGGCCGCGGGGTTGACCGAGGCCAGCAGGGGGGAGTGGCCGTCGTCGTGCTGCAGGCCCTCGCCCTGCAAGGTGGTGCGGCCGGCGGTGCAGCCCGCCAGGATGCCGCGCCCCCGGGTGTCGCCCAGCAGCCACGTCAGGTCGCCGGTGCGCTGGAACCCGAACATGGAATAGAAGAGGTAGATCGGCAGCATGGGCCGGCCCCAGGTGGCGTAGGCCGTGGACAGGGCGATCAGCGAGGCCATGGCGCCGGCCTCGGTGATGCCCTCCTCGAGCACCTGGCCCTGGCGGTCCTCGGCGTAGCGCAGGATGAGGTCGGCATCGACGGGGGTGTAGCGCTGGCCCTCGGGGGCGTAGATCTTGGCCTCGGCGATGAGCGGTTCGAGGCCGAAGGTGCGGGCTTCGTCGGGAGGCGGGCGAACGCCATGGTCGTCGACGCCGCCTGGGTGCCCGAACCGGCGTAGAAGTCGTGGAACACCTTGGGATCGGGGGTGACGACCGGCAGGGGGCGCACCAGGCGGGAAGGCACCGGGCCGGCCAGCACTTGGCGCCGTGCCGACAGGTACTCGTGGGCGGGGGAGCCCTCGGGCGGGCGGTAGTAGGGGGGGACCTCGGCGTCGAGGGCCTCGTCGGGGATCTCCTCTTGGAGATACAGCCGGTCGCGCAGAGCCAGGAGCTGTGCCTTCGTCATCTTCTTGACCTGGTGGGTGGCGTTGCGGGCCTCGATCTCGGGGCCGAGCGTCCACCCCTTCACGGTCTTGGCGAGAATGACCGTGGGCTGTCCCACCTGCTCGGTGGCCAGCTTGTAGGCGGCGTAGAGCTTGCGGTAGTCGTGCCCGCCACGGGGGAGCGACTGCAGCTCCTCGTCGGAGAGGTGCTCGACCAGCCGGCGCAGGCGGGGGTCGGGGCCGAAGAAGTGCTCGCGGATGTAGGCCCCCGATTCCGTGGCGTACTTCTGGAACTCGCCGTCGGGGGTCGAGTTCATCTTGTCGAGCAGGACGCCGTCGACGTCGCGGGCGAGCAGCTCGTCCCAGCGCGATCCCCAGATGACCTTGATCACGTTCCACCCCGCGCCCCGGAACATGGCTTCGGCTTCCTGGATGATCTTGCCGTTGCCGCGCACCGGGCCGTCGAGGCGCTGCAGGTTGCAGTTCACGACGAAGATCAGGTTGTCGAGGTGCTCGCGTCCGGCCACGCCCAGGGCGCCGATGGACTCGACCTCGTCGAGCTCGCCGTCGCCCAGGAAGGCCCACACGCGCGAGGCGCTCGTGTCCACCAGCTCGCGGTGCCAGAGGTAGCGGTTCACGTGCGCCTGGTAGATGGCGCACAGGGGGCCGAGGCCCATCGAGACGGTGGGGTACTCCCAGAACTGGGGGAGGAGGCGGGGGTGGGGGTAGCTGGGGAGGCCCTTGCCGCTCACCTCCTGGCGGAAATGGTCGAGCTGCTCCTCGGTGAAGCGGCCCTCGACGTAGGCGCGGGCGTAGATGCCGGGCGAGGCGTGGCCCTGGAAGTAGACGAGGTCGCCGAAGCCGCCGTCGGACTTGCCCCGGAAGAAGTGGTTGAAGCCGACTTCGTACAGCGAAGCCGAGCTGGCGTACGTGGCGAGATGCCCCCCGATGCCTTCGCTGCGATGGTTGGCGCGCGTGACCATGACCGCGGCGTTCCAGCGGATGTAGGCGCGGATGCGGCGCTCGACGTACTCGTCCCCGGGGAACCACGGCTCCTGGTCGCGGGGGATGGTGTTCACGTAGGGGGTGGAGACCGTGGCCGGGAAGTCGACCTGCTTGGTGCGGGCCCGCTCCAGGAGCTTCATGAGCAGGAAGCGGGCCCGGATGCGTCCCTGGGCGTCGACGACGGCGTCGAAGGAGTCGATCCACTCGGCTGTCTCTTCGGGGTCGATGTCGGGGAGCTGATGCGAAATGCCGTCGAAGAGCATTGCCCTCCATGCTACGGGCGGGCACGGCGGTTTCGGCCGACCCCCGGTGAACATCGTGGGAACGACTCCTCGGAGGTCCTCGCCGGATGTGCCCACGTCGGTGAAGGTGCCCACGTCGGGGCACCCGTACGCTCCGCGGCCACGCCGGATGGGTCGTACCAGGGGCTTTGTGGCGACCGCTGGCGTATACTCCCCGGGCTCACGACGAAAGGGGGAGGGCGGCTGGGCTCGTTGTGGCGGGGGTTGGCCCCGCACCCGACTCTCCCCGGGGTGTGATCGCATGCCACCGGTGGGGCGGTCGGCCCGGCACGCCGCCCGGCGGCGCTCCGGCTCGGAGCCCGAAGCTCGTGCCACGCATGGATGATCGACTCGGACGACAGGGACTCCTGGGACGGCAGGAGCTCCTCGGACGACAGGAGCTTCTCGGACGACAGGAGCTCCTCGGACGACAGGGACTCCTGGGACGGCAGGGACTCCTGGGACGGCAGGAGCTCCTCGGACGACAGGGACTCCTCGGACCACACCGGCTCCTCGGGCGTGGCGCCGTTCTCGCCGCGGTCCTGGGACTGACCGCCCTGCTCGCCGCGGCGTGCGGGAGCTCGTCGCCGTCCGCCAGCACCTCCAATACCGCCGTGGCGGGACAACTCTCGGGCGGGGAGCTGGCGGGGTCCCACGGTAAGGGCTCGTCCGCCTCGACCATCCCCTTGGCCAAGCAGAACTCGATCACGGCGTTGTTCACCGCCCTCAGCACGTTCCAGTCGTGCCTGAAGGGCCTGGGCGTGACCTTCGTCGGCATCCCCAACGCCGCCGATCCGAGCTCGCCGGCCAACAACCCGTCCTACATCAAGAGCCTCACCACCTGCGCCACGCAGAGCAACATCCTCCAGGCCCTCAAGGCGGAACAGTCGGCGCAGAGCGCCCTGACCCCGTCGCAGGTCCACACCGAGAACAAGGAATACCTGAAGTGGCGCACCTGCATGATCGGCAAGGGATGGCAGATCCCCACGCCCACCCCCAATGCCCAGGGGCTGCTGTTCTCCTTCGGTGGCACGGGCGGCGCCACGGGTGGGACCGGGAGCGGTGCCAGCAGCGGGAACATCGGGGGTTTCGTCCCCCCGCCGGGCCAGACGCTCCTGTCGTCGTCGGACCTGCAGGCGTGCGCCTCCAAGGTCCTCGGCTGAGGTGACCCGATGCGACTGAGGTTGCCCCGGCGCGGTGGGCGGGGCCCGTCCCGTCAACCCGGCTCGTCCCGCCTGCCCGGCTCGTCCCGCCTGCGCCGTCTGCACCTGCCCGGCTCGTCCCGCCTGCGCCGTCTGCACCTGCCCCACGGCCGGGGGCGCATCCTCGCCGTCGTGGTCTGCGCCGTGGTCGTGGCCGCTGTCGTCGTTCCCTGGAGCCTGTCGGGGGCCAACGCCAGCCAGAACAACACCGTCGTGATCCTGGGCAAGGTGCAGGCCCGGACGCTGCAGGACACGGTCCAGCTCACCGGGACGCTGGACCGCAAGAGCATCAGCACCGTGAGCGCGTCGGCCCCCGGCACGATGACGTCCGTGTACGCCACCGACGGGGCGGCGGCGACGAGCGGGCAGTCCCTGTTCGCCCTCAACGGGCGCAACGCCGTCGCCGAGCCGGGGAACATCTCCTTCTTCCGGTCGCTGTCGCTCGGGGACACGGGGCCCGACGTCCTGGAGCTGAAGCAGATCCTGGCCGCAGCCGGTGACTACCCGGGCAGCCTCACCGACGACCAGTTCACCGTGCAGACGCAGTTCGCCCTGGCCCAGTGGCAGGCCCAGCACGACTATCCCAACTCGACGCCGGCCACGGCCGAGACCGTGAACGTGGCGCTCCAGCAGGGCGCCGGCTACCAGATCGGGGCGCAGGCCTCGGCCGGCCTGACCATCGGGCCGCCCCCGGCCCAGGACAGCGCGGTCTCCCACGGAGGCCCCCATGCGGCGACGCTCCTGGCGTATCCCCGCGACCCGACGCCGTCGCTGTCGATCCAGTCGGCCGCCGATCAGGTCGCGCAGGGCCAGCCCGCCGACTTCGTCGTCACCGCCTCCCCCGCGCCGGCCGGTGCTCTCACCGTCAACCTGGACTACGGCGGCACGGCCGGGAGCAACGACATCCTCACGCCGCCGCCCACGGTGACCATCGCCGCCGACGCCACGACGGCCACGGTGCAGGTCGCGACCCGGAGCAACACCGACGTGGAAGCGTCTCCCACCGTCGTCGTCTCGCTCGCCTCGGGGACCGGGTACGACGTCGGGTCGCCGAGCTCGGCCCAGACCACCATCAACAACGACAACGTCCCCCAGCTGCAGATCACAGGGGGCGCCACCGTGACGCCCGGGGGTTCGGACACTCTCACCGTCACCGCCAACCAGGCGCCCATCCAGTCCACGCAGGTGCTGCTGTCGCTCGGCGGCAGCGCCCAACCCGGCACCGATTACTCGCCGCTGGACCCCGTGGTGACGCTGCCCGCCGGCGCCACCACGGCGACGGTGACCGTGAACACCTTGAGCACCAACGTCCTCGGACCGGACAAGTACGTCGTGGCGTCGCTGTCCCCGTCGCCGGGCTCGTACACCGTCGGCACGCCCGGCTCGGCCGTGGTCACCATCGGGGAGAACCAGGGTGCACCGGTCGTGACGCTCACCTCGGCCACCACGCTCCTGGCCAAGGGGCAGCCCTACCAGGTGGCGGTGGACCTCAGCGCGCCCATGAGCACCGCGCTGACGATCGCGCTGACCTACGGCGGCACGGCCGTGGCCGGGACCGACTACGTGGTCCCCACCGGTCCCGTCGTCGTCCCCCCCGGCCAGAGCAGTTTCGCCCTGGCCATCCCCACCATCTCGGACAACGTGGTCGAGCCGAACCGGACCCTGACCGTGTCGTTGGCGCCGAGCACGGCGTACCAGACCGGGTCGCCGAGCAGCACCTCGGTGACCATCAAGTCCGGGGTCCTCCCCATCCTGACCCTGTCGGCCAGCACGTCGGCCATCACCGAGGGGGGTGCGGCGTCCTTCACCATCTCCGCCGACCAGGCACCCGCGGCGGACACGTCGGTCAACTTCGAGGCGCAGGGAACGGCACAACCGGGCGAGGACTACGTCCCCATCGTGGGTGTGGCGCTCCTGAAGGCCGGTCAGACGCACGTCACCGTGACCTTGCAGTCGATCGACAAGGACGTGACCTTCGAGCCCACCGACATGGTCGTGGCCAACCTGCCCGTCACGGTGGGCGACGTGTACGTCAAGGCCGGGGCCCCGGTCACGGCGGGTGAGCCCATCCTCGACCTGGCCCAGCCCAAGGTGACGGTCACGCTCCAGGCATCGCCGTCGGACCGCACGAACCTCGCCGTCGGGCAGCAGTGCACCGTCCAGGTGTCNGGAAGCCAGAACGAGGTCACGGGCACNATCACCGAGCTCGACACCGCACCCACCACGATCACCTCCGGCGCCGCCGCCTCCTCCGCCGGCGCCGGCGCCGGCGGCAGCGCTGGTGGTGGGGGTGCGTCGGAGCAGGTGTACGAGGGGACGGTCGAGTCCCCCGATCTGGGGAGCCTCGACGGTGCGGACGGATCGACGGTCTCCATCAGCGTCGTCGACCAGCAGATCACCGACGCGCCCACGGTTCCCATCGCCGCCGTCAAGCAGAACGGCGTGGGCCAGGACGTGGTCCGGGTCCTCGGCTCGTCGGGTGCCGTATCGGAGGTCCCGGTCACGACCGGCCTGTCCGAAGGCTCCTACATCCAGATCAAGTCCGGTGTGACCATCGGCGAGACGGTGATCGTCCAATCCGATCAGTCATGACCGTCACCTACCCGCCGGCGGCGGGTGCCACCGGGCCGGGATGGGATGCGCGTCCCGAGCCACTGCTCGAGCTCGACACGGTGTCGCGCGTGTACGGGGAGCTGGTGCAGGTGTACGCCCTGTACGAGGTGTCGCTCCAGGTCTTCCCGGGCGAATTCATGTCCATCATCGGGCCGTCGGGCTCGGGGAAGTCCACCATGCTGGGCCTGCTCGGGCTCCTCGACCTCCCCACCTCGGGCGCGGTGCGGGTTGGTGGGCAGGACGTGAGCACGCTCGACGACCCGGCTCGGTCGAGGCTGCGGGGCGAGTCGATCGGCTTCATCTTCCAGCAGTTCCACCTCGTGCAGCACCTGACCGCACTGGGGAACGTCGAGACCGCGCTGCTCTACCGGGGTATCAGGCCCAAGGAACGGCGCGAGCGGGCCCTCGAGGCGCTCACCAAGCTCGGCCTCGGTGCTCGGGCCGACCACCGGCCGACGCAGCTCTCCGGGGGCGAGCAGCAGCGTGTGGCCCTGGCCCGGGCGATCGTGACCGATCCGATCATGATCCTGGCCGACGAGCCCACCGGGGCGCTCGACTCGGCCAACACCGTTCACGTCCTCGAGCTGTTCAGAGCGCTGCAGTCCCCTGAGAGGGCTGTCGTGGTGGTGACCCACGACATGGCCGTGGCCAACACCGCCCAGCGGATGGTGTCCATGCGCGACGGCCGGATCGTGGCCGACGAGCGCAAGGCGGGCAGTACGCCGTGAGCCAGGTGCGGGACCTGTTGAGCGTGGCCTGGACGGGGTTGACCGCCCGCCGGGTGCGCACGCTCCTGATCATGGTGGGTCCGGTGATCGGCGTGGCGGCCATGGTGTGCGCCATCGGTCTCACCGAGAGTGCCAAGGGTTCGCTGCAGGCCCAGCTGGCGAAGCTCGGCACGAACCTGATCATCGCCCAGGCCGGGGGGACGTTCGGCTCCCAGAACCCCACCTTCCCGACTGATGCCGTCCAACGGGTGAAGGCGATCACGACGGTCGAGAATGCGGCGGCCACGACCAACATGTCTGCCGTCGTCGCCCTGCCCATCCAGGGGGCCAGTGCCTACTACGAGGCCTTCCCCGTGCCGGTGCGGGCTGCCGATCTCAACCTCCCTGCCGTGCTGAACGTCCCGGTCGTCGACGGGCGGTGGTTGAACCGTGCAGACCAGGAGCTGCACGCCGATTCGGTCGTCCTGGGCGAGGGGATCGCCAAGCAGTACGGGTATCTCCCGGGTGAGGTCAGGACGGTCGAACTGAACGGGGTGAACTTCGGTGTGGTCGGTGTTCTCGGGTCCGTGCCGCTCGATCCCGATCTCGACAATGCCGTGTTCGTGACGCAGTGGGCGGCGCAATACGTCTTCGATACCAACGGTAAGCCGAACCAGCTGTACGTGCGTGCGGATCCGGGTACGACACAGCAAACGGCCAACGCCATCCCGACCGCCATCAGCCTGGGCGGTCCGGACCAGACCTCGACGCAGGTGCCGAGCAACGTGCTCCAAGCCGCGGCACAGGCCAACACGACGCTCCAGGAGGTCGCTCTGTTCGCCGGGCTGCTGGCCCTGACCGTCGGCGGGCTGGGCATCGCCAATGTGATGTCCATCTCCGTGATCCAGCGGTCGTCGGAGATCGGCATCCGCCGGGCGGTGGGGCACAACAGAGCCAAGATCGGCCTGCAATTCCTGCTCGAGTCGCTCTTCGTCGGGATCCTGGGAGGAGCGGTCGGAGCCGTCCTGGGCGTGATCATCGTGTATGCGGTGTCGGCCATCGCCCACTGGACGCCGGTCGTCAACTACGACCAGATCCCGTTGTGGATGGGATTGGCCATCGTGGTGTCGGCCGTGGCCGGCCTGTTCCCTTCGATCAAGGCGGCCCGCCTCGAACCGCTCGAGACACTGCGCCTCAGCTGACGCGCTG
>JGI12269J14319_10002470_pt1 | contig 17830 bp, 20 predicted proteins | sample PeaSoiSIISIP2007_FD_14319 | JGI IMG/M metagenome (IMG submission 14319) | reverse complement strand
AAAAAAGTAGTCCCCATGGAGTGGAGGGCGGGCGCACAAAGTGGCTAAGTAGCCACGCGCCCGCCCGGAGCGACCCGGAAAGGCGCGCCTCGTGCCCTGTTACATAATGCAGCGTTACCCGACACCGTGGTTTGAAAGGGCCTGCGGCGTGCATCTTCACCGCACGCCGCTGGCCCTTTCAGCGGTGTTGGGTAACGTCGCGTTATGTGCAGCCGCACGAGGCGCGCCTTTCCGGTCTGACGGTTGGGACCGGCGCGGTTCATCGCCGTCCCGGTTTTCACGGTGTCCGTTTCCTGGGTGGGAAGCGAAGCGCCCGGTTGGTCGCGGGCGGTCGCTTCCTCTCTTGCGCGGCTGGAGCGGGACTTCGGGTGGGGCGCCTGGTTTGGGTGGGAAGCGAAGCGCCCGGTTTGTTTGGGAAGCGAAGCGCCCGGTGTGGCACTTCGGCAGGGGGCCGGACGAAGTCCGGGGCGTAGCCCTGCGCGGTGGGTTGGCCGCGCAGCCAGCGTAGCGTCACCGCGAAGGAGACCCGACTGCGGGCGGTGTTCCAGGCCGGTGTGACGGCCGGACGCGCATGAACCAGGCGACCCGTGGCGCGCGGGCGCGTCAGCGACCCGCATCGAAGCGACCCACGAGCCCCGGTGGGTGGGCCTTCGCTCCGTACGGTGATGCTGCCACGGCGCACCTTGGCCGCGTTCTGTGCGGCTGAGGTGCGCCGGGCGATGGTTTTCGCGTAGCGCGAAGGCGGGTTTTCAGGATCGGGCGGTGTCGTGTGGGTCGGTGGCGTCGGGGATTCCGAGGTCACGACACCAGTCGGCGATGGATTTGTCATGGAAGTAGAGCGCGAGGATTCGGCGGAACTGGGGCTCGGTCATGCGCTGGAGGCTTTCGACGTTTCGCGCTTTGTGGGCCTGGATGATGGCGACGCTGAGGCTCTGGAGCACGTCGAAGGTTGCCTGCTCGATTGGGGTGGGTGGGTTCGCTTCGGTGCGATGGGTCATGGTTTTCTCCTGGGCTTGCGGGCTGTTGGGCGCTGAGGTCGTGCGCCTGCGGGTTTCTGGCGGGCCTTGTTTTTGGCGTCGGCGATGGATTGCAGCGTTTTGCGCTGCGACGACACCGCGAGGTTGAGGCGGTGGATTTCGTCGAGCACGATTGTCAGGGCATCGAGATCGGGACTGGACATGATTCGTTCCATTGGTCCTTGTTCCCTGGTGTCGGCGAGGAGGATTTCCAGCCGCATCCTGGCGAGATCGATCCTTGTCGGTGGCGTGTTCATGGGTTTCTTCTTTTTCCTTTCGGCGAGCTTTCCGGCCCGCGATTTCCCATGCCGTCGAGTGCGGCAAGGTGTCTGTTTAGATCGCTGAACTGGGCTCGATCCAGCGCGAGTTGCTTCTGTGATTGATCGCAGGTAATGCAGCGGGCGCGCTGGCCGTCTTCGCTCATTTCGTGCGGGCGGACGCAGCGACACCGCTTGCAGTAGAAGTCATGGATTTGGTAGCTCACGCGACACCGCCGGGTGTGTTGGGACCCCTTTCGGTTTCGGTGGCCGCGAGGAACTGCGCGGCGCGGGCGAGTTGGCATTTCTCGCAGTGGCAGAGTCCGCACCAACAGAGTTCCTGCGGGCATCTTGTGTGGCGCGGGATGAAGTGGGTGCGCTGCTTTTTCAGCGCGTCGAGTTGGGCGGCGTTCATCGTCGGCCTTCTCTTTCGTTGTCGGCGTCCGGGTTGTGGGCGCGGGTTGTTGCGCTCTGGGTTACCCCCTTGGGACCCCTTTTTTTGTGGGGCGGCTTGTGGGCGCGGGTTTGGCGCTCATGCGTGTTGGTGGCCTCGATCTCGAGTAGGAGCTGGTTGAGGTTAGGGTCGTTGGGGATTTCGTGATCGTTGGCTCTGCGGAGTTTGATCATGGCGTCGCGCTGGTCGGCGGGGAGCTCGGCGCAGGGGTCGCAGAGGCCGTAGGTTTTTTCCATGCGGTCGATGGCGATTTGGGTGAAGACGACGGGGGTTTCTCCGTTGAGGCAGACCATGGCGTCGCCGTAGAGGCCGAACGATCCGCCGAGGATGTTGGCCGCGATGGTGGGCGCGTTGCAGTGGTTGCATCTGATCTGGATGGTGCTCCCGCACCAGGCGCATAGCACTTTCATTGGATCACCTCCGTTTTTGGTTTGTGGATCGAGTCGAGGTAGGGCTTGAGCTTGGCCGGGTCGCGGTGCTCGAGATAGCGCACCGTGGATGTGAGGGACTGGTGTCCGAGCATTTGCTCGACGACGCGCAGGTCCTTGCTGACTTCGTAGAGCGACACCGCGAGCGTGCGGCGGAGATCGTGTATCCAGAGGTGGGTGTTGACTCCGGCCTTCTTCTTGAGGGTGAGCCACGCGGAGGTGACACCGTGCGGGGTTATTTGGTTCCCTTTCCAGAGCGCGTAGAACGGTGTCGCGGGGCTGTGGGTTGGGGCGGTTTCAAGTAGGGCGGCGAGCCGGGCCGACACCGGGACGGTGACGGCGTGCTTGGTTTTTCCCTGCTCGATCTGGATGAGGCGCTTTTCGGCGTCGTAGTGGATCGGGGCGATGCGCATGCAGTCGCCGCGGCGGAAGCCTGCGTCGTGGGCGAGGAGGATGATCGTCTGCATCCAGCGGGGCGCGGCGGCGAGTAGCTTCTCGAGATTGTCTGGTGGCGCGATGGTTTTTCGCGGCTGTCCCGGCCTGACGCGCGGGACTTGGCCTTCGAGGTCGGGTCTGCCGGCAAGTGCGCCGATGTGGGCTACGAGGTGCCGGAGCGTTTGGACGTAGCGGTGGACGGTGGATTGCTTTAGGCGGTCTCGCCAGCGGCTGACGATGGCTTGAAGGTGGAGCGGCGTGAGCTCGTGTGGGGTGAGCTGGCCTGCGAGGCTCGCGAGCGTAAGCGACACCGTGCGGTGCTCCGGTGCGTGGGAGAGGTTGTGCGCCTCGGACCAGGCTTCGCAGATCGCGCCGATGGTTCCGAGGCTCGGGCTTTTTTTGTTCGGGTCAGGTTGCGCTGTCTGGTTTGGAAGGCGAGGGCGGCCTTCTTGGAGCGGAAGGACTTCCTTTTGCGGTTGCCTCGGGGGTCTAGCCAGTCGGCGTAATAGCGGCCATATTTTTTGATCACGGTGACACCTTTAGGACACCGTGTGTGGATTCGCTGCGGCGGGCTTAGAGGATTCCAGCCTCGTGTTTTTCCGCGCACGTCACGCAATAGCGCGCCCAGGGAACAGCCTCCAGCCGCTTTTGTTGAAGCTCCTCTTCGCACTCGACGCAACTGCCGTAGGTATTCGCCTTGATGCGTTTCAGCGCTTCGTCAATCAACGCCAGCATGGACCGGTCGGTATTGGTCTGCCCGAACAGGAATTCCTTGGTATAGGAGTTCGCCGCCTTGTCGGCAAGATCCACCGTGGGATCGTCATCCGCGGTCCGGCCTTCTTCCTCGGTCCGGGCAATGGTCTTGATCAATTCCTCGCGCCGAGCCTGCAATTTTTTCTTGTAATAATCCAGACGCTTCTTATCCATAAGTCAGGGCCCCACCATCCACCCAATTGCCGCTATTACAAACGCGTGATTGTAGGCCCGCTCTTCACAACTGTCAAGGAAGGCGCACCGAAAGTGTTCCACGAACCCGTCGCTTGACTCCATCATTCCATAGATGTTATATTCCTTCAGTGGAATATGAGGTTGAATTCACGGAGGAGTTCGAGCGGTGGTGGGACGGTCTGACCGAAGAGGAGCAGGACAGCGTGGCCGCGCGGGTCGAGCTGCTCGAGCGGCACGGTCCAAATCTGGGCCGGCCGCACGCGGATGTGGTGCACTCTTCGCGGCACCGGAACATGAAAGAGCTGCGCGTTCAGCATGCTGGCAGGCCTTATCGAGTCCTATTCGCCTTTGACCCGGCGCGCCGAGCGATCCTGCTGATCGGAGGCGACAAAACGGGCAACGACCGATGGTACGAAGAGTTTGTGCCGGTGGCGGACCGGCTCTTCGATGAGCATCTGGCAGCCTTGAAAAGGGAGGGACAGACCGATGGCTAAAAACTTCAAGCAACTTCGAGCGAAGATGTCGCCCGAACGCAGGGCGCGAGTTCACGCGGAGGCCGACCGCCTCGAAAAGGAAATGGCCCTCGACCAGCTTCGCGAGGCATTGAACATGACCCAGGAGCAGCTCGCACAGATTCTTGAAGTAAACCAGGCGGCGATCTCGAAGCTGGAGCGGCGCTCGGACATGTATCTGAGCACGTTGCGCAAATTCATCGAGGCCATGGGAGGCGAACTCGACATTCGCGCCGTGTTTCCTGCGGGCGTCGTCCGAATCGTGCATTTCCAGGAACTACGAAAGCGGGCGTAGGGCCCGAACGAAAGAAGCACTGTAGCCATCGAGACCGGGAATGACTACAATCGCCCAGCAACTAACTAAGGGAGTGATTGAGAGGTAACCGGCGGATGGCGAAAAAGGAGAAGACCGCGAAGCCTCACAAGCGGCCGATCGAGCAATACGACCACAAGGGCAAGAAGCGCGTGAATAATCCGCCGGTGGGCTTGGTCACGCCGCAAACCGACCCTCCCGTCGCTTCGCGAAGGAGTTACGCATACGATCCTCACCTCGATCCGCAGCTGGTCTGGGCGGGAAAGAAGGAGCACGCCTCTTTCGAGGTTCCCACCGTCTCGCTCCACGTTCACGAGCGCATCGACCCGCGCACCATCATCGAAGCCGTCCGCAAGCGCAACGGGACTCAGGCGCGCCCCGCACAGGGCTATCTCTTTGAAACGCGCGAAGAAAATCCACCGCTTCGCGAAGCTGTCGATTTCTATCGGCACGCGCACAATTGGACCAACCGCCTCATTGCCGGCGACTCCCTCCTCGTCATGAACTCCCTCCTCGAAAAAGAAGGCATGGCTGGGCAGGTTCAGATGGTGTACATCGACCCGCCTTACGGCATCGATTACGGGAGCAACTTTCAGCCATTCGTTAATCAGCGCAATGTGCGGGGCAACAGGGATGAGGATCTAACCCAAGAGCCGGAAACCGTAAAAGCTTTCCGGGACACTTGGGAGTTGGGGATACATTCTTATCTAACCTATATGCGAGACAGACTGCTCCTTGTGCGTGATCTGTTGAACGACACCGGTTCATGCTTCGTCCAAATTTCAGATCGAAATCTTCATCTTGTCCGTGATTTGATGGATGAAGTGTTTGACGCACAGAATTTCATTGGGTTGATCACCTTTAAGACGGGAAGTGGCTTCCTCGCACGATATATTAAAACCACCAGCGACTATCTCATTTGGTACGGAAAAGATTCGACGAAGACCAAGTTCCGGAGACTCTACGCCGAGAAGCTTTCTGGTGGTGATTCCTATTTCGACAAAATACAGCTACCCGACGGTGAAGTGAGGGATATCGGAGGGCCTGATGAGGTCCTCGCCGGTGCAACACCCATTGCCCTAAGGCCCCTCGTCTCAGCCTACTCCAAGAATACAAATTACACATATCGTTTCAAGGATCGCGACTACTACTGTGGCGCCAACAGATGCTGGAAAACCACGCCCGAGGGGATGGATCGGTTGGCCGCCGACAACCGAATAGTAGCGAGTGAACATACGCTCAAATTCGTTGCCCGGTTCTCAGACCTCCCGTATAGCGAATTGACTCATGTCTGGGACGACACGATGGAATTGTTGGCAAAAAAGTTCGTAGTACAAACAGCCTCCAAGGTAATCAGTCGATGCGCACTGTTGACTACTGACCCTGGTGACTTGGTTTTCGACCCAACATGTGGCTCCGGTACCACGGCTTATATTGCCGAACTATGGGGACGACGCTGGATCACCTGCGACAGTTCTCGCGTCGCCACCACTCTCGCCAAACAGCGCATCATGGGCGCGACCTTCGACTACTACAAACTCGCCCACCCTGAGGAAGGCGTTGGCAGTGGCTTCGAATACAAAAAGGTTCCTCACGTCACGCTGAAATCTATTGCCAATAACGAACTTCCCGGCGAGGAAACCCTTTACGACCAACCAGCCATCGACAATTCCCGCGCCCGCGTCTCCGGCCCCTTCACCGTCGAGGCTGTCCCCGCTCCCAACGTAAAATCCATCGACGACCTCGACACCGGACCCAGCAAGCACGACGGGAAGCAAGAAGCTCTCGGCGATTTCCGTCACGCCTCCACTCCTCTCCTCGACGCCTCCATCGGGCGCTCCGGCCCCACCATCCGGCAATCCGATTGGCGCGACGAGCTTCTAAAAACCGGCATTCGCGGCAAGGGCGGGCAGATGATCAATTTCTCCCGTGTGGAACCTCTCGGCGGCACGCATTGGCTTCAAGCCGACGCCGAAACGAAGGGAGTGAAACCCGAGCGCGTCGTCATTTCCTTTGGACCCGACCACGCCCCGCTCGAAACGCGGCAGGTGGAAATGGCCTGGGAAGAAGCGCGCACTCTCCATCCCAAGCCGGACATCCTCGTCTTTGCCGCCTTCCAGTTCGACCCCGAAGCCGCCAAGGACATCGACGAACTCACCAAGGAAAAAACCGGAATGACGTTCCTCACCGCGCAGATGAACGCCGATCTCCTGACCGATGATCTGAAGAAAAAACGTTCCAGCAACCAATCCTTCTGGCTCGTCGGCCGTCCCGACGTGGAACTTCGCCAGGTTAAATCCGGCGATGACAAGGGGAAATACCAGGCCGAAGTTCGCGGCTTCGATTATTACAACACCCGCACCGGTACCATCGAATCCGGCGACACGAAAAATATCGCGATGTGGCTTCTCGATACCGATTACGACGGCCGCAGCCTCTACCCCCGGCAGGTCTTCTTCCCTCTGGCGGATGAAGACGAAGGCTGGGCCAAACTTGCCAAAAATCTAAAAGCGGAAATCGATCCTGAACGGATCGAAGCTTATCGCGGCACCGTCTCCCTGCCTTTCGAGCTGGGCGACCATAAACGCGTAGCCGTAAAGGTAATCGACGACCGCGGCATCGAAAGCCTGAAGGTGGTCTCCCTTGCCTGAGCCCAGCCTGCCGCTCGTCTACCGTGTTCACGCCCTGCAACACATGGTCGAACGAGAAATTCCCGAGGAGGCCGTGGCCGAAGTTATATCTCGCGGAAAGGTCATTGAGAGCTATCCTGAGGATAGTCCATATCCCAGCCGCCTATTGCTTGGATGGGTCAATATGGGTGACCGTGCGCGGCCAATTCACGTGGTAGCGGCGACCGCGGAGCATGAAATAATCATCATTAACGGTTTACGAGCCGGAACCCGCTCAATGGGTAGCCGGCTTTGAAAAGAGGAAGCCATGAAATGCGTGGTCTGCAAAATGGGCGAAACTCGTCCCGGCTTTACCACGGTAACCCTGGAGCGCGAAGGCGCCGCGCTGGTGGTCCGTAAAGTCCCCGCGCAAGTCTGCGACAACTGCGGCGAAGCATATGTCAGTGCCGAGGTCACTCGGTCACTTCTGCAATCCGCTCGTGAAGCTCTGCGCGCCGGTGTCGAAGTCGACATTCGGGAATTCGTGGCCACGCCTGTATAGGCGCGGAATTTGTAGCGGCCGATCCTTGGTCCAGACTTCGCGGTCGCGGAACCCGGGCTTCCCTCCGGCCTTCTCGATATTGATTTCGGCGATTATAGGGGCCTATGCCGTCGACGACCATCGACCAACTTATCATCAACTCGCCTTACGACGAGCCGCGCGAACACTGGAAATATGACCGCGAATCCCGCCTCTTTTCCCGCGTCGCAGGACGCCGCCCGGCAGGCTACGTGCGCGCCTCGGAAAATTCCAAGGCGTTTGACGATCCCGGGGTCTTCGTAGAACTCCCGCTCGTCAATAAAATCCGCCCGCGCGTAAACGACTGGCGCGATGCCAATTACCCCGGCGTGAGCGGCATAACAAAACGCCTCCTCGAACACTGGCGAGACCCCGAACAACGCGAGTATCACCGCCTCTTCTTTTGCCAGCTCGAAGCCATTGAAACCTTGATATGGCTTCTGGAAGCCCCCGCGTCCGAACGGGTTGGCATTTACATTCCCTCTGATGGCGGCAACTTTTCTCGCCTTTGCTCAAAAATGGCCACGGGGTCGGGAAAAACCATCGTCATGGCCATGCTCATCGCATGGCAGGTACTCAATAAGGTGACCTACCCTCAAGACAAGCGCTTCTCCAAAAATGTTTTCGTCGTCGCGCCGGGCTTGACTGTCAAGAACCGCCTCCAAGTTCTCATCCCCGGTGCGAACGATTACTATGAGGAGTTCCGCCTTATTCCGCTGGGCCTCGAAGACAAGCTTCGCCAAGGCAAAGTCGCGATCCGCAATTGGCACGCTCTCGATTGGGACTCCGAAGAACGGATCGCCAAGCGGAGGAGTGTGGATAAGCGGGGCGCCTTGAGCGATGAAGCGTACGTCCGCGAGGTGCTCGGCGACATGGCTTCGGCGCAGAACATCATCGTGATTAACGACGAAGCTCACCACGCCTGGCGCGTTCCACCAAAATCAACCATCAAGGGCATTGCCAAGGAAGACATCGAGGAAGCTACCAAGTGGGTCGGCGGACTCGACCGCATTCATAGAGTGCGCGGAATTCAGAGCTGCTTCGACCTGACCGCTACTCCGTTCGCACCCACGGGCAAGCGCAGCGGTGAAGAGACTCTCTTCGGCTGGATCGTGAGTGACTTTGGCCTCAATGACGCCATCGAGTCCGGGCTCGTCAAGACCCCACGCGTGGTAATTCGAGATGACGGCAAGTTGGACAAGAATTACAAATCGCGCCTGTATCACATTTATATGGACCCCGATGTCAGGGAAGACATCAACCGGAAGGCGGAGCCACACGTCCCGCTCCCCGATCTCGTGAACACGGCTTACACCATCCTCGGGACGGACTGGAAAGAAACAAAGAAACGATGGCTGGAGGAAAAGAATCCGACGCCTCCCGTGATGATCACGGTCGCCAACCGCACCGAGACCGCTGCGCGCATCAATTACGCGCTGACGCACGACAAAGTGCGCATAGATGAGTTAAGCGACGCAGAACGAATCCTTCACATCGATTCCAAAGTCCTTGGAGAAGCCGAGGCGCGCGAAGAGGCTCCCGAAATCGAATCGCCTGGCCCCGAGGACAACGAAGTCACTGAAGAATCTGAGACTCCGCAGAAGAAACTCAGCAAGAAGGACCGCGCGGAGCAGCTCCGCAAAATTGTGGATTCGGTGGGACAGGTGGGAAAGCCCGGTGAGCAAATTCAGGCCGTCATCTCGGTGGGAATGCTATCTGAAGGCTGGGACGCCAAGACGGTCACCCACATCATGGGCCTGCGCGCTTTCACCTCGCAGCTTCTTTGCGAACAGGTTGTCGGGCGTGGGTTACGCCGCACTTCCTATGAGGTAAATCCCAAAACCGGGCTCTTCGCTCCGGAGTACGTCAATATCTTCGGTGTCCCTTTCACCTTCATGCCTCACGAGGGCGGCGAAGATGACCTTCCCCCTCCTCCACCGCAGCCCAGTGCGAAGATTCAGCCACTCCCCGAGCGGAAAGAATTGGAAATCTCGTGGCCGAATATTATCCGAATCGACCATGAATACCGCCCGGAACTTACGCTTGACCTTTCCAAAGCGAAGCCGCTAACCATCGACGCGTATGACACGCCAACGATTGCCGATCTCGCGCCCGTGATCGACGGTAAGCCGGACGTGACCAAGCTGACCAGCATCGACGTGGAAGAGCTCGGCAGGCGGCACCGGATGCAGCGCGTTATCTTCCTTGCCGCCGCCGAAGTCTACGATCAAATGAAACCTAACTGGAAAGCTAGCCGCGAGTTCCTTCTCGGCCAGATCATTCGTCTGACGGAAAAATACCTCACCAGCGGCAATATCGCGATCTCGCCGCCCATTTTCAGCCAGGACGAATTCCGGCGACGCATACTTTTCACCCTGAATATGACCAAGATCGTCCAGCACCTCTGGGAAGCCATCCGCTTTGAGAATTCTCTGGCCGTCATTCCCGTGTTCGATCGGGAGCGCCCGATTCGCTCGACCGGAGACATGCAGCCTTGGTTTACACGCAGGCCGTGCGAGCCAACGATCAAATCGCACATCAATCTAAGCGTCTTTGACTCCAGGTGGGAGGCGAGTGAAGCGTTTGAGTTAGACAGAAATTCCAACGTCCATAGCTGGGTCAAGAATGATCATTTGGGATTCGAAATTCTGTACACCTACAAAGGCGTCGTACAAAGGTTTCGTCCGGACTACCTGGTGCGCTTCGCGAGCGGCAAAATGCTTGTACTTGAAGTGAAAGGCCAGGACACGCAGGAAAACAAGACGAAGCGAGAGTTTTTGGGGGAATGGGTGAACGCCGTGAATCAGCACGGCGGATTTGGTTCCTGGGCGTCGGATGTATCTCGTAATCCGAGGGATATCACCGGAATTTTGGAAGCACACAAGTAGGGCTTTGCGGTTGGAAGGGCGGGAAAGCTTCGAAAAGATATTCAGAGGCTACCTATCTCCCGGTATTGCCGGGCCTTGCCTCCGTGCTATACTTTGTGGCCCATCCCCAGGCCGTTCGGAACGCGATGCGGAAGCGGGGTGGGATGGAAGAAGCCGGCGCGGGGCCAGGGATTTCGGGGCTGGCATTGCGCGATTCTCGGAGGTGGGTTTATCGCGGAACGGAGTTTTCGGCAGGCAGACCGGATTCGAGTCAACGATCGGATACGGGCGCGTGAAATTCGCGTGGTGGATGAGGATGGCGGGCAGTTGGGTGTGATGCCGCCGTTCGAGGCGATTAAGCTTGCCCGCGAGAAGGGGCTGGATCTGGTGGAAATTTCGCCGACCGCCGACCCGCCGGTTTGCAAGATCACCGACTACGGAAAATACCTTTACCANACCAACAAAAAAGCGCACGAGCAGAGAAAGCATCAGAAGGGCTCGGTGCTCAAGGAAGTCAAGTTCCGCCCCGCGACCGCGGAACACGATTACCAGGTCCGCAAGAACCAGATCATCCGGTTTCTCGGCGAAGGCCACAAGGTTAAAGCGATGATTTTTCATCGCGGGCGCGAAATGGCTCACCAGGAAGTGGGCCGCGCGAAAATGCACCGGCTGCTGGGGGAAATTGCCGAACACGCGCTGGTCGAAATCGGTCCGCGCATGGAAGCGAATGTTTTGATGGCGCTTTTGGCGCCGAAACGCGGAGGCACGGCGCCGGTGAAACCAGCGGGCGCACCTGCCGGCGGCCAGGACTGAGATCTGAGTAGGACAGTCCCGCCGCGGCGGGACTGTCAGGTTTTCACGTACGCTCAATCTAAAAGCAGACAGGCTGAAGCCCGTCCTACTTGGAAGAATTTCAGAGAGGAAACGTTTGTGGCAAAAAAGGTAAAGAAGCTCAAGCTCAAGACGCATCGCGGCGCGGCCAAGCGGTTTAAAATCACGGCGACGGGAAAAGTGATGCGCATGCACTCCGGCAAACGGCACTTGCTGGGCACCAAGAAGGCCAACCGGATGCGCCGCCTGAAAAAAATGAAACAGGTTTCCCCGGCGGACTCGGGCAACGTGCACAAAATGTTGCCGTATGGCTAGCGCTGAAGAAGTAGGGCAGAAGAAATAAACCGCAATCGATTTTTGTTCGTGGGTCAGGTTATGTTTGTGGGTCAGGGCTTCAGCCCTGACAAAAAGTTGTCGCAACGAATGGGCTTTAGCCCCTGAAGCTTCAGGGCCTGAAGGCCTTTTGCCAGATAACCCTTAATGTCGGACCTGAAGGTCCGACCCACAAAGCAAGTTTTTGCTTTTTGCTGCGCCAGGCAGAGCGCAACCCGCCACGGTGGGCCTGCCGGCCAGCGGTCCGGTCCAAACAGAAGGAGGGCCGGGCCAATGCTCGCAAGAATTTCGCGAAACGCGACATTCCTGCTGAGCTTCTAAACACGCCGTGGAGACGCTCTCGCTTTCCGATTGTGTGCCGGTTCCCGTGCGCGGGAACTTGCCTCGATGCTCCGGAATGCGTTGCGCCTCCGCACTGGAGAAAATAAAATGGCTCGAGTAAAACGCGGAACCAAACGCCGCGCGCGCCGCAAGAAGTTTTTGAAGCGCACAAAAGGATTTTTTCTCACAAAATCCAAGCTCTACCAGTCCGCTCAGGAAGCAGTCAATCGCGCGGAGCGTTATTCCTACCGCGATCGCCGCGTCCGCAAGCGCCAGTTCCGCACGTTGTGGATTCAGCGAATCGGCGCGGCGGCTCGCAACGCGGGGATTTCCTACAGCCAGTTGATGCACGGGCTGAAGGCCGCAGGCGTCGAAATCGACCGCAAAATTCTATCCGATATCGCCGTGAAGGACGCCGCCGGATTCACGCAGCTGGTCGAGCAGGCCAGGGCTTCGCTCGGAGCAGCAAAAGCTCAAGCATAGTATGCCGGATGAACTAGCACTTGTGAGGGCACGGCGTGCCGTGCCCCTGCACCATTGTGGATGCATAAATTCGACCGTTGCGCAAGCATTCCAGTCGTGATGCAATCTCTTCGCTATGACGAATATGCTCGACATTAACGAAAAGATCGGAAAAAGTCTCGACGAACTCGGGGTGACAAGACCGGAGCAGGTTTACCAGCTATTTTCTGATTTGCGGTCCAATTTCGATGCGGCGATTTTCTCGGTCGCCACGGGAACATCTACATCAGGTATTCAGGAAGTTGCAGCGAGATGGCTCAATGCTCCGATCGGAATGCTTCCGCAAATCTTCGGAAAGTGGGTCCACAATAACTCCTCACCCACCAAGAGCCCAGCACAAAGAGCTTATTCCCATCTACTGGCGCATATCAATGCCGGTCTCAAGGCTGTTCAAACTTTCGAGCAATTGGGTATCGCAGAGCCAGCTAAAGTAGTAGCTCTCTTTCAGGAGTTGCGCCAAGCCTTCGATCAAGATATCGCATTGGACAAGGACGAACTTGATTTGGAAATTACGAGGGTGAATTGGCTCGGACGTAAGACAGGGATCATGACTTGGGCTTCTGATCGTTGGGTCAAGCAAGCCCAGAAGGGACTAAAACCAACTGCCGGCCAATCATTCAACCAATTGAAGTCTCATATTGAAGCTAGTCTTGAAAGCCGCCATAAGGCCATTGAAGCTGAAGCTGCCCGGGAATGGGCGTCCACAACCGCAGGAGATGAATGGAATGCCCCGTTAAATTGGCAAGAATCTCAAGCTATGATGTTGAGGGCAGCGCAGCAAGCGGCGAATTCTGAAGCGGGCCCTGTTTACGTTCCAGAGAGTGATTTTCCCGCGCGCAAGATCGGAGAAGATCTCACACTTCCAGGTGCTATCCGCCCGCTCGGCTCGCGGCACCCGCTGCGGCAGACGTTCGAGGAGATCGAGCGGATTTTTCTTTCGCTCGGCTACTCCGTGGTTGCCGGGCCGGAGATGGAAACTCCCTACTACAATTTCGAGGCGCTCAATATTCCCGAGCACCATCCCGCGCGCGACAACATGGACACCTTTTATATGGCCGCGCCTCCGGGCGCTTCGCCTCTCTTGCTGCGCACGCACACTTCGCCGATGCAAGTGCGCACGATGGAAAAGCAGCAGCCGCCCGTGCGGATCATTGTGCCGGGAAAAGTCTATCGGCGCGACAATCCCGACGCGACGCACGGCTTCATGTTCCACCAAATCGAAGGGCTGGCCGTCGATACGGGCATCACGTTTTGCGATTTCAAGGGCACGGTCGAGTATTTCGTGCGCGAATTTCTCGGGCCGAAAGTGAAGACGCGGCTGCGTCCGAGTTATTTTCCGTTCACCGAGCCTTCGGTGGAAGTCGACGCGACGTGCGTGTTCTGCGGCGGCAAGGGTTGCAACGTGTGCAAGCAATCGGGATGGATCGAATTGTTCGGCGCGGGCATGGTCGATCCCGCCGTCTACGGCTTCGTGAATTATGACGCGAAGAAATTTTCGGGCTTCGCCTTCGGCCTCGGTGTCGAGCGGCTGACGCAGCTTAAATACAACATCAACGATTTGCAGCTCTATTTTCAGAATGACGTGCGCTTTTTGCGCCAGTTTGCTTGAGATCGCAAGAGTTGAAGAAAGATTAAAGATTGAGGGTCCTGAAAGATCTCTTTTTTGTCATTCCGAGCGAAGCGAGGAATCTCTCCTTGCTATTGGCCACGAAGAAAGAGAGATTCCTCGCTTCGCTCGGAATGACAAAAAAAGAAGAGCCATAAATAAAAAATGAAAGTTCTCTACAATTGGCTGAAAGAATTCGTCGATCTGACGGCGGCGCCGGAAGATTTGCGCACGCGGCTCTCGCTTTCCGGGACGGCTGTTGAAGCGCTGGAGCAAACCGCGGCCGGACCGCTGCTCGACGCCGAGCTGACCTCGAACCGCGCGGATTGCCTGGGGCACTACGGGATCGCGCGTGAGGCGGCGGTGCTGTACAGTTTGCCGCTCAAGCGCGTCGATCCGCACCCGCGCGAATCCTCCGAGCAAGCCTCAGCCGCGACGCGCGTTCAGATTGATTCGCCCGAATTGTGCGGGCGCTACACGGCGCGCGTTCTGCGCGGCGTGAAGGTGGGGCCGTCGCCCGACTGGCTGCGCCAGCGCCTCGAAGCGCTCGGGCAGGCCTCGATCAACAACGTGGTGGACGCGACCAACTACGTCATGCTCGAGCTCGGGCATCCCTTGCACGCGTTCGACATGGATTTGCTGGCCGAGAAACGGATCGTCGTGCGGCGCGCGCGAGCCGGAGAAAAAATGCGCACGCTCGACGGCATCGAGCGCGCGCTCACCAGCGAAATGTGCGTGATCGCCGACGCGACGCGCGCCGTGGCCATTGCCGGTGTGATGGGCGGCGGCGACTCGGAAATTCGTTCCGCGAGCCGCAATCTTCTGCTCGAATCCGCGTGGTTCGATCCGATTTCGATTCGCCGCACGTCAAAGACGCTCGGACTGCGCACGGAAGCGTCGATGCGTTTCGAGCGCGGCGCGGACGTGGAAATGGCGGAGACGTCTTCGCGCCGCTGCGCCGAACTCATTCAGCAATTGGGCGGCGGCGAAATTCTCGCTGGCGTTGTGGACGTTCATCCCGGACGAAAGGCGGCCCCGGCGATCGAGCTCACGCGAAAAGAATTTCGCCGCGTGATGGGCGCAAACGCGCCCAACAAGGACATGGAAGCAATTCTTTCCGGACTTGGCTTCGCGCCAGCACGCGTGGACTGGGTGGGTGGCGCTCAAAGAACGTTTGGGGGCGCGTGGACGTGCCGCCGCCCCTCGTGGCGGGGAGATGTCACTCGGGAAGTCGATTTGATCGAAGAGGTCGCCCGGATTTACGGCGTCGATAAATTTCCTGCGCGCCTGCCCGCGGCAAAGCTGCCCGCGGCGCGCCTCGAATACGCCGAGGCTGAGGACCGCCTGCGCGAACGGCTAATTGGCCTAGGCTATCAGGAAATTATCACAATTCCAATCGTGGAGGAAGCAAGCGACGCGGTGTTTCGCGCAGAAGGCTCTGTGCCGGCGCGGATCGCGAATCCCCTCGCTGCAGAGTTGTCCGTAATGCGCTCGACCGGCGCTGTCACCATGGCGGGGACCCTCGAATGGAACTTAAATCATGGACAGCGCAATCTTCGTCTGTTCGAGTTTGGTAAGACGTACGGCTGGGGAGGCGTCGAGCCGATTGAGACGCGCGTCCTTACGCTCGCTGCCACCGGCCTCGCGCGCGAAAAGGGTGTCGCAGAAACCGGGCGGGCATTTGTGTTCGCCGATTTGAAAGGCGACCTTGATCAGATCGGAAATCTGACCGGAGGAATTCTGTGGAGATCCGGGGCACCGGTTTGGCTTCATCCTGCGCACGCAGGAACAATATTGCTCCAATCCAACGGTGCTACGGCAAGTCCGATCGGTCACGGCGGGCAACTCTCACGGCGCGTCTTCGACCGATTCAAGTTGCGGCAGGATGCCTACATTGCAGAGTTGGACCTCGCCCGGTTGTGCGAAGGCTATCGCGCCGCACGCGCCGCGCTTCGTTACCGCCCGCTTTCGCGCTTTCCCGCCGCCGAGCGTGATTTCTCTCTCATTCTCACCGATGGAATCACGTTTGCCGCCGTGGTGAAGACGATCCGCGGCCTTGGGATACTGGAAACTTCGACGATCGACGCCATGGATCTGCGGCGTGACGAGAACGTGCCCGCGGGAAAATTTTCTTTGCTCATTCGGGTGACGTTTGAAAGCCACCAGGCCACGCTCACCGATGCGCAGCTTACGGATTTTTCTTCGCGGATTATCGCCGCGCTCGAACAAAAGCTTGGCGCAACACTGCGGGCGTAGGTTTTTGCGTTATTCCTTCGCCGGATATACGAACACGAACAGAGCCGCGGCGATTCCGACTACAACAAACGCCATGACGCTGCCTTCGGGGCCCACGGTGCCGCCGGTGAGCCACGCGGGGCCGTGAAAAGAGGAATTCAGCAGATGGCCGGGCGCGACGAGACCGCTGTCCGGCACGGAAAACAGAAACGTCTCGCCCCAATCGAACGCGGCGTGCAATCCCACCGCGAACCACAGGCTGCCGGTGCGCCGCAACGTCAGGCAGAAAAACATTCCGATGACAAACACGCTGAGCGCGCCGATCTTGTCTTCGCCTCGGTTGAAAAGATGAGTGGAGCCGAACACGGCGGAAAGCGCCGTGGCCGCCGGCCAGAATCCGATGCCCGTGGCCAGCGTGAATAGCGCGTATCCGCGAAATAGAAATTCCTCGAAGAGGCCGACACAAAGAAACACCACGACCCAAAGCGCCGCGTAAGCCCATAGCGCCGGACCTCCGAGCGCCAATTCGCCGAAAGAAAATCCGCCGAACGCGCGGATCAGGAAGATGATTCCGGTAATCATCGCGATTCCCCACGCCGCGCCTTGCCAGAAGCGCGCGCCGAACGCGCCGGCGCGCGGCAGGCCGAAGCCGCCGAATGGCCGGTCTTCGACCATCCCCATGATCGCTGCGGCTGCGAGCGCCGCGATCAACAAAACGCACTCCTGAACGAGCATGGAAGTTGCCGTCACGCCCGTGCGAGCTAGCTGCGGAAGATGCAGAGCCATCGTCAGGAAGGTTTCGCTCAAGGCAAACAGGAAAAAAATCACGAGGTAAATTAGCAGACGCCATCCGGCCCGAAATTCGCGTTCATTCCAAAAAATGGCTTTCGCGCCGCTCATGGGGCCTGCGGGCGGGCCGATCACGAGCCGGGTCGCCGTGCTTTCCGGATCTTGTTCTGGCGTCATGAGTTCATTCCGGCTCGTGCTCGGCGTAGCGTTTGAGGCGCGCGAGGTAATTCTCATTGCGCCGCGCGACGGCATGGCGCGTCAGGAGCCAGTCCATGGCCTTGCCGACGAGGCCCGGCATCGTGTAGTCGCTGCGCATCCGCACAATCGTTTTCGGCGGACGCTGAGGCGATGGCGCGCCGAGTGGCTCCAACTCCCAGCGTTCCAGACCCTTGACGCCATAGCGGTCGCTGAATCGCCACTCGAACAGGCGAGCCTGCTCCAGCGCCGTCACGACCGCCGTGTGCGAGACTTCGCGCTTGCCCAAGTTTCCCGAGATATGCACCTTTTGCGTAACGGCAAAATCCGAAGCGCCGTCTTGCACCTCAAAATTCGCCTGCATGTCCGCGCCATACCAGTACGGCATCCGCTGCGGCACGAAAAACGCAAACACCACTTCGGCGGGGGCCGCGATCTGAACCGAGGTTTCAATCCGCGCCATGGAGCGGGCGCTACTTTATCATGAGCGAGGATTGGACAAAAAAACGGTCTGAAGTGGCGCAGGCTTCCAGCCTGTGGGGTTTGGTCCTTGCAAGGACTAACCCCCACAGGCTGGAA
>JGI12269J14319_10002467_pt1 | contig 17840 bp, 11 predicted proteins | sample PeaSoiSIISIP2007_FD_14319 | JGI IMG/M metagenome (IMG submission 14319) | reverse complement strand
AGGCTTCCAGCCTGTGGGTTTTGGTGCTTGCAAGGACTAACCCCCACAGGCTGGAAGCCTGCGCCACTCAAATCCAACTTCATCGCTTCATTCACGCTGTGTTGAAATCCTGAGCATAATGCTGTGGTCATCCTGTGTATGGATTGCTGTAGCTGAGGAAAAATTTATCCGCGTCATGCCCCTCGAACCAATTCACGCCGAATTATCCGATCAATCCTCAAAATACTTTCTCGCGGATGCACAGGGCAAACGCATCCCTGCCTCTCGATGCGCGCCTTTTCCTCATTTCCACAGCGACGGCTACTACTACGGTCTTTATACATCCTATAAAACAGGGTACAGTAGCCCTTCGCAGTAGCAGTAGTGTTTGCGCCTTCCGGCGGAGGAAATCCATCGATGGAATTCAGTGTGAAGAAGTTTGACCTGCTCAATGAGCTCAGCCTGACGCAGGGAGTCGTCGAACGGAAAACCACGATTCCGATCCTCGGCAATCTCCTGTGCGAAGCCTCCGGCAACCGCATCACGCTGACGGCCACCGACCTGGAGCTTTCCATCCGCACCTCGTGCGAAGCCAAGGTAAAAAAAGAAGGCGCTGGAACCATCCCCGCGAAAAAACTTCTCGAGCTCGTGCGCCTCTTGCCCGAAGGCGAAATCCGCTTCAAGCTGCTGGAAAATCATTGGGTACAAATTCTCGCCGATCGCAAGACTTACAAAATGGTCGGAATGGCCAAGGATAATTTTCCCGCGATCCCCGCGTTCCCGCATCCCATCGCAAAAATTCCGGCGGTCATATTGTCGTCATTGATTGCCAGGACAGCGTTCGCGATCTCGAACGAAGAGTCCCGCTACACGCTGAACGGCGCCCTCTTACTGCTGAAGCCGGAGATGGTGACCATGGTCGCCACCGACGGCCACCGCCTGGCCGTGGCCGAGATCGATCACAAATTCGAAGGCTTGACCCGGGAAGTCCGTCCGCTCGTCCCCAAGAAAGCGCTGACGGAAGTGCAGCGGCTTGCAAGCGAAGCGGGCGAGGACGCCGAAATCGAATTCGCGCTCGATGAGAGCCACCTTTTCTTTCGCGCCGGAGAACGCCTGCTCATTTCCCGAATGCTCACCGGACAATTCCCGAATTACGAAGCCGTCCTGCCGCGCGACAACAACAGAAAAGTGGTGATCGAGCGCGGCGAATTGAACGATGCCGTCAAACGTGTCGCGCAGCTTGCCGACACGCGCTCCCACGCCGTAAAACTTTCCGTCTCGACGGAAGGCATCGAAATTTCCGCGTCCAGCCCCGAATACGGTGAAGCCAAAGAAACAATCGAGAAGGAATACAAAGGTGAGCCGATCGCCATCGGCTTCAACGCCCAGTACATGATCGATTTTCTAGCCGCCGCCCCCGAAGGCCCAATCAGCCTCGAACTAAAAGACGAACAATCCGCCGGACAAATGCGTCCCCTAGCCGATGAGGCATACCGCTACCGCTACGTCATCATGCCAATGCGGATTTGAAGTTCGCAGGTGAGAGCCGAAGATTATCCAAGCAATGCGCCGTCCGAAGTCCAAGCCGAAGAAACGTAGCAAGGTTTTACCGGCACCCTCATGCTGTTGCGCCTGTACTCGCTGTGACATAGGCTACCACTGTGGGAAAAAGCCGGACTGCCAGCACCCATCACCACGGAAGTGAGTTCTTTCTAAACAGAAATCCGTATTTCATGACTGACTTCTTGAGTGGAAATCTTGCCCTGCTTTGACGCCCACTCGACGAACAATTGTTGGAATTCTTCTTGCGTGTAAATTCCCTTGTGGATCAACAATGTATTCATGGCGTAAACGGTCGCTTTAAACCTATCATCACGTGACAAATGGTCCATTGCTTGTTCGTAGGACACGATTAGACTCCTCCAGAAAATCGTAAACAACAGCGTGATTTTATATCTGGGTGCGCAGACTGTATATAAAATTGTCGGCGATTTTCTAGCAGCGATGGCGTGAAAATCCTGTTAAGACTGCCACGAAATCCAAACGAAAAGGGCCTCGGAAACATGCCGTTCCGGTAGCCCGGTTGGCACCTGCAATACAATGAAAATAAAGAGGTTAATATACTGCGGTAAGCAAAAATTGCCTTGAGAAAAAGCCTCGCTCAATGTAGAATACTTGTGGTCAGACGGTTCTTTGGTTTCCTCCAGTACGGCACGTCGGCCAGGCTGGCAGCGCCCCTGATTTGCATGCCCGCGCCAGAGTATGCGGGACGCTCACATGCCTGGAGGAAAGCAGTCTTCGCCGCGTCCGCTTCCGCTCGATCGGAATCCGGACGGGATGGAGCGAGAAACCCTTCGAGCCCCGGCAGCACCGGGTGCGGGCTCCACTTGGAGCCCGCGCTTACGATGACGGCCGAGGGCCACAGGGTAAGGCGACGGTCGATTCGATCGTTGCGGGCCTTCCGTTCACACGGGGTGTTTCAGTGAAGTGTGAAGCCCGCCAGCTAAAATGACAGCGCCTTTCCCCGGATGCGGGCTCTACTTAGAGCCCGCCGTCAAGCAGACTCCGCAGGAGCACGCACAACATGGCAGAAAAAGCAGCATCAATGGGCAATGAATCCGAACACCGCTACGACGCGGCATCGATCAAGGTGCTGGGCGGCATTGAGGCCGTGCGAAAACGCCCGGCGATGTACATCGGCTCGACGGGCGAGATGGGGCTGCATCACCTGGTCTGGGAAGTCGTCGACAATTCGGTCGACGAAGCCCTCGCGGGATATTGCGACGAAATCAACGTCGTGGTGCACGAGGACAACAGCGTCACGGTGACGGACAACGGCCGCGGCATTCCCGTGGACATGCACGCCACGGAAAAACGCGCCGCGGCGGAAGTCGTGATGACCGTGCTGCACGCGGGCGGAAAATTCGACAGCGACACCTACAAAGTTTCGGGCGGCCTGCACGGCGTCGGCGTTTCGGTGGTGAACGCGCTCTCCGACTGGCTCGATCTGGAAATCTGGCGCGACGGCGAAGTGTGGGAGCAGTCCTACAACGCGGGCAAACCCAAGGCGAAGCTGAAGGCCACCGGGAAAACCCGCAAGACCGGCACGAAGATTACGTTCCATCCCGATCCAGAGATTTTCGAGAACCACAAATACAGCTACGACATTCTGGCGCAACGGCTGCGCGAACTCGCTTTCCTGAACAAGGGCCTGAAAATCACGCTGACCGACGAGCGCAGCGATAAATCGGCTGAGTTCCGTTTCACCGGAGGCATCGCCGAATTCGTCAAGCACCTGAACAAGGGCAAGCAGGTGCTGCACGATTCTCCCGTTTACATGGAAGGCAAGAAAGACACGGTCGAAATCGAAATCGCCCTGCAATACAACGACAGCTACACGGAGAATGTTTTCGCGTTCGCCAACACGATCAACACGGTGGACGGCGGGACGCACCTTTCCGGCTTCCGCTCGGCGCTGACAAGGACGATCAACAATTTCGCTTCGTCCTCGAACATGCTCAAGGAGCAGAAGGATGAAGTTTCCATTACCGGAGATGACGTGCGCGAAGGACTCGTCGCGGTCGTTTCCGTGAAATTGCCGCAGCCTCAATTCGAGGGCCAGACGAAAGGGAAACTCAACAGCGACATCAAGGGCCCCGTCGAGCAGCTGATCAACGAGCGCCTGGGCGAATATTTCGACAAGCACACGACCGTGGCGCGGCGCATCGTCGGCAAGTGCATCGACGCCGCGCGCGCCCGCGAAGCTGCTCGCAAAGCGCGCGAGCTGACGCGGCGCAAATCCGCCATGGATTCGGGCGGCCTGCCGGGAAAACTCGCCGATTGCCAGGAGCGCGATCCGGCGCGGTGCGAGCTGTTCATCGTCGAGGGCGAATCGGCCGGAGGCTCGGCCAAGGGCGGGCGCGATCGCAAGTACCAGGCCATCCTGCCGCTCAAGGGAAAAATCCTGAACGTCGAAAAAGCGCGCTACGACAAGATGCTGGGCCACGAGGAAATCCGCGCCATCATCACGGCGCTCGGCGCGGGCATCGGCAAGGACGACTTCGACATTTCCAAGCTGCGCTACCACAAAATTATTCTGATGACCGACGCGGACGTGGACGGCAGCCACATTCGCACGCTGCTGCTCACGTTTTTCTTTCGCCACATGACCGAGCTGATCAAGCGCGAACACATCTACATCGCGCAGCCGCCGCTGTACCGCGTGAAGCGCGGCAAGATGGACCGCTACATCCGCGACGAAGACGAATTCAACCACGAGCTGATGTCGCGCGCGACCGAGGACCACGTCGTGAAACCCAAGGAAGGCGGCGCGATCCAGGGCGCGGCGCTCACGAAATTTCTTCTGAACGTGCAGGAGTACGTTTCAGCTGCGGCAAAGATGGCGCGCAAGCTGCGCGAGCCGTTGCTGGTGGACCTCCTGGCCGCGAGCGACTTCGAGAAGAAAACCGATTTCGAGGACAAGAAGGCGCTCGAAAAACTCTCCAAGGCCATCGGCAAAGCGAAGCTCGACATCGACCCGAAGATCGTCTACGACGAAGAGCACAGCCTCTACGACCTGCTCATCCCGGGCAACGCGGCGCGCCCCGGAGACAAGAAAATCAACTGGGCCTTCGCTTCGACGCCGGAGTACAAGCGCCTGCGCACGTCGGCGAACGCGATCAGCGAATTCGATCATCCTCCCTTCACCGTGACGCGCAACGGGACCAAGGAAGTGAAGGAAAAAGCGTCGGACGTTCTCGCGTACGTCCTCGAAGACGCCAAAAAAGATTTCACCATCACGCGGTTCAAAGGCCTCGGCGAAATGAATCCCGACCAACTCTGGGAAACCACGATGAACGCCGAAACGCGCACGCTGCTCAAGGTGCGCCTCGACGACGCCACCGCCGCCGAGGAAATTTTCTCGACGCTGATGGGCGAAAACGTCGAGAGCCGCCGCAAATTCATCGAGGAAAATGCCCTCGAAGTCGTGAATTTAGATATTTAGGGCTGAAACTGTGGAAGATTTCCTGGGCAAATGTCCGTCTGGGTTGGGAAAGAATCTTTGTGGGTCGCGGCTTTAGCCGCGACAAAAAGGGGCCCAAATAACGGGGCTTTAGCCCCTGAGGGTGCGGATGTGGGAAGGATTGCACGGCGCGTTCACCAAGCGGGCGCCTATTTTGTGACGACTGACACCTGGCAGAAGCATCCGCTCTTCATAAACACGGCCCTGGCGAATATCGTTGTCGAACAGATTTTGAGTTGCCGGGATCGCGGATTTTACAAGCTGCATGCATTTGTGGTGATGCCGGATCATTTGCATGTGCTGCTGACGCCGGGAGAATCGACGACCGTTGAAAAGGCGATGCAGATGATCAAGGGCGGATCGGCGCACACGATGGGCCTTGAAAGGCCGCAAAAATTTCCCATTTGGCATGCAGGATTTCATGACCGCTGGATGAGGGATGCTGATGAATATCGGGGCAGTAAGCGGTACATTGAGCAGAATCCCGTAGAGGCAAGATTGGTCGCAAGGGCCGAGGATTATTCTCATTCATCGGCGAGTGGGAAGTATGTGCTCGATCTAAGCCGCTTCGAAGAAGTCAGCGGCTAAAGCCTTTTCGTGGGGCGGTCTAATGTCGCGGCTGAAGCCGCGACCCACAAACCGTCGAACCACTTCGGGGGAAATGTTCTACCAATTGAGTTGGACGACGTTGCCTGGATTGCGCGGGCTCGCATGCTCTAAGTTTTGCGCGACGCCGACTGCGGCGCCGGACATTGAGCACGGCGTGGCCGTTGAGTGCGCGAGCGAGGCCGAGCGCGACGCATTGCTGGCGGAACTCCAAGCGCACTTTGGCCCGCTGAGATTTCTGAATACAGCTGCGGCGTTTGATGGAGTTAAAGATTACGTTGCGCTGCGAGCGACGAGACGCGGATAGAGAGATGCCCGTCCGCCGCGGCGGACGGGCGCTACAACTAGAGCACGAAGGACGGATCGATGGCGGACGAACCGAAACAGTCACACATGATCCCGGTCGAAATTGAGGCCGAAATGAAGAAGTCGTACCTCGATTACGCGATGAGCGTGATCGTGGCGCGCGCGATTCCCGACGTGCGCGACGGCTTGAAGCCGGTGCAGCGGCGCATCCTGGTGGCGATGAACGACCTGGGCCTGGCCTCGAATCGCGGCTACCGCAAGTGCGCGAAGATCTGCGGCGACACCTCGGGCAATTACCACCCGCACGGCGAGGCCGTCATTTATCCGACGCTCGTGCGCCTGGCGCAATCCTTCAACATGCGCTACCCGCTGATCGACGGGCAGGGAAACTACGGCTCCGTCGACGGCGATCCGCCCGCGGCGATGCGGTACACCGAAGCGCGCCTCGCGAAAATCACCGAGGAAATGCTCGCCGATCTCGAAAAAGAGACGGTGGACTTCATCCCGAACTTCGATCAGACGCGCGAAGAGCCCGTCGTGCTCCCGTCGAAAATTCCGAACCTGCTCGTGAACGGCGCGAGCGGCATCGCCGTCGGCATGGCGACGAACATCCCGCCGCACAACCTGGGCGAGATCATCGACGCCACGGTCATGCTGATCGACAAGCCGGACACGCCGCTCAAGGAAGTCATGAAGCTGGTGCCCGGGCCGGACTTTCCCACCGGCGGATACATTTCCGGCGCGGAAGGCATCCTCTCGGCTTACAAGACCGGGCGCGGCAGCTTCACCATGCGCGCCAAGGCCGCGATTGAAAGCGTCGGCAAGGACCGCGACAACATCGTCATCACCGAAATTCCATATCAGGTAAACAAGTCGCGCCTGATCGAACGCATCGCCGAGCTCGTGCAGACGAAAAAGATCGAGGGCATTTCCGACGTGCGCGACGAATCCGATCGCGACGGCATGCGAGTCGTGATCGAGATCAAGCGCGGCGAAGAGCCGAAGCTGATTCTCAACCACCTCTACAAACACACGCAGATGCAGGAATCGTTCGGCATGATCCTGCTGTCGATTGTGGGCGGGCAGCCGCGCGAGCTGGGCCTCGTGCCGATGCTGAAGCTGTTCATCGACCACCGCGTGGAGGTGGTGCGCCGGCGCACGCAATTCGAGCTGCGCAAGGCCGAAGCGCGCGAACATATTCTGGTCGGATACCATATTTCGCTGGATCACGTCGATAACGTCATCAAAATCATCAGAGGGTCTGCCAGCCGGGCGAACGCGCGCGAGAATTTGCACGATTTTTTTGAAAATAAAGAAGTCAAGATCCTGACCGCCGGCAACAGAACAGAAACGCTCAAAGGCATCAAACTCGATCGCAAGAAGTACGGCCTCCTCGATGTCGGATTCGGCGCCGCTCAAGCCGGCGCTGGTATTGGCCTGAGCTACGCCCAGATCGACGCCATCCTGGAACTGCAGTTGCACAGATTGACGCGGCTTTCCGTCGACGAAATCCTGAAGGAGTTGGCGGAGATTCGCGCGCTGGTCGCCGAGCTGAAGGAAATTCTGGCCAGCGAAAAGAAACTGAAGGCCGTGATCGTGAAGGAACTGCGCGAGGTGCAGAAGGACTACGCGGACCCGCGCCGCACCGAGATCGTCGAGAACGTCGAGGAGATCAAGCTCGAAGACCTGATCGCCGACGTGGACATGGCCATCACCGTCAGCCACGCGGGCTACATCAAGCGCACGCCGGTGGACGTGTACCGCCACCAGTCACGCGGCGGCAAGGGCCGCATCGGAGCGAAAACGCGCGACGAGGATTTCGTCGAGTATCTGTTCGTCGCCTCGGCCCACAGCTACATCCTCCTCTTCAGCTCGAAGGGCCGCGTGTACTGGCTCAAGGTGTACGAGATTCCCGAGGCTGCGGCGGCCACGCGCGGCAAGGCGATTTCCAACCTGGTAAAATTTCAGGAGGACGAGCATCTCACCGCCGTTGTGGCGGCGCGCAATCTGGAGGAGGAAGGCACGTTCCTCTTTTTCGCGACGCGCAACGGCACGGTGAAGAAAACCGCGCTCAACGAATTCTCGAACCCGCGCTCGACCGGCATCATCGCCATCAACCTCGACCAGGACGATGAATTGATCGGCGCGCACCTCACCGACGGCAAGCAGATGATTTTCCTCGCCAGCCACGACGGCCAAGCCATCCTGTTCCGCGAAACCGAAGTGCGCTCGATGGGCCGCAACGCCGGCGGCGTGAACGGCATGGACCTCGCCAAGGGCGACTACCTCGTGGGCATGGAACCCGTGCAGCCCGACTTTGAAATCATCAAGAAGGAAGCGAAGGCGGAAACGCAGAATCTCGATGAAATCGAGAACGAAGCGATCAAGGATTCTCTCACGTCCCTGATGCTGACGGTTTCCGAGAAAGGCTTCGGCAAGCGCACGCCGCTCGCCGAGTACCGGATCACCTCGCGCGGCGGCAAGGGCGTCATCAACCTGAAATCCACCGACCGCAACGGCCCGGTGGTGGCGGCACTGCAGGTGACCGAGGAATCCGACGTCATGATCATCACCGAGTACGGCAAAGTGATCCGCGTCCACGCCAACGAAATCCGCGAAGCGGGCCGCTCGACGCAGGGCGTCCGCCTGCTGCGCCTCGAAGACGACGACAAAATCGCCGCCGCCGCATCGATCCGGGAAGAGCCCGAGGTCGCGGAAGAAAAGAAGTAGGGGAACGCGGCGCAAACAAAATAAAATAGTGCGCATGAGTGGCGCGCGCGAACCGTTAGGGCCGATTTTCACGGCGCATCTTTTTCCGGATTTGGAAGCGAAGCTGATCGAGCTTCTGCGCGGGCTCGCGCTGGAAGACTGGGAAAAGCAAACCCTCGCTCCCAAATGGAAAGTAAAAGATGTGGCGGCGCATCTGCTCGACACGCAAGTCCGCAAACTGGCCGCGGCTCGGCACGGCTACAAGCCTGAAAACTCGAAGAAGCTTTCTCCCGCGAAGCTGGTCACGCTGATCAATTCCCTCAACGCGGAAGGCGTCCGCCAGTACAGCCAATTGCATCCAGATGAGTTAGTCTCGAGAATGGAAGAAGCCTCGCGCGAAAGTGCGGAATACCATCAGGCGCTCGATCCTTTCGGCACGGCCATGTTTCCCGTGAGCTGGGCGGGCGAGGAAGAGTCCGCCAACTGGTTTGACACCGCCCGCGAGTTCACCGAACGGTGGCACCATCAACAGCAGATTCGCCTTGCCGTAAATAAACCGGGAATAATGACGCGAGAATTCTACTTTCCTGTTCTGGACTGTTTTATGCGCGCGCTTCCGTACGCGTACCGAAGTGTTGCCGCCCATGCAGGATCCCTCGCGCAATTCAATATCAGGGGGGAATGTGGCGGAAGCTGGTACCTGTTCCGCGACGGCGAGGCATGGTCGTTGATTGCCTCACCCGCCGGAGAAACAATTTCGGAGACGACGATCCCGCAAGAGATTGCCTGGCGCAGCTTCACAAAAGGGATCGCGCCCGAGGAAGCTCGAACTCAAGTTCAAGCCATGGGAGACGAAGCAGTGGGTCACCACATTCTCAAAATGATTTCGATTGTGGGTTGAGTAGCACAGCCACTCCTGGCTGTGCGGTTTTGTTGGTCGCGCGCACAGGATAACCGACGCCACTAAGGGGGCAAAAACCACACAGGCAAGAGTGCCTGTGCTACTAAAGACTATTTCGCTTCGAGGTAGTATCCCGGCCGCGTGCGGACTTTCACCCCCGGGCGGTCCACGGTAACTTTGATCTGGTGATAGCCCGGCGCATCCGAACCGGTGGGTCGATAGCTCAGCATATATTGCGAGTTGAGTTCGCCGCCGATGGCGTCGACCGCGTTTTCGATCTTGCTGTCCCGGAACGCGGATTGATACGTCCCGCCGGTGGCCGTGGCGGCGACCTCGAGCGGACGATCCTTCACCACCGCCGTGGCATTCCGCACGGCCCACTCCGCCAGGCCCAGGAGATCGATGTTGCCGCCGTATTGCTGCTGGCTCGTGGGTGTTTGCGCCGTGCCCGGAAACGAGGGACCGCCGAATGTGCCGGGAGGCGTGGCCGGGGCCGGCCCGGCTTGCGAAGGCTGCGAGCGCAGCCCCGCCGCGGTTGTGGAGAGCCCCACGCTATAAATGACAATGTTTGAAAGCTGCGCCTCGCGCAGCACGCGGCCGAGTCTTTCCTCGCTCCCGCTGTCACTGGCTTCCCCCGCAACGACGATCGCGCGGCGCTCCCCGATCGGGCGATCGCGCAGCAGTCCGACGGCGGAGGCGAGCGCGTCATAGAGGCGAGCGCCGCTGTTGCCGGGCTTCAAGTTGGCGATCGTTTTTTCGATTTTCTCGTTGTCGGTGCTGAATGGCAGCAAGGTGTTGACGCTGTTGTCGTAGCTGAGGACCGCGGCCTCTCCCGAGGGGCCGACCACGGTTTGCGTGAAGACAATCGCGGATTTCTGGATGGCGGGCAATAGCGGCGCGATGCGCGAGCTGGTCTCAAAGACGAGTACTGCCGAAACCTGCTCCCCGCCCAGATCGAATGCTTCAATCGTCTGGTCGACTCCATCGTCGAGGACGTGGAAGTCTTTCTGTTGGAGGTCGAGGATGGGTTCTCCCTTGGCGCCGACCACGACCACCGGCGCCGTCACGAGCGCGACCCGGACGCGAATCGTGCCTTCCGGCGCCTGTTGCACGGGCGTGCCCGGCTTGGGCGCTATAGGCCCCTGCGTTTGTTGGGAGCGCGCCGTCAGAGCTGCAAACACCATCCCGGCAGCGAGTGTCGTCAGGCCAACAGCAACCGTTCGTCTCAGAGTCATTTAAACCCCAGTCTACTACGTTGGAAGCGAAAACGCGCCACCGCGTTGGCCGAGCCCGACGGGTGGGGGCTCTACGCGCCGCAAAAGCCCGCCGAAAGCAAGTATTAGAACGGAACACGTCCAGGCCGTCTCACTGGCGTTTCCGCTCGGCGGTTGCGTAGAATGTCAAATTGCAGTCACATGTAGTGGAGGGTTCATGAGCCGCAGGCGCCGTCAGAAAGAAATCGAGCCGCCCTATCGCGATCCGCTTTTCATGGAAAGCTTGCCGGCGCGCCCCGTGCGCATCACCACCGAATATATCGACCCGCTAGAGAGGCTTCGCCGCGAGAAGGTGGGAGACACGATCGTCATGTTTGGATCGGCCCGCATCCTTTCGCGCAATCAGGCGACGGCGCACATCCACAAGCTGCGAAAGGAAAAACGGCGTCATGCCACGCTGGAATACCGGGCCGCCCTGCGCGACGCGAAATCGGCCGTCCAGATGTCCCGCTACTACGAAGAGGCTCGCGAGCTGGCGCGGAGGATCACCTCCTGGGCGATGTCGCTCGGCGATCATCCCCGGCGCTTCGTGATCTGCTCCGGCGGAGGCCCCGGAATTATGGAGGCGGCCAACCGGGGCGCGACCGAGGCGGGCGGGAAATCCATCGGCCTGAGTATCGAGCTGCCACACGAACAGCGCCCGAATGACTACATCAGTCCGGAACTGAGTTTCATGTTTCATTATTTTTTCATGCGCAAGCTGTGGTTCGCGCAGCTCGCCAAGGCGCTGATTATATTTCCCGGAGGTTTCGGCACCATGGACGAGCTCTGGGAAATGCTCACGCTGATGCAGACCGGGAAATTGCACCGGCGAAATTTGATTTTGATCTATGGGCGTGAGTATTGGGACCGCGTGCTCGACTGGAAACACATGCTGCGTTGCGGAACCATCAACAAGCACGAATACGGCCTGCTTCAGTTTGCCGATACGGTGGACCAGGCCTTCGATCGTGTGCGCGACGACCTCGAGAGACATCACCTCGAACCGGACTCGCTGCTGCAATAGCTCGCTGGCGGACGGATCCGGTGCAACTGCCGGAAGCGAACAGAAGCACGAACGGGCCGCCCCGATTTCATCGGGGCGGCCCGTTCGTGCAGTTGGAGGAGCGAACCCGGAAACTTAATTCTTGCTTGCCACCAGATCGTCCGAAAATACGCCTTCGAACCGGCGCTTTTCGTCCTGGTCGTGCAGCAGGACCACGGGAGCAATCCGCAACGAATGACGGCACGAGTGGCAGGCGGCCATTTCCCCTTGCAGGTCCTGCAGGAAACCATCCGTGAAATGATATTGATCGGGGGTGCGTCGCGCCGCCTTTACGCCGTGCTCGCCGCAGTACGGACAGGTGTATTCCAGGGTGTCCTCTTGCGGGTCGCGGCCCAGCGCGGCCCAGCCCGTGTAACGGATCCCAACAGCCTCTTTCGAAGGAAGACGCATGATCATGTACCTCGCCAAAATATGGAAACTGCATATGTGATGCATGAACATCGGAAATTGGTGCATAAAAAGCGAATCTTTGTAAATATATTATAATAATAGACATACCTCTATTAGTTAGGCAGATCGTGCTGGAATTGGTGCTTCGGGGAACCCTGCGAAGGGAACGGTGTCCAACTTAGCGAGAGCGTGCACCTCATTATCCCTGCAAAAGCTGGCCTTGACTGCTGTGGTGGCCATGGCTGGCGGAATTGAGGAGTGTCCATGCAAAGCACAGGAAAAGGAAATCCCGGCCCGGAACAGGCGAAGTCTGAGCTAGCGCTTGGCCGCTGTTTGGTCGAAGGCGATCCGGATGCAACGTTGCCTGCTCGCCGCAGCCGTCGCAAAGCTTTTGGACTATCGCTCGCAATCGAAACCTCGCTCCTGATACTGCTCGTGGCGGCGTCACTACTCACCAGCGTCGCACGGCCACAAATTCACCAGATCGTTCCACCCCAACTGACATTCTTTGGCGCCTGGCGCGGGCACAACCCAGCGCAACACGCCGCAACTCCGACAATTGCACGCAGACCCGAGATACCCAATCCATTTCCGCCAACTGCGCCTCCCATCACGACCGTGGACTTTCGTCGCGAAGAGGAACCGGGAGCCCCGACCCTGGATTTGCCCGGAGAATACGTGCCGGGAGCTGTCCAGATAGCTCAAACAGGAAGGACGCTGCCGCCGGTCGAACCTCCTCACATCGCACCACCGGTACAGCAAGAAAAACATCCCGTGAAGGTAAGCGAGGGCGTACTCGAAGCGCAGCTGATCTCGCGTATCGAGCCGCAATATCCGCCCCTCGCTATACAAACGAGAACGGAAGGCACGGTGCGTCTGCGTGCGATCATCAGCCGTGTTGGACGCATCACTTCGCTCGACGTCATAAGCGGCCATCCGTTCCTGGTGAAGGCCGCCCTCGACGCCGTGCGGCAATGGCGGTACCACCCGACCATGCTGAATGGCGAGCCCGTCGAAGTCGAAACTTCGATCACCGTAATTTTTCGATTGCAAAAGTAACGGGGACGGACGGCTTCAATAAAAAAGGGCCGAAGAAATCGGTGCTTCGGCCCTTGCAAATCCCGGCGCGGCTCCTCCTACGGCGCGCCGGGACACAAAAAGAGACACAACTTCTTATTTCCTTTTTCTACTGTTTAGGATTTTGGGTTCAGCGAATTCCCACAGACCCATTTGAATGTGACGGTGAGTCTTCCTTCAAGAATCTCAAGCCGTCCGAAAAAACAACGCTCCTAAATTCGGATGCGTGGTTTTTGCGCGCCGGTTGCCCGATCGAAAAGAATTTACAGGAGGGGTTCGCGCGCGAAACGGGCGATGGTTTCCCGGGCCGAATCGCGCACGCGCACGATTTGTTGCCAATCTTCCGCCGAGGGTGGAGGAGGGATGGGCGGGCCGATCGTGATGGTGATGCGTCCGGGGCGCGGCAGCCAGGTGCCGTCCCGCAGCACGCGCCGCGTCCCGTCGAGAGCGATCGGCACGATCTCGCGCTGCGCCGCGATGGCCGCTTTGAACGCGCCGAGATGAAATGGGCGCACGCCGGATTGCGCGGTGAAGGTTCCCTCCGGAAAAACAAAAACGGATTCGCCGCGCCGCAGGGCATCCTCAATTTGTTCCGCTTGCTGCAATCGCGAGCGCGAGTCTTCGCGGCGAAACGAGAAATGGCCGAGCTTGCGAAGGAACGTCCGGAAAAACGGCATGGACATCACTTCCGCTTTGGCGACGAAATGGTAGTCCGTGCCAAGCGCCGCCATGAGCACGACAATATCCGCGTAGCTCGTGTGATTGGCGACTAGCATGCGCGGCGCGTTTTCCCGCAGATGTTCGCGCCCTTCGACATGGACGCGCCATCCCGCAACTTTCAAAAACGCGCGCAGCGCCGCCGTCGTCACGTGCGCCGCACTCTTGCGCGACGGCGAAATCAATACGTACAGCCACGCGGGAAACAGCAACAGGGCAAACATCGCGATGGCGTAGCATCCGTACGCCACTTCGGCGGTCCGCCGCAAAGCGGCGCGAATTCGTCCGGCACTCGATGCCGCCGCGAGACGCGCGAGCTGCAACCAAACGGGCGTCGCGTCGGAATTCAGTTCGCCGGAAAGGAACAGCTGTTTGGTGGCGTCGCGCCGCAGCTTTCCGCTCGAAGTTTTTGGGATGACGTTCGGCGGAATGACTTCGACCACGTTGGGAGGGAGCCCCAGCATTTCGGTGACCTGGGCCGTGATGGCCTGCGCCAGCCGCGCCCGCGCGTCGCGGTTGCCCTCGCGCGATTCGGCGACGATCACGAGCCGTTCGGTGCCCGCGACCGGATCCGTTGCGCCGAACGCCACCACGCAGCCTTTGCGCACCCCGAGCACTTGCGCCACGGCGTCCTCGATTTCGTGAGGATAGAGATTGTGCCCCGCATGGATGATGATGTCCTTCACGCGGCCGGTGATGTAGATCTCGCCCTCGGCGCGATACGCGCGGTCGCCGGAGTTGACCCATCCAGCCGCCGCGCCCTCGGGAAGCAGCGCTGCCGTCGCGGTCTCATTTCGATAATAGCCCAGCGTGGTGGAAGGTCCGCGAAACCAGAGCTGTCCCTCGACACGATCTCCCACATCTTCGCCACGGTCATTCGCGATTCGCACTTCGTGCCGCGGAATGGGCGGGCCCACGGAGACGAACGAAATCACATTTGGATCATCGCTTGAGTTCGGGGCCGAAGCGTTCGGCGGCGCCGGCACCGCGCGGCCTTCTTGCGCAAACGCGGCGCGATCGAGGTGGTCCACGAGCGGCCCGCGTCCCACCGGCGGAATCGTCACGGCGAGTGAAGCTTCCGCCAGGCCGTAGACGGGCAAAAGAGTTTCGCGGCGGAAGCCGCAGGAAGCGAATCGCGCCGCGAAGCGGTCGAGTGTCGCGGGAAGGACAGGCTCCGCGCCATTGAGCGCCGCGCGCCATGCGCTCAAGTCGAGACCCTGGATTTCTTCATCAGAGACTTTGGCCGCGGCCAATTCGTAGGCGAAATTCGGAGCCGCGCCGATCGTGCCGCGGTAACGATGGAACGCGCGCACCCATCGCGCCGGCCGCGAGAGAAACGCCAGCGGCGACAGCACCACCACCGTCAGTCCGAAATACAGCGGCATGAGCCATGCGCCGATCAAGCCCATGTCGTGATAAAGCGGCAGCCAGCTCACACCGACGTCGTCGTTGCGCAGGCCGAGCGCCTCTCCGATCGCGCGGACGTTGGCCAGCAGATTGGCATGCGTCAGCATCACGCCCTTGGGATTGCCCGTCGAGCCGGAGGTGTACTGCAGCAGGGCGAGATCGTCGGCGCGCGAGTGCAGTTGCGGACCGAGCGGCGCCGGCGCGCGCGATTGGGCCAGCGCCTCGGCCGTCACGACGGCTTCGAGCGACGGTACGAGCGGCTTCAGCAATTTGGCCACGCTGGCCGCTTCGCGGAACGTCACCAGCAGGCGCGCGCCCGCGTTCGCCAGGATCGCCGATTGTCGTTCCGCGTACTCCGCAATCCGGTCGGCGCGAAACGGCGGATAAATCGGCACCGGAGTTGCTCCTGCCAGCAGCGTCCCGGCGAACGCCAGAAAAAAGTCGCGCGACGTCGGCAACATCAGACCGACCGTATCGCCGCGCCCGATGCCGCGCTGCGCGAGATCGGCTGCGACTCGCTCGGCTCCTTCATAAAGTTCGCCGAACGTCAGCGAGGCACTTTCACCTTCGTCCTCGTAAAATATCAGGTGGGTTCGGGACGCGTCCGCGCGCCCGCGATGCCGCAGGACTTCCTGAAACGTCTCCGCGAAGGGAATTCCTTCCGCCTGCCCAGGAAAGGAAGTTTCCGCCGCGCGCACGGCCGCCTCCGCGCGCATTCCCAAAGCGCCAGATGAGCCATTCGCGGCGCTCAAAGCGGCGATCAGATCCTGCACCGTATCCGCTCCCGCCAGCACCTCTTCATCGAGCCGCGTGCCAAACGATTTTTCCAGTCGCAGCAGCAATTCGACGCGTTCCAGGCTGCCCAACCCCAAATCGCGATCCAGATGCGACGCCGGACCGGCCGAACGAAGGGCCGACTCAAGCCCCAGCTCGGCAACAAGCTCGCGCACGACTTCGAGAACACGCTCTTCATCGGCCACCGCGTTAAATTGTCGAGCGGGAGACACCATCAGAAGTTCCCCAGGTACAGCGAGCGGACTGGAAGGGCTTTGCTATGAGTAGGCTAACACGCGCCGAAAAGCCGTTCAATGGTTGGGGGCCCAGGTAGCACATGCTTCAGCCTGTGGGTTTTAGTACTTGCAACGACGAACCCCCACAGGCTGAAGCCTGTGCTACCTGGCCCGCGCCTTGATAAGCTTGCACGGGAACATTGCGATCTTTTCTGGAAAAACAAAAAAGGAGACCGAGCATGGGAGTGGTCAATCCGCTGACGAAAGAGCAAGCTTCGCCGGAGTTGCAGGACGCCTTTGAAAAGCTCGCCGCGCGAGCGGGGAAAGTGCCGAACATCTTCGCGGCCATGGCGCACCGGCCCGACGTGTTGGCCACGTTTCTCCCTTTGTACAAAGCCGTCATCAACGAGGGCACCGTCGAAGCCAGGTACAAGGAACTCGCCTACCTCCGCGCGTCGATGGTCAACGGGTGCGAATACTGCACACGCGCGCACATCGCCTCGTCGAAGCACGCCGGAGTCACCGCGGACCAAGTCGCCGCGCTCCCTTTTTACTCGCGCAGCTCCCTCTTCGATGAGAAGGAAAAGGCCACGATCCTCTTCGCCGACCGCGTGACGCGCGGCGCCACCGGCATCCGCGCCCCCGAGCTTCAGGAATTGCGCAAGTTTTACGACGAAGGACAAATCGTCGAGCTGACCCTGGCCATCTGCATGGCGAATTTCACCAACCGCTTCAACGACGCCCTCGAAAATATTCCGGACCTCGGCGTGTAGGGCTGGAACAACCGTACGAGAGTACCGACGCGAATGTAACCCTTGGCCCATTTGCGCGGGCGGGGTTTCCGGGCAGAATGATCGCGTGGTTGAAGCTGTTCGGAGCAATCGCGGGCTTCCAGTCGCCGACGCGCCAAAGCGCTTTGGCGAAGGCGCGTAGAGCCCGCGACCGACGGCCGAGGACGCCGATGATTGTCGTAGCCTGCATCTCGGTATTCGCTGTTCTGGTCTTCTTGAGTTTGATCGGTTCCGTAGGCAAATCCGGGTCCCGATAGCTCTGGCTCAACTACATCTTTCTTGAATTTGCCCATGCCCCACGAGCGGCCGGAACCCTCCACCGGCCGCTCTCCCCATTTCAGGCTTCGATTCAGAGCGGATTTTAGTAGCACAGGCTTCAGCCTGTGGGTCTTGGTCCATGCAGGGACGAACCCCACAGGCTGAAGCCTGTGCTACTCAAGTTCCCAACCACCGATTTTTAGGGAAAGAGATTGCGGGGACGGCTCGTCCCGGTGTGGACCGGGACGAGCGGCCCTGAGGATCGCTCGCGGCGATTACCGCTGCCGTCCGGGCGAACGGCCCGGCGGACGGTAACTGCCCAGCGAGCGAGGACGCATCCGCAGGCG
>JGI12269J14319_10002463_pt1 | contig 17856 bp, 10 predicted proteins | sample PeaSoiSIISIP2007_FD_14319 | JGI IMG/M metagenome (IMG submission 14319) | reverse complement strand
GCCCATCACCGAGGCCAGTTCCAGCCCGACCAAACCGAAGCAAATCACGCCGAACGAATTCAGAACAAACCTGGGGTCCGCCGGAACCCGAAAATCAGCACCGGTGACGGTCGTGCCAAAACGCGACCATACCGTAAATCCCAAGGCGATCAGCACCGCCGCAGCGATAAACGTTCCAATGGCGCCCACATTGTTCAGCCACTTCCCGACTCCCAGCCCGACAATGTTCATCACCGTCAGCAGCAATAGCAGGGACACCGAAGCGGCCATCGCGAAATTCTTGTTGTCGGCCAGCGCCGCATGACCGGGCCCCATCGCAAACACAGTTACTCCGACGAAATACAGCATTACCGTCGGAACATACAGCATGTTATTCGTCCAGTAACACCAGCCAGATAGAAAGCCGTGAGCATCGCCGAACACTTCCTTCGCCCACAAGTACACGCCGCCTTCGCCGGGATAGCGCTGCGCCAGTTCGATCACCGCGATCCCCTGCGGCCAGAAAAACAGCAGCAGCGAAATGATCCACAGCCAGACAGTCACGCCGCCGTTGGCGGCGATGCTAGGGACGACGTTCAGATTGAATACGGCAACGACAAACAGCAATACCAGGTCAAAGCGTCCGAGGACACGCTTCAAGTGCGGCTGATTGGGAACGTTGTCGGACATAGAAGAATCGGCTCATCTGGGCGATTGGGCGATCGGATTCAGATGACCCGATGGCCCGATCACCCGATGGGTTTAGTGTGCGACTACCGCACCCAACCGTTCCTGCTGCGCCACTGCAAGAGCCCCAGCCACGTCGGCAAAAGCCGCCAGGTGCTTATCGATATCCGCCTCGGTGTGCTGCACGGAAATTGTCCACTGCTCGTCCCACCAGTAGGGCTGGCACAGGACGCCGCGATTCACCATGCCGAACCAGTAGTGTCGCCACAGGTCCACGTCAATCGGCAGCCAGTCGCGGTAGTTGCGAACCTCCTTCGGATACAACATCAGCACGCCATTCGCGCCCGCGCTCGCGATGTAACCCTGCAAGCCGACCTTCGCTATGGTCCTCTTATATCCGTCCACCAGCTTGTTACTAAGTTTCTCGATGATCCTATAGTTCGCCCGGGTAAGTACTTCGCGGAAAGTTGCCAAGCCGGCAGCCATCGAGATCGGATTCGTGTTGTAAGTTCCGCCGTGGAAAACTTTGTGGTCCGAGATCAATTGCATGACCCGCTTGTGCGTGCCGAAAGCCGCCAGCGGCAACCCGCCGCCAATCGACTTCGCCAGGCAGATCATATCGGGCATAACCCCGAAGTATTCCGAGGCTCCGCTCCAGCACAGCTTCGCGCCCGTCTTGACCTCATCGAAGATCAGCAGCGCGCCATACTTGTCGCACAGCTCCCGCAGGCCCTCGAGGAATCCTTTCTGCGGAAAACACATCCCAACGTTCATCATGATCGGTTCGAGGATGATGGCCGCGACCTCATTCGGATTCTCCCGGAACCGGCGCTCCACTGTCTCCAGGTCATTGAAGGTAGCCACCAGAACGTTCGCGATGCTCGCCTTCGGCACGCCTGCCCCACCGGACACCGCTTTCGGATTCTTGATGTCGCCGAAATCGTCGCCGGGCGGGTGCGGCTTCACGCTCACCAGCGCCGCATCATGCAGCCCGTGGTAGCCGCCTTCAAACTTGATGATCTTGTCGCGCGCCGTAGCGGCGCGAGCCAGGCGAATCACATGCATGGTGGCCTCGGTGCCGCTGTTGCCGAAGCGGCACATCTCGACGGGAAAGCGCGTGCAGATCTCTTCCGCCAGTTCCCACTCCATGTTGTGCGACATACCGTAAATGGTGCCCTTGTGCAGGCGCGCTTCCACGGCCTTGATCACCGCCGGATGCGAGTGGCCCGCCATAAGCGCGCCAAAACATAGATTGTGGTCGATGTATTCGTTGCCGTCGAGATCGCGGAACTTACTGCCCGACGCCTCTGACACAAAGATCGGATACGGCTCATAGGCGCGATAGTTGCTGGCCACGCCCAGGGGCAGACGCTTCAGGTTTTTCTTATGCGCTTCGGCGGACTTCGGCGTACGGCGCTCGTAGATTTCCAGCTCTTTTTGCAATGCGGGGTACATCGGGATTCTCCATTAAGACTCAGGCCGGATCGGCCATTAGATTAGACCCGGGCGGCCGAAACCGCCCGGGGATCGGACTAGAAGTAGAACTTCAAAGCAAATTGTACCAGACGCGGATCGCGCCCCGACAGCACCTGCCCGAACGTCGAGTCCGAGAAGTTGCCGTCCGGATTGACAAACTGAGTTTTGTTGAACAAGTTGAATACATCTGCACGGAACTGGAAGTAGCGGGCCTCGGTAATCGAAAATTTCTTCGATAACGTGATGTCCCACTCGTTCTCCCCGGGGCCACAACAAATTGACCGCGGCGTTGTGGCGAACGTGCCCAGGGCAGGGTCCGCGAATTGACCAGGCGTCAGATAAAAGTGTCCCGTTACGCCGTTGATCGTCTGTACAGCTTTCGGATTCTGCAGTTGCGGCACAGTTCCCGTCATCTGCGGCGCACCCGTGCCAAAGAAGAAGAAGCTGCCAATCAGTTCGTTATCGTTCTGCGTCTGCAAGCGAATCGGGAAACCGCTCTGGAACTGGGTGATACCGGAAAATTCCCAGTCATCGAGAACCTTGCCCTTGATCCCGTGATACTTCGCCACCGGAATATCCCAAACATAGTTAATGACAAACCGTTGCGCGGAGTTAAACAACGAAAGCGCGCGGCTCTTCTTGTAGTCGAACGGGTTGAGCGTCTCTTCGAAACTCGATGCCCAGTCGAGCGACTTACTAAAGGTATAGGCCGCCTGGAACTGCACGCCATGCGAGAAGCGCTTTTCGAGCATGGTCTGCAACGAGTTGTAAGCCGAAGTCGCAATCGTGTCTTCGGCGAAAATGTCAGAGAAGATAGGACTGCCATTCGCCGGACAGTTCGTACCCGCGTTCGGACCATTTGTAACGCAGTTTGGGGCCGAATAGGGCCGCGTTCCCGCCAGAAAAACCGGAGTTCCACCGGCCGCGCCGGTGAGGACTTGGTTATTCGGCAGGGTGAGAGTGGATCCGGCAGGCAAGGTGAACTGATAGGTGTTATCTTCTCCGGTTGGGCCGCAGCCTTGGCCCAGGTTGATGAGGTCCAGGCAGGTTTGCGGATTGCCTGGGTTGATATCGTGCGACGCCAACAAACGATGGCCCTGCGACCCCACATAATTGATCTGCAACAGTAGATCCTTGGCAATCTCCCGCTGGAGGCTGAAGTTGTATTGCGCCGTGTATTGCGTGCGCAGATGAGGCTGGAAGTCGCCATACATGAGAATGGGAGCGTAACCCTCCCAACCCGGATCCTGTCCCTTGGGTGTCTTAGGCAGAAAGTCGTTGAATCCGTTCGGGGCCACGTTTCCATACTGTCCCACAAACGGGGTATTGAAAAATGTGTTGTAGAAGCTGGGGCTGCTGCCGAAGGGCGGTTCAGCGCCGAACTGCTCCAGCACCAGTTGCTCCATCGGGTTGTAGAAAAGGCCCCATCCCGTCCGAATGCTGGTCTTCCCGGTGCTGCCAAACAGTTTGCCCAGCAACCCGCTGGTGAAGTTGGGGCTGTAGGAAAGTCCCACGCGCGGAGCAAACGCCTTGTAATAAGTTGAGGTCATGCCTGCCGGAACGCCGGGATCTCCGGGAACCACCAGCCCGGTAGGACAATAGGTCAGAGGTGAAGAATTGCCCAAGAAATCCGGATTTGAAATGGTGCAGGGGTAAGCCGTACTGTTCTCGCCGGGACGGAAAGTCTGCACGTGTCCGAGACTGTCGGTCAGCGGAGTATCCAGTTCCCAACGCAATCCGTAGTTGAAAGTCACGTTCGACTTAATCTTCCAGCTGTCCTGCGCAAACAGGTATAGACCGGTGTTGCGGACGCCCTCGCGTTGTGCTGAACCTTGAGAATAAGTATCCGCCAGCCCTAAAAAGTATCCTGGATAGTTGTCGGCTGAACCTATGGCGTTGGTGCCGGAACTGTCGAATGTGAAGTCGCCGCTGACGTTGTAATACAAGGTTTGGTCAAAGCGCGATCGCCGGGCATCCACTCCAAACTTCATCGTGTGATTGCCCTTCACCCAGCTGAGATTATCGGAAAACTGAAACGAATTGCCCACCTGCGGCAATTCGCCTTCCCAGCCGTTGCCGATGTTGAAACCGCCGGCGACATCAACAAACGGTAATCCCGTGTGATTCGACGAAAAGCCAGTGTAGATCCCAGCCCCGCTTAGACCGGGCGGGGGCGCGATGGCGTTGATCGCCGACGAGTCGGACACGCCAGTGAAACATGCGTTCGTCTGATAGCCGGGGACATTAGCCAAGCCTTTGCAGAAGCTCGTCACCGCACCCGTACTCTGTGGGTGCTGGAACGTCAGCTGCCCTTCACGCAGGTAGGTGACGTGGAATTCATTGACCAGCGCATTGCTGAGGCTCCAGGTGTGGCTCGGATTCCATTGCTGATAACGTTGGTCTACGATCGTGCCGAACCCGGGAACGTTCGCGCCCGAAGCCTGAAAGTTATAGAACGGAGAGTTAGTCCTTTCGTCAGTGAAGTAGTAGTAAACACTCAGATTCTGGCGGTCGTTAATTTTGTGATCCACGCGAACCGTGAACTGGTCCTGATTGTCGGCCTCGGTCGGTACCCCTTGGTATAGGCCCGACGCGGGTGCCGCGGGCAAATACTGAAGGAGGCTCAGCGAGACCGGATCCATGCACTGCTGGGGAATAGTTACGTTCGGAAAAACCTCGGTCCAGGGTATGTACGTAGCGGTGGAGCTACCAGGAACCGGCACCACGGTCCGAGACGCGACCGAGTAGCCTAGAGCAGTGTCGCAGCCCGGACGCCCGTCGAGGGCTTGAGCCAGGAACGGAGGTTGGCCCACAGGGAGACCGGTGGCGTCAATTCCGCCCGTGAACGCGCCGCCCGCGCTGAAGTCTCCGGGTATCGTTGGGGTTCCGATTTCCGTTGCCGTCGGCAACTGCACCAGTTCACTGGGCTGGCCTTGGCGGATGCGGCGCCCTTCATAGGATCCAAAAAAGAAGGTCCGGTCTTTCTTGATCGGGCCGCCAAACGTCCCGCCAAACTGATTCTGGTTGAACTGCGGCTTGACCGTATTGAAAAAGCCCTGGGCGTTGAGAACCTTGTTGCGGAAATACTCGTAAACATCGCCGTGCATCGCGTTGGTTCCGGATTGGGTTACGACATTGACCACGGCCCCCGAGTTCCGCCCATATTCGGCGTCAAACGTATTAGTAATGACGCGAAATTCCGCAATTGCGTCGGGCGACGGCTGCACCGCCGCCGCGTTCACAAACTGGTCGTTGGCATCGCCACCGTTGACGCTGAAATTGTTCGACCGTCCGCGGCCACCATTGACCGACACGGAGCCCGCCGCGTCGCTGCCGTAAAACGTGCTGCCGCTCGAACCCAGCTGCGATTGCACACCGGGCTGCAACTGCAGGAACTGGTAGCTGTCGCGCGCGTTCAAGGGCAGTTCGTTCACCGAGCGATTGTTCACGATCGCTCCCAGTTGAGTGGTGGTGGTATCCACCAGGGGCGCTTCCGTAGTGACTTCGACCAACTCTTTGGCTTGGCCGATCTGCAGGCTGGAGTTGATGGTCACGACCTGGTTGATCTCGACTGCGATGCCTTTGTTGATGCTGGTCTTGAATCCCGCCATGTCAAAGGTGAGCGTGTAGGTGCCAACCGGCATTGCAGGGAAGGAGTAGTCCCCGGTCGCATTGGTCTGGGTTTGGTGGGTGGCGCCCGTGGCTTCGTTGGTGGCGGTGACTTTCACTCCCGACAGGATAGCGCCACTCTGGTCGATGACGCGGCCGAGGATGCGTCCGCCGCTGCCCTGGGCGGACAGGAGCGTGGAACAGATCAGACATAGGCTCAGGACCGAGTTGACGAAGATGAGCCAACAAGATATACGGGACAGTTTTGACGACGGCATGACGGGTCCTCCAGTTCTCGAGGGCAAATTTGCCTGGGTCAGAATTCAACTTGCGCGTGACCCAAACCTTGCTATAATCGCGCAAGGTTATTGGTTCCGCGGCCCTCTGTCAAGCGGAAAAGTTTCGTTGCCCGCGGCGCGACCAGCAGGCATATTCGGGGATCATGTCGAGCGACGGTCAAGTCTATCTCAAAATCGGCGACGTGGCGCGCGCCGTGGGAATTTCTCCCTCCGCGATCCGGGGATGGGAAAACCTGGGCCTGATGCACCCGCACCGCACCCAGAGCCGGTATCGTCTTTACACCCACGACGACGTGCGCTTGCTGAAAAAGGCGCGCTACCTGCGCAAAGTACGAGGCCTGAATGCGGTCGCCATCGTGCAGATGCTGAAGCGCGAAGGAACGATCAAACATCCTGCCCACAGCAGCACGGCTGCCATTGGCCCCAGACTGCGCCGCTTGCGTATTCAGCGCGGCCTCAGCCTCGCCGAAGTCGCCGCCGCCGCGGAAATTTCCATTGGCTTCCTCAGCGCGCTCGAACGCTCGCAGATGAGCGCCTCCGTCGGCACCCTGCGCCGCCTGGCGCGCTACTACCGCACCAACATTCTCGAGTTCTTCGATGCCACGGAAATCGATACCCGATTGGTGCGCCCGCCCAAGCGCAAGGTCCTCGATGCCGGTCCCGGCGTGCGCATGGAGTTGCTCGCCTGGGGCAACAAAGTCATGGAGCCGCATCTGTTCCGCATCGCTCCCGAGGCCGGCAGCGGCGAGTCGTACGCCCACGAAGGCGAGGAGTTCCTTTTCGTGCTGCGCGGAGAGCTACAGATCGCTCTCGACGGCGAGGAATACCGTCTCAAACGCGGCGACAGCTTTTATTTTGAGAGCGCCACGCCGCATCACTGGAAAAATCCCGGCCGCAGCGAGACCTGGCTGTTGTGGATCAACACTCCGCCGACATTCTGAGTGTCCACTTGAGCGAAAAACGATGGTGGCTGGGAGCGGCGGTCTGTGAGCTACTCGTGCAGCACAACGCTAAGCAGCGAACTGTGCACCTGCAATCCACCGTTGTACTTAATGAAGCCGAGCTTTCTGAACTTGTTCATGAAGAAATTTACCCGGGAGCGGGTGGTGCCAACCATTTCCGCCAGCGTCTCCTGATTGACGCTTGGGAGCACGGTCTCGGGCTTATCTTCTTTCCCGAAGCGGGACAGTATCAAGAGCGCTCTCGCCAGCCGCTTTTCGCTGGAATTGAACAGTTGATCCACCAAGTCCGCTTGCGTGCGATTGTGGCGTTCCACCACGTACGCCACAAACAGGTCGGACAACTCATGTTCCTCGTGCAGCGTGCGCATCATCCGCTTCTTTTCAATCCTTAGGATGGAGCAGTCCGTAATTGCTGTAGCCGTAGCCAGGCAGATGGGCTGATCCGATGCCAGGCATCCTTCGCCCAGAAAATCGCCATTGCCGAGCAGCGCGATGGTTGCTTCCTTGCCTTGTTTGGAGAGCACGCTGAGCCGCACCCGCCCCTCTTGAATGTAGAACACAGCCTCCGCACGCTCGCCTTGCGAAAAAATCGCCTGCTTCGGCATATAGCTACGGACAGTCCTGCCAATGCCCGCACTCGCCAAAAAGGCTTGCGGATCAAAATCCCTGGTTGGCTTCTGAGTACGGCGCTGTGCCGGCAACCGGCGACGGGATACCATACAAAACTCCTGCGCCCCAGCGGGAGCAATTTCTTGCACTATTTTGCCACGGCACGTTCGACCCTTCCAGTAAAAATCGTGCCTGTGGAAAAGCTTGAAAATAAGGAAGATTTTTGTCGTATCGCGAGAATCGAGCACCGTCCGTTTGGCCAGCGACCCGGGCGCGCCGCAAAAGCCAGTGTGCAATTTTGAACAGACAAAACCAAGACTCCAGGTCACAGTTACGCTAAGTGTTGTGGGGGATTGGGCTTCGAGCCTTGGGTTTGGTTTCCTTTGTCCGTAAAAAGGAAGGGCAGTTCTGCCTCACGAATACCTCTAGATTTTCCCTCCCCAGAGGCGGGGCTGCCCATTTTTGAGAGGTTGCAATGAGTCGAGTGTATGAAGGACAACGGAGAATGCTCCTCTGTATCGATGATAGCCAGGCCATTCTCGACTACGAAAGAGCGATGCTAGAAAGATCGGGATACATTGGGGTCACAGCCGCGTCCGCGCGACGGGGCCTGAGACTGGCGACGATCTTCAGCTTTGACGCGGTCCTTCTCGATTACCACATGCCCGAAATGAATGGGCACCAGCTCGCGTCTGAAATACGGCGTCTCCGCCCGGACACTCCCGTGGTCATGTTTTCCGGCGGCGAGATCCCCGACGAAACTCGCCAGTTGGTCGATGCCGTCGTACCCAAGACCGACGCCCCCAGCGAATTATTGCCCACCGTCACTCGACTATGTAACCAGTCCTCGCCAGATTGAACTGCAGGGTTGTCCCAGCCTCTTGATCTCGCTGGAATAAGCAACGCAAGGGGTACCCCCTCCTTCACGCACTCTGCGAAGGGTCGCCGACGACGAGCTTGATCACGAGCGCTCAATTCTGAATTGTCATCCTGAGCGAAGCGAAGGATCTGCTGTTTTATTGCAGAGGAGAAATCAGATCCTTAGTTTCGCTCAGGATGACAACATGAATTTGAACGGCTGCCCGCCGAAATGGGTCGCCATAGTAAAGTAGTAGTAAGCCCCAATTTACAGTCCTGAGGAGTTTTCGTCTGAATCCGAGTATTCGCAACATCGCCATCATTGCCCACGTGGACCACGGCAAGACCACGCTGGTCGACGCCATGCTTCGGCAGAGCGGCACTTTCCGCGACAACGAGACCGTGGCCGAGCGCGTCATGGACTCGAACGATCTGGAACGCGAACGCGGCATCACCATTCTTGCCAAGAATACGGCTGTATTTTATGCGGGCGTGAAAATCAATATCGTGGACACGCCGGGCCACTCCGATTTTGGCGGCGAAGTGGAGCGCGCCCTCAAGATGGTCGACGGCGTCATGCTGCTGGTTGACGCCAGCGAAGGCCCGTTGCCGCAGACTCGTTACGTTCTCAGCAAGGCGCTTGAAGCTAACCTGAAGCCGATTCTCGTCATTAATAAGATTGACCGCCCCGATGCGCGTCCGCAGGAAGTTCTGAACGAAGTTTACGACCTCTTTATTGATCTCGACGCCAAGGAAGAGCAACTCGACTTCCCTGTCCTCTACACTAATGCCAAGACGGGAACAGCCGCCGTGCATCAGGGAGCCCAAGGAGAGGACCTGCGTCCGCTGTTTGACGCGATCGTCGATACCATTCCCTCGCCGCAGGGCGACGCGAACGGCCCACTCCAAATTCTGGTCGCGAACCTCGATTACAGCGACTACTTAGGCCGCCTCGCCATAGCCCGAGTTTTTTCGGGAACGATGAAGACTGGCGAAGACGTGGCCATCGCCAAGCGCGACGGATCATTTCACAAGACAAAAATCACCAAGCTCTTCAGTTTTTCCGGCCTCAAGCGCACTGACATCACGGAAACGTCGCTAGGCGACATCATTGCTGTCGCCGGAGTCGAAGGCATCACCATTGGCGAAACTATTACCAACGCCGAGAATCCCGCGCCGCTCCCGCCCATCGTCATCGACGAGCCGACGATTGCGATGCTCTTCACCATCAACACCTCTCCGTTTTGCGGACGCGAAGGCACTTACGTCACCTCGCGCAACCTGCGCGAGCGCCTGGAGAAAGAGCTGCTCACCAACGTCTCGCTGCGCATGGAAGAAACGGGCAGCACTGATTCGTTCAAGGTTCTGGGGCGCGGCGAGTTGCAGCTTTCCATCCTGATCGAGATGGTGCGCCGCGAAGGTTACGAATTGATGGTCGGCAAGCCCGAGATCGTCACCAAGCGCATCGACGGGAAACTGATGGAGCCGGTCGAGCACCTCACCGTCGACATCCCCGAGGAATTCGTCGGCGTGGTCATGGAGCACGTCGGCTCGCGCAAAGGCGAAGTCGCCAACATGCATAATCATGGCTATGGCCGCGTGAGGGTCGAATTCCGCGTCCCCAGCCGCGGACTGATTGGACTCCGCAGCACGCTGCTCACCGACACGCGCGGCACCATCGTCATGAATGCGCTTTTTGACGGATACATCGAGTGGCAAGGAGAAATCCCGCATCGTCCGACGGGCGCGCTGATCGCCGACCGGCCTGGCCTTACGACTTCTTACGCGCTCTACAACCTGCAGGAGCGCGGTGTGCTCTTCGCTGGACCGGGCATCGATGTTTACGAAGGCATGATCATCGGCGAGAACGCGAAAGACACGGATCTCGACGTCAACATTGTGCGCGAGAAGAAGTTGACCAACATGCGCGCCTCAACCTCCGATGAAGCCATCCGTCTGGTCCCGTATCGCAACCTCAATCTCGAGCAGGCTATCGAATTTATCGCCGACGATGAGTTTGTAGAAGTAACCCCAAAATCGCTGCGCTTGCGCAAGAAGATTCTGCAATCGAACAAGCGGAAGAAGGGTTCGCTGGCAACGGTCGAAGGCTGATAAGCACGTGTAGGGACGGACGCATTCGTCCGTCCCAGCCGAGCAACGCTCGGCAGTTAGCTCTGGACTTAGGAAATGAAGCGAAGTACGCCGAAGGATGATGCGGAGGCCAGGAAACCCCCTCGCATGTTCCTAATCCCCTGCAGTTGCGGCGTGACCTTTGCTGTTTCCGAGAATTACGACCGCCAGGGAATGCACCTCCGCAGCTTCATTCCCTGCCCGAACTGCGGCAAGCGTCACGACCCGCGCAATCGCCTCCTGACCCTCGACTATCAAGCTGAACGCTTCTGGAAAGTCGGCGGCTGCTGAAAGTTCTCGTAGAGACGAGGCTTTCCCCGCCTGGCTTGCGCCGCATCGGCTCTAGCACTCCAGAGACGCGGCAAGCCGCATATCTAACAGCCAAAGTCGAGTCGCGCCATTGAGGCAGTTCGCGCCCACGATGTACACTTGCAATACGCGCCCGTAGCTCAGCTGGATAGAGCGGCAGCCTCCGGAGCTGTAGGTCGGGAGTTCGAATCTCTCCGGGCGCGCCAGTTCATTCTGGTTCTTTCCCTGGATTCCACCCCCTACCGCAACGCTCAGTGAGCGCCCAGCAAGATAAGCGTCTCCGTCGAGAAGTCGCCGCGCTGAATGCCGATGCGAACTTTCCCGGTTTTGTCGGACAGCTCAGCAGCCAACTCCATCGGCGTCCGCACTGCTTTGCCATCCACTGCCTTGATGAGATCGCCGACGTGCAGGGATGCCATATCCGCGACGCCTCCCGGTTCGATCAACAGAATCTTCGCTCCGTCGAATTCCTGAGGCCCCGCCACTAGGCCGAGCGAATGGATCGCCATCCCGTGGCTCGGCACCGTTCCCGGCACAACCACCGCTGGCGGAGCCGCGTTACGGGCCACCTGGGGGGCGGGTTGACTCGCGGGTTGCGTCTCCGGCCGTTCAGTCGTGGTCTTGTGCCACGGCCGAATCCAGGAGCGATGAGATTCGGACTTAGCCTTGGGTTCCTTCGGAGCCTTGGGTTCAGATGGCCCAAAATTGCCGCCAAAGCGAAAAGCGATTCCGCCCGCGGCGCGGAGTCCGCCTTCGCTGGTAGCGCCGCTGTTGTTCAGGTGGTTGGTATAGATGTAATCGAACGGTCCGGCCTGAATTCCGATGTGACGAAATAGCCAATAATCAACTCCACCGCCACCGCCGAACGCCATCGAAGTATCCGGTACGGTACCTGGAGGGGCATCTCCAAGAAGGTTTGCCCGGTCTTGACCAAAGAGGCCGTGGACAAAAACCGTGATCCGGCTGGAGCGATCTCCGTACGTGTAGCGTGGCCCGAACATGTAGGAAACATTGTTGCAGGTCGCACCTATAGCGTTAGCGCAATCGCTAAGGGTGTGGCCGCTGATGTTGGCCTCAACCGAGAAACGATGGAACCGGCCAAAAGCGGCAGAAAAATCCCAGCCATTCAGCTTCAGTTGCTCCGAGGGCGTTTGCGAGCTGAAGGGCTGGTTATAGCTGAGGTAGGAGTAGCCGGCGGAAAAATCTACCGGAATGCTCTGAGCCGAAGAGATGCCGAGCAGAAAAAGAGCTGCCAGAGCGATGTGAACGAATTTTCTCATGTTCCTTTATTGCGCCTCCCGGGGCCGCAAAATATGACACACCAGACGAATATCTCGAACTCGAAACCAGGTTCTGACCGAGGTCGGCCCAGGGACGACCTACTCTCCGGCTCGGGGCTGTTTCACGTCAGGCCCTGCACGAAATTACGGCGAATTAGTGATTATCATTGCCGGGCACAGAAAACGCAAATGAGCCAAGTGTCCAGCGCGCCCATGCCGAATCGCTCAACAGCGACCCGAGAAGCATTGCGAAAATGCTTGGACACATGACCATGCTTCCCGACCATCTCGCCGTGGCCCTGTCAGCCATTTCAGCTTACAATTCCGGCGTCGCCAGCTCCAACTTCAGAACGTGATCCGTACTCCAAACTCCATTTGCCGGGGAGCCCCGTTCGCGTACGTTCCCGAACCGGCCAGCACCCGGTCCAGCCGCGAGGTGCAGAACGTGGTTGAAGTGCCACAGTATCCCGCCGAACTCGCATTGTTCACCGAACTACCCGGCGCCCCGTTCAGCACGCCGCTCAACTGGTTCCCCGCCCCGCCGAAGTTGGCAAAGTTGAAAACGTTAAAGAAGGAGGCGTTCGGCTCCAGCTTCACCCGCTCCCCGAGCCGGAACGGCCAGCTTAACCGTAAGTCGATCGTCTTCAGCCAGGTCGCTTCCGCCGAGTGGTCCGGCAGCCCTTGGATCACAGGCGAATAAGCGTTCAGCAACACCAGTTGCGTCCCGGTAAACAGACCGCTGTTGGCCAGCGCTTCACCCGCGGGCGTCAACTTCCCGCCGAAGTGAGCATTGTAAAACGCGATGGCTTTAGTCAAATTGCTGGTTGAGTATTTTCCCGTGCTTCCGATAAATGTTTCCGGCAAAAGATCCCCAACAGTACCGTCACCGGAAATATCGCTGCGGAAGATTTCCCCCGCCACTCCGCCTCCGGCCAGCTGCGGAACATACGCGCTCAAGGGAAGCGGCGACGCCAAATGCGCGATCATCGAAAGGCGCAGCCCGTGCGGCAACTCCGCCGTCGGAGTGAACGTAAACTGGTGCGTCCGGTCCAGCCCCGAGGCTCCCCAATGTTGCGTGCGCGGCCGGTTGTAATCTTCCGCCACGTTCATGATCGAATAGTCGCCACCACTGCCGTTCGGCTCTGCCAGGTTGGTGCGATAGCGGGACCACGCATACGCAATCGCCATGTCCATCCGCTGCACGCGCTTCGACGGATTCACCATGCTGGTCTTGTACGCCAGATGCAGACCTTGGTACTGCGATTGCCCGCTGGGAAAGTACATGATGTTCGAGCCCACCGCCGGATTGATCCCACCGAAGGACGCCTGCATCGGCTGTCCCTTCCCATTCACCTTCCCTAACACCGAGCACGGAAAAGGTCCGCAGAACGCGTTCGACGAATCCAGCCCCTGGCGCGCGAAGTCGGTGATGGTCGCTCCTGGCACCGCATTCAGATAGCAGGTCACCGCAGCTTGCGAACTGCTGCCCGCGAATGTCGCCTGCGGGCATTCCGCCGACGCCTTGTTGGCCGACAGCGTCGCATTAATCGCGTCCAGTTCCGCCTGATAGGTATTTTGGGAGGGGTCCAGATTGTAACCGTCCGTCAGCAAGCTCGAGTCTCCCACGTGGTTGGTATCAATCCCCAGCGGAAACTGCGTGCCGATCTCGCGCATATAGTCGATGGAGAACATACCGTGTTCCCCAATCTGCTTCTGAACTCCAACGTCCATGTGCAGCACCCGCGGCGTCTTGAAATTGGGCGCCAGCAGGCCTCCAAAATTCGCTACGCTGTTCGTCAGCGAGTAAACATTCGGCTGCCCGCCCGTCACCGCCGACTGCGCCGCCGCGAACTGCGACTGCAGATCCTGGATCGCCGTTGCCACCGTTCCGATCGGTGCCCCGCAAATCTGGGTGGCGATATCGAGGCCATCAACCGCGCTGACAACGCCATTGTTTTCACTCAAGACGCCATTGTTAATCCCTGACGGCGCATTCGGAAATAGCACCGCTCCCGCCGGACACAGCGTCAGGCTGCGGTTGTATTGCCCGTTCGACAAGCGGTTGATGCGGTCCTGATACGCATTTTGCAGCAGGAAATTGTCATAGAATAATCCTCCGCTCGCTCGCACCACCATCCGCCCATTGTGTCCCGGATCCCATGCCAGACCTACTTGCGGAGCAAAATTCCAGTCCGGCTGGGTCACGCTCTGGCCGAGCGGATGGTGCTCACCCAGAATGGCGCTGTTCGGATACAGGCCGAATTGATCGAGAATAAAACCGCTCGTGCACGGCGGGCTCTTCACGATCGTGGTGTTGATCGCCGAACAGGGCGCGCCCGGCAAGTCGCTGTCCGTGCGCCCGCTGTCGCGCACGTAGTTCACGCCAAAGCTGATATTGAGGTTCGGAAACAGGTTGAAGGTGTCGCCCAGGTAGCCCTCGAAGCGGGTATCGAAGTGGCCGCCCGCCGACCGGTTAAAGGCCGAGTTCTCGCTGAAATTTCCCAGGCCGTTGAAAATCGTGATCGTGCCCACCGGATAGTTCAGCGAGTTGTTCACCCCTCCAGGCAACGCGTCCGGGTCGCCGCTGATCGTATTGATCACATCCAGTCCGTTCGAGCTGGTCACCGACGCATAATTTCCCGGCGCATAAAAATCGCCCTGCGCAATGCGATGAATCGCTCCCCCGAAGCGAATGGTGTGATTCGACCGGTAAACCGTGCTGCTGTCGTAACGCCCAAAAAGGTCGCGCTGAATCGTCTGCCTCGGACCCGCCACGCTTGGCCCCAGCCCATAGGACCCAATCTGCACATGGAGCAGAGGCGCCCCCGCCAGGATCATCGAATCGGCGAGCGCCGGATTGATCGCGTTCACCATCTTCTGATAGCCGAAGCGCGCGCTGTTGACAAACCGTCCCCGGTTCCAATCCAACCCGAAAACCGCTGCCGGAACATTCAACTGATTGCGGAAATTCGACTGGCTGTCCGGCGGCCCGATCTGGTTGGCGTTGTCGTAACTGAGCCGCGCGAACCATCTCGTGTCGTCGCTGAGGTTGTAGTCCAGCCGCGCCGTCAGCATGTTCTCGCGAAAATAAGCGCTCTGCAAGCTGACCCCGTTGACCGCCGGGAACCCGAGCGTCATCGGCAAAACACCATCCTGCTTGCTCCGTTCCCCACCCAGGAATAGAAAGGCCTTGTCCTTGATCACTGCGCCGCCCGCCCCAAATCCATACTGCTGCCGACTGTACTTCGGGCTCCCCGACGGAAACCCGGCCATTCCGGCGATCCGGTCTTCGAGATTCCCAAACAGATTGCCGTGCCATTCATCTCCGCCCGAACGCGTTGTAACCTGCACCGCACCCGTTGCGTTCAGCGATTGAAACAACTCCGGTGTGACCCGCGACACGATCACTTCACGCACTGCTTCCGCAGGCAGGCTCAGCGTGGACCCGCCCTTGGTCTCATCCATGGCCTCCACTGCATCCAAGTCGTAGTGCGTCGTGCGTCCCAGTTGGCTGTTGATCGAAAGCGATTGGGTCCCACTCTTTCCCGGATCAAAAATTCTTCCATCCACCGCCTGCACACCCGGCTCAAGCTGTCCCGCATCCAGATAGTTGCGCCCATTAATCGGGAACCTGTCGGCGACCTCGCCATCGAACTTGCTCTCCAGTCGCACTGGCCCCGGATTGATCCATTCCGTCTTGAAATCCGCCGTTGCCGCCGCCCCCAGCACCACCGTTACGCTGGTCTCGACCGGCAGCATGTCGCGGCCTTCCACCCGCACCACATAAGCGCCTGGCGGCACTGGTTCGGAAAGATACGCCCCATCCTTGCCTGTACGCGTCAAGCCCTTGGTATCGGTGGCCGCCGAACTGTATAAAACCTTGGCTCCCTCCACGGGATTGCCGCTGTCATCCCGCACCGTGCCTTGAATGGTGCCGGCTGTCGGATTTTCCGGGGTCTCTTCCTGCGCCCACAATGGAACGGTGAGTGCAACTAAGAGCAATAGGCCAATGCCAATGAACAGAGAACGACGAACCATCAAGCCAGAACAATCAAACAAAGTGCCACTCTCCTGGGAGCAGAACCTCAAGTAGAACCGGGAAGCGATTCCGCGTCTAAGGTCTTATAGTTTCCACTGAAATCGAATAGAACAGTTTACTAGATGCGCCCACTTCCTCGCGGCGCTGTACGCGCTTGCAGCCAGAACGATGATCCTGAGAGACGGGGCTTGCCCCGCCTCAGAATGTCCCCTTTCGCGTGTAGTACCCGGCTCGGTAGTGCGACTGATAAGGGCCTCCGGCCGGCGCGTTCGTCAGGTCCACCCGCAGTTGACGGAATTCTGAATTCGAATAGCGCTGCGACGGATAGTAAGCCAGCAGATACTGCGTCCGCAGCTCTTCACTGATCTTCTGGAACGCCTCGTCCAATTGCGCCGCCGATGTGGCGTAGTAATACTTTCCGCCCGTGTCGGCTGAGATCTGAATCAGCGCGTGCTCGCCGCCTGTGTCCCGTCCCGCGTCCGCTTCAATGGGGACGATGATGATGCTATAAATAATCGCTTCCGACTCCTGCGCCGCGCGCAGCGCCTCTTTGTAGTCCACCTGGCTCACGGTGTCTCCGCCGTCGGTGATCACTACCATCACTTTTCTTCCCTGCCGCCGGCTCAGCGCCTGCGATCCCAGAAAAATCGCATCGTAAAGCGCCGTCGCCGAGCCATTGTGCACCCGGTCGATGCCGGCATCGATCCTTTTCAAGTCGGAGGTGAACGGCACCATTTGACTCACTTCTTCGCTGAACTTGTACACTGCGAGTCCGTCCTCCGGCCGCACAATCGCGTGCGCGAACCTGCGCGCTGAGATCAGTTCCAATGGCAGATCTTTTCTCGTGCTCAGGCTCGTATCGACCGAGAGCACAATCGACAGCGGCAGCGCCGATTCCCGGCTGAAGATCGCTATCTTTTGCTCTTTGCCGTCTTCCTTTAGCAGAAAATTCTCTTTCTGCAGATTCGCCACCGGAGCTCCGCGCGCATCCGTCACCGTCACGAATACGTTAACCAGCTTCACGTCGACCTTGATGGTGGTTTCCGGCTCCTCCGCCAGCAACCGGGCGGTGGCCAGAATGATTGAGAGGAATATGAATAAAACCCGTTGGGCGCACTTCATATGAGCTTCAGTCATTTGGATGCCGGCTGCTCGCCCGCCGTGCCTCCCGGCGATCGGATTTCTTCGGGAAACGGCTCCCCGTCGGCCCACACCGCTCCATCTTCAAAGTATTCTTTCTTCCAGATCGGCACCGTCTTCTTCAGCGTGTCAATGATCCACCGGCAGGCCTCAAACGCCGCGCCCCGGTGCGCCGCAGCCACTACGATCAGCACGCTCGTCTCGCCAATCTCCAGCCGCCCCAACCGGTGAACGATCGACGCTCCCCGCACCCCGAAGCGTCTCCGCGCTTCCGCCGACAGCGATTCCATCTGCTTCAGCGCCATCGCCTCATACGCTTCATACTCAAGATACAGTGTTCGCCGTCCGCGGGTGTTGTCCCGTACCACCCCGTTGAAAATCACCGCCGCGCCGTCCGCCGGCCGCTTCAAGCGCCCAACCACGGCCTCGGTATCAATCCGCTCGCGGACAATCTGAACTTCACCCCGAACTTCACCNCC